>Ga0194125_10006353_pt1 | contig 17477 bp, 21 predicted proteins | sample TA2KigC250mmetaG_FD_148626 | JGI IMG/M metagenome (GOLD analysis project Ga0194125, IMG submission 148626) | Freshwater microbial communities from Lake Tanganyika, Tanzania - TA2015034 Kigoma Deep Cast 250m | ecosystem: Environmental > Aquatic > Freshwater > Lake | place: Tanzania: Lake... | reverse complement strand
GGTGGCGGTGAACCTGGTGGATGTCGCCGCCGCAGCGCGGGCAGCGCATAACGGTCAGCGCCTCGCTGTTCAGCAGCCACCAGCGAAACCGCAGCACAGCCGCCACCAGCGCGGCGAAGATCAGCAGCAGGCCGAGCGCATCCGATAGGGTCGTGCGGCTGATGATGGCGCGCACGCCATCGTCCAGGTTCGCGATCCAGCGAAACACCGCGGTCGCGGCCGCCTGGGCCCACCGGACCATGCCCATGCGGATGTTCATCCGCTCGAAGACCAGGAAGATGCCGAACAGGACGACGACGACCCAACCGATCTCGAAGGCGTATTTCCTGACGAACTGCCAGAAGGGCCGGTCGCGGCGTCGGCCGCGGCGCCGGCGCACGACGATGGGCAGTGGTTCGAGTAGCTGCTCGGATGGCGCCGGCTGCGGCGTTTCAGATTGTTCGATCATGATGTTCCTCGTACGCTCATTTCAGCGCCAGCAGGCGCACCGACTGGCTGGCCCAGGCGATCAAGGGGCCAGGCGCCAGCCCCAAGAGCAGGGTGACAAGCACAGTGACAGCTATCGCACCCCGCAGCGGCAAAGCTACGTTGATCGGTCCCGCGTTTTCCTCGGCTGGCGCAAAGAACATGTAACGCACGATGTTCAGATAGTAGAACGCTGCGACGACGCTGTTCACCGCAGCGATGGCTACCAACCCCCACATCTGCTGTTGCACGGCCGCGCCGAAGACGAAGAACTTGCCCACGAAACCGCCCGTGGGCGGGATGCCGGTGAGCGAGAGCAGACAGATAAGCAACAGAGCCGCCAGCCACGGCGCGCGGCGGATCAACCCGCTGTATTCTTCTAGCTCGACGTTGCCGGTCGCGGTCTCGATAGCCGTCACCACGGCAAACGCGCCAACGTTGGTGAAGAGATAGGCGAAGAGATAGATCAGGACGCCATTGATGCCCGTAAACGTAGGGGCTGGGCTCGCCCCCGCCCCCACAACCGCCGCCACGCCGATCAGCATGTAGCCTGCCTGGGCGATGGACGAATAGGCCAGCAGGCGTTTGACGTTGGTTTGGCGCAGCGCAGTCAGGTTGCCCACCGTCATGGTCAGCACCGAGATGACGATCAGCAGTGCGATCCACTGGCTCGTCAGCGGCGCCAGCGCCACCAGGAAGACGCGCATTAAAATCGCAAAGCCGGCAGCCTTGGACGCGGTCGAGAGAAATGCGGTGACCGGGGTCGGCGCTCCTTCGTAGGTGTCAGGCGCCCATTGGTGGAACGGCGCCAGGCTGGCCTTGAAGCCAAAGCCGGCCAGCAGCAGGACGATGGCCGGCAAACCCAGCCAGGTCAGGCGTGCGTTGGACCCAGTCGAAGCATCTGCGGACGAAAGGGCCGCGGCGATCTCACCCAGATCGGTCGCGCTGGTCGCGCCGTAGAGCAGCGACATGCCGTAGAGCATCACCGCCGACGCGGTGGCGCCATAGAGGAAGTACTTCAGCGCGGCCTCGCCCGATTTCCGGTCCTGGCGCAAGAAGCCGGCCAGCACGTAGCTGGTGATGCTGAGGAACTCCATCGCCAGGTAGAGCATGACCAGGTTGGTCGCGCTCACCGCCAGGCAGATCGCCAGCCCTGCGATCAGCAGCAGCGCATAGAACTCGCCGCTGTAGGGCGTGCGGCCCCGCATGTGAGGGATGGCCGTCAAGATCACCACCGCGACGCCGATGATGGCGAGCGCCTTGAAGAACAGGGCGAATGGATCGAGCGCCAACATGCTCGCCACTACCTGAGGCGGCCGGCCGAGGCTGGGGATCAGGCCCAACATCGCTGCGGCCAAACCGGCCAGCGCAAGGCTGGGCAGCCAACCCTTGGGCCTTTCCTTCGGCCCAACTGCGTCCAGCACGAACACCAGCGCAGCCGACGCCAACAGGATCAATTCGGGCCACAGGAAGGTAAGATCAGTTAGCTTCAAGGCAATGACCTCCGCGAGGTGAGTTCCGTATTCCGTGGTGCGTAGTGCGTATTCCGTTCATCATACGCAATACGCAACACGCAATACGCTACCGTCCAGCCAACCCACTCATCAACTTCACGAACGCGCCGTTGAAGAAGTTCAAGATCGGCGCGGGATAGACGCCGAAAAGCACCATGAACGCCACCAGCGGCCAAAGGGTCACTTTCTCGAACAGCGCCACGTCACGCGGTTCGTGCTCCTCGGCGCCGGTCTGCACGTTCGTCCAGTGGTCAATCTTGTGCGGATCATACTGCCCCAGGAAGGTGTACTGGACTATCTTCCACAGGATGTAGGCCGCGGTCAGCACGATACCGAGCACGCCGACTGCCGCCCAAACTTTGACGATGTCGAACGCGCCCCTGAAGACGAACAACTCACTCCAGAAACCGGCCAGGCCTGGCAACCCCAACGAGGTGAAGGCCGTGACGGCAAACAGGCCGTAGTAGTAGGGCAGCTTGGATGAGAGGCCGCCGAACATCTTCAGGTCGCGCAGATGCGCGCGCTCATAGATCACGCCGACCAGGAAGAAGAGCGCGCCGGTGCTGACGCCGTGGTTGAACATCTGCAGCGCGGCGCCGTTGAGCGCCATCGCGCTGGCATCCACCCACTTCGGTGTGCCGATGGCGAACGCAGCCGCGCCCACCCCCAGCAGCACGTAGCCCATGTGGCTGACCGACGAGTAGGCGATCAGCCGCTTGAGGTCCCACTGCGCCATCGAGACCAGCGCGCCGTAGATGATCGAGATCATGCCCAGGGCCACTACTACCAGGGCGTAGGCCTTGAAGGTCTCGGGGAAGATCGGCAGCAGGATGCGCAGGATGCCGTAGGCGCCGAGCTTCAGCAAGACCCCAGCCAGGATCACCGAGCCGGCCGTGGGCGCGGCCGTGTGGGCGTCGGGCAGCCAGGTGTGGAACGGCCAGCTCGGCACCTTGATGGCGAACGCCACGAAGAAGGCCCAGAACGCCAGGCTGGAGAGCAGGAAGTTCCCTGCGAACGGTTTGAGCTTCGCCGCCTCGAGCATATCGAACGTGTCGGTAGTGAAGTAGATGCCCAGGATCGCCAGCAACATGAAAACCGACCCGGCCAGGGTGTAGAGGAAGAACTTGATGGCCGAATACTGCGGCCGATCTTTCGGCTGACCCCAGATGCCGATCAGGAAGTACATCGGCACCAGGCCGATCTCCCAGAACACATAGAAGAGCACCAGGTCGAGCGAAACGAAGACGCCGATCATACCCATTTCCAGCAGCAGGAACAGGAAGAAGAACTCCCGCGCCCGCACCTTGATCGTCTTGGCCGAATACCACAGGCCTAGCGTGGTCAGGAACGTGGTCAGGAAGATCAGCGGCACGCTCAACCCATCCGCGGCCATGTGATAGTGGACGTTGAGCGCCGTGATCCACGGGGCCTTCACCTCGAACTGGAAGCCGCCGGCCACCTTGTCATAGGCGAACCAGAGCAGCGCCGAGAGCGCCAGCGGGATCAGGCTGACGATGGTGGCTCCATACTTGATCAGGCCCTCCTCGCGCGATTTATCCAGCCCCAACCACTTGCCCCAGGGGAGCAGGGTGAGGATGGCGCCGACGAGGGGGATGAAGGTGATAACCGTCAAAAGCGAGTTAGTCATAAAAGCGAACCTCCGAAGAATTCGGAATCAGTATACTTCGTCATGTGAACCGATGTCCGCCAGGACAATCGCGTCTTCATTGGGTGGATCAGGAGACAAGACGAAAACGATCCGGCAGTCGTACTCCACCCAACAAGCCCATAGCCCGGCCAGTTGTCCCCGTAGCTTATGGGTCTTTAGCTCTGGATCAAAGGGATTCTCGACCAGCATATCCAAAACATCCAGGATCCGTTCCTGCAGGGCGGGATCGCGGCGCGTGCGCTGCTTGAATGCCCGGCGGAAACTGGCCTCCCAAACCAGGCGTCTCATGGCTTATCCAGCAAATCGCGCCGCAGATCTTCCACGGTACCATAACTTGCCCGTCCCTCCCGGAATGCCTGGAGTGTCACCTGGGCGTTGCGCGCGATCTCGGCACGACGTTGCTCGATCATTCGGCGACGGATGATCTCGATCAACGTTTCCTGATCCTCGGCAGGAAGTCTTTCGATGACATCGAGAGCGTTCTGAAAAGGAGTTGAGATTACCTGTCCCATGATTCCTCTTTATCCTGCGTTTGTTGCACCGATCACCTACCGCTTTAACACCGCCAGCAGATAGGCCCGCCACGGCCTGCTGACCTCGTTCGAGTACCAGCTTTCGCGACCCCGCGTGTCGTAGGCGGTGACGGCGATGCAGATACCGCCGCTACCCAATCCCGACAAGGCGAACTGGGTAGCGTTGCCTACATCCACTGGCGAATCGCCCTGGGTCGCGCCGGCGCCGCTATAGGATGGAGTGCAAGCGTCGTCATAGTAAACCTTGTAACTGTAGCCGGTGGTCGTGCTGGGGATGGCGTCCCACGAAAGACTGGCCGAACCGCCCGTGAAGTTGGCTCGCAAGTTCTGCGGTGGCGGTACGGGTGCATCGGGATCTGGGTCTTGCACGTAAGGAATAAAGAGCAACCGTCCCCGGCTAGAGTCATCGTACCAGTCATAGACGTGCGCCAGGATGTCCACCGTGGCGACGGTGCCCCAGTAGTTGTGCGTGCCGCTGATGTCTCCAGAAGACAGAACTACCACGTCATAGTTGGAGTTGCCGTAGAGATTGTTATGGTGGAACTGCGGCGTGCCATCAATGGCTACCCCGCCGATCATCGCCGTAGGCGAGACGGCAGTGTTGCCTATAATCGTGTTGTAGAGAAAGTCACCCGAGCCGAGGAAATACACCGCTGAGCCCCAGGTGGAGACGCTGTTGGCTGTGACTGTGTTGCTGATCACCGGGCTGTCCCAGGCAAAGATGCCGCCGTCCGAGTTGCCGCTAACGATGTTGCCCATTACTCCAATACTGTCGCGGGCATATATACCGTTACCCGAGTTGTCGTTGACGGTGTTGCCCATTACTTGGCCATCTGCGCCACAGATGCCACCATCGGAGTTATCTCTAACAGCGTTGTTCGTCACCGGGCTAGTCTCAGCATCGATGCCACTACAGATTTTGGCCAAGTTGCCGTTGACGGTGTTACCCGTCACTGTACTATATGAGGCATGAATACCGCCGCCGCGGCCGTTGCTGACCGAGTTGCCGCTGACGATGTTGCCTGTCACGATGCTCTGGGCGGCATAGATGCCACCGCCGTCACCGTAGCTGGACGAGTTACCGCTGACGATGTTGCCCGTCACTGTACTATATGAGGCATAGATGCCACCACCATCGAAACCGGCCGAGTTGTCGCTGACAGTGTTGCCCATCACCGTGCTGCTCTCGGCATAGATACCGCCGCCCTCATCACTGGCTGAGTTGCCGCTAACGGTGTTGCCCATCACCGTGCTGCCCTTGGCATAGATACCGCCGCCCTCATCACTGGCTGAGTTGCCGCTAACGGTGTTGCCCGTCACCGTGCTGTAATAAAGGACACCGATGCCACCATTTGTGTTGCCGTTGACGATGTTGCTTATCACCGAGCTGCCATCGAAGGCAAGGATGCCCCACATATTTCCGCTCACGGTGTTGTTGCGGATAACCACCGGAGTGCTGTTTGTACCGACTGCCTGAATTCCACTGCTGGCACTATTGCGCACCGTACAATGGTCAATGAGAGGGGAAGCTATATCGGTTTCAACAGCGCCAATGACACTACTCCCCCCATACTCCACCACGCAATACTCCAGGATGCCCCCGCCAGTGTAATTCCCCGCGCCATCAAACGTGGCATCCACGCTGCTATCGGTGAACTCGATGTTCTTCCAGTCCCCTTTTGCAGGACTGGCCTGGTTAGATGTGAAGGTGATCAGATTGGCGGCAGTGCCCCGCGCGATAAGAGCCCCGTTCACTTGACTTGCAGTAGTTTGTCTTTGTTGAACTTGACCACCACGCCCGGCTGAATGGTCAGGGTCACACCCTGCCACACTTCCACGTTCGCGACGACGACGTAGGGACTGTTCGCCAGCGTCCAGGTTGTGTCGGAGATGATGGGGCCGCCGACTTCGGTGTAGGCGGGCGCGGCGCGCACGCTCAGATTCGATGCGGACAGCAGCGGCGCTAGTAGCAAGGTTAGCGCCGTCAGGAAGTACATACTTCGCCGCCTGATATGAATGAGATTGCTGGCAAACATAGCTCACCTCCGTATTCTCCTCTACTCGATCAGTGACACCCGTTGTCCCTCGCGCCGCGCGATTTCGATGATGGCGCTGCTGTCATCTTCTTCATACTGGCGTTCCCCCACTGCAATCGGTTCGATCCGGCTGTCGGTAAAAGCCGCTACGTGCCAAAGGGTATTCACATCTTCACGCTTGCGCGGGAGATCATACTTTGGCGATACCACCAGCAGGTCAATGTCGCTCCAGGCGTGGGTGCGCCCCGTAGCCTGTGAACCGAAAACAACGGCATGAGGCGCGGGTATCCCTCGCTCGACAAGCGCCTGCAGATAGCGTCTGACTACTCGGATAATTGACTCATCAACCATTGGTATACCTCACCCATACGCCGCAAATAGGCTCGGGCCTCTGCCGGTGAAGGTTGAGGCGTCGTCATGTCGGGATACCGCCCTTCCAGGTTGAAGGCATTGATCTCGGCCAACAGCTTCACCCGCTCGCGTTCGATCGGTAATCCCGCCATCTCGGCCAGCCTGACGAGACTATGAATTCTTGGGGCCAAATCCTGGGTTCGGCGGCAGACGAGAGCCTTGAGCAGCTTCTCCAGCGCCAGATGGGCGAAAAACAGACCGTGCCGTACCTGACGACGCCTGACCAGATCTTGTGCGACCTGCCAGTCCTCGACTGCGCCGTCTCGCCAGTAGGCAACCTGCTTTTCGATGTCGAACATGGCCTGTTTTCCCGAGATCCCACTCACGTATCTACTGACTGTAATGGCGTCTGTTGTCGAGCCAGCCACGTCCGGTAGACACTGGCCCATTCTCCGAAATCCAGCACCCAACGGTCATCCCCCGGTTCTTCGCCGTTCATGTACGCCGCGTAGAAAGTTTCTGAACGGATGCCGTATTCTCGCTCGAAGGCTCGCATGTCTTCTTCCAGCGCGTGGATGTCTGTCCAAACCAGGCAAGTGTCTGTTGACATGCCGACCGTTCCCGTGTATCATGCAATCCAACAATAAACCGGTTCGACCGGTTTACCCGCCCCCGGCGACAAGGTAGCCAGGTGAGGCTGTCTTCCTCTCACGAGGATAGTCGGGGGTGTTTTATTGTCTCCTTGTTGAGACCTCCCACCAATCTACGATCTTGTTCGCAAAGGTTCTGTAATACCTGCTCTCTATTCCCATCACGTGATGTCGGGCGGCTCCGGCGATCATGTCGGCCAACTGAAGCCCGTCATCGCGACTCGAATCGCCACCGATGATCTTGCGGAATGGCCGCACTCTCCCCGCCTTATGGCATTCTTCAGACAGCCGTACACGTAGCGCTCGCAGAAAGGCCAACGTTGCGCCATCCACGACAAGGATTTCGTTGGCGATGTCTAGCTCCGAAGCCCGCAACGTCAGGCCTGCGATGAACTCGATGGCGAAATCCTGCCCACTCATGGTGACGAATTGCTTTGCCAGAACCGACTTGTCAACCACAGCCGCGCGAACCCGAAACGGAACCGTCTGGATGGACTCAAAGAAACTGCGCTTCTGCTCGGGTGTGGTTGTGTGGTACTTGAACTCAAACCTCGGCAGAAGACGAAACACCTTCCGCACCCGCCGCCAACTGGGCTATGGGTGCATGTTCGGCCAACTGTACCATCGCCAGCGCAAAGTGACTGGATGAGCTTGCCGAATCGCTCACTGCGGGATCGCCAGATTCGTCGAGGCAATAGTACTGGGTCATCTGCCATCCGTTACTTCGGCAATAGCAAAAACGCCCCCAACAACACCGACACCGACACCAGCCCCACCAGCAGGTAATTCTGCGCCTTGCCGGTCTGGATCACGCGCACCGCGCCGCCGAACCAGTTGGTGATCGCGCCGGCGCCGTTGACCGCAGCGTCTACGATATGTTCGTCAATCCAATGGCCGATCTCCGATAGCTTGCGGCCTACCCAGCCGGCGCCATCCACGATGGTGTCATCAATGACGCCTGAATCGAACCGGAACAACCAGTTCGAGAGCCGGACAGCGTTCTTGATGAAGAGGGCGTCGTAGAGTTCGTCGAAGTAATACTTGTTCCGCAAGACGGTATACAGCCCGCCCAACGGTCGCGCGAGTGGATCCACGAACTGGTCGGGCGAACTCATCGACTCGCCTTCGGCCACGTGACCGTCGGCCGGCCGCGCCTTACGATAGACCAGCCAACCCAGCATCAGTCCGCCGAGCGCCACGACCAACGAGGTCGCCAGCGGCGTCGCATCGAACGGCAACTCCTGGGCCTTGATGTCCAGCGCCTCGGCCAGCCCGCCGATGAAGTGATGGAATGGGTTGGTGGACAAAGCGCCCAGGACCGGGAACTCCTTCGGGATGCCGACCCAGCCGCCCGCGATGGCGAAGACCGCCAGGATCATCAACGGCACGGTCATCCAGGTGAAGATGCTGTCGTGCTCGCTGGCGTGCTCGGCCGCGGCCGTGCGCGGCTTGCCGAAGAAGGTCATCATGATCTGCCGCGCGGTGTAGAAGGCAGTCAGCAGCGCGGCCGCCGCCAGCGTGAGGAACACGACTGTATGGCCATGCATCCACGCATCTGCCAATATCTCATCCTTGCTCCAGAAGCCGGCCGTCACGATGGGGAAGCCGCTGAGCGCCAGCCCGCCGACGATGAAGGTGATGGCCGTGCGCGGCATCTTGCGGAACAGCCCGCCCATGTTGCGCATGTCTTGGGGGTCGAAGGCGGGTAGATGAGTAGACAAGTGATCAGTAGACAAGTGGCCTCCGTGGGTTTCCTTGTCTCCTTGTCTACTTGTTTCCCCGTGTCCCCCATGTCCATGCTCCCCCTCGTGATGCCCATGCTCCATGCCGTGGATCACGCTGCCGGAGCCGAGGAAGAGGAGCGCCTTGAAGAACGCGTGGGTCAGCAGGTGGAAGGTAGCCGCGACGTAGGCGCCGATGCCCAGGGCCGCGAACATGTAGCCGAGCTGCGAGATAGTGGAGTAGGCCAACACCTTCTTGATGTCGTTCTGCGCCACTGCGATCGTCGCGGCGAACAGCGCGGTGAACGCGCCGATGAACGCGATGAACTGGAGCGCTGGGCCGTGCTCGACGGCCTGCATCAGCGGAAAGGTGCGGATGACCAGATAAACGCCGGCCGAGACCATCGTCGCAGCATGGATCAGCGCGGAGACGGGTGTGGGGCCTTCCATCGCGTCGGGCAGCCAGACATGCAGAGGGAACTGCGCGCTCTTGCCGATCGCGCCCCAGAAAATCAGGATGGCGATGATGGTGGCCCACGGCGTGGCGCCGATCAGCGGCAGGCTGACCGTGGCGGTCGCCAGATCGTGCAAGGTATCCGGCTTAAAGATCTCGGCAAAGGAGAGGGTATGGGTCTGAGCGTAGAGAAGCAACATGCCGGCCAGCATCAGCGTGTCGCCGATGCGCGTCGTCAGGAACGCCTTCAACCCAGCCGCCTTTGGAGTAATCTTCTTGGGGTCATCATACTTGCGGCCGAACCAAAAGCCGATCAGCAGATACGAGCAGAGGCCCATGATCTCCCAGAAGATCAACAGCAGGATCAGATTGTCGGCCAGCACCAGCCCTAACATGCCGGTAGCGAACAGCGCGATGTAGGCGAAGAAGCGGCTGGCGAGCGGATCCACGTGACCCGCCTCGGCGGGTGCGCCCCGCTCATCGTGCTCACCCGCGGGCTTGCCCACCGCCATGTAGCCCACCGAGTAGATGAAGATCAGCAGGCAGACGAAGGGTACCATGATCAACATGCCGGCCGTCAGCGGGTCTACTGCGAAGCCGAACGCGTGCCACGATCGGCCCGTGGGCAGCCAGTCCGCAAAGATGCGGAACGGCCGCTCGCCGAAATGCTCGATGCCGAACGTGGTGATCGCGATGGCCCAACCGATGATCCAGCCCAGTCCGATCCCGCCGATGGCCAGCCCCGCGCTCAGCGTCTTGTTCCGATTCGTCCACAAGACGATCAAGGCAAACGCGGTCAGAGGCAAAAATGGGATCAGGACGCTCAGGTTGAAGATTGCCGGTGGAGCGACGACTGTTTCGTACATAGAAGACCTCTTGGATCGTGCTGCGTATTCCGTTCCGCCGACAGACCTACCGATACGCAGTACGCAATACGCAGTACGACTTACCCCTTCATCGTATCAAGCTCTTCTACATTCACCGTCTTGCGCTGGCGATAGATGGCGATGAACAGCGCCAGGCCCACGGCGGCTTCGGCCGCGGCGACGGTGATGACAAAGACGGCGAACAACTGACCGGTCATCTGACCTACGTCGGTGTAGCGCCAGAAGGCGATCAGGTTGATGTTGACCGCGTTCAGCATCAACTCGACGCCCATGAGCACAGCTACAGCATTTCGCCGCGCCAGCGCGCCAAACGCGCCGATGCAGAAGAGAGCCGCAGCGAAGACCAGGTACCAGGTGAGTGGAATCATGATTGGACTCCGTGGAGCGGTGGGCGTATTGCGTATTGCGTATTGCGTATTGCCTATTGCGTATTGCCTATTGCGTAAGACATCCACGAGATACGCCACACGGACTACGGACTACGCGATACGGACTACGCTACTACTCCCGTTCCCTCGCAATAATAATCGCCCCAATCATCGCCGCCACCAGCAGCACCGAGGCGATTTCGAACGGCACGGTGTAAGCGCCGACAAAGTCGGCGCCCAGACGCGAAATAGCGTCTGCCGGAACCTCGCCGATGGTCACAGGCCAGGAGATGCGCGTGACGATCGCGGTCAGCCCGATGAACAGCAGCGCAGCAAACCCGCCGACGAGACCCCACTGGCGGTTGAAGCGCGGCTGAGTAGGATCCATGACGTTGCGAGTCAGCATGATGGCAAAGATCATCAGGATGGCGATCGCGCCGACATAGATCAGCACCTGCACCACAGCCAGGAACTCAGCGTGCAGCAGGATGAAAATGCCCGCGATGCCAAAGAACGCCAGGATTAACCACAGCGCGGCGCGCAGCAAGTTCTGCGTCGTCACGACCATGACCGCCGCGCCGAGAGTGATGAGAGACAGAAGGATGAAGACGGCTATTTGCATAGCTACTCCCGAACGTAATCCGTCAAACGTGATGCGTCACTGGAGAGTCATTCTTGACGTTTGACGCCTGACGTTTGACGGCCTCATTTCACGCCGCGGCGTACCGCTTCGCCGCCCGGCCCAGCATGGTCAGCGTCGCCAGCAGGATCGCCAGGTTACCGGCCAGGGCAAAAGCCCACTGCGCGGCCGCGGGCATGGGCAGCTTGACGACCACGGCAATCCACAACAGATTAGCCAGCGAAGCCGGCACGAGCACCTTCCAGGCCAAGGCGAGCATCTGATCTATGCGGAAGCGCGGCCAGGTACCGCGAATCCACATCAACAGGAAGACGACCAGGATCGTCTTAGCGATGAAGTAGAATGGCCCCAATGCCGGCGCCGCCTCTGCGCCTGGCCCGCGCCAGCCGCCCAGGAAGAGCGTTGTGGCAATAGCTGAAACCGCCAGCAGGTTGCTGTATTCCGCAATGTAGAACCAGCCGAATTTCAGACCGCTGTACTCGATGAAATAGCCGGCCACGATTTCGGAATCGGCTTCTAGCAGATCGAACGGCGCGCGACCGGTCTCGGCGATGGCGGCCAGAATATAGATGATCATCGCCAGCGGCAGCGCCAGACCAAACGGCACAATCTGTTTCTCGACGATCTCGCCCATCTTCATCGAGTTGGCAAACAGCACCACGGCTGCCATCGAGAGCACCATGGGGATCTCATAGCTCAGCAGTTGCGCCACCACGCGAAAGGCGCCGATCAGTGCGAACTTGTTGTTCGAAGACCAACCCGCCATCAGCACCGAGATGGTAGTGATCGAGCCGATCGCGACCAGGTAGAGGACGCCGATGTTGAGGTCCTGGCCGACCAGTCCGCGGCCAAACGGCAACACGGTCCACAGCAGCGCCGCCGCGATGAAGATCAGGAGCGGCGCCAGGTTGAACACCGGCTTGTCGGCCCGGTCCGGAACGATATCTTCTTTGATAAGCAACTTGACCGCATCGGCGATGCCCTGGAAGATGCCCCACGGCCCCACGCGGTTCGGCCCCGGGCGATTCTGGATGCGTCCGATGACCTTGCGTTCCATCCAGGTCAACGCCAGCGTGGCGATGACCGGGATGAGCACCAGGAGAATGCCCACGACCAGGTAGTTGACCAGTGTCGCCAACCATGCGGGCATAAAGCCGCTGATCCAGGCTGTCCAGGCGTTGGCGAGATTGACGAACAGATCGCGCACAAAATCCATGTCTATGTCTCTCCATTGGGGATTGCAGATTTCGAATTGCGGATCATGCTGGCCCTCGAAAAGCCGCAATCGGCAATCCGAAATCCGAAATCATCAATGCCAGTCCAGGGCGCCCTTGCGCCAGGCGTAAAGCAATCCGCCGGCCAGGATGGCCACGAACAGGATCATCTCTACCAGAGCATAGAGGCCCAGCTTGTTGTAGGCCACTGCCCAGGGAAAAATGAACGCGGCTTCCACGTCGAACACAACGAAGATGAGAGCATATAGATAGTACTGGGCTTTGAATTGCACCCACGTATCGCCGATGGTTTCCACACCACACTCGTAGGTGGAATTCTTCAGAGGATTGGGTTTCTTGGGGCGGAGCAGCTGGGCGACAGTCAGGCCGATAATGGGCAGCGCCACTGCGATAATCGCAAAGACGCCAACGAACGCATATTGAGAGAGCACCGCCTACCCTCCTTCGGGTCATTGCTGGTCTATCTAAAACGCGCTTTCTGGAAATCAGAGCGTGCGAATTGTAGCATAGGCAAGGAGGGAATGCAAAACCTCCGCGCCAAAGGCAGGAGTTGTGTAACTGGTTTGACAAACCGGCGATGGTCGTGATAAACTTTTCATGTTCCTTGTTCTTGGTAGATCAGTACCGGAGACCCCTTATGCCTGAAGGCTATCTTCCCATTCTTGTGATGTCAGTCGTCGCTGGTGGTTTTGCGGCCATCGCCATCACTGTCTCGGCCCTCCTGGGGCCAAGGCGTTATGATCCCAACAAAGATACGGTCATCGAGTCCGGCATGGCGCCGTTCGGCGACGCCCGTCGCCGTTTCCCCGTTCAGTTCTATGTCGTCGCGGTGCTGTTCATTCTGTTTGACGTCGAAGTGATCTTGATGTATCCCTGGGCGGTTGCAGCGCGCAAGCTAGGTCTTTTCGGTCTGATCGAAATGGCGATCTTTCTGACGATTCTGCTGGTGGGGTTTGTTTACGCGTGGAAGAATGACGCGTTTAAGTGGCAGTAGTCGTTGAACGTTAGAACGTTTAAGCGTTGCAACGTTCCAACGGAGTGACAAATGGGTCTCGAAGAACGTCTCCCCGACCAGGGGTTCATCACCACGACGCTGGAGCAGGCGGTGAACTGGGGGCGCAAGTTCTCCCTCTTCCCGCTGACCTTCGGCCTGGCGTGCTGCGCCATCGAGCAGATCGGTTCCGGCGTCGCCCGATTCGACATCAGCCGCTTCGGCTCGGAGGTGTTCCGCCCCTCCCCGCGCCAGGCTGATCTGCTGATCGTCTCCGGCCGCGTGAGTAACAAGATGGCGCCGGTGGTCAAGCTGCTTTACGATCAGATGCTCGAACCGAAGTGGGTGATCGCGATGGGCATCTGCGCCAGCGCGGGCGGGCCATTCAACAACTACGCCATCGTGCAGGGCGTGGATAAGATCATCCCGGTAGACGTCTACGTCCCCGGCTGCCCGCCCCGCCCCGAGGCGCTGCTGTACGCGCTCACGCTGTTGCAGAAGAAGGTGCAGCGGGAGAAGTTCAGGGATCGGGCATATGGTAGGTTAGGAAACAAGTAGACAGGTAGACAAGGATATTAAGTAGACAAGCAGACAAGTGGACATACGCAGTATCCTCCTTGTCTCCTTGTTTCCTTGTCGCCTTGTCTACCTCATTACGAGAACCAAGCATGACTCAACCCCACCCCATTATCGCAAAACTCTGGTCGCAGTTCGGCGGCGCGATTCAGATGGTAGACGAATTCCGCGAGGAGCTGACAGTCACGGTCGGCCCAAAGGATGTGGCGCCGGTCGCCCGGTTCCTGCGGGATGATCCTGAGCTGCGCTTTGATCACCTGGAAGATGTCAGCTCGGTAGACCGCAGCCGCTATCCGGGGCTGAACGGCGCGCCGCGCTTTGCGGTCGTCTACCAGTTGATCTCGACGGGCAGCGGCCAGCGCATCCGGCTGAAAGCGCCCGTGGCGGGCGACAATCCCGCCGTGCCAACGATCACCGGCCTGTGGCCCGGCGCCAACTGGCTTGAGCGTGAAGTCTACGATCTGATGGGTGTCAGGTTCGAGGGCCATCCCGATCTGCGCCGCATCCTGCTGCCGCACAACTGGCCGAACCATCCGCTGCGCAAAGAAGTCCCGCGCGGCGGCGAGACGGTTCCCTTCTCCATGATCTGGGAGGATGAGGAGTTCGCCTCGTTCGGCCAGCAGATCGTCGAAGCCAAGTCGGTGCCGCAAGTCCCGCCGAAGCAGATGGACGCCAACCGGCACATGATTCTGAACATGGGGCCGCAGCACCCTGCCACCCACGGCGTTTTGCGCATGGTGGTCGAGCTGGACGGCGAGCGGGTCGTGGCAGCCTATCCCGACATCGGCTATCTGCACTCCGGTTTCGAGAAGCAGGCCGAGAGCATCCGCTACAAAGACTTCATCATCTACACCGACCGCTCGGATTATGTCTCGTCCATGTGCACCAACCTGGGCTACGCGCTGGCGGTCGAAAAGCTGATGGGGGTCGAAATCCCCCCGCGGGCGCAGGTGATCCGCGTCATCATGGCCGAGCTGCAACGCCTGGCTTCACATTTGCTTTGGCTGGGCACCAGCGTGATGGACGCCGCGGGCGTCAGCCACGCGCTGCTGATGTACTGCTTCCGCGAGCGCGAACAGATCCTGGACATCCTGGAGCTGGTCAGCGGCGCACGGCTCACCACGTCGTACATCCGTCCCGGCGGGGTCTGGAAGGACGCGCCGCCGAGCTTCGTCGAGCGGGTGCAAGACGTGCTCCGCGCGTTCCCGAAGCGGATAGACGAATACGAGCGGATGGTGACGGACAACCCGGTGTGGCGGTCGCGCACCATCGGCATCGGCAAGATCACCCAGGCGCAGGCCTTGGGGATGTGCTGCACCGGCCCGATCCTGCGCGCGACCGGCCTGGCGTTCGACTATCGCAAGACGCGACCCTACAGCGGCTACGAGAATTACGACTTCAAGGTGCCGACCGCGACCGAGGGCGATCTCTACGCCCGCTATCTTTGCCGCATGGAAGAGATGCGGCAAAGTCTGCGCATTGTTGACCAGGCGCTCAAGAATCTGCCCGACGGCCCGGTGTGGACGGCCGACCGCAAGATGGCGCTGCCGCCGCGGCAAGAGCTTGACACCAGCATGGAGGCGGTGATCCACCACTTCAAGCTGAACACCGAGGGCTTCACCCCGCCGAAGGGGGAGATCTTCGAGGCGGTCGAGAACCCGCGCGGGGAGATGGGCTTCTACATCGTCAGCGACGGCACGGCCCATCCCTACCGGCTGCACATGCGCACGCCGTCGTTCGTCAACCTGCAATCCACCGACCTCATGGCCCGCGGCGGCTTCATCGCCGATCTGGTGTTGGTGATCGGGTCGGTGGATATTACGTTGGGGGATGTGGATCGGTAGGGATACAGGAGGCGGATGATGACACTAGCTCGTGTGCGACCGACGATTGCACCGCGCCCCATCATCGCGCCGATGACGGTGAAGGTGGCGCAGCTTTTCCCGCGGCAAGGGGATTGGACGGAGGCCGAATACTTCGCCCTGCCGGAAACGAACCGCTACCTGGAACTGAGCGAAGGAAAGCTGATCATGCCGCCGCATCCCACCAACACGCACCAGGCGACCGTCGGCGCTCTCTATCGCTGGCTGGATGAATTCGTTCAAGCACGTAACCTGGGCGTCGTGCGGCTGGCGCCGCTGCCGGTGCGCCTGTGGGCAGGCAAGGTACGCGAGCCGGACGTCTTCTTCCTGGCGCGTGAGCACAGCGACCGCATCGGCGAGCAGTTCTTCGGCCCGCCCGATTTGGTGATCGAAGTCGTCTCGCCCGGCACGCGTCGGGTTGACCGCAGCGAGAAACCGGCCGAATATGCCCGCGCCGGCGTCGCCGAATACTGGATCGTGGATCCGAGCGCGGGGACGGTGGAAGTTTTTGTGCTGCAGGAAGGCGCATATCAGCTTCTTGCCCGTTGGAGTCGCGGGCAGGTTGCCCGTTCGGCGCTGCTAGATGGTTTTGAGATGCCGGTCGAGCAGTTATTCGCAGGATGATCTATTCAATTCATCTCGTTGCGAAAAGCGACCACTCGTGAACGGAACCAGTATGAAAAGGCAATCTCGAACCGATTGGGCACGCGTTGACGCGCTGACGGACGCAGAGATTGACTTGTCTGAAGTGCCAGAGCTAGACGAGTCGTTCTTCGCCAACGCCATCCTGCGAATGCCGCGCCACCCGGTTGCTGTGACGTTGCACATTGATCCTGAAGTGCTGGCCTGGTTCAAGGCGCAGGGCGAAACATACGAAGATCGCGTCAATGCAGCATTGCGGATCTACGCTGAAGCCCATCAGGTATATACCCATGCTCCGGCGGGCGCTGGCTGATCGGTGCAGAAATGGCCTTGCGAGAGGGCAGCTTTGTGCAGATCGGGTCGGCAAGTTGACGGTGTTGAGCATGTTGCGAGATGTAGTTACAGCGGAGTATAAGGACGATTACAAGATCGAGCTCACCTTCGATGACGGCGCGCGCGGAGTGGTTGACTTCGCGCCCTATCTCCAGCGCGGCGGCGTCTTCCAACGATTTCGCGATATCGCTTTCTTTCGTGAATTTCGCGTGGACGAGGAGTTGGGCGTCCTGACGTGGCTGGATGAGATTGATATCGCGCCGGAGACGCTGTACGCGCAGGCGACTGGCTCACCGCTTCCTAAGTGGATGACGACTTAAAGAATGATTCATCTTTTGCGCACGCACGCCACCAGGAAACAGCTTGACGAGATGCTGGAAGCATTGGAGAGCTATGTCAAGCTGGCCGTTGATATCCGGCGCGGTGTTCTCGCGGGCGGTGGCTCACTCCACGCCGATAGTGAGACTGTTTTGCTGGAAGATGGCAGTGAACAAGAGGATGTTTGGGGCGCAGATTGGATCCCGTCCATTCAAGAAGTGCGATACGAAGC
>Ga0194125_10006335_pt1 | contig 17504 bp, 14 predicted proteins | sample TA2KigC250mmetaG_FD_148626 | JGI IMG/M metagenome (GOLD analysis project Ga0194125, IMG submission 148626) | Freshwater microbial communities from Lake Tanganyika, Tanzania - TA2015034 Kigoma Deep Cast 250m | ecosystem: Environmental > Aquatic > Freshwater > Lake | place: Tanzania: Lake... | reverse complement strand
CCACCCATTGGCCGTTGGATTCGACGGCCTGAAGCAACTGGCGTCCCTGAGGCAGGTTGCCCAGGTAGTGTTCACGGTCGAGCAGTTGGCCCGCCCGCCGATATTCGTGGGGTTCGAGTGCTCGGACCGTGAGCTGTTTGAGAACCGATACGGGCGGATCGGCGGTGAAAACTCCGGGGTTGGGTTTGGTGTCTGTCGAGTTCATCTCGCCCCTACTACGACTCAAACCTGCTCGAATGGCAAGCACTTTCTCCAACCCCAACAACCCCAAAGCCCAAAGAATCTAAATGAGGTTACCGTGCGACCGGCGAAAAACGGGGCCGATTTTTGTTTTCTTACGGCGCGGGCATTTCTACAGTGTCAGGGCCATTGTATTTTGATGGCTACAGCGACAACGAAACCGATAGATTTATGCCACTGACTCACACTCGAGACCTGTTCGGCAAGGCGTTGAAAGGGAAGTACGCCCTGGGCGCCTTCAACGTGAACAACATGGAACTGCTCCAGGCCATCGTCGAGGCTTGCGAAGAGGAGAAGGCACCGCTGATCCTCCAGATCTCGAAGGGCGCACGGCAATACGCCAACCCCGTCTACCTCAAGAAACTCATCGAGGCCGCCGTCAGCCTGAGCAATATCCCCATCGCCGTCCACCTCGACCACGGCGACACCTTCGAGCTCTGCAAACAGTGCATCGACGAAGGCTTCACCAGCGTGATGATCGATGGCTCCCATCTCCCGTTCGACAAAAACGCCGAGGTGTGCAAGAAGGTCGTCGACTACGCCCACAAACATAACGCCGTGGTCGAAGGCGAACTCGGCCAGCTCGTCGGCGCCCAACACGACGACGGCGAAGAGGGCGGCGGCTACTCGAAGGGCGGGCTCTACACCCACCCGGACGAAGCCGTGCAATTCGTCAAGCAGACCGGTGTCGATTCCCTCGCCGTCGCCATCGGCAATTCCCACGGCGCCTACAAGTTCAAAGGCACGCAACACCTCAATCTCGACCGGCTCAAGGCCATCAAGAAGGCCCTGCTCGACGCCGGCATGGGCGATTACCCGCTTGTCCTCCACGGCGCATCGAGTGTGCCCAAGGAAATCGTTCAGGAGATCAACAAGTACGGCGGCAAGCTGGGCGAAGACACCGCCGGCGTGCCCGAGGCCGACATCGAGATCGCCCGCCGCACCGGTTGCACCAAGGTCAACATCGACACCGACCTCCGCCTGGCGCTGACCGCTGGTCTCCGCAAGGTCTTCGCCGAAAGCCCGAAGGAGTTCGACCCGCGCAAGTACCTCGGCCCTGCCCGCGCCAAAGTCAAGGAACTGGTCCGGCACAAGGTCAAGAACGTCCTCTGCTCCGCCGGCCACGCCTTCGATTGATCGGGCCTCGCGGCCCGACATCGCCTGGCTGCAACAGCGCACGGCCGAGCCGGTATCCGGAGTGCCGTAGCTGGGTGAATTCACGCGGGTTGTTGACCCGCAGACCCTTCCGCGACTGCAGCCAGGGCATGGGCAAACCGCTGGAGCGCCGCGACCACTTGGGGGCCGTCCTTCAGCCAAGCTTGGCACAGAGGGTTCACCCTGCCGGCATCCAGTTCGTAATCGTAGCCATGGCGCAGGAAGTGGCGAAACCCGCAGAGGTCCTTGAGCAGCGGTTTGAGCGGCGCGGGCAAAACGGCCGGCCGGACCGGGGGAATGTCCAGAAACACTTTGCCCAGCAACTCTTGGTGCCAGTGAGCGGGGTCCGTGATGTGGTTCTCGAAGGTGCGCGAGATCTGGCTGAAACTGTTCTCCAGCGCGTTATAGAGATTGTGCAGTTGCAGGGCGGCGAAGGCCAGGGCGCGCTCCTCCGAAATCGGTTGGGGCAGGCTTCGGAGCCGCTGATTCATGTGGTGAATCGAGTTCAAGTCGTCCTCGATGACTGCCTTGAGGGCGGCGGCCCTGATCGCGTCAATTCTCACGAGAGATAAAGATGTTCCAGCGCTCGATGTTCTGGCGCAACTGGGGCGATGATTTCTCGATCTCCACCAGGTTGACCGAGCAGGGGAACAGCTCCAGAAGCTCGCCCAACGCCTGGAAGTACAGTTGGCTGGGCAGGCCTTCTACAGCCAGGTCGATGTCAGAGCGAAAATCCTGCGGGCGCCCGGCGGCCACCGACCCAAAGACCCACACGCGCCGAGCGCCATGCCGATACAGCAAGTCGGCGGCCTGCCGGGCCAACGGCAGCTTTTCTTGAGCGCTCGCGATCATGCTGCTCTGGTAGCAAAGTGCAGCCTGCGTGTCAAACGCGGTCGAGCGCTTACTCGGACCCGAGTTGGAAGTTGTCGAGGTAGAAGACGCTCGCGGCGTTGGCGCTGCTGCTAAAGCCCACCCAGGTGAGTCGCCGGAACTGGGAGTGGGCGTGCGCCAACTCGCGCCACACGCGCGGCGGTTGGCCCGGGAGCGTGACCGAGAGTGACCAGGTCTCGCCTCCGGTTTCACCGAGGCCGGCGCTGATCTCGCAACGCACCCATTGGCCGAGGGGTAGGTCCAGTGCAACCGTATCGCCCACGCGGAGTTGCCCCTCTCGGATACTCAGGCGTGGCCCTGTCAGGTATGGGGTCTGGCTCCAGTCCCGCCACTCGAAATCGATCTGTGCGCCGTGTTCGGCACGCAGGTCGAACGTGTTCTGCACCCTGCCCGCGCTGTGGTTGACCCGGTAGTTGAGGTGGGGATTGTAAGCGTGGGTCAACCCGGCGGTGTCGGTGACCTTGAGGCTGCGCCGGCCGGCCGCCGCCGTTTCGTCCGTGACCAGGATTGCGTCGCCCTTGTTCTCGACGTGGACCTCGGGACCTTTGGGCGGCTTGCCCACTGCATCGCGCTCGAAGGTATCGTGGATCGGCGCCGGCGGCGGTTCGGGGGCGACCTCGAGTGGGCGGTAGCTGACGTTCTTCGCCTGCGCCATCCACGCGGCATCGCCGTACACGCCGGCCTGGCTGGGATCGAAAGGCTTGAACCCGAGGGCCAGCGCCGGCGAATCGGGCTCGAGCCGGAAATCGCGGCGCGCCGCGTCCACGAACAACGGATCGGCGACGATCGATCCGGCATCCTGCCCGGTCGCCTGCCATTCGGCGAGCGATTTGCCCGCGAACTCGACCGGAGCGCCGCGGACGTTCCAGTAGCAGTTGCGGCGCAGGAGGACTTGGACCTTCTGCCACGGGCCACTGAGCAGGGGGCCGGTGTCCCAGTACACCAGATTGTTCTCGAACGTGAACGAGCGATGCGGCTCGACGCGCGTGGCTTGGATCTGCTGCAGCTTGCTGAAGGCGAGGATGTTGTTGTGGACGATGTTATCGCGGCCGTAGTGCTGATGGAAGCTGCCGGTCTTGGTGTCGTAGACCAGGTTGTTCTCGAAGAGGATGCCGGTGCTGCCTTCGTCGGTGTACAATCCCCAACCGCCGTACGAGTAGGCATAGATGTCGTGAAAAACATTGTTCCGCACGACCGTGCCTTCCGAGGGCCCGAGCGTGTAAATGCCGCCCATGTCGCTGAGCAAACCCCAGCCCAAGTGATGGACATGGTTGAAGGCGATCGTGTTTCGCTTGGCCAGGCTCTCGCCATAGCCCCAGCGCCACCCGACCGAGATACCGGTGTAATACAGGTCTGCAATCTCGTTGTGCGTGATTCGGTTGTCGGCGCTGTGCCCAATCCACACCCCCACGGCGCAGGGGAAGATCGCGCCCCCATGCCGCAGGATGTTGTTGTCAATGGTGATGTGGCTGGTGCGCTCAGCCAAGTTAGTGGCGATCCCGGTCTCGCCGATGCGCACACCGCCGGCGCCGAAATCGTGCACGTAACAGCGGCGCAGCGCCACCTCGCGGCATCCGCGCCGAAACCACACCCCGTACGTGCCCACGTGCCCAATCTCGCAGTCCTCGATCGTCACCTGCCGCGCGCCGTCCGCCAGGACCACGGCGTCGATGGGGGCGGCGGCTTGGGCCGGCTCGAAGCCGCCGGGCGGGGTCAACCATTGGGCGTGCCGGAAGGTCAACCCCTTGAAGTGGACGTGCTCGACAAACCGCCCCGCGCCGGCGTCGCCGGCGAGCACCAGGAACTTGTCCGCCACAGGCGCCACCACTTCGGCTTGGGCCAAATCTTCCCCGGGCCGCGGCCGGTACTCGAGGGTGCCGTCCCGGCTCAGGAACCATTCGCCTGGGGCGTCCAAAGCCCGGCGGAAGTTCTCGAGGATGAACGGCGAGTTCTTTCGCCACGGGTTCCACGACTTCATCCCCTCGCCGCTGGTGACCAGGGCCAGTTCTTGGTCGTCCACGCGTTCGAGGAATCGGCGTGTGTTATCCCAGTTGTGGTACACCACCAGGTTCACGTCCTCGAGCTCCGCCGGCGCCAGGCCCGCTACGGCCTCGAAATCGGCCGGACGCATCCAGAGCGTCTGCCGCGCGCGATTGACTCGGCGCGCCGATCCGGTCTCGAGCGTCTCTTCCTGGACATCCAAGATGTGAAAGAAAAACCGGTTCGGCGTGCGCGCCCGGGTAGCGCGCCGGCCGTTGACGAACAACTGCTCGAAATACCAACGCCCAGCCGCCACCTCGGGAACGTGGGTCCGCCAGGTGCCGTCCGCCGCAGTTTCCCACCCGCGCATCACGCGGCCTCCGCTGAAAATCGGACGCGCCTCAGGCGCGGCCTGGTAACTGACGAGGGCCTCGGCCGAGCCGCTGTCTCGAGCCTCGATCACCAGCGGGCCGGTGACCGGATAAACGCCGTCGGCCACCAGCACGCGGACGGGTCCGGCGGGTGCGACTGCGCCTGAGACGCGCAGCCGGCGCAGGGCGTCTCGGGCGCCGGTGAGGGTCGCGAGCGGACCGTCGGTGCGCGCGGTGTTTGGGCGGGCGAGTTGGCCGGACCAGGTGTCGTTTCCGTCTGGGGCAACGTGCAGGTCCAGGGCGCGCGCGGGCACCCAGGCGAGGCCTAGGCAGGCCGCGGCGCAACAACTCGAGGCCCATGGGCGCAAGCGATGTGTCATGCGGTTCTACTATGGCCAAAGCGGGCGGCTGGCAACTCCCAACTGGCAACGCGACTCGGCGTAGGGCATGACTCATGAGTCACCTTGGCGGCGGTAGGGCGCGCAGTCCTCTGCGCGCCGCGGTTTCCTGTCGCCGTAGCGGTCTGCGGCGCGCAGCGGAGTGCGCGCCCTACCTCGAGATGGTCGTTCGCCGCCCCAAGATCTCGGCCGGGGGTTAACGGTTGAGCCTCCAACCGCGCGGTAGTATAAGGCGTTCCTCATGCGTGTACTCGCTGCCGGTAACGCGCCTCGTCTTTCGTGGCGGGGGGCTGCAGTCCGTGCCCTCGGACTGGTGCGGTGGCGGGGGACGGGCACGCCGGGTCCAGGCCGAGCCGATGAGGCCTTGTGCGAGTCCGCGTCGTGCCGTCGAGAGCGCGAATCGTGGGTTGCTTATGGTTTGTCCGCATTCACCATCACAGGCTAGCAGGTCACGGCCGCGTCCGGGGGAGAGCGCGCCGCGACGGATTCTGATCGCCACGGTCACGGCCGGGGCAGGCCATCTTCAGGCGGCGGCGGCGCTCGAGGAGGCTTGGCGCCGGGAGCGCCCGGCGGACACGGTCGAGCGCTGGGACGTGCTGGCCTGGACGCCTCGGCTGTACCGCAAGGCCTACGCCGACGGGTACGTGGCGCTCGCCGAGGGTGCGCCCGAGCTTTACTCGCTTCTGTTTCGCAAGACGGACAACCCGTCGCTGCATCGGAGGTTGACGCGGCTGCGCCGGGCGGTGGCCGAGTGGACAACACCGAAGTTCACGCGGCGGTTGTTGCGGTTCGGGCCGGAGGCGGTTCTGTGCACGCATTTCATGCCGCTCGACATTCTGGGCCAGCTCAGGTCCAAGCCCACCCGGGAACGCCAGCCGTTGGTGGCGAGCATCGTGACCGACTTCGAGGCGCATGCGCTGTGGATGGAACCGGCGGTGGACCTTTACTGTGTCGCGGCGGAGGAGACTCGGGCGCGGTTGGTGGCGCGCGGGGTGCCCCCGGCGCGGGTCGCGGTCACGGGAATCCCGATTAGCGAGCGATTCTCGGCGCCGGTCGACGCCGCGGCGGTGCGCCGGCAGACGGGGCTGCGGGATGACCTGCCCGTCCTGCTCGTGCTCGGCGGCGGGTTCGGCATGGGGCCCGTGGCCGAGATCCTCGGCGAGCTTCAGAAGCTGACTCGGCCGGTCCAGATCGTGGTCATCTGCGGCCGCAACGAGGATCTGCGCAAGGAAGTGGCCGTGCTGGAACGGCGCCATCCGACGCACGTCTTCGGGTTCGTGACCCACATGCACGAGTTGATGGCGGCCGCCGACCTCGTGATCTCGAAGCCGGGGGGCCTGACCAGCGCCGAGGCCCTTGCCCTGGGCAAACCCCTCTTCATCTTGAACCCTGTCCCAGGCCAGGAAACCGCCAATAGCGACTTCTTGCTCGCCCACGGCGCGGCCGCCAAGGCGAACCGAGTCGAGGATCTGCCCTTTCGCCTCGCCCGACTCCTAGGGTCGCCCGAACTGGCGGCGATGGGCCGCGCCGCCCGCGCCCTGGGTCGGCCGGACGCAGCCCTCCGAATCTGCCGGCGGGTCCTCGAGTCCCTGTCAGCGGGTGCAGCCGCGGAGGGACGGGCGTCAGGTGAGCCGCTGGAAAAAGCGGTGCGCGGTGGCGCACGTGGCTTGACTCAGCTCGGCGAGTGAAAGGCCGCGGACCTGGGCGGCCACCTCCGCGATTTCTTTCACGTAGGCCGGTTCAGCGCGCTTGCCGCGGTAAGGCACCGGCGCCAGAAACGGGCAGTCGGTCTCGAGCATGAACTGGTCGTGCGGCGCCGCCGCGAGGGCAGCCCGCACCGCCGCCGCATTGTTGAAGGTGAGGATGCCGGTGAAGCTGACCAGGGACCCGAGGGCGAGAATGCGTTCGAGGGCAGACAAGTCGTTCACGAAACAATGGAATTGGCCGCGCACCCGGCTCGCCCAGGGCTGCATCTGCGCCAGGACGGCCTCGAGGGAATCGCGCTGGTGCACGACGCAATTGAGCCCGAGTTCGGCGGCCACCTCGAGGTGTTGCTCGAAGAGGGCGGCTTGCTTGCGCCGGTGCTGGTCGTCGTCTGCGCTCGAGCCCTGTTGCCGGCTGGGCAGATGGTAGTAGTCCAAACCGGTCTCGCCGATCGCCACCACCTTCGGGTGCCGCCCCAACTCGCGGAGTGGATCGCGGAGGTCGGCCGGCGCTTCGCTTGCATGCGCAGGATGCCAACCCACCGCCGCGAAGATGAAGTCGTGTTGCTCGGCTAACTCCAGGACTCGGCGGCTGCTGGCCAGATCGGTCCCCACCGCCACGATGCGGGCGATGCCAGCCGCCCGGGCGCGCTCGAGCACGGCGGGCAGGTCCGCCGCAAAATCCGGGTAATCGAGGTGGGCGTGGGTATCGTAGAAGGTCGGTGTCATCGCGCGGCGTTTCCTGTCGGTGGTCTGGCCTAACGGCGGCTTTCACGCCGACCGATCTTCGCACCCCGACCGGCCCGCGGCAAGCGAGCGCGAGGGTGTGGGGCATAGCCAAGGCGCGCCCATCCGAGCCTGGCTCGACGATGCGAAACTCTGGTTGCCAACTGGCCGCTAGCGGCGATACCGTCCGGGCATGGTCACGTCGACCCTCGCTGCGCCCCTGTATACCGTCGGGTACGGGACGCGCACCCTCGAGGAGTTCCTGGCCGTTCTCCGCGCCCACGCACTCGAGTGTGTCGTTGACGTGCGCACGTCGCCGTACTCGAAGTTCAAGCCGGAGTTTTCGAAAGAGCCCCTCGAACTCGTTCTGAGGCAGCACGGCATCCGGTACGTGTTCATGGGTGACAGTCTGGGGGGCCAACCGAAAGATCCCGCCTGCCAGACGGACGGTAAGATCGATTACGACAAAGTCCGTACCCAGCCGTTCTTCCAGGCTGGCCTCGAGCGCCTCCGGGGGGTGGGTGCAGAACGGGGGCGAGTCGTGTTGCTGTGCAGCGAGGGTCGACCGGAGCAGTGCCACCGCTCGAAGCTGATCGGTGAAGCCCTAGCAGCCGTCGGCGTTTGCGTCCAACACATTGACGAAGACGGCCGGCTGCTGACCCAGACTCAAGCCATCGATCGGCTCACCCAGGGCCAACTCGACCTGTTCGGCCCACCCTCGTTTACCTCGCGCAAGCGCTACCCCCGGGGTAGCTCTGCCGACGATCAACGGCCGGCATGACCCATCCAACCTTCACCCCGCCCGTGGGGAATCCCGCCTCCCAGGCCGCCGCACCGGCCGCGGAGGGACTACCCAAACTGGTGACGCTAGGAGCGTTCGGCTTCACGGAATCGGGCTTCTTCGCCGCGCTCGATCGCGCGCGGGTGGACACGTTTTGCGACGTCCGGTACCGCCGGGGTGTGCGGGGTGCGGAGTATGCTTTTGTCAATCGCGCGCGGCTCGAACGACGGCTCGCCGAGTTGGGCGTGCGGTACCTGCACTTTCGCGACTTGGCGCCGGGCCCGGCGTTGCGCGCGTGCCAAGCGGAGGCCGATCGCGCCGCACGGATCGCTAAGCGGCAGCGCACGAGGTTGAGCGAGGCTTTCCTGGCCGCTTACCAGCGCGAGTGTTTGGCGGGGTTCGAGAGCCGGGGTTTACTCGAGCGGATGGGACCGACGGCGCGGGTGGTGGCGCTGTTTTGCGTCGAGCGCGAGCCGGCGGCGTGTCATCGGTCCCTGCTCGCGGCGCGTCTGCAGGCCGACCTGGGGATCGAGGTCGTCCACCTGCTGCCGCCATGAGAGTGTTGATCGTGGCCAAGACGCGGCGGGGTGGCGGGGCATGTGTCGGTGGGCTGACGGAGGATGGGCGCAGCGTGCGGTTGATCGCACCCGATGCGGCCACCAACGACCGGGCCGGCCTCGAGTACGCCGTCGGCGAGGTATGGGACGTCGAGTTCACCCCGGACCCGCAGATCGTGCCGCCGCACGTCGAGAATGTGACGGTGCGGCGAGCGCGCCGGCTGCGGCAAGGCGTGCGCGTCGAACCGGTCATCGAGCGGTACCTGCCGCCCGTGACGGGCGGGCCGGACCTGCTGTTTGACGGGCGATTGCAGGCCACCTCTGCCGGCGCGCTCTACGTGGCCGAGCAGACGGGCCTGCCGGGGCGGAGCACGATGTTCTGGGTGCCCGATCAAGCCCTGCAGCTCGATACTGGGGGCAAACGCATTCGTTACCGCTATCCCACTCCCGACGGGGGGCGCACGCTCACGTTCGTGGGTTTTCAGGAACCGATCGAGGCGCTCCCGGCCGGCACCCTGGTTCGAGTGTCCCTGGCGCACTGGTGGCGGCCGAAAGAACATCCTGCAGAGGAACTGCGCTGTTACGTTCAGTTGTCCGGCTGGTTCCTTCGCTCCCGGGCGCCCGCGACACCCGGAGTCGACCCGGCGCCGCCCGAACCGGTCGAGCATCGCGCTGCGCTGGTCTCGGCGGGGATGGCGGGGGGCGACTTCGGCCGGGCGCGCGCGGTGTTGAAGCGGACGTTTGGCTACGCGGATTTTCTCCCGCGCCAAGCCGAGGTCATCCGGCACGTGTTGCAGGGGGGCGACGCGCTGGTGGTGATGCCCACCGGAGGCGGCAAATCGCTCTGCTACCAGTTACCCGCCTTGTTGCGCGAGGGGTTGACGGTGGTGGTTTCGCCATTGATCGCCCTCATGCAAGACCAGGTCGATCAGTTGCGCCAGTTGGGCGTGCCAGCGGCGTTCCTGAACAGCACCTTGACGCATCGCGAGTACGTGGGGATCGCCCGCCGCGTGCGTGCCAACGGCCTCCAGCTCCTTTACTTGGCGCCCGAGACACTCTTGCGTCCCGAGACCCTGCGGCTGCTGAGCGAAAGTCAACTCGTCTGCCTGGCGGTGGACGAGGCGCACTGCATCTCGGAATGGGGCCACGATTTCCGGACCGAGTACCGCCAGCTCGCCGAAGTCCGACGGCGCTTTCCGCAGGCGACTTGCCTGGCTCTCACCGCCACGGCCACCCCGCGAGTGCGCGAGGACGTGCGCCAGCTCCTGGGCATCGACACCACGGGCGAGTTCGTTGCCAGCTTCGACCGCCCCAACCTCTTCCTTCGGGTGCAACCGCGACGCGACGGGCTGGCGCAGACCCTAGCCTTTCTCGAGTCGCGGCGCGACCAGGCGGGAATCGTCTACTGCTCCACGCGACAGCGGGTGGACGACCTCGCGGCGGCCTTGAACGCCAACGGCAGGCCGGCCCTGCCTTACCACGCCGGCCTCGAAGATGCCGCGCGCCGGCAACACCAGGAACGATTCCTGTGCGACGAGGTGCCGTTGATGGTGGCCACGGTGGCCTTTGGCATGGGCATCAACAAATCCAACGTGCGTTTCGTCGTCCATTTTAACCTCCCCAAGGACCCCGAGAGCTATTACCAGGAGATCGGCCGCGCCGGCCGGGATGGGCTCCCGGCGGACTGCCTTCTGCTCTACAGCCGCGCCGATGCTGTGACCGTGCGGCACTTCATCGACCAGGGCGCCGCCAGCGAGAGAGGCGGGCGCCAAGCCCGCCTCAACGCCCTCCTTCGCTACGCGGAGACACGCACCTGCCGGCGGATACCGCTCTTGGCCTACTTCGGCGAAGACCACCCCGGGGCGTGCGGTCACTGTGACAACTGTTGTGCCGTCCCTGCGACCGGTGCCACTGCGGACGCCACGCTGGCGGCGCGCAAGTTCTTGGCGTGCGTCGTACGGATGGGCGAGCGGTTTGGCGTGGCGCATACGGTCGCAGTCTTACGCGGCTCCCGGGCTGAGCGCGTTGTGGCGCTGGGGCAGGATCGACTCGACGTGCACGGCACAGGCCGAGAGTACTCGAACGACCAGTGGCGCGAGTTGGTCCGGCACTTCCTCGACTTGGGTCTGCTCGAGCAAGACCTTGCCTACGGCAGCCTGCGCCTCACCACGCACGGCCGCCAAACCCTCGCGGGCAAAGGTAAGCCGGTGCACGTGCCCTTGTCGCAACCGGCCACGGGTCGCCCAGCCGCCACGCCACCCGCGCGGACCGCGCCCGAGGCGGACCTCTTCCAGCGGTTGCGCGGGCTGCGCCGGGAACTCGCCCAGGCTGCGGGCGTGCCGGCTTACGTGGTCTTTTCCGATCGCGCCCTGATCGAGATGGCGCAGCAGCAGCCGCGAGACGCCGAGCAGCTCCTCGCCATCTACGGGGTTGGAGAGGTGAAACTCGAGCGGTATGGCGCTCGTTTCCTGGCGTTGATCCGCGCATACCAGGCGGGGGAGAGCGAAGGTGGGAAACCGTCTGCCACGGTTTAGGTCGGGCGCGACTTGCTCCCTGTTTCCAAGGCGCCGGGCTGGAGAACGCAAAGGAACCGCTCGCCCGCATGCGGCTCGCGCCAGCCGGCGATGTGGTCGCCGGAAGAGGGTGCTGCCTCAGAATGGCCGCCGCGCCCGTGCGGTTATGGATCTGGCGCTGGGTCCGTCAACGGCGCCACGGTGCGCGGTTCCTGCAGGCGCACCTCGAAGGTCAGTTCCCCGTCGCGCTCGAGGCGCCGGCCGCCGTGGTCGAGGATGACACGTTCAGCGAGCCGAAGCAGGGTCTCGGCCTGTTCGGAGACGCGGCATTCGGTCGGCAGCGATGGTCGGGTCTTGTTGACATAGCGATCGGGGAGCCGGAACTGCGGTTGGGCCGCCAGATGGCGGAAGCCTAACCGGTACCCGAGCGCCGCGCCGGCGGTGGCCGCGTTACAGTCGGCATCGTGGCCAAGCGCCATCGCATGCTGCAGGGTGAGGTGGAATTGGCCTCCTCCATAGAGCAGGGCCAACAGCACCATCGCGCCGTTGACGGGGGTCGAGTTGCCGTTCCATCCACGGTCGACTCGCCAGCGAGTGTCGAGTTCGGCCCGCGCCTTTTTCCAATCGTTCGGGTAGGCGCGCCAGGCGGCGAGTGCTTCGGTCACCACCTCGGCCAGGGCGCTGCGGGGATCGAGGGCGCCGCTGGCTTGCGCGATGACCTCCGCGAGGGGCGCCTCCTGAAACGCGAGGAGGCTAATGAGGCTGGTCCAGAATTGAGTGGCTTGAAGGGGCTCGCCGGACACGGCGATGCGGGCGTAGTGGAGGCCGAGATCGGCGGCGACCTGGGGCATGCCGGGTGCGATCATGCCATACGACTCGACACAGAATTGGCCGGAGAGGTTGTAGCCTGCGTGCGGATTCCGGGCGAGACTGCCTGTCTCGGGCGGCGTCACGCCTTCATCCATCAGTTGGCGGGCGCGCAGGTTGGCCACCCAAATCCCCTGGTTCATGTTCGCTCGCCAGATCTCCACCACGCGCGGGTACGGAAGCTTCAACACACCCGCTTGATCCATATAGTAAAGATGGGTCCACTCGAAGTCATTGTCGTCGTCCGACCAGGCGCCCTTGGCGAGCCACGTGAAATCCGGCAGGGTCGAGCGGGGCTGTTCGTTGTACTTGAACTCGTGCGGTAATCCCTCGAGTCCCCCAATCAACATCCCCACCCAACCGCCGTAGATCCGGTCCAGGAGCGTCGAGCGCATGATGTGCGCCGTGCGGGGACTCGGCGGCTGGCTAGCCTGCCCGCCGAGCGCAGGCAGGACCGGGGTCAGCGCTAGGGCGGCCAACACGCTCCGGCAAAGAATAGCGGGCATTTGCATGCGTCGAGTCTGCAACCAACCTGCGGTTTACGGCCAGCGAAACCCGGGCGCAACCGGCGTGGGGCTGGGCGTCGGAGCCCGGCTCTGGCCAGGGTGGGACCACACGAGTCAAGGCAGCCCACGTTCGAGCAGCCGCATCTAGGCCGCCGATTCAGAGCGTCAGGCGCCGAGCCCGAGCGGTGACGGGCCAACGCTCTTCGGCCCGGCCATCCGTCACCACCCACACCTCCGCGTGCAGGGCCACGGTCGGGCAAATGTGCCACGGCAGCGCCCACAGACAGGCGCCGAGCGGATACGCGTCCGCCTGCGGCGTATCGACAGCCAAATGTTCCTCGTTGTGCGCGACCGCTTTGGCTTCGGGCAAGTTCAGGAAAACGACGCGGGGATGAGCCATTTCGGATGCCACGGCCTTGTGCCCCAAATCCAAACAGAGCCGCTGCGGCTGCGGTTTGCTGACGACCCGCGTCAGGAGCGCTGCCGCCGGAACGAAATCCAAATCGGGCAGTTGCTTGGCGTAGCCCGCATCCCAGAGGACGCAGGTGCCGGGACTGCACTCGACGTCGGGGCGGCGAGCGTGAATGGGAAAGGTGGGCGTGCCCCCCACCACCAGGCGCGGGACGGCCAGGCCGGCCTCGAGCAGGCGACGGCGCAGGAGTACGACTGGGGCAAAGGCAGCCTCGCAGGCGGCGGCGCGAGCTTCGAGGTTCGGATCGTGTAGGTGACCGTCGTAGGCATGGAGCCCGCCCGGGGCCAGCGAAGGCAGCGAGCCGAGCAACCGGTACAACTCGAAGGCGCGCTGGTCGGGTTCCAGGCCGGTGCGATGTTGCCCGACATCCAGATCCAGGAGTACTTCGAGGCGCACGGAGGCCCGGGTGGCGGCGTCCGAGAGCGCCATCAACGCCTCCGGACAATCGGCCAGACAGCTCAATCGCTCGGCCGGATGCCGCACCGCCAACTCGAGTAACCTCTCGACGTTGGGGCCGACCGGCTGATAGGCGAGCAGCACGTCCGGCGCGCCCACCGCGGCGGCCATCTCCGCCTCGGCAACGGTGGCGCACTTGAACCGTGTGATGCCGAGTTCGAGCTGGCGCTGGATTAGCCCGGGTAGCTTGTGGGTCTTGATATGCGGACGCAGGCGCTGAGGGCCGCCCGCCAGCGCGATCATCCGCTGCAGGTTCGCCTCGACGCGGTCCCGCCAGATCAGCAGCGCGGGTGAGGGGACATCGGCAGGGTTAGCGATCTCGAACCAGGGGTTCATGGGAGGCAAGGAGGCCGAGCGAGCGAGGTGAGGCCGGCGCCCCCTAGCCGCGCGGCTCGGGCGGGCGCGGGACTTCGGCGGGATCAGGCGGGAGCGAGTTGGAAGATGGCTTCGATTTCAACGGCGATATTGCCCGGCAACGGGCCAAGGCCCACCGCGCTGCGCGCCCCCACGCCGCGGTCCGGACCCCAAATCTCGGCGAACAACTCGCTGCAACCGTTGATCACTTTGGGGTGGTCCAGGAAATCGGGCGCACTGTTCACCATGCCCAGGAGTTTGACCAGCCGTTGCACCCGATCCAGCGAGCCCAACCGCCCGCGTAACGTCGCCAGGATGGACAACCCCACCTGCCGCGCCGCGGCTCGGCCCTGCACCAGGTCCAACTCGCGGCCCACCCGCCCGACGATGAGGGAGCCATCCGCGCGCAGCGGGCCATGCCCGGAGACGTAAACCAGATCGCCCACCACGACCAGCGGTTGGTAAACGCCAGCGGGCTTGGGTGTCGGCGGTAAGTCCAAGTTCAGCTCCGCCACACGAGTCTCGGGGCTCATCATTCTCAGCGTGCGATCCGCAGGATTCCTACCGCAAAGGGCTCCGTGACGAAAGCATGAAATGCGGGAGCGCCCGATGGGACGCGGCGGCGGGCCGCCTGTGAGGAGCCCGGCTCAAGGCACCACGCCCAGCACGCGGTATGCGGCCTGCGACGGGGGATCGGTCGATGGGACGGGAACCTCACAAAGGAGAGCGCCTCATCGGATTGCAGGTCGCATCGGGCGAACGGGCAACCGTGACGTTCCGATTTGACACTGGGTCCGGGGCGGGTCGAGCGGAGGCTTCCCTCCCGTGACGGCGAAAGGCATGATGCCAAGCTCATGAAGAACTTGGCTGTGGACCGTGAGGTGTTGGCGGCTCAGTTAGGGGAATTGGCCACACGCGGCGTGTATGTGGGCACGTCCTCGTGGAAGTACCCAGGTTGGTGCGGCCAATTGTACACTGAAGACCGGTATGTCTATCGCGGCCGTTTTTCCCAGGCGCGCTTCGAGCGCCATTGTCTGGCCGAATATGCCGAGGTGTTCAAGACGGTGGGCGTGGATGCGGCCTATTACAAGTTCCCGGACCGCCGCTATCTCGAAGGCCTCGTCGCCCAGGTGCCGCCGGACTTCCGGTTTTCCTTCAAGGTCACCGATGAAATCACCATCAAACGATTCACCCGCCTGCCTCGGTTCGGCGCGCGCGCCGGACAAGCCAACGCGAACTTCCTAAACGCAGACTTGTTCGCCAGCGCCTTTCTGGGCCCCTGCGAACCGTTCCGGCAGAACGTGGGGCTGTTGATGTTCGAGTTCTCGCGTTTCTACCCCAGCGACTTCGCGCGCGGCCGGGATTTCCTGGCGGCGCTCGAGGGCTTTCTCGGCCAACTGCCGGCTGGCTGGCCGTACGGTGTCGAGATCCGCAATCGGGCCTTTCTGCAACCGGACTATTTCGCGATGCTGACTCGGCACGGCGTCGCGCACGTGTACAACAGTTGGCAAGACATGCCCACCGTCGGCGAGCAGTTGGCGTTGCCAGGCAGCCGAACGACCCCGGCTTGGCTCGGCGCCCGTTTCCTCCTCACTCCAGGACGCAAATACGAGGATGCTGTCCAGCGGTTCAGTCCGTATGATCGCGTCCAGGAACCCAACGCCGAGGGACGCGCAGCCGGGGGGCGGTTGATCGCGGAAACCGCGGCAGCGGGCGGGCGAACTCAGGCGTTCATCTACGTGAACAACCGGTTCGAGGGCAACGCCCTGGGCACCATCCTAGCGATGATCGAGGCTGCAGGCACATTTTGCCCCACTACCAGACCCCGGGAGTGAGGTTATTGCCCAGCCAACCTTCTGTCGGCCATTGAGGCGAAAAAAACTGCCGACTGATCCTTCAGTTTCATCGTCGTCTGCCGATGCAGGACTCGTGACAACGAGATCATTGACGGCAGCATTGGCTGCCTGTGTCGGACTCGCCTGCCAGGTCCGCAGCCAGGTCGTTGTCAGCGTGCTTGGCTCACCTCCGGTAGGCGCCATCCCCGTAACCGCAACCGAGTGGCAGGCGGACCCGTTCAGCATGAACGGGAGCGCCTATGGGCTCGGGTATATCAAAGCCCGGATCGGAGCCAGAGCCGGTGACGCCACGCCCATCCTGAGCCTGTACGACAGCTCCGGCGTCGGCGGTAGCCCCGGCAATAGCCTGGTCGACCTGACACTCGACGGGGATCCGCTGTCGACGTCCGCCATCGAGTTGCGGACCTTCACGCCGACCGTGGCCTACACGCTCGAATCCCACACCACTTATTGGGTCGTGCTCAACGAGTCCGTCGCACAGGGCGGCTACTACCTGTACCAGTTCACTAGCCCGAGCGGTAAATCCGTGCTCAGTGAGTCGGGAGTCACCGTGCCCGATCTTTACGCCGAACGCAGTGGTGGCAACTGGACCGTCTACACCATCCAGCCCTACGCGTTCAGCTCGAACGGCCTGTTCGAGATCGGCAGCATCACGGTGCCCGAGCCCTCCGAGTACGGAGTCGGCGCTGCCGTGGGCATCCTCTTGTTCGCGGCAATGCGGCGTTTCCGCAGCCGTAACCGGCCCGCCGCCGAACGCGAGGCTTAGGGGGCTTGGTGGGGTCCTACGACCCTGGCGCGACGACACGCGCCCCCTTTCCAGGGTTGCGCACTTGATCGCTCCCTGCCGTTGAGGCATGGTCGCGTTACGCGAGTTCATCGAGCCCCCATGCTTGGCGCAATGAAGAGTCGACAATAAAACAGCTTAATTGAACTTGACAGAAAACAACTTGGCTACGAGCCCTTTATCAATATACCAGGTAAATAAATGTTGACCGGTAACGCGTTCGGCGGCATCGTTGTTCCCTGTCTATGAGAACCACCCGCATCAAGATCAAAGGCAGACCGGCCGTCTACCACTGCGTCTCCCGCATCGTCGGCGCCCAACGCCTCCTCGATGACCTTGGCAAGGAAACCATGGTCCGGCTCCTCCGGCGCCTGGCCACCTTCTGCGGCCTCGAAGTCATCACCTACTGCATCATGTCCAATCACTTCCATGTCCTGGTCCGCGTCCCGGCCGAGCAGAACCCGACCGACGAGGAACTGGTCGAGCGCATGAAGGCCCTATACGGGGAGTCCAAGCCCCGAGAGGCCGGCCTGCTCTATGAGGCCGAGAAGGGGTTGCACGAGCATGGTCGGGTGGACGCGGACATCCGGGAACGGATGCTGGCGCGGATGGGGGATGTGTCGGAGTTCATGAAGGAGTTCAAGCAACGGTTCAGCAAGTGGTACAACATACGGCATCAGCGGTTTGGGACGTTGTGGGCGGAACGGTTTCGGAGTGTGTTGGTCGAGGATCAGACGGGGGTGCTGGAGACGGTGTCGGCGTACATCGACTTGAACGCGGTGCGGGCGGGATTGGTGGAGGATCCGAAGGATTACCGGCACTGCGGGTACGCGGCGGCGGTGGCTGGGGATGCGAAGGCGCGGTCGGGGTTGCTGAGTTTGTACACGGGTGGGG
>Ga0194125_10006329_pt1 | contig 17520 bp, 18 predicted proteins | sample TA2KigC250mmetaG_FD_148626 | JGI IMG/M metagenome (GOLD analysis project Ga0194125, IMG submission 148626) | Freshwater microbial communities from Lake Tanganyika, Tanzania - TA2015034 Kigoma Deep Cast 250m | ecosystem: Environmental > Aquatic > Freshwater > Lake | place: Tanzania: Lake... | reverse complement strand
AACCATAGCCAAGTTTTTGGCACCAATTTCCGGCTCACAAAAATAAATCGGGAGCGTATCTTCAGTGATTATATTAACGTGAGTAGGGTCCTGGAACGCTTCCTTCGACGGATAGGCCGGAGTTGAATGCAGAAACAAACCTCCAGGCCGCAATATCCTATGTATTTCATTCGTCAACTCAATAAACGAAGACTTTTCTTTCCCTTCCAGCCAGGAACTCCTTGGGATGCGTTCCAAGACATCAAAAGCAGTGCAGAAGTCAAAGAAGTCGCCAGCGAAAGGAATTGGATCACTGGAAAGATTAGCCTGGCTGATGTTAAGAGGGAGGTCGTCCCTGATATCAATCCTATAAACATCATTCGCCCCAAAGGGATTGCGAACATTAGCGCCACAGCCAAGGTCAAGCGCCTTTGTCGCGCCTATTGATCCCCCTGCATACTGAAGAGCCAGGGCTTGCGCTGACTCAATAGCCGGATACCTTTTGACATGATTCCTCAGCTGGTCTTTTCTGGCAGGGTTTTTCAGCTCTTTTTGAAGAACTCCAAGTCTCTACGGAGATTGATAATCTGCGACTTCAGCTCTTTCCGCGTCGCCTTGATCTTTTTTTTGATTCTTTCCCAGTCTTCGCTGCGCCCTACTTGTGCGGGTCTTGAGCAAAACAATGCTATTGCTTCTAGCAAGAAGGCGTTCAAAAATCCCAAGAATCCCAGAAAAAGGTTTAGCCACAAACCACTGACTACTCGGCCCATCTTACAGCTTGATTCAATGCCTAATCAAGATTGTTCGAGCTCACAGTTCCTCTAAGGGGCACCTCGACCGGCTGATTGGCGCTTCGGCTGATCCCGAAGCCCATGCCTGCAAGCCCCTCTGGTCGATCAGCTGGTCCCAGGACCCACCCCCGCCGAATGGACCACTGACGAGTGGCTGTTCTTGGCCAGCTTGCCCACAGGTCCATAGCCAGCAGCCCGGGCAACGCGTAGCTTTGGCGCGCCAGGCTGGAGAATAGGCAGCAGCAGACAAGCCGCTCCCCATGGTTCAGCCGATCCCGATCTTCATCGGCTTCGATCCGCGGGAGCGCGCCGCCACCAACGTGCTGATCGACAGCCTGTATCAGCACAGCACCATGCCCCTGGCGATCACTCCGCTGGTGACGCCCCAGCTGGAAGCCCAAGGCCTCTACTGGCGGCAGCGGGATCCGCGCCAGAGCACCGCCTTCTCCTTCAGCCGTTTTCTGGTGCCCAGGCTGATGAACTACGACGGCTGGGCCATCTTCATGGACTGCGACATGCTCTGCCGCAGCGACATCGCCGAGCTCTGGGCGCTGCGCGACGAGAACTACGCCGTGATGTGCGTGCAGCACGAGCATGTGCCCAGCAAAGACGTGAAGTTTCTGGGGGAAGTGCAGAGCCGCTACGAAAAGAAGAATTGGAGCTCCCTGATGCTCTTCAACACCGGGCGTTGCCAGGCCCTCACGCCCGAGTACGTGAACACTGCCACGGGCCTGGAGCTGCATCGCTTCCACTGGCTGAACGATGACAGCGCCATTGGCGCCCTACCTCTGGAGCGCTGGAACCACCTGGTGGATGTGCAGGATCCCTGCCTCGCCCCCCGTTCCGCCTTGCTGCACTGGACCCTCGGCGGCCCCTGGTTCCGCGAGCAGCGCACTATGGGCGGGCCCTTGGCAGCCGAATGGTTCAGCGCCCGAGACGACATGACTCGCCTGTGGGACTGAATTGCAAGCATGGGTCATCTCGACCTGCTGATCGCCGCGCCGGCTGATCCCAAGGCCCACGCCGGCTGGGGCGATGTGCACTTCGCCCGGGGGCTGCAGCTCGGTCTGCAGCAGCTGGGTGTGACATCCCGCCTGCTCTACCGCGACAACCACGGCAAGGCCCCACCGCCACCGTCCGGCAGTTCCCTCCTCGTGCTGCGCGGCAAATACGCCCCGCCAGCCAGCTGGCTGGCCCGCCAGCCCTACGCCTGCATGGCGCTCTGGCTGATCAGCTGGCCGCTCAATCCCACTCCAACCGAGCTCGCCACCTACGACCGGCTGTTCGTGGCCAGCACCCAGGACACGCCGCGCATCGCCCGCCTGAGTGGCCGCCCCACCAGCACCCTGCTCCAGGCCACAGGCTTCTGGCACATGGGGCGACCGGAGCCGGCAAGCGGTGGGCTGCTGTTTGTGGGCAACACCCGCGGCGTCAGCCGGCCGATCGTGCAGACCTTCCACCGGGCCGGCCTGCCCCTGGAGCTGATCGGCGGCGGCTGGGAGGAGCTCGGCCTGCAGGCCCAGGCCAGCAGCATCGCCAACCACCAGCTGCCGGCCCGCTACCGCCGCGCCCTGGCCGTGCTCAACGACCACCACCAGGCGATGGCCGACTACGGCTACCTCAACAACCGCGTCTTCGACGTGCTCGCCTGCGCCGTGCCGGTGATCACCGACGTGGCCCCGGGCTGCCCGCCCGAACTGGAGGACGCCGTGGTGCGTCACCCCACCGGCACCGATCCAAGCGCCAGCCTGGAGCAGGCCCGCGACCTGCGCGCCAAACCGCTGCTGCTCAGCCGGGTGGCCCGCTGCGTACGCCAGCAGCACAGCTTTGTGGCCCGGGCCCGTCAACTGCTGGCCCGCCTCAGCGCGGGCTGAACCAGCGGGCAAAAGGCGCCAGAAAGTGCTGGCGCGCGTCGTTGTTCAGCCAGGGCCGCGGCACAAAGCCACCGGCCCCCTGCAGCTCGGCCATCACCGCCGCATTGCGGGCAATCGCCTCCGCATCACGGTTCGACACCGACTCCTGAAAGGCCAGCCCGTGGGGCAGCGATAGGTACGTCCAGCGGTGTTCGCTGCGTTGGCACCCGCCATAACCGGCCCGTAAAAAGCGGCGGGTCCACTCGATGTGCTCATAGCCATAGCCTTGAAAGCGGGGATTCACGTAACCCACCTGCTGACGGAGCACGGCCGTATCGCAACCGCAGCAGGCTCCCGACACGATGCTCCAGCGCTCAGGCGATCGGGCACTCCCCTTGCCCCCCAGCAGGCGTCCATGGAACTGGGGATTGTCGCGGGGCCAGCGGGGCGAACTGAAGTTGATGTGGCCGTGCCGCCGAATCGCCCGGCTCCAGAGGCGCAGCCAGCGACGGCTGGTCACCACCACATCGTCTTCCAGCAGGATCAGCTGCTCCACCGGCTGCAGGGCCAGGAAATAGAACAGGGCTCGGTTCTTGTTCACCGGAATCCCCCCATTCGGGGCCTCAAGCACCATGTCCACCAGGGGGGCAACGGCGGCAGCGGAGCCATCGCTACTGCCGTCATCAAACACCGCCAGATGCACAGGCCTGCTGCAGTGCTCGCGAATGCTCTCCACGAGCTTCAGCAGCTGCGCCCGGCGGTTGTAGGTGGTGATGGCAATGCCGATGCTGGCCTGGGGCATGGGCCCATCAGGCAGCCGGCTTCCGGCCCTTCCCTTTGGCCGCTTTGGCCTTGCCTTTGCGGGCCTGTCGCTCCTCCGGCGGCGGCGGCGCACTCAGGGGTGGGATGCCCGCCTTGTCGAACAATTGCTCCAGCTCATCCACGTAGGCACTGAAGGCCTCGAGCTGCAGCGCTTCCTGCTTGAGATCCTTGGGCAGCTCAGCCCAGGGGTCCTTGCGGCCCGCCTTGATCCGCCGCTGGCGCCGCTGCTCTACCGCCTTCTTCAGGAGCTCGTGGTAGGCCGGGTGCTGGGGATCCTCCAACAGGGCGCGGGTGAGCTTCTTGATCGCCGGCACGGGCTGCTGCTCGGCCAGGTGGGCCTTCACCTCGGCGGTGGTGCGGCGGCGCAGCTCCTTCCACTGGGCAAGGGTGCGCTTCTGGCCGCCACCGGGGAGCAAGGAAGCCCGAGCGGCGCCTGATTTGCGCTTGGATCCTCCTTTCACCCGGCCCAGCAGCCGTTTGAAGGGAGCAGCCAGGCGGCTCCAGAGGCTGGGCTTTCGCGCGCGGGGCTTGCGCTTGGCGGCGGCGGCCGGCTTCTTGTGGCGCTTGCCTGCGTGCATGTCGCGCTTGCCTTCGGGCATGCCAATCGGGGGTTTTGAGGATCTTAGGGCCCGTGCACGGGCCCGCCCCCAGCGGCAACCAGCTCGCGGCGCACGGCCCGCTCCAGGGCCGGCGCCAGGGGCTCACTCCAGGGCTCGAAGCCGCCCCTCCAGGCGCCGTCGTCGCCTGCGATCAGGTCGCCTGCCTCCTCCAGGGGCGGGCTGAAGGGGGCCTCAATCAGCACCCAGCGCCACCGGGCCCCAGCCGGCAGGGGCAGCGCCCGCAGGGCCGGCTCCCATTCCAACGGCGCCCACAGCTCCAGGGGCTCCGCCTCGGAAGCCACGGCAGCCAGAGCCTGCGGCCAGGCCTCCGGCCAACGCGGTTGATCGGGCCACCCCTCCCCGAACAGAGCCGCACTGGAGAGCAACAGATGGCGGCTGGAGGCACGCCCATCGACCAGAGCCCAAGGATCCCAGGCCAGGCAGGCTGGGCCAGGCGGCAACGGAGGCGCAGCCGCTCGCTGTTCGGCAAGCAGCCGCAGCCGCCAGGGCAGCAGCAGCTGGCGGTAATGGCGGTTCCAGAACAGGTGATCGCAGACAGCGCCGGAGCGCTGCTCCCCCGGCTCCGGTGCCACCCAGGGCCAGGTGAGCCAGGGCTTGGGCCCGGCGAAGTGCACCACCGAGAGACCCTCGGCGCAGCCCCCCAAGTACTGCACCAGGTATTTCACATTGCAGTTGAAATTGAGCGGCAGCAGCTCCAGCGGCTGATCCGCCAGCAGCTGGTTCCACACCTTCTGGTCGGCGAAGCGATCGAGCAGGGGGCACACCGGCTCGGCGGCCCGCCGGATCAGCGCCTCCATCCGCCCCTCCCAGGCCGCCGTGAGCGCCCAGCCGGGAACCGACAGCACGCCGGTGTTGAGAACCGGCCGCCCCGTGTGGGGCGACACCGCCGCCCAGGGGCGATCGCCGCAGTCGGGCACCGCTCGAAAGGCCTCCCCAACCTCGCCATCGGCCCAGAGGGGATCGAGGGCACCCGTGATCAGCAGGTCGGAATCGAGCACCAGCACCCGCCGATAACCGCGCAGGCTGAGGGCATGGCTGTTGAGGTACCCCAGCAGGCCGATGCGCCGGCGGTTGTGGGAATCGCTGGGGAGGCTGGCGGCCCAGGCCGGCTCGGGCTGCACGAACGCAAGCTGCGGGTGAATCGCCTGCAGCCGCCGTTGCAAGAACGGGCCCAGACTGCCGTCGTGGGCCACCACCACCGGTGCGGTGAAGGCGGGGTAAACGGCTCTGAGGCTGAGCAACAGGGCCTCAAGGCCGCGGGCGAAACGGTCGTTGGCCACCGTGAGAATCGCCACCTCGGGCCCGGGGTCGTGGGCCTCGAGCAGGGTGTGGTGGCGCTGGGGCCAGTGCAGCTCGCCGAGCAGTTCGAGCTCGCTGCGACGCAGCGACTCAGGCGACCGGCCAAGCGCCCGCAGCCTCTCGGCCTGGCGTGCCGCCGCAGCCTGCTGCTGGGGCCGCTGGAGCCAGCCGTAGGGGCCTTGGCTCAACGGCGATCGACGATGCCAAGGGCGAAGGTGCCCAGGCCCCAGAGCACCACCAGCAGACCCAGCACCGCCAGGAACCCCTGCCAACGCCAGTTGATGTTCTGCATCTGCGGAACGGAGGGTTCAGCCAGACGCACCAGAAACTTCAACTGCTGCTGGGTGCGCTGCCGGTTGCTATTGGCCGCGGTAACGGCCGCCTTCAAGGCCTCGGTGGCAAGGTTGACCTCCGCTTCCAGCTTCGATCCCTCGGCCACAACCGTGTTGTAGTTTTTGCCATTCGGGCCAACCAGCGAAGCCCTCTCCTTGGCGATCTGCCGCTCGAGCTCCCGCACCTGGTCTGTGACAACAGCCACCTCAGGAGAATTGGCATCAAGAAACTGACGCTTGAGGCTGGACTCCTCCACCTTCAGGTCCACCAGTTTGTTCTCCAACTGGGTGATGAAGTTGCTGGTAACAGCAGCAGACTGGGAAGGATTGACCTCTCCGTACCGGTTCTTGTAGGCATTGAAGGCTGCGTTGGCCTGATCGAGGCGCTGCCGCGAGCGCGTCACTTCCTGCTCGGAAAACGACTGCTGATTGGCACTGATTCCCTGATTTACGGAGTTCAGGAACAGCTCGGCCTCGTCCAGCAGCAGGCGATTCAGGCGATAGGAAGGCTCCGGAGCGAGACCCACGGTGGTGAGGTTGATCACACCGGTGAGGTCTTGGGGAACAACAAACACCTGCCGCCGGAAAAAGGCAAGCTGCTGATCAAAATTGGCGCTTTTGCCAATCCCGGCAAAAGGATCGGGGATGAGGCGTCCCCAGGTGGATTCGGGTTGCAACTTCAGAAACACCCGCCTCATCACCTCAGGGGAGGTGAGGTACACGGCCAGAAAGCGGCCATCCTCCAAGGAGCCCAGCATCGTGGGGCCAGCGAGGGTTGTGCCTAACAGGCTGGATCCGGCTGCCGGTGGCGTTTCCGGCAGGCGCACAATGAAGCTCGACGCTGCCGTGTAGCGATTGCGGCCGATGCCGAAGAAGTAGAGCGCCGAGCCGAGCACCACGACCCCAGCCAAGAGCACGGGCACCGGTAGGCGCAGGATCGGCTCCAGCGGTTCGCGCAGGCGCCTGCGCAGGCTTGTGGACGTGTCGTCGTCGTTTCCGCCAGGATGATCAGCTCCAGCGACACGGCCGTCGTCCGCGGGGCTGGGGAAGGCCACGCTGGTCATCACCTGCTGGCCGAGCCCATCAGCCCAATCCCGCAGGCGAAGCCATTGATCGAGAAGCCGACGGCGGCGGGACGGCGCACGCCCGAACAGAGGGCGACCGTCCTGACCAGAAGCAGTTCGCGAGCGGAAAGGCTGTAACAAGGCTTCGATGCCGTGAGCTGAGGAGCCGATTGTATCAGTTATGCCAAGCGGAAGTGTCAGTAGCGAATGCTTTTGAAAACTTCAGCCACTAGTCGCCCCCCTCGAGTTCGGACTCGAGCTTATCTGGAGCGAGCAACAATTCTTCGTTATTTCCATAGATGAATAAGCCAAATCCCAAGGAAGCAAAAGCCCAGATCCAGAAATAGGCGGCACTGACGCCTGGAGCTGGGTAAGCCGGATTGGCAGTGATTCGCAGCAGCTCAACGCCGTGAGCAATCGGATTCCAGAGAATCCAGGGGCGAAACACATCCGGCACAATGCTGATCGAGAAAAAGATGCAGGATGTCCAGAGCAGAATTCTGCGCAGAAACAACTGAATCACCCAGGCCACCACCGGCAACCGCTTGCCCACCACCAGGGTGGTCAACCCCACTCCGAAACCGATTAAAGCGATACCCAAAAAGAGGAAAATCAAAGCCCCGAGGTCCTGGATCGGAAAGCGCCACTCCCAAATCGATACTCCTACGATAAAGACAAGCAGAAGAAATCCAAAAATCTGGGAAAGAAGCAATGCATTGCCCATCAAGGAGTCGAGCGGTTTCAGGCGACGGTAAAAATAGAGCTCGCTGTTCTTCTCTACCCCGCCAATTGCCTTGATGGCAATATCGGAAAACATGAAGAAGGGGACGAAGCCCATCGCCAACCACAGGGCAACATTCATGTACGAATCTTGGCCGGCACCGCGCAGCCCGATTCGCAGGGCCAGAAACGTTGCAATCAGAGCCAGCGGCTCAACGAAGACCCCAGCCAGGCCAAAGAGTCCCTTGGCAGCACGCAGCTGCAACTCTCGCCGGGCCACCGCCGAGACCAGCCGCACCTGCAGCAGCACCTGGGCCAGCACAAAACGCGGGGGGCGACGACGCATGAACTCAGCCAGGAGATGCAGAGTCCATGGTAACGGGGGTATTTCGCAGCAACCGGGCCAGCCGGCGGTTGTCAGCCGCCAGATCCACCAGGGCCCGGTCCACCAAACGCTCCAGTGCCTCCTGCTCCGGCCCGCTGGCCGGCGGCTCATAGACGCGCCGCTGCATCGCCACTTCAGGAACGCGATCCCGCCAGCGACATCCCCACACCCGTTCGGCAAAGGCATCGTTGGCAATGCTGTAGTGAGCCGAAACAGCCTGCGCAGCAGCACGATCAAAGCCGCAGTAGCGGTCGTCCTGCCAGCCCTGGGCTTCAGCGATTCGTCGTACCACGGCACCGGTGTTGGCCAAGGCTCGCCCGGGCACCCCCAGAGCCTGCAAACGCAGGCCCACGGCCCGGGCCAGCCACACCCCCCGGCAGCCAGGCTGCACGTTCCCCTTGCCAGGATCGGCCGCAGCCCATCCCTGGGCCGGAGTGCTCATCCCAAGCGTCTCAACCAGGCGTTCAAAGGGATCGCCGAAGGACGTGCCGTAGGGCAGAAAGGTGCAGCGCACGGCGGCATGGAGCAACAGGGGGCCGAACAGCTGCTGGTAGTCATAGATGTGCTGGCGCTCCGCCAGTTGCACCTGCACGTAGGTGTCGAAGTCCTGGCAGTGGTAGAGCCGCCGGCTGGAATGCACGTAGCGGGCATTGATGTAGTCGGGCTGATCACGCAAAAAGCAGATCACATGCAAGCGAAACCCCTGCTGCTGCAGCAACTCCAGCAACCCATCGAGAGCTCTGGGCTTGACCAGAGGCTGGGTGAACTGCTCGGCACTGATCAGCACAGGGGAGCTGGTTTCAGGCAATGCACTCAGATAGCGGCGCCAAACCCCCCAGCGCTCCTTGGCCAGGGCAGCGGCCAACGGTTTGTGTTTGCGAGCCGGCCGGCCCGGATATCGCACGAGGACACCGGCCTTGGCGAGGCTGGCCTGATTGGCGGCAAGGCGACTCTGGATATAGGACGTAGCCGTTTTGTGGGTGCCAGCGTGAATCACCAGCTCCCGACCCGATGACAATCCGTTCACTGTGACCCGGCTCGGCCTGGATAGCCCTGCGCCGTGCTCTCGTCCGGCTGATCCCGATCACCATACCCATCACTATCGCGATCATCATCACTATCACTCTCACTATCAAACTGAGGATCGTCTTCAGGAGTGAACGCATCCTCAACTTCGACGAGGTTGCCTGAATCACCCTCCGCAAGGTTGACAAGAGCACCAATTCGCTTCGTGACCCGTTGGCGCCGTGCCACTTTGAGACGCTTTGCCTCCCCTTTCACCAGCTCCAGGCAAACCTCAGGATCACCTCGATAGACGATCTCTCCACCCATCACAGCAAGCCCTTCATCGCAGTAATCAAGAGCGAATCCATTCTGGCCATTGGCACATACCACCAGGGTGCGGCCATCAATTCGCTGCTCGAAACATTCTCGGATTCGCACAGCGCGGGGGTGGATAGCCCGGTGATCCCAGCCAGCCAGCCGTGCCACCGTGATCACATCAAACTCAAAGGCCAGCGATACGGCCAGGCGCAGCGAGTCTTTCAGGGCTGAAGACCATTCAGAAAAGGGCTTGTGATACACCAGATCCGGAATATCAGCGAGCTCCTGGATCAAGTCAAGATCGGCATCAATCCGGCCTGGCTGGCTGTAGACCTCGGCAGCAAAGCGAGCATTGATGTAGCCAGACAAGTTTCCAGAGAAGGCGTCGTTGATACCAACAGGCCAAGACACCGAGCCCCGCTGCTCGAGCGAGCCCGCATCCAGAGGCTCAACTCCGCTCAGGCATGCCACCAGGGATCTGGCCTCGATGCCATTCACACCAAACACACCCAGACGCTCTCCTGGATACACCTCCAGTGACAGGTTTCGGAACGCCGGGTAGGAGCGACTCACGCTCTCCACCACAATCTTGGAAGCATCTCGCAGCGCCAAGATTGGTTCACGGTGCTGCGTGAGGGGCGGGGAATGCATGGGCGCTCGAGGCATTCTGATCGCTGCGTCACCCTACCCTGAGAGATCCATGTCATCCCTGAGCGTGTGCTGAGCCGCCGCGAGGTTCTGATCGGCTTCTCCACGGCAGGCATCGGTGCCCTGCTGGCCGCCCGGCCTTCGGCCCAAGGCCAAGCCCCCACCTCGCGCCCAGCGACCAGCGTCGCTGGGCGGCTGGTGAGCCACCCCTTCCTCTCCGGTGAGGCTGGCTACAGCTGCTACCGCACCCCCGGCCTGGCGATCACTAGGGCGGGCAGCGTGCTGGCGTTCTGCGGCGGGCGCGTCGACAACTGCAAGGATGAGGGCAACATCGACGTGGTGCTGCGCCGCTCCGACGATGGGGGCCGCAGCTGGGGGCCCCTGCAGGTGCTGGCTGACGACGGCCCCAATCCCTGCAAGATTCCGCTGCCGGTGGTGCTGCCCAGCGGCCGCATCCTGTTGCTGTGGCTCTGGAATGCCTCGGTGAAGCGCGAGGCCGACCGAGGCAGGCGCTATGTGCGCATCACCCACTCCGATGACGACGGCCGCAGCTGGGCCCCAAGCCGCGACATCACCGACCAGGTGCGGCTGCGGGGCTGGAAGCCCTGGTATGGCATCGGCCCCGGCCACGGCATCGTCAAGCAGCTGGAGCCCGCCGCCGGCCGCATCGTGGTGCCCGCCCGGCACGGCCGCCGCGGTGGCGGCAGCGCCTCCCACCTGCTGCTCTCCGACGACGGTGGCCTGAGCTGGCGGGTGGGGGCGGTGGCCGGCTACAGCCCCTCGAGCGAGTGCACGGTGGCCGAACTGGGCGATGGCCGACTGATGCTCAACAGCCGCAGCGACGGCGGCCGGCGCATCGTGAGCATCAGCGACGACGGCGGCCTCACCATGGCCAGCAGCGGCCCCGACCCCCAGCTGATCGAACCGCGCAACGGCTGCCAGGCCAGCCTGCTCACCTATGCCTTCGGCCCGAACCGCCAGGCCACCCTGCTGTTCTCCAATCCGGCCGACCCGGAGCAGCGCACCAACGGTCGCCTGCGGCTCAGCCGCGACAACGGCCAGACCTGGAACCGGGGCTTCGGCTATGGCGACGGCCCCGGCAGTTTCAGCGGTTACAGCGACCTCGCCCGCTTCGCTAACGGCGATCTGGCGCTGCTGGTGGAAGCCGGCGCCAGCGCGCTGAAGGGCCGCGGCCATCGCCGCCACGACGGCATCTGCTTCCAGCGCATCCCCTTCCCGCTGATCGAGTCGGCCTAGCGAATCGCCCACTGATCACACCATGAATCCCGATCAGATTGCCAGACAGATTTCAGGAGAGAAGCATGCCACTGCACGCCTCTCCAGAGAAGCTCGGCAAGGCGATCGCAGCCACGTGATCATCCATGAAATCATCGACGCAGCCAGCGACCGCGCGCCAAGACAGCTGGGCTACTTTGTTGAGAAAAGAACCACATCACGCGCCGAGCACGAATTAGCATCAGCACTTGCCAAACTCAATCAGGACGCCAGCTCCACGCGGGTCAGGTCGCTTCCAACCCCGCAGATCTTTGCCACCTTCCAAAGCGGGGATCGCCATGTGATCTACCAGGAGTTCATGAGTGGCATCGGGCTCCTGCCTTCCCGAGACAAGGAAGGGCCAGCCGAGGTCGAGCCTGCATTGGCAGCCGCAATAGCCCATTTCAACCGCGGCGCTCACGAGCTCCTCGCCTCTCGCCCTTCCATGCCGCCAAGAGCGCAGATCCTGCGGCGTCGCGCCCAAAGCCTCCTGCGCAGCCACGCCGGAATATTCACCGCCAGAGAAATCTATGGATGCTTTGCAGGAATCTTCAAGGAGCTGACAGCTTGGCCATTGATCATGAGCCACAACGACATTCACCTGGGCAATATCTCAATTGAAAATCCTCTCGCCGACAACGAAGAAATCCGCCTGATCGACTTCGGCCAGCTTGAATGGAATTACATCGGAGCCGAACTACATCATTTTGCCGTTCTGTCCTGCGAAGACAGAGAGATCTCGTCCGGACTCTCGCAAGGCTTTTTCCAGCGGCTATCGGCAGCCTATGGGAGCCAGCTTCAGATTCCCTTGCCCATCGTCCAAGCCGGCGCCTATGCCTATGCCGCTCACCGCACCTGCCTGAGGCTGGATTCATCCCCCCAGGGGGCCCAAGCAGAACTTCTACTGATGCTTGAGCTGCTTGCGAAAAGCGAGAAACTACTGAACATCGAGACGTCGCGCTCAGATCTTTTGATCTTGCTCAGATCAATGAGCGCAGCCATAAAAGACGCCAGAAAAAGAGAGAAGCACTTGCGCAAACGCGTCAAAAAACTTCAGAGCAAAACCAAGCTTCAGGAGCAATAAGACTCCCACCCCAGGTAGCCAGACACCAACCAGCCGCGCCGCCTGGCGCAGCTCACGCAGACTCGCCCAATCCCTCCGCCAGCAGCCACTGGGCCACCGCCAGCAGCTCGCGCCGCTCCGCCCGATCACGGGGAGCCTGGGGGCTGGGCTGGGGCAGCGGCAGGGGAAACAGCTCCCGCCAGCTGCAGCCCCACACCCGCTGGGCGAAGCGGTCGTTGCTGGCGCCGTAGCGTTCCTCCAGGCGGTTGAGGAGTGGGGCGCTGAGACCCTGGTAAGGCTCGGCCTGCCAGCCCTGCTCCAGCGCCAGCCGCTCGAGGGCTTCGCGGATCCTGGCCTTGCACACCGGGCTGCGCCAGGCCTTGGGGTGTTGATGCTGCAGCCGGCGGGCCAGCCGCTGGGCAATCCACACCGCCTGCCAGCCCGGCTGAGCATTGGCGCGCTGGTCGAGGGGCTGGAGCCCGGTGCAGTCGGCCACACCCACGGCCTGCAGCAAGCGCTCACAGGGATCGCCATCGCCGGCGCGGAAGGGCAGAAAGCTGCAGCGCACCTGGGCACTGGCCAGGGCCTCGCCAAACAGCTCCTCGAAATCGCAGGCGCTCTCGCCGCCGCTGCGCATGGTGCGGGCCAGATAACGCTCAAAGGACACGCCGAAATAGAGGCGCTTGATCAGCTGGGTGTAGCGGGAATTGAGATAGGCCGGCTGGTCGCGCAGGAAGGCCACCAGCTCGAGCGCCACCCCGCGCCGCTCGAGGAAGAGAAGGAGGTCGGCCAGGAGGGTGCCGCCCGACGTGCAGCGGCTCGGCTCAGCCAGCACCAGCGAGAGGATCTCGGCCGACACCAGGGGCCTGCAGCCCTTCCGCGCCGCCCGATCCAGCAGTTTTCCCCAGGGGCGCAGGTTTCCCTGGCGCAGGGCTTTGACCAGACGCAGGTGATCGCGGCGCTTCTTGGGGTAGAGCAGCCCGTGCTGGCGCAGGAAGGGCTGGTTTCGCTTGAGCCGGTGCTGGATGTAGGTGGAGGCCGTCTTGTGGATCCCCACATGCAGCACCAGGGTGGGAGAAACCAAGCGACGGCGGATGGGCAGTGCGGGCAGCCTAGGAGGCCTGGGCCGAGCGGCTGAGCCAGGCTTCGGCGCGGCGGCGCAGGCCCCGCTGGCAGCGGCGCTCGAGGCGATCAAGCAGCTGCAGCAATGCCAGGCGCAGCACCGGCGCCGCCAGCGGAGCCGCTGCCGCCGGCAGCTCCGCCCACACCCGAGCCTCAGCCTCGAGCCCCGCCTCGCGTGGCCAGATGCTGGCCTCCAGGCCGAACTGGAGACGCTCCTGCCATTCTCCCAGCCCCTCCACCCGTGCCTCCAGCTGGCGAATGGTCAGCCGCTCCCCATCCCAGAGTGCCTCCAGGGTCACCTGGGGCTGCAGGGTCCAGCCGGCCACGGCGTAGGGCCGTGAGCGGTAGAGGTAGCGCTGGTCAGCGGCGGCCCGCAGGCGGGCCGGATCGAGCAGGCCGCGCAGCGGTCTGAGCGGCCGCGCCAGGAAGGTCTGCAGCTGCTCCCCCTTGTCAGCAGCCAGGCTCGGCTCCAAGGGCACCTGGATCCGCCGCCGCTGCTCCAGTCTCACGGGGCATCGCGGAAGGGAGTGGCAACGGCACCCCCAGCAGCCAGCAGATCCTCGATCTCGCACACCGGGAAGCGGTTGATCGCCTGGAGGGCGCGGCGGGCATTGCCGCGCAGCTGCTCGCTGATCGCCTCGCAGTAGGGCACCTGGGCCAGCAGGTCCACCGTGCGGCGCAGGATCCGCACCACATCGCCCTCATCGAGGGAGGTGTTGGCGATCACGTCGCTCCAGCTAGCCCCCCTGGCCCAGGCATGCACCAGGCCCGTGAGCTCCGGCTCCCACCAGAGCGGGAAGGTCACCTTGGCGCGCTGCTGCTGGCGCTCCAGCTCGCGGCGCAGGCCGCGCAGGTCGTGCAGGGCCTCCTCGGCGGCCGGTGGCGGCGGGTAGCCGCACCAGAGATCGGGGCGGTTCACCTCGGTGGAGATCGCCTCAAACACGGCCGCCAGCTGGGGCGGATCGAGCTCATCGAGGTGGCCGCTCATCAGCGCCAACCCGAGCCAGAGCTCGTTGTCACCGCGCAGGGCGGCCACGGTGCGGCCCACCTCGGTGGGCTCGAGGCCATCGGCCCCGGCCAGGGCCCCGAAGAAACGCAGCACCTCGATCAGGGCCAGGAAGGTGTCCCAGTGGCGGTTGGAGCGGAAGTGCAGCAGCCGCTGGCGCTCCTCGATCTCCAGCTGCAGCTCCTCCATCCGCCGGCGGTGCTTCTTGAGCTGGCGGCGGTCACCCCAGCGGTGGGCCGGATGCAGCTCCAGCTGCTCCTCCAGCTGGTGCACAAGCTGGGCGTGGGCCTGCACCTCGCCCGCCAGGTCGTACTGGGGGGTGACCATGTCGTGGCGGCTGGCCATGTGGGCCACCGCCAGGGCCAGACCGCCGCTGGCCTGGTCGCCGTGACGCAGTTCGCCGACATGGCGCAGCTCGGGCGCCTCCACCTGGCTCACCTGCAGGCAGCTAAGCTCGGCGTGCAGGGCCACCACGGCGCCGCAGGGCAGCAGCAGCCAGACGTTGTCGTCGGTGAGGCACTTGAGCAGGGGGAACTGTCCCGGCCCCTTCACCTTCGCCACGATCACCGCCGGCGTCACACGGCCCCGCAGCTGGGGCGCCTTGAGGCTCACCAGGGTGCCCTCACTGGCGAACTGCAGGGCCAGGGTGAGCTCATGGGCGAGGGTTTCCTCGGCCTGCTGCTGCAGGATCCGCAGCAGGCGCCGCTCCTCGCGCAGGTGCCCCCGCTGTTTCTCGTAGTCCTCGAAGTCGTCCCAGGGCACCTCGCCGGAGCCGTCTTCCAGGCTCTCGAGCTGCTGCATCAGCTGGGCGATCCGGGCTTCATCCTCGACCAGATCCAGGGTGGCCAGGTAGCGCCCGAAGCTGCGCTCCACCAGCTCCTTGGCCTTGGCCAGGTCGTAGCGCTGCAGCAGGTTGAGCACCATGCCGTAGCTGGGGGTGAACTGGCTCACCAGCGGATCGGCGGGCGCGGTGGCCAGCTGGCCCGCCTCGCGCACCCCCTCAAAGCGGCTCTGCACCGTCACCACATAGCCCTGGGAGTCGAGGCCGCGCCGACCGGCCCGGCCGGCCATCTGCAGGAATTCACTGCCCATCAGGGGCCGGTGGCCCCGCTCGGTGCGCTTGGAGAGGGCCGAGATCACCGTGGTGCGGGCGGGCATGTTGATGCCGGCGGCCAGGGTTTCGGTGGCGAACACCACCTTGATCAGTCCCTGCTGAAAGAGCTCTTCGATCAGCTCTTTCCAGGCCGGCAGCACGCCGGCGTGGTGGGATGCGATGCCCCGCAGCAGGGCCTCGGCGTGGCCGCCCTCCCGCACCGCCTCGGGGCTGGTGGCCACGAAGGCATCGAGCCGGGCCCTGATGCGGGCCTGCTCCGCCGGGGTCACCAGGGTGGCCTTGCCCAGCTCCTTGACCCCCTTGTCGCAGCCGCGGCGGCTGAAGATGAAATAGATGGCGGGCAGCATCTCGCGCTCGGCCATCTGGGCCACCACAAAGCCCAGGGGCGGCGCCTCGGGCTGGGGCGGCTTGGGCGTTTTCGGACCCTTGCGGTGGCTGCCCTTGGGGGCGCGCCACACCTTGCAGTTGGGATGGAGCCCAGTGCCCTCCTCGTTGAGCAGGGGGTGCAGCCCCTTGGCGCTGCAGAAGCTGAAGGCCAGCGGCACCGGCCTGTGGTCGCTGAACACCAGGCGGGTGGGGCCATGCACCCGGGCGATCCAATCGGTGAGCTGACCGGCATTGGCCACCGTGGCCGAGAGCGCCACCAGCTGGATCGGTGGCGGGCAGTGGATGATCGACTCTTCCCACACGGTGCCGCGCTGGAAATCATTCATGTAGTGGCACTCATCGAGCACCACGGCCTCCACCCCTTCGAGCGGATCGTCTCCCCCCTCCACTTCCGCATAGAGCATGTTGCGGAAGATCTCGGTGGTCATCACCACCACCTGGGCCTCCCGGTTGAGGCTGAGGTCGCCGGTGAGCAAGCCCACCTTGTCGGCACCAAACTGCTCGCGGAAATCGCGCAACTTCTGGTTGGAGAGCGCCTTCAGCGGCGTTGTGTAAAACACCTTCTGGCCGTGGGCCAGGGCGCGGTAGATGGCGTACTCGCCCACCAGCGTCTTGCCGCTGCCGGTGGGAGCGCTCACCACCACCGAGTGACCCTGGTTGAGGGCATCGATCGCCTCCAACTGGAAGTCGTCGAGCGGGAAGGGAAAAATCGCCGCCGGATCGAGGGCTGCTGACACCGGCGCTGGCTGAGGCATGGAGTGATCCTATGGGCCCCCGGCTGAGGGCCGGCTCAGGCCAACTCCAACCACTGGCGCAGCGCCCGTTCCAGCCGGGCCAGCTCCTCCCCCTGCAACAGGCCCAGCAGCTCGCGCACCTAGGGCCGCGACGCCGTGAACAGCTTGTCGACCATCAGCTGGGCTGGTCGCGGCAGGCCATTGGCCACTGAGGGCTCCAGGGGCAAGCGCAGCAGCGGGGTCTCCACCATCCGCGCGGTGAGCGGACAGCAGGTGAGGGTCGGATGGTCGCTCAACCAGCGATCGGCCTGCACCACAACGGCCAAACGGCGCTGGGGATCACCACTGGCCACGGGATTACCCAGCTGCACCACCGCCCCACGGCGCAAGAGAGGCGGGGTCATGGGGTCCAGTCGTTCCAGCGGGGCAGCCGGGCCAGTTGCGCATCACTGGCCTCCCAGCGGGCCACCAGGCGCGACTGGCGGCGACACTCCTCGCCATCGCGAAACGGGCGCAGATACAGCCGCAAGGCACGGCGCACGCAGGCGCTGACGCTGGAACCGGTCTGAGCCGCCACCAGCTGCAGACTCGCCTCCAGCTCAGGATCCAGCCGCACCCCCAGGTGCCGACCGGCCGAGAGGGGCTTCGGGAGGGAGAGGGCTGAACGCACGGGGGATCGGGGGGGTGTTGGAGGCGATTTGGGTTTGTGAAACAGAACGTTCAACACATCGAAAAGGCTGCGGAGGGACTGCCCGGCGGCGCGCCACAGCACGAACAGCGGTGCGGGCACGTTCAAACCGTTAGTTCCCGCCCTGTCCCAGGCGCGATCTAGCGTTTGACCAATGCGGTCGGATCATTGGGGTCAAGGCCATTGGGATCGAGGCCATTGGGAGCGAGCGCATCAGGGAGCAGCGCCCCGGCCGGCCACTGGCGGCAGGAGCTGCAGCGCCAGCTCGCGGGCCTGCCCGAGCCGCGCCGCCGCG
>Ga0194125_10006328_pt1 | contig 17522 bp, 17 predicted proteins | sample TA2KigC250mmetaG_FD_148626 | JGI IMG/M metagenome (GOLD analysis project Ga0194125, IMG submission 148626) | Freshwater microbial communities from Lake Tanganyika, Tanzania - TA2015034 Kigoma Deep Cast 250m | ecosystem: Environmental > Aquatic > Freshwater > Lake | place: Tanzania: Lake... | reverse complement strand
GCTGGACAAGACGGCGCAATCGGCTCAAAGCCACCATTTGCTGGAATTTCACAAAGAACGACGCTCGAAAAAAATTGACCAGATTCTACGAGACTATTAAGAATTAAGTTTACAAAGCACTAGTGTGGTGTCTCTAATAAATCTTTACAGTTGTTTTCTTTCGTCATTCCCGTGTAAACGGGAATCCAGTAGCAACAGTTCTGGATTCCTGCTTCCGCAGGAATGACAGTTTATGTAAAGGCATTACTGTTACACTTTTTGCAAAAGTCCCTTTCGGGTAGCCGCAGGCTTTAGCCTGCGTTTTAAAGACAATTGAAATAAGCAAATTACGCAAACTAAAGTTTGCGGCTACCTGTAATTTCGATCTCAATCACAGCTCCAGCAGTGTCAGCCCTGACGATGGATCAAACTTCCTCTGTGCATGAATCCCTTCTATTTCAATAATGATAGCCTCAAGGATAAGGAATGTCTCTGACACCTCTCTGAGACAGCCGACTTTAACCACATCTCTTTTCCCAAATGCTCCGTGAAAATGAACCTTTGGTTCATCTCCCTGCCAGAATATCGTACCAATGCCCAAAACTTCAGTACTTTCCCTTATCTCCCTCCATACAGGAATTGGAGGAAGTTCTTCCTTTTCAGGTCCGACGACAATCTTTCCATACCTTATTCCACCAATAAGATAAAAAACCGCACTTCGTATAGTTTCCTTTTTTGCCATATCAATGATATTTTTAATAATATCCTCACCGTCTTCAAGCCTTGCTACAACAACCCTCCCTGTTTTCCCTATTTGATATTTCATAAAACCTCCTGAAAATATGCATTGAGTCTCTTAATAGCCTCTATCTTTTCGGTATTGCCTATTTTCGCTGATTGTATTGCAATCTTTATGATATTGATAGTCTTATCGTATGTTTTTCTGTCAACAGGAAAGGGTGTCCCGTCTTTCCCTCCGTGTGCAAAGCTAAAGCGTGCAGGGTCTCGGTAGCTCGGAGGTTTCCCGTAAATGAGTTCTGACACAAGGCTTAATGCCCTTATTGTTTTTGGTCCAACTCCTTCAATTCCAAGAAGGTCCTCAAAATCTTCAGGCTGTCTCTCATAGGTCTTTGTGAGAATCCTGTAGAGTCTTTTCGGATTTACATCAGTCAGAGTTACATTATGCCTTTCGGGTAAGGATAACGCACAGATTGACTTCACTTCCTGTATGGCCCTGTCGGGTTTTTCTTTTGATAATGCTACTGAAACCTTCCTCGCATCTTCACTTTCAAGCGAGACCATATTTAAAGTCCTTTGCCTCATATCACAGCATATTGCCTTATGTGGTTCTATGACAAAGTCCTTAACATCTTCTCCTAACCAATGATAACGCCGTGCTGTCTTATTTACCGTATTCATCCCTTGCTGAATCACGGCCCAATCGCCTTTATATGTGAAAATGAAGACATGGTGATAGAGCTGATAGCCATCCTGAACAGCAGTGTTGTCTACTTTTGCTGACATCCTGCTTGCATAAATCAATGGTGTGGGATTGATGGAAGATTTGTCTGCATAACTGACAATGTGTTCCGGGGTTTTTCTTGACGTTGAACCCTTCCCTCCTGCTATAAAGATTCCAAGCCCTTTCTCCATACCCTTAATGCCTTCCTTTAAGGCACCGGTAACCGTGGTTGTTAAACCGCTACTATGCCAGTCAAACCCGAGTATGCAACCAAGGGCCTGGAACCAGTATGGGTCAGAGAGCCTTCTCAGGAGTTCAGAAGAACCGAATTCTGTAACAAGTGCTGTAATGATCTCTCTCGATAAGGCGGTCATCCTCGAAAAGAGCCACTTGGGGGCTTTACCGTAATGAAGGGGTAGCGTTGCAATACCAGTCTTTGGCATATTTTTATTTTAACAAACTTCCATATTGGATTATTCTAACCCTGCTGTTATGAACAGGCAGGGCATAGCATTTTCGCTCATTCTCGGTCGTATCGACCTCCGAGGGCTTTTGCCTCTTGATTTTTAATATAGACTATCTGACTATCGGCAAAAGAATCCGCTTAAATGCCATGCCCTGCCTGTTGTATCAATAATGTAAGCTTATTGAATTATCTCACCTATTTTGATGGATTTTGTTCTTCTACAGGAACAGAAGGGGGAGGAGATTCGCTCTCTTCTGTAACTTCTTCATATTCCGGGACGACTATCCCTCTTTTAACCATGATGCTGTAAATGAGGTTTGAACGGTTAACAACATATCGCTGATCACTAACAGGGTTATATTTCCTTGGATTTGGGAGAACTGCGGCAAGCCTCGATGCCTCTTCTGGAGTAAGTTCAGACGATGATTTTCCATAATAATGTCTCGATGCAGCTTCAACACCGAATATTCCCTCTCCCCATTCAACAACATTCAGATAGAGCTCGAGAATCCGCTTCTTAGAAAGGACTCTCTCCATTCGCCATGTGATGATTGCCTCTGCGATTTTCCGCAAAGGATTTTTCGATGGTGAAAGATAAAGATTCTTTGCGAGCTGTTGACTTATCGTGCTTCCACCAAGTTTAAATTTCCGGGCCTTGATGTCCTTTTCCATTGCCTTCTGTATAGCCTTGTAATCAAAGCCTTCATGTCTCCAGAACTTGTCATCCTCTGCTATAAGGACAGCCTTTACAAGGTAAGGAGATACCCTTGCAAGTGGAACCCATATCTTATGAATCCTGTACTTTATGCCCTTCTCTTGCCATTCCCTTTCCCGATATTCCATTAGGGAAGTCTTCCGGGGATTTTCCTTTTTCAGTCTCGAAATATCAGGTACAAAAAGAAAATAGACGAGTGGCAGAGTAATAACCAGTGCAATGAATAAAAAAGTTATTTTCCGTAAGCGTTTACGTTTGATCATAAAACCATTCGAGCCGATCTTCTGTCATTCCTGCGAAAGCAGGAATCTATGCTTTTGTTTCTGGATTCCCGCTTATGCGGGAATGACAACAAACTTAATATAAACGCACTAAATTATGATACATAAAATCTCCCCTCTCCCCTCTTTGAAAAAGAGGGGAATATAAGGAGTCGCCCCCTTTGGAAAAGGGGGATGAAGGGGGATTTTTCAATTTCCTTAACATGCATTTTTGAACATTTATTATTTTTACATTTTGTCACCCTGAACTCGTTTCAGGGTCTCATAATGCATTGGTTTTAGATGCTGAAACAAGTTCAGCATGACATTTTATTTAGTGCGTTTATATTATAGTCAACGCACTTAATACTGTTACATTGTCATTGCGAGCCCGAAGGGCGTGGCAATCTCGTCTTTGGGATTGCTTCGTCGCTCTGCTCCTCGCAATGACACTTCGTTTAATGCGTTTATATTAGTTTCCAGTCTAATATCCCGGAAGAACCTTAAATAAGTGATAGTATAATATAAGACGCATGAACGCTCATGAAAAAATAAGAGAGATTGTGGGTTTTCTTAAAGGACATGGAATTGATGATGCACGCAGGGAGGCAGAACTAATAATATCTCATTGCCTAGGAATAGATAGAGCAGCCCTTTACAGGGACAATCCCCGAATTTTAGAAGAATATATTTCAAAGATTGATGAATTCCTGAAAAGAAGGTCAGAAAGAGAACCTCTCCAGTATATCCTCGGTTATACAGAATTTTATGGATTAAAAATAAAGGTAGGAACAGGTATCCTTATACCAAGACCGGAGACGGAGCTGTTAGTTGAAGAAGCAATAAAAACCGTAAAGCGTGAAGCGTTAGACGTAAGGGGATTTTCGCCTCACGCCTCACGCCTCACGCCTTTACGCATTCTTGATTTATGCACAGGCAGCGGGTGTCTGGCACTTGCACTTGCTATGGAATTTCCTGATGCACAGGTTTATGGTACTGATATATCAGATGTTGCGATTGGATATGCAAAAGACAATGCTGAGTTCAACGGGGTCAAAAATGTAAGTTTCCTGCAAGGTAATTTATTTGAACCGATTAGGGAACTGTTCACTTTCGATTTAATTGTATCGAACCCTCCTTATATTCAAAGAGATGATATAAAAAGTTTACAGCCTGAGATTAAAGACTGGGAGCCTGTAGAGGCATTAGATGGAGGAGAAGACGGCCTTGATTATTATAGAGCAATAATCCCGGAGGCAAAGGGTTATTTGAAGGAAGGTGGCCATCTTATGTTAGAACTCGGCACAGGTCTGGCAGATGCTGTAAAGAAAATAGCTGAAGACACAGGCTTTATAGATATTTTCATTAAGAAAGATTATGCGGGGATTGAGAGGATATTTATAGCCAAATGAGGTATGGTATAGTTTTATTGAGGAGAACTAAAAATGGGCATATTTGAAGACAATAAGCAACTCGAAGATCTTGACAAAAAATACATCTGGCATCCGTTTACACAGATGAGGGATTGGCTTGGTCAGAAGCCAATTATTATTTCTGAGGGCAGGGACTGCTTTATTAAGGACATTTATGGCAGATGGTATCTTGATGGTGTCTCATCCCTCTGGGTAAATATCTTCGGGCACAGGAAGAAGGAGATAGATGATGCGATCAAGGAACAGCTCGATAATATCGCCCATAGCACACTGCTCGGACTGGGTAATGTGCCTGCTATCAAATTAGCAGAAAAACTTGTGCAGATAGTGCAGAAGTCAGAAGATAAAAGTCAGAAAGAAAATCCCCCCACCCCCCCTTTGGAAAAGGGGGGCAAGGGGGGATTATGTAAAGTCTTCTACTCCGACAATGGCTCAACTGCTGTGGAAGTTGCTCTTAAGATGGCATTCCAGTATTGGAAGCATAGGGGAGTTGATGGAAGAAATACCTTTGTATCTCTTAACAATGCATATCACGGTGATACCCTTGGTGCTGTAAGCGTTGGCGGTGTAGATATATTCCATAAGGCATTCGGGCCACTATTATTCAAGACCTGTAAGTCTCCTTCACCATACTGCTATAGATGTGAACTCAAAAAAAAATATCCTGATTGTAAGCTTGCATGTCTTGACAAATTAGAGGAAATATTCAAAGCCTCTTCAAACGAGATAGCTGCAATGATTATAGAGCCCCTTATTCAGGCAGCAGGAGGTATGATAACCTCACCACAGGGATACCTTAAAGGTGTCCGGGAATTATGCACTAAGTATAAGATTTTATTGATTGCGGATGAGGTTGCAACAGGTTTTGGACGAACCGGGAAGATGTTTGCATGTGAACATGAAGATGTTATCCCTGACATTATGTGTTTATCAAAGGGGATAACAGGCGGTTACATGGCTCTTGCAGTAACACTTGCGACAGATGAGATATATAATGCCTTTCTTGGAGAATTTAAAAACCTGAAGACATTCTTCCATGGCCATTCATATACAGGCAATCCCCTTGCATGTGCTGCAGCACTTGCCAGTCTCGATTTATTTGGAAAAGAGCAGGTATTAGAACATCTTAAAGGTAAAATCGAAATTCTTGAGGCATGGCTTAAGGATGTATTAGTTCTTCAACATGTTGGAGATGTAAGGAATGCAGGGATGATAGCAGGCGTGGAATTAGTAAGTGATAAAAAGACTAAAGAACCCTATGACTGGGCAGAGAAGATGGGCTGGCAAGTTGCATACCATGCGATGGAGAATGGAGTCTTCATCAGACCCCTTGGAAATGTAATAGTCATCATGCCTCCATTGAGCATCAGCGAGCAGAACCTCATTCAGTTGCTAAAAGTAATTAAGGATTCTATAGCTGTTGTGACAGGGAATTAGAGAATAAGGAGGATGTGGTAATAGGCATTGAGTAAAAAATCCATAATACTTTTATTCCTTATAATCCTTACCCCTTTAATCCTTTATTTCGTGTGGCCTTCTGATGAAAGCAGGATAAAGAAGGTTTTCAAGAAAGGGACAAAGGCAGTTGAACAGGAAGACCTTGATGAAGTGATGTCAAAAGTATCTTTTAACTATCGTGATGATTATGGACTGACATACCTTTATATAAAGCAATCTATGAAATCAGTCTTCCAGCAGATGAGTGAAATCAAGATCGAGTATGAGAATTTAAAGATAAAGGTTACTGATTCAACTGCCACAGCAGATATGGATGTAAGAGTCATTGCAACGATTGGAAATGATACAGGTTACATCGCAGGTGATTTAGCGAAACCAGTTCACCTCAAGTTTACACTCGAAAAAGAGAGGACGAAGTGGCTTATAGCAAAGACTGAAGGGATGCGGTTTAATTATTAGAGGACATTTAATTAGTCACAGAGAACACAGAGGACACAGAGAAGTATTTTAAAAGTTAATTAACCCTGAACCCATCATGATTTGAAAATCTCTGTGAACTCTGTGGTTTAATATGTTTTAAGGTATAATATTTTAATGCCGAAGTGGCGGAACTGGCAGACGCGCCAGGTTCAGGGTCTGGTGGTCGCAAGGCCGTGCGGGTTCAAATCCCGCCTTCGGCACCAAATATATCAAAAGGTGTTATTCCAATCCCGCCAAACCTAATCTTGTAAAGGTTCATTAGCTATGGTATCCTTAGCCATGATGGAACAGAGATTCGAGTTAACCAATAATGAAATAAAAGAAATCAAACTGAAATTAATATCTGCTCTCAGTAGACATGATGAGATCTCATTTGCTTATCTCCATGGTTCGTTTGGAACCTTTCCCTTCAGGGATATTGATATCGGGGCTTACTGCATGATACCGGAAGATTTGGTGTTTGATTTTGGGCTTGAGATGTCCACTGAACTTGAAATAGCTTCAGGTTATCCTGCGGACTTTAAAGTAGTAAACTATGCACCAATTGGTTTTCAATTCTCGGTCATACATGAAGGCATATTACTGTTTGAGAGAGATAAGGCTGTGAGACTTAGTTTCATAGAAGATGTTGGGTTAAGGTATATGGATTATCATGAATTCTCAAAATTGTATTTCAAGGAGCTTATGGAATGTATGGAGAGATAAACAGAGAAAAGATTAATACCCTTGAAAAAGACCTTCTTGATACAGTCTCTGAGATAAAGTCTATTACAGCTATGGAAGATGAAGTTTTTATAAAAGACTCAAAATATATATATTCTTTGCGGTATCTTTTAATTGAGGCTGTCGAAGCTATGGCAAACATTTGTAATCATATCCTTGCCCGCGTAGCAGGACAGGTTCCCAAAGGTTATCCTGACTGTTTCGAGAAACTATCTGATGCCAAGATTATCACAAGGGAACTTGGTGATAAGTTGAAGAAAGCTGCCAGCCTGAGGAATATTATCATACATAAATACTGGCAGATAGACGACAATAAGATATTTCAATCAGCAAAAGAGAATATCAGTGACTTTGAGGAATTCTTAAGACAGATAAACGATTTTATAAAAAGAAGTATTGAATGAAAAAGCTTACCCATCTCGATAAAGAAGGCAAAGCAAAGATGGTTGATGTTACTGAAAAACCATTAACCCAGAGGGAGGCTGTTGCGAGGGGCTCTGTTTGTATGAAACCTGAAACCCTGAAGCTTATACAAGATAAAAAGATTCCGAAAGGTGATGTGTTCAGTGTCGCAAGGGTCGCAGGCATAATGGCAGCAAAAAAAACGAGTGAACTTATTCCGATGTGCCATCCTCTCAATATTACCTCAGTAGATATCGACTTTCATCTCGATAGCAAAAAGAATAAGGTGGATATAGAAGTGCGCGTGAAGATTACAGGCCGGACAGGTGTGGAAATGGAGGCTCTGACTGCAGTATCTGTGGCGGCCTTGGCCATTTATGACATGTGCAAGGCAGTTGATAAAGAGATGGTTATTTCAGACATCATGCTTATGGAGAAAAGGGGCGGAAGAAGCGGAGAATTTAAAAGAAAAACCAAAAATCTAAGATAATTTATTAGCCACTTTTATGTTTTTCTCTATGGTTTAAAGTATTCAGGTGTTATTTGTACCTTTTAACCTCAAATCGGTAAATCTCTACATCCTCTTGAGGTAATATCCCTGCCTTCAACTTTGTTATCCTTAACTGTTCTTCGATGGTGTCAACCCCTTCGAGGTCTGGTAGCAAAAGTCCTTTCCTCCATCCATTCGTAACGATTATCCCATATTTTTTAGGATCAAGCTCAGATAGATTCTTCACCTTTTCAGGAGGAGAAAGGACATCAACAGAATATACGAGGTCGCCAAGTTCATCTTCTTCTACAGGTGAGAACCTATAATCCTGAGTTGCTGTAGATATTGCGTTTCTTATGATCTCCTGAGCGATATTTTCATTAGTCGGCATAAAAGTTCCAATGCATCCCCTGAGTTGGCCGCGTTTTTTCAGAGAGACAAAGACACCTGCCTTTTCAGACATTTCAGGCGGTAAAGGTTCAGGCGGTTTTATAATCCAGCCCTCCCTGAGATATGTCTCTATGGTCTTTTTTGCAAGTTCAACAAACGGATGCATCTATTTTCCTCTGCGGAGTGTGTAGTCAGCTAAGGTGAGCAAAGCATCCTTTGCAGGTGAATCTGGAAAGATTGAAAGTTCTGTCTTTGCATCATCAATAAGCTGCTGTGCCCGTTTGAAGGATAGTTCTATCGCATTATATTTTTTAAAAAGCTTTTGAATCTTCTTAAGTCCACCTTTTGCAAAACCATTCTTTATGATACCTTTGATATTTTCTGCCTCGGTTTCTGAAACAGTTTTAAACAAATATATGAGCGGTAGTGTAATCTTGCCTTCTTTCAGGTCCTTGCCCAGGCGCTTACCGAGATCACCCTCATCTGCCATATAGTCGAGGATATCGTCAGCCATCTGAAATGCGATGCCTGTCTTCATCCCGAAACGTGTGAGTGTATTCTCCATATCTTCAGGTAAAGAGCCGAGGATAGCGCCTATCCTGCATGCAGCAGAGATCAGGGCACCAGTCTTTGCAGAGATAATGCTAATATAATCCTCTTCTGTTATCTCAGGATCTCCTGTTTTTGTAAGCTGAAAGATTTCTCCTTCTGTCATCCTTGTGGTTGCCTCAGAAAGGGCCTCCATGATTTTTTGATTTTTTTGCAGAACAGCGAACCTCAAGGCATTGGAATAAAGGAAATCACCAACGAGTATTACGACCTGGTTACCCCATATAGAATGGGCTGGCGATTTCCCTCTTCTTTTGTCTGCACCGTCAACAACATCATCGTGCAGGAGGGACGCAGTATGAATTGACTCTATGATACCAGCAAGCATTGGACGTGCATCTCCTTTATATCCTGCTATCTCTGCACTCAGGATAAGGAATAACGGTCTCAGTCTTTTGCCGCCACTCTCTATGAGGTATTTCCCAATAAGCGGGATTGGAGAAACTCTGCTGTTGAATAAGTCCTGAAGTCTTTCTTCTATAACTCTTAATTCAGGTTCGTATGATGTAAGAACTGCTTGAAAATCCATTTTTAATGGTAGGACAGTTTATGTTTTAAAGTCAAGGGTGCGAGCTTCTTTATGCTTGCAAGATTCCCATTATTGTCATACGTCATATTTTTTGGAGAACCAGTAACAGGTGTAAAAGTCAGCATCTGGTTTGCAATATGGGTTCTTCCGGGAATTGTGGTCTCCCCACCTATTGCGGATTATCACTCATCTGACAATACAATAGACCTATAAAGGGGATTATCTTTACCTCAAAACCCCAACAATTCAAACGTGATACTTTTAACAACATTATCTGGTGGTATTCCCTTTTCCACGTCATCCTGGATTCTTTTTTTGATGACCGCCCGTAACATCTCAATATTTTCTTTTAGGTTTTGATAAGATGTTAAAATTTATGGACAGGGCAGCCGGATTACTTTACCGCATCCTTAAAAGCCTTACCAGCCTTAAACTTAGGTGCCTTACCCGCAGGAATTTTAATCTCCTCACCTGTCCTCGGATTTCTGCCCTTTCTTGCCTTCCTTTTGGAAACTGAGAATGTGCCAAAACCTACAAAGGTTACCTTGTTACCTTTCTTCAATGCCTTTCCTATTGCATCGATTATTGTATCAAGTGCCTTACCCGCTGCTGCCTTTGAGATCTTTGTCCCTGATGCTACCCTGTCAATCAATTCTGACTTTGTCATTTACGACCTCCTTTTTGAATATAAATTTTAAGACTTAGAACGTTTCCGCGTCTTCTTATAAATACCATAAGAATATTACCAAAGAAGTCAATAAAAGTCACGTTTACTTTTTTCGCGATAACATCTCTCAGGGTCTGGCTACGGCTACGTTTCCACCAACGCTCTCTAAAAAGGCCTTCACACCTTCCAGTTTAGTCTATCCGTACAGAGAGGTAGTAGCAAAAACACGCTGAATGATAAAATATATGGTATGCTAATGACATGGCTGTTGATGGGAGGTACTCATGAGTAAAAAGAAATTACTGATAAGTTAAGAGCCTGTTGCACAAATAGCAAAATGTTACTAAATGTCATGCTGAACTTGTTTCAGCATCTAATAAAATCAATATGTTATGAGACCCTGAAACGAGTTCAGGGTGACAAATTAACGTTTGTGCAACAGGCTCTTAAGCGGAATTATTGAAAAAGTAATTGAAATTATTTGTGGTTGAATATACAACTTCCAGTTTTCGCCCTTGCTCCCAATCTCTGTTTAGTGCAAAATATTGGATAAACTTGATAGAAGGAGATTTTTGTGTCAGTTAAAGTTGGTGTTATCGGCATTGGCTATCTGGGTCAACATCATGCACGGATTTATTCTGAACTCGAAGAAACAGAACTTATTGCTGTTGTTGACATTGATGAAAAGAGGGCAGATGCATTTGCAGCGAAATATGGGTGTGAGGCATATTATAACCACAGAGACATCCTCCATAAGGTTGATGCCCTGAGCATTGTAACACCTACGACAACACACTACGAGATTGCACTCGATTGCCTCAGGGCAGGGAAGGATGTCCTCATAGAGAAGCCGATTACCGTGAATATTGAAGAGGCTGGTGACCTTATTACAGAATCAGAGAAAAAGGGTTGTATCATTCAGGTGGGCCATCTTGAAAGATATAATCCTGCTGTTCTGGCTGCCTCGGAAATGGTCAAGGAACCGATGTTCATCGAGTCAGAAAGAATGTCTCCATTCCTTGGGAGAGGAATTGATGTTGATGTTACACTCGATCTCATGATACATGATGTGGATATCATTCTGAGTCTTACCTCCTCTCCAGTCAAAGATATAAGGGCAGTAGGAGCAAAAGTGCTTACCGATAAGATAGATGTTGCAAAGGCATGGTTGGAGTTCGAGAATGGTTGCATAGCCCTTATTACTGCAAGCCGTCTATCACCTGAGAAACAGCGGTGGCTCAAGGTTTTTCAAAGGGATTCATATATATTTGTTGATTATCAGAACTGTGAAGTAAGGCGATATTTCAGATCAGGAGAGCGTATATCACATGAAGTTATAAAACCTGAGAGCAAAGAACCGCTTAAAGAAGAATTGAAGGATTTTATCCGTCGGGTGGAAGACAGGCAGAGGCCAAAGGTCTCTGCTATCGAAGGGCAAAAAGCATTGAAGACAGTACTCGAAATAACGAAGATGATAAAAAATGAGAAATAAGTTATATTATTAATTTAATAATGCACGTCGATAGAATCGAGTTAATAGGTTTTAAATCCTTCTCAGAGAGAACCATTTTTAATTTCCATCCAGGCATTACCTGCTTTGTCGGTCCAAACGGTTGTGGTAAAAGCAATATTGTGGATGCATTCCGCTGGGTACTCGGAGAGCAGAGCGCAAAGAGCCTCAGGGGTGAGAGTATGGAAGAGGTTATCTTTAATGGCTCTGTATCGAAGAAACCAAGGGGGATGGCAGAAGTCACGATGATTGTCTCCGGACTGAACGGAAATAATCCCCCCACACCCCCCTTTAGTAAAGGGGGGCAGGGGGGATTTTCAGGTGAAAATGGGGAAGGCTCAATAGATATAGCATCTGTAACGAGAAGACTTTACAGGTCCGGAGATAGCGAATACATACTGAATAAAAATCAATGCAGGCTGAAGGATATCAAAGACCTCTTTCTTGACACAGGACTTGAAGTAAAAAGCTATTCGATACTTGAGCAGGACAGGATTACAGCCGTACTGAATTCAAAACCTCAGGATAGGAGGTTCCTGATTGAGGAAGTAGCAGGCGTTATGAAATATAATGTCAGGAAGAGAGAGGCCCAGAGCAAACTTGAATCATCGAGGACAAACCTCCAGAGGATAAATGATATTGTTATTGAGGTAAAAAAGCAGATTAGTCTCCTCGACAGATTGGCAAAAAAGGCCGAGCGGTATAAGAAGCTTTCCTCAGAGATTCACTCCATAGAGCTCAAGATTCAGAAGAGAGACTATCAGGCACTGAAAGACTCATTTGAAAAAATACGTTCCGAATATGATTCCCTTCGCCAGGACGAATCGCTCAAGAAGGCTGAACTCACAAAGAGAGAAAACCAGGTCGAAACAAAACGACTCGAACTCCTTGAGAGAGAGAAGGCTTTAGAACAGCTCCAGATGAATTTGCAAACCCTGGAGAGGGAGATTGCTGAACTCGAAAAGACGATCGCCATATCGAGGACGGAAAAAGATAACTTTCAGGAATATCTCACAAAGCTCTACCAGCAGGGAGAAGAATTTGAGACAAAGGCAAGAGAATTGTTCGTCAAACAAGAAACGTTAGAAAAAACCCAGTCTGACTTTCTAACAGAGATAGAGAAACAAAGAGATTTGCTCTCAGAAAAAACCGATTTCATCAGGTATATGGAAGAGGAACTTGCAGGTGATGAAGATTTGCTCGAGAAAAAGAACCGGGATCTCTTCAGGATATCAGAAGTGCTGAGCAATCTAAGGAATAACCTGAACAACCTTCAGTCGTCTCTCGAAAACCTGAAGCGAAGGGAGTCATCGTCCATGAGGGACCTTGAGGCATTAAAAAACACGTTAACAGAGGTTGATGCCTCTTTACAGGATATGGAGAGGAATCTTCAGGATAAGAAGAACGACCTTACTCTTCTGAATGAAAAGAAGACTATCCTTACGAATCAACTCTCTATTGACAGAAAGAGGATTGAAGACCTGCGAGAAAACCTGTCAGAGATCAGGGAAGAGCTTGCATCCTCTATATCGCGGCTTGAGTCTTTGAAAGAAACAGTCTTTGATAAAGCAACAAAAGAGCTCCTCTCAGATGGAACAACCCTCAAACTTCTTGCATCACTTTCTGACATCCTTGAGGTTGAAGCAGATTATGAAAAGGCCATAGAGAGTGCACTTTCTGAGAAGATTCATTCGTTTATCCTTTCGTCATTCGACGATGTTGGAATCGCCATTTCGTCTATAAAAGAAAAAGGGCTTGGAAGGACTGCCTTTATACCTGTAAATCCCCCGGAATCCCCCCACACCACCCTTTCCCAAAGGGGGGCTGAAGGGGATTTACAGTGGGGCGAGGTGGGATTAGGTGGTCATGAGATTGATGTCCCTGAAGGTGCGATTGGGAGGGCATCACAGTTTGTTCAGACTCCAGATGATTTCTCAGTTGTTGCAAAAAGACTTTTCGATAATATCTTTATTGTCAGGGATTTAAAAACTGCTCTTGATCTCATAGCTTCAGGCAATACCTTGTTTTTTGTTACCCTCGATGGAGAGGTCGTGGAACCATCCGGTGCAGTTATTGGAGGAGAGCTGAAGGGAGTATTAAAAAGAAAAAGAGAAATAAGGCAACTCGAAAAGATAATCGACAATAAAAAGACAACCATGAGCAGTATACATCTCGAATTAAGTTCATTGCAGGAGATGCTTGAAAAAAGAGAATCGGATTTCAGACACATTGAAACCTCAATCGTAGACACTGAGAAAGAGCTTTCTCTGTTAAGACTGACACTTGAAAATCAGAGAGAAGAAAAGGAGAGAATAGGAAGGAAGCTTACATTCCTTACAACAGAAGTAGAGCAGATAATCAAGGATAAAGGGGCAATAGAAAAGCTCATAAGAGAAAAGGATGCTGAAGTCAAAGAAATAGGTTCAAACAGAGAAGAGATAGAGCAAGAGAGCGCGTCCCTTCAACAGGAAATCACACAGAGAAGATCAAGGCTGAATGAATACAGGGCAGAGGTAACAGATCTCAGACTCTCCATAACATCTCTGAAAGAAAAGATAGATTCAGTCCGTAAGGAAAAAGAATCTGCGCGCAGGGAGATTGCGGAGCTTAACCAGAAAAAGGAATTCCTGTCAGATGAGATTGCGTCGGTAAAATCACGTATCTCACAGCGTGAAACAGAGTTAGAAACGCATGAAGAAAAAATAAAATCACTCATATCTGATGCGGACAAACTCAAGAGAGAGGTATCTGAAAAGAAAGAAATGATTGAGGCAGAAAATCAGGAAATCCTTATGACAGAGCAGGGCCTGAAGACCCTCAGGCATCAGATCGATCCCCTTTCACAGAGGATATCTGAACTTGATATCCAGAGGGCTGAACACAAACTGATGATAGAAAACCTTTGTGAACATGTAAGGCAAAATTATGGAGCAGACATTGATACAATAGAAGCCGAACCACTCACATCTGGAGACGAAGAACGGCTTGATGAACTCAGGAAGAAGATACAGGAGATTGGACCTGTAAACCTTGGTACAATCGAAGAGTACGAAGAACTCCGTTCACGATATGAGTTCCTGACCAAGCAGCAGGAAGACCTCCATAAATCTATTGCAGAGCTTGAAGAGGCGATAACCAGGATCAATACCACGACCAGGAGAAAGCTGAGGGAGGCATTTGAATCACTGAGGACAAAGTTTTCCGAGGTGTTTTCTCTGCTTTTTGGTGGAGGCAGGGCTGACCTTATCATGACCGATGAGAATAGTATCCTTGAGACCGGTATTGACATCATAGCTCAGCCACCCGGGAAAAGACTGCAGAATATTAATCTCCTTTCAGGCGGAGAAAAGGCACTCACCGCATTATCCCTCCTTTTTGCAAGCTTTTTGATTAAACCAACGCCACTCTGTATTCTGGATGAAGCAGATGCTGATCTTGATGAATCCAATACAGAACGATTTACGAAGATGGTTCAGGAATTATCAAAGGATATCCAGTTTATCGTTGTTACTCATAAAAGGACTACCATGGGCATTGCTGATCATATTTATGGCATAACCATGGAGGAAGCAGGGATTTCAAAGGTAATATCCTTGCAGCTTGTTGAGGCACAATCAGGGCAGTAACAAGTACCGAGTGGCGAGTAGTCAGTGATTGACGACCCGAAGTATATTGCCCTAATTAATACTAATACAAACGCATAGTATTTGTGTCATTGCGAGGGACGTAGTCTCGAAGCAATCCCAACGTAAAAGAGATTGCTTCGCTAACGCTCGCAATGACGATTCATTAAGGATAAGAGCCATTTTCTGATGAACCAAATAATAGATAAATTACCCAACATAAAAATATCCACTGACCCTGAGGACCTCATCTGCTATGGGTTTGATGCCTCGGGTTTTGAATCATCTCCTTCAGCAGTTGTCTGGCCAGAGAACACCGAGGATGTTGTAAAAGTTATGAAGTATGCCTATGAGCACAATATTCCTGTTGTTCCCCGTGGTGCTGGAACAGGCACGACAGGTGGTGCAGTGCCTTCAAAAGGCGCGATAATCCTGAGCATTGAGAAGATGAATAGGATAATCGACATTGATCCTGAGAATTTTAATGCCCTGTGTGAGCCGGGCGTCATCAATGGAAAACTCCAACAGGAGCTTGCATTGCTGGGTTTCTTCTATCCGCCTGACCCTGCGAGTATGAATTTCTGCACCATAGGTGGAAATGTTGCGGAAAATGCAGGTGGACCAAGGGCAATAAAATATGGGGTTACGAGAGACTATGTCATGGAGATAGAATCAGTACTTCCGAATGGGCAGATAATAACCACAGGTGTCAGGACACAAAAGGGGGTTGTTGGTTATGACCTGACGAGGCTCCTTATTGGATCAGAGGGTACGCTGTCAGTATTTACCAAGATAAGATTAAAGGTTCTTCCTCTCCCTGAAGAGGTAGTTACATTAATCTGTATTTTTGATAATCTGGAGTTATCAGGCCAGGCAGTATCAAGGATTATATCCTCAAAGATAATCCCGAGAACGCTTGAATTCATGGATCGGGAGGCAATAAAGGCTGTTGAGAATTTTAGACCAGTAGGGCTTCCGAAGGATGCAGAGGCACTTCTCCTCATAGAGCTTGACGGTCATCCATCTGCAATTACCAAGGAGGCAGGAAAGATTGCCGATATATGCAAACGTCTTGGAGCAGAAATCAACATGGCAGAGGATGAAGATGCAAGAGAAAAATTATGGATTTCGAGGCGTGCAGTATCACCTGCCCTTTACCATATCAGTCCTACCAAAATAAATGAGGACATCGTTGTGCCGAGGAATAGGATACCCGAGATGCTGATGTCTCTGAGGAGACTATCAGAAGAGAGCGGCATAAAGATAGTAAACTTCGGCCATGCAGGAGATGGGAATATCCACGTAAATATCATGGTCAATAAAGAAAATAAAGAAGAATACCAGAAAGGGCTGATGCTTGTTGAACAGGTATTCAAGGAGACGCTTTCACTCGGAGGGACAATCTCTGGTGAACATGGTGTTGGGCTTTCAAAGGCTCCTTATATCGGGATGGAGATACCAAAACCTGAGATTGAAATTATGAAGTCCATAAAAAAGATTTTTGACCCAAAGAATATCCTCAATCCCGGAAAGATATTTCCTGACTGAAAAGCCCCTCAATCCCCTCTAAGTCCTTTTACTTCAAAGAACATCTTCTAATGGTTTTGCACCATATTTGAGGCAGCACGAGGTGACCATCTTATCTTGAAAGCCATTTAGACATCCGTTTTTCCACTTCTTCATGAGCAATTCCTTTGCCATTATCAAGTTCCTTTAAACCGGTATCAATCTGTAATTTAAAGTAAAGCTCTGCCATAATGTCATCGATCGAGACTTCATCGGGAAGTTCTTGAATTATTCGTATAACCTGTTCCTTAACTTTAACTCCTGCCAATTGGATCACCTCCTTAGTGGTTTGAATTCTACAAAAACATCTTGACATAACTACCATATTATGGTAGTTTCTTCTTAAATGAGCCAGCGATTTAAGACTATATATTTCCAGGATTATCCTGCTACATCTCCAAAAAAGAAAAATTTAAAAATTGCTTTCAGTGAGAGAGATGAAAGCGTGTATGATGTAATCTCTAAGCTTTCAAGCCAAGAGATTAGAGAGCTAATCGGCTATGGAAGATATAAAGATTTAAGATCTGCTGCTGAAAGAGAATATCTCCCAATCAATACATACTGCTTACGTATTTTAAGAGAAAAATTTCCTTTAATGGTAAGCGAATCTCAACAACCTTATCTACCGGGTGTCACTACTATCAACCCTATTCATGCTACTTTCAAGGGTGGACATGCTGAACCATTACACCTATGGTATCCTTTTTTAGAGGGGTACTCGCCAGAATTTGTAGAAAGTATCTTAAATAATTTTGCCCCA
>Ga0194125_10006324_pt1 | contig 17528 bp, 16 predicted proteins | sample TA2KigC250mmetaG_FD_148626 | JGI IMG/M metagenome (GOLD analysis project Ga0194125, IMG submission 148626) | Freshwater microbial communities from Lake Tanganyika, Tanzania - TA2015034 Kigoma Deep Cast 250m | ecosystem: Environmental > Aquatic > Freshwater > Lake | place: Tanzania: Lake... | reverse complement strand
CGCCCATATCTATGGATTGATCGTCATTAAATTCTTTGAGGGGGATTAACGATTCACGAATCACTATTGTAATGCGTCACAAATCCCTTTCCTTTGATTGTCATTCCGGGCTTGACCCGGAATCCAGTATTTCTAATCTGGATTCCTGCTGGAGTTTCTCCCGATGAAAATCGGGGCAGGAATGCCCCCCTTAAAATGAATGTAAAATAAATGTAATCTAAATTGAGCGATTCACCCTATTTCACAAGGGAGGCAGGGATGCCTCAAACCCTTTTAGAATGCGATACGTTGAAAGTTTGGGCAATTGACCATAAGCTTTCACCAAACAGGTGATCATTGAACTATCCCCATGGTTGATTCAACCCATCAAAGGTGATCGCTCTAAAAGGCTTTTCGGCCTCCCCACCCCCCTTGTGAAGGGTGAAAAAATCGCTCAATTTAGGTGTAAGGAAGTGTTGGATGCACATCACCAGACACGAATCACGAAATTGAGGAGGAACCAATGTCAATGAGACCATTTCCGATGAACCTTAACTTTAAGACGGGGGAGCTTACCCCCAATGACCGGACCAACATCCGCAATTTGAGCGATATGAAGGGAATGTTTTTTGACAACGAAGCGGAAAGCCGGATTCTTGAAAAGGAAGACCCCCTGATCTATTCCTTCAGCGAGAAGGTTTTGCCTGAAGAAAATGGCCATCTCCAGCTCGCCACGACCACGATCCATCCGGGAAAGGTCGGCGATGAATATCATATGACCAAAGGACACTATCACAGACGTCCTGACACTTCGGAGATGTATCTCGGCTTGGAAGGGGAGGGCTGCCTCCTGATGCAGACCGTGGAAGGAGATTTCGAATCCATCGATATCCGGCCCGGCACTGTTGCCTATATCCCGCCCTTCTGGGGGCACCGGATGGTCAATACGGGGAAAACTGCCTATGTCTTTTTTGCTGTTTATCCCGGAGACGCAGGCCACAACTATGGTGATATTGAAAAAACAGGGTTTATAAAGATTCTGGTCGAAAGGGATAAAAAGCCTGTTCTGATCGATAACCCCCGATGGAAACAGAGGGACTAAAAATCAGGTAAATACCTATCCAAAGATATTTGAAATTCCTCTAATCTGGATTCCCTTATTCACGCCTGCGCGCTGGAGCGCTATGGCGCAAAAGCACAGGAATGACGACTTTTTGCGATTCCGTCAATAATGGCACGATAGGTTTATGAATTTAGTGGGAGGTAGCCTATGGTACAATTATTCGGTCAGGAATTCACCCGATCCGATTTGCTTCAGAGAATTGGAGATATTTCACAAATTGCAGGGGTTCGAATTATGAGACTCGAGGACGGCAACGAAGAAGGTGTGCGCCTCATTGAAGTACGAACTGGAACTGGATTCCGTTACAATGTCCTGCCTTCCAGGGGCATGGATATCTCCTTTGCGGAATATAAGGGAATCCCTTTGTCTTGGCGATCTTGCACACACGACGTGTCCCCTGCCTTTTACGAACCAGATGGAGATGGGTGGCATCGCCTCTTTTATGGTGGCATGGTGATCACCTGTGGCTTAACCAATGTAGGGGCTCCCTGTGTGGATCAAGGCGAAGAACTTGGCCGTCACGGAAGAATATCTGCCACACCGGCTGAATCTGTTTATGCGGATGGACAATGGGAGGGAGATGAATATCATCTCATCGTCCAGGGAAGAATGAGGGAGGCAGTTTTTTGGGGCGAGCATCTCACGATGACCAGGCGCATTCACAGCCGATTGGGCGCATCCTGGTTCAGAATCGAAGATGAGGTTGAAAATCATGGCTTCAGGCCTACGCCTTTAATGTTTCTATATCATGTGAATATAGGATTTCCGCTCCTAAGCAAGGAAACTACTGTGCACATTCCTTCTAAGAAAACCGTGGCCATGGATCCGTCAGTGAATGCCGGGGGTTTTAGCGAATTACATGATCCCATGCCTGACGCACTAAGCCAGGTCTTCTACCATGATACTGCTTCTGATCCAGACGGGATCGTGACAGCGGCTCTAATCAATGAGAAGCTTCCGCTCGGTTTCTATATCCGATACAGAAAAGACCATCTCAAGAATCTGGTTCAATGGAAGATGCTGGGCCAAGGGAATTATGTCTTAGGGATTGAACCTGCTAATTGTCACGTTGAAGGACGGGCCGCGGAACGTGCAAGAGGAACCCTGGAGTTTATTGCTCCGGGTGAAAAGAGGCAGTTTCACCTGGAACTGGGCATATTGGATTCTGAGTCCGAATTCAGGGAATGGAGAACAAAAATAGAACGGCTTGTTTAAGGATATGGGATAAAATGGCTCAAGAAGTGACATATAATGGCGTCAAAGGATGGTGAGGGATCAGTCCTAATTAGAGTCTGTTTATAAATGTCTTTTTCCGTCATGCCTGACTTGAGGAGCCTGCCCCGTGCTTGATACGGGGGCATCCAGAAGGTCTTGAAAGAACTGGATTCCGGCTTTCGCCGGAATGACGATCTTTCTGGAAACCTTTAGTTTATGGACAGACTCTAATTAATGATCTATATCCCTTTCCTATCTATTGTGGCGATATCTCCTCTTTGCCCTTAACCTACGACTTTTTACAAAGTTCGGCTTAAAAAATTCTTGACAATTATGAAAATAATTTCTATAAATAATTCAAAAAAAGAAAATTTATTCTATCTATAAGATTGAGGTTTTTTATGAAAAATTCCGCCTTGACGAATAACCAAATTTTTATCAGAAGCCATGAACCTACCACGTTACTGAAGATCAAAGGGGCTTATTCAACATTTCGAAAGGCAGAACGCCGGATCGCTGACGCTATTCTTCAAAACCCAGAGGAAGTGATCAACCTCTCTATTACCGAACTGGCAGAAAGAAGCGAAGCAAGCGAATCCACCGTGGTAAGGTTCTGCAAAACATTAGGTTACAAGGGGTACTATGAATTGAAGATCGCCCTGGCCCGGGAATTGGTCATTCCGCCTCAACATATTTATGAAGAGATAAATCCAAATGACACTGTGGCCACCATCAAGAACAAGGTCTTTCAATCCAACATCTTGGCCCTTCAGGATACCATAAAGATCCTCCATGACCGAGAACTGGAGAGAGCCGTAGAAGCCATTGGCAGGGCCAAAATGGTCGTCTTTTATGGAATGGCAACGTCTGCAGCCGTGGCTCTCGATTCAGCGCACAAATTTCTCCGTATTAACATTCGCTCAGTTTCATATTCCGACACCCACATGCAAGCCATCTCCGCTGCCTTGCTTGAACCTGGAGATGTCGCCATTGGAATCTCACATTCAGGCAGCAGCAAGGATGTAGTAGATGCTTTGAGGATTGCCCGCCATAGTGGCGCAACCACGATCTGCATCACACACCACACCAAAAGTCCTATCACAAAAGTTGCTGATATCAAACTGTACACCGCAACCCGGGAAACCGCACTGCGAAGCGATGCAATGACATCACGGATTGCACAGCTCTCCATCCTTGATGTTCTCTATGTTAGTGTCGCCCTGCTGCGATACGAAGAGTCGCTCCGGAGCATCGAACAGACAGACGAGGCATTGGCAGACAAGAAATTTTAACCGAGATGAGAGGGGGGGGTAAGGGGGCCCCAAAAAAGAAGTTTATGAATATTGCACCATGATGGGTAGGGAGGCAAAGGTCCTCTCATAAGGAGGGATTGCAATGAGGCTGAAGGATAAAGTTTCAATCATCACCGGCGCTGGAGCTGGAATCGGTCAGGCTGTTGCGATTCTCTTTGCCAGAGAAGGGGCAAGAGTAGTTGTGGCAGACCTCGACCAAAAAGCAGGCAAGGAAACGTTCAATCAGATCAAACAGGCCGGAGGGGATGGGCTTTTTATCAAGACCAATGTGGTTAACGTGAACGACGTTAAAAAGATGGTTCAGATGACCATCAAATATTATGGAAGAATTGATATTCTGGTCAACAATGCCGGCATCTATGCCAAAGGCGATGTTGTCAACACCTCCGAAGAAAATTGGAATCGCATCATCGATGTGAACCTGAAAGGGGTCTACCTTTGTTCCAAGCACACGATCCCCGAGATGATCAAATCTGGAGGGGGTTCGATTGTCAATGTGGCCTCGGAGGCAGGGCTTGTGGGGATCAAGAATCAGGTAGCATATAATGTCTCCAAAGCAGCGGTCATTATGTTGACAAAATCCATGGCTGTTGACTTTGCCGACAAGGGGATCCGGGTCAACAATGTCTGTCCGGGCACTACTGAAACCCCGCTGGTCAGAGCAGCAATTCAAAAGGAGAAGGACCCGAAGAAGGCCCGAAGGGCATTGGAAGAGTGCAGGCCAGTAAATCGTCTGGGGAAGCCCGAAGAGATCGCCTCCGCCGTCCTCTTCATGGCCTCTGATGAACCGGGCTATGCCACAGGGTCATCCCTCGTGATCGATGGTGGATATACCGCCCAGTAGCTCTCAAAAACTTATCTTCTTAGAAAGGATGGATTAGGAAGGTGAATATAGAAAAGATAAAAATTTGTATAGTTGGATCTGGAAGAGCAGGAACGCATCATGCCAAGAATTTTTTCTATCAAATTCCCCGGTCGGAATTGGTTGCATTGGTTGACTCGGTCCCCAATCAACTTCAAAAAGCTCTTGACGAATTTAAAGGAAAAGTTCAGGGGTTCACAAGTCTGAATGAGGCCCTGAAAAAAGTCGATTTCCATGCTGTTGTCATTGCGACTCCCACTTTTACCCATGCCGGTTTCATCGAAGAGGCCGCCATGGGGGGAAAGCATATCTTCTGTGAAAAACCCCTTACTCTGACAATCGAAGAATGTCGAAAAATCATCGAAGTCATTAAGATGTATAAGGTAAAATTCCAAGTTGGGTTTGTGAGACGCTATGATTCTGCTTTTCAAGAAGCTAAACGAAAAATTAAAGAGGGTTTGTTGGGTGAGGTGATTCTGATCAAATCGACCGGAAGGGGACCCGGACTTCCTCCGGAGTGGGCCTGGGACATCCGGAAGAGCAACGGGATGCTGGGTGAGGTCAACAGTCACGACTTCGATTCCATCCGCTGGCTCTCAGGAAGCGAGTTCAAGAGGGTCTATGCCGAGGCCGGAAATTTTAAGACGCCCGAGGTGAAACGTAGGTTTCCGGATTTCTATGATAACGCCGTGGTGACGATCCGATTTGAAAACGGGGCGATGGGAGTTGTCGATAGCAGTTGCCCTGCGGGTTACGGGTATGACGCCCGTGTAGAGATTCTCGGATCGAAAGGGATGATGCAGATCGGGGAGTTAAAAAACAAAGGGGTCATCCTTTGTACCCTAGAGGAAGGCATCCGCTCCTCTGCCTACCAGAGCTGGCCGGAACGCTTCGCAGAGGCATATCTCGCAGAGGAAAGGGCTTTCATCGAGGCCATCCTTGAGGACCGACCCCCTTCACCCGACGCCTATGACGGCCTACGAACGGTCGAGGCGGTATTGGCGGCAAACCGTTCTATCAAGACGGGAAAGGCTGAAGAGGTGGAACCTATCCCATGAAGGCGCTCGTGTATAAGGGGATTGGATCGTTGGAAATGATGGAGGTTACTCCCCCGGAGATTGGAGAAAGGGAAATCCTGATCCGGGTGATGGCAGGAAGCATCTGTGGAACGGATCTGAGGATCCTTGGGGCCGGCCATAGAAAGATTCCGCAGGGGACCACACGAATTCTCGGTCACGAATTCTCGGGAGTCATTGAAGCGATTGGCAGGAAGGTCGAAGGATTTAAACCAGGAGAAAGAGTGGCCGTCGCCCCCAATATCGGGTGCGGAAGTTGCGATGAGTGTGTCCAGGGAAAGGCCAATCTCTGCCCTTCCTATGATGCCTTTGGCATCTCCCTTGAGGGGGCCTTTGCCGAATGGATTTCCATCCCTGCCAAGGCCCTGCTCCAGGGGAATATCGTTAAGCTCCCGGAAACCGTTTCCTTTGAAGAGGCGTCTTTGGCTGAACCCCTGTCGTGTGTCATCAATGGCCTTGAAACCTCTGAGGTTCGATTTGGTGATGCCCTCCTTATCTTCGGAGCAGGCCCCATTGGCCTGATGCATTTGATGTTAGGCCGTATCTCGGGAACAAGGAAGGTGATGGTGGCGGATGTTGTGGAGAAGAGGCTCCGGATTGCTCAAGAGATGGGTGCGGATGTGGCGCTTCATGCTATGGCAGAAGATTTCAGGGAAAGGGTTTTAGAGGAAACCGATGGAAAAGGTCCTGATGTAATCATCACTGCCTGCCCTGTCCCGGAGGTCCAGGAGATGGCATTGGAGATAGCGGCCATAGAGGGCAGGATCAATTTCTTTGGGGGATTGCCTCAAGGGAAGGAGACAATTCATTGCCCCTCAAACCTCATCCATTACCGGAACTTGAGAGTGACCGGCGTGACCGGAGGTTCTAATATTCAATTCCGGAGGGCCTTGAGCCTGATTGCATCGAAAAAGGTCGATATCAGCCGTTTGATCTCGCATTCCTTTGACATAGAGCAGGGATTGGAAGCCTTCAATGTTGCCAAAAGCGGTGAAGGCTTGAAAGTAATCCTTCATCCCAATCTTTAGAGAATTCCCAATTGAAAAAACTTCTTCTTGGAATCGACATCGGAACAATGGGGACAAAGGCCGCCCTGTTCGACCGTGATGGGATGTTGATCGGTCAGGGGTTTGAATCCTCCAGGCTCATCCGGACGGGTCAAGGGGCAGTGGAGCAGGATTTAGAGGAGGTTTACATAGAAACAGCCGCAGCCGTGAAGAGATGTTTCTCTTCGACCTCTGAAGATCCGAACCATGTGGCTGCCCTCTCGATCGACGGTCAGATGGCAGGAGTCTGCGGGATCGATGAAGACTGGATGCCTGCAACTCCTTATGACTCCTGGCTCGATACCCGGTGCGACCCCTATGTTAAAAAGATGATGGATCAGGCCGGGGATCGGATTATCCAGCTCTCCGGTGGACCTGCCTCTTTCAATCACGCGCCCAAGATTCTCTGGTGGAAGAACGAAAGACCGGAAATCTATTCACGTGTCTCCAAATTTGTGATGCCCTCGGTTTATGTGGCGGGAAAAATGGCGGGCCTGAAATCAGAACAGGCCTGGATCGATTACACCTTCCTCCATTTCTCCTGTTTAAGCGATCTCATAGGGAAACAATGGTCTCAGGATCTCTGCTCAACCTTTGGGGTCGATATTAGAAGGCTTCCCAAAATTTTAAACCCCTGGGACTGTATAGGGAAACTCTCTGAAAAAGAGGCCGGAGCCTTTGGACTGGTACCGGGCATCCCCATTGCTGCCGGTTGTGGAGATACGGCTGCGACAGTCTTAGGAGGGGGTATTGTTCGACCAGGAATGGCTATTGATGTGGCTGGGACAGCCTCCTGTCTTATCACCTGCACGGATCGTTTCACTCCTGATGTGAAGCACCGGACAGTGATGTGGCCAAGGGGGGTGATCCCAGGATTATTTACGCCCATTGCCTATATCAATGGCGGAGGGCTCAACCTCGAATGGTTTAAGGATCAATTTGGTCAGACCAATTTTCAGGAACTCGATCGACTCGCCGAAGCATTGGAACCTGGGGCAAACCGCCTTCTTTCCATTCCCCATTTGGGCGGAAGGGTATGCCCTAACGATCCTCACCTCCGAGGTCTCTGGATGGGGTTTTCGTGGAACCATCGAAAGGAACATTTCTATCGGTCCCTCCTCGAATCGATCGCTTTTGAATATGCGTTTTATCTTAAGATTCAGAGAGACCTTCAACCGGAGCAACAATTTGAAGAGGTACGGGTTATTGGAGGGGGGGCAAAATCGAGGGTCTGGAACCAGATCAAAGCAGATGTTCTCCAAATCCCTTATGTAAGGTTAGAACAGGAAGAGTTTGCCACGTTAGGGGGAGCTATTATTGGAGGCCGTATGGTTGGCTTTTGGGATGATCCTCTGGAAGTGGCCACTCGATTTGCCAAACCGGGAGATCGGATTGATCCGATAAAGGAAAATTCGATCCATTATCAAAAGCTTTCCGATCTTTATGAAGAACTCCTTTCTGGAATGAAAGAGCTTTTTAAAAAGGTACATCGGGGATGACTTTAGAACTTTATCCCTGTAAAGGAATATCCGATTGTCCTCATGAAACAGAAGCACTCCATCTTTTCCAAGTGTATCATATATCATCCTGAATCCGGCGCGAAAACTATGTACAGATTTTATCCTTTAGATTAAAATATGTTATTGATGCCCTTAACCAAAGGGGAAAAGAATCATTTCACAAAACTTGAAAATAATATTTAATGGCCAAATTGCATGGTTTAAAAACCTAACTAAAGGGTAGGTTTTCGGCGAACTGTTCTTTAAGGTCCCTAAATGCCTTTTTCGAGGCATTTTATCAAGGTTTTTTATTGATAATATTGTTATTTGGTAATACTTTTCACGCATGATTCAGGATCATAATAATGTTTGAAGGGGAAATTTCATGATTCGAGGGGGATATGAAGGGAAAATCCTGAGAATTGTCCTGAAACACTAAAAAACTTCTGAGATAGATTATCCTGAGGAGTTAAGAAAAAAGTTTCTAAGAGGAAGGGGAGTGGCGGCTTATCTTTATAAAAATACCTGTTTTCATCCGAGGAGCTCTGCTGCAGGGTTTTTTACTTTATAAAGCTTTTTTGTAATACCCATTAAGAAAATTCCAAATCAAAAATACTCTGTATAAACAAGGGAATGCGGCTAAATTGGCGAGCTAAGTCAATAAGCATTGAAAAAAGGCTTGACATTTTAGAAAAAAATTTCTATAAAATTTCTTAAAAAAGGAATTTATTTTTATTTATTTAAAAAGAGGCAATTGAAGAATTGAGTTAAAAAGCGAAGGATCAAGGGAGGTGATGCAGCTATTTAATGGGTGATACGATGGCAAGGAATGGAGGTCAATCGGCGTCACCATGGTAATCCAGCATTGGTGAATTATGATAGGAGAGGAGGTGGTGAGATTAAATATATTAGGTCCAGAAGTCGAGGGGTAGGAAGGTGGAAACTTTCCAAAATAATCAACCATTGTACAAAATAGAGTCAGAAGGAGGTAATAAAGATGGAAAAAAAGAAAGGTGTTGGGCTGAAGACGGCGATGATGCTCGTAATCATTGTGGCCATCATCGCGGTAGCGAGTGTACATCCGGCAGCAAGCCAACCAACATTTAAGCACGGAAAGACCGTATGGCTCTTAATGCCATTTACCGGTGCTTTTTTTTGGAGAGCACTCGTTGCATATAAAGAGCAGGTAGTAAAGGCTGATGGTTGGAACTTCAACTTTGCCACTGCTGAGGGATCGGACACAACGCAATTCGATCAAATAATTACCTATGCGCAAAAGGCCGATCTATTGATCGTCTTTCCCACCAGCATGGGGGGCGTAAATGAGGCTATACGGAGAGCAGAAGAGGAATACCGCTGTCCTGTAATTGTCTATAAAAACTATATAACTGGGAAAGCTCGTTTTTGCATAAGCTATGACGACTTTGAGGCAGGAGAGTCGATGGCAAAGGAAGCAGTCAAGTGGTTACAGGAAAAATACGGCACAATAAGGGGTAGGACTGTGATTGCCGCCAATGGCGATCTTAAATTGAGTGGCTGGAAATTTAGACAGGACGGGTTCAATTGGATCAAAAAAAATCATCCAGAAATCAAATATTTAGAAATCTTGGGCGGTCTAAGGCCTGAGGGATGGGCAGAAGCAATAGATGCCGCTCTTGCAGGGGCTGGTGCGGATGTTGATGCAATACTTTCCGCAAGCGGTGGCCCCTACATTCTGGGAACTCTCCGTGCATTGGAAAAATATGGCAAACTGTTCTACGTAGGGGACCCAAAGCATATATTCATCACCAATATCGACGGAGGCCCAGCGGATTTGAACAATGTCAGACGTGGTTATGTTGACTCGATCTATTCGCAAACCCCTGATTCCATAGCTTTTTCGCAGTGGGAGTTAGCGAAAAAATATATTATTAAGGATCCATCATATCAGTATCCACCGTTCAAAATGCCAGAGATCCCACTGCCTTACAAAGTTGAGCAACCCAAAGGCACTTATTGGGGTGGCAAACACCTGGTTATGCCGGTACAAACGGTTCCGTTTTCCAAGACCCCTATAGGCAACACGCCAATCCCTCGCGCCGATAGGCACAACATTAATACATGGGAACTATATGGAAATAGTGTTGCTACTTTAGTCGGTGAAGATATAAAACCTCTCCCAACATTTGCAGCTAAAGGAAAAGAACCAGAATGGAGTGCGAAACTCCTAAGCGACCATAAAGCATGGTTTGAGAGGTTTGGGAAAAAATAACGTGTCAGATAATGCTTCGACCGCATTCGTTGCTACTTGCCGTAATGTTCCCCCCGTGGGAACATTACGGCAAGTAAGAATAAGTATAGATCATTTTCCGTCGGGCGCCTACGTGCACCTGATCAGGATGAAACTGTGAGGGGTAGGCTTCAATTCCCGAGAAGATAATTAGGATCGAGGGTTTACAATGAAAGGAACTGGCCCAATATTGGAGGTGAAGAATATTTCGAAGAATTTTGGCACAGTCAGGGCTCTTAGTAATATTTCATTTGATCTTGAGAGAGGTAAGATTCTTGGATTGATTGGAGATAATGGTGCCGGGAGAACGACTCTCCTAAAAATTCTGAGTGGTGGCCTTCAGCCGTCCGGCGGAGAAATTTACCTTAAGGGTAATGAAACACAGTTCAAGAGCCCCGCTTACGCGATGAAAAAAGGAATAGCGATTGTGTACCAGTTTTTAGAATTAGTGGAAATTGCGAAGGTGTGGGAAAATTTCTTCATGGGCAGGGAACTGACCAAAAAAATAGGTCCCCTTGTGTTCCTTGACGTAGAAAAGATGAAACACTTAACAGCAGAAGCAATCGCCAAATATGGCCATACATTCAATATAGAGCGTGAAATCGGAGAACTCTCCGGGGGGCAAAGACAGATTATTGCAGTCACCAGGGCCATCGAAGCGAACCCGGAAATCCTCTTGCTGGACGAGCCCACCCACGGCTTATCGAAAAGAGTTATAAAAGATATTTTTGATCTCCTAAGAAAGGCTAGAGAAGAGAAAGATACCTCAATTATCATCACCGGTCAGTGGTATGAACAGGTGAGTGATTTAATTGACGATGTAAAAGTCCTTAGGAGGGGCGAGGTTGTGGGCCATTTTGATGCAGAAACCGCTAACAGAGTGAATATCTTCAAATTAACAATGGGTTTGACTAACTGATAAGAGCATGGGTTTGCTGTACGCATCAGCAAAAAGCCGTCGTCGAGGGTGGAGCGTTTGCCCCTGGGTTTTAAAGGGCTAGACAGGGTACTGTATTTGTTTGAAGTTCATGATTTTTATTCGGAGGCGGAATCTATTTTTATCACTACATATCGATACCTTAGGTAACAGGTGAGCGGGAGGAGTCAAGCTGGAACAATGATAGAAGTGAAGAATATTTCGAAGAATTTTGGCACAGTCAGGGCTCTTAGTAATGTGTCATTTGATCTTGAGAGAGGCAAGATTCTGGGGTTGGTTGGAGATAATGGCGCTGGGAAGTCCACTCTCCTAAAAATCTTGAGTGGTGGCCTTCAGCCGTCCGGCGGAGAAATTTACCTTAAGGGTAATGAAACGCACTTCAAGAGCCCCGCTGACGCGATGAAAAAAGGAATAGCGATCGCATACCAGTTTTTAGAATTAGTGGACATTGCGAAGGTGTGGGAAAATTTCTTCATGGGCAGGGAACTGACAAAAAAAATAGGCCCCCTCGTGTTCCTTGACATTGAAAAGATGAAGCGCTTAACAGCAGAAGCAATCGCGAAACATGGCCCTGAATTAGACATAGAGCGAGAAATAATAGAACTCTCCGGGGAACAAAGACAAATTATAGCAGTCACCAGGGCCATCGAGGCGGATCCCAACATCCTTTTGCTGGACGAATCTTTTACTCTATTGTCTCTGGAGGGAAGGGAGGAGATCGTTAATTTCCTCAGAGAAGTTAACAAAAAGAGCGATATCACTATGGTTATCGTTTCTCACGATTTGGACTTGGTCAAGAAATTAAGCCATTACATAATGGTGTTGAGAGGGGGTGAAAAAATGTTTTTTGGTCGCACTCATGAAATTAGTATCGATGAAATAGTAAGATACATGCTCCCATAAGACGAACTTACTCAAAAATTATCGCCTTATGGGGTGTGGTTACTAAGAACTTGTTAAGGGCAATTTTCGCCCTTGATCGAGGGTTAGATATCATGATGAGAAGTATAAATTGCAGATACTTTGAAGATGATCGTGCGATGGAAGAGGCACAACATTTATAGGAGGTGAAGCTTTTGAAATCGGCGCAATACTTGTTAGGAGCTGTTCGGACCAATTTAGTGGAATACTATACATGCTACTTATTCGTAGGGATTTACCTTCTTACAGGTATTTTCGTTCCCGCCATCTTTACGTCTGCAACCTTTACAAATATCCTGGTCCAAGGAACAACAGTATGCCTTCTTGCTATTGGCATGACGTATGTCATGTTAGTCGGAGAAATTGATCTTGCCATAGTTGCCGTGGCTGCGTTTTCGACCATGGTGGGAATATACTCATGGGAAATAGGCTTACCGGTGCCCGCTGCCATCTTATTGACACTCTTAGTCGGAGGCGGAATAGGTTTTTTTAATGGATGGATGATTACCAAACTTAAGATCCCGTCATTAGTTCAAACGGTTGCGATGTGGTGGATGTTGGGAGGACTTGTCCTGATTGTCACACGAGGCGAGGCGAAGACTGGGCTCCCGGATTCTTGGATGTTTTTGGGGAGGGCATCCATAGGTCCAATTCCACTACTTGTATTGTTCTTTATCATAGTTGTTATCGTTGCGATAATATTCGCCAGGCATACGGTGACGGGTAGAAGACTGTACCTTGTCGGAGGGAACTCGGAAGCATGCAGTGCGATGGGAATTCCTGTCGATAGAATTAGGATCATTTCATTCATAATGTCTGGGTTATTCGCAGCATTGGCGGGATATGTCCTCTCATCCAGAATGGGATTTGTATCATCTAGATTTGCAGTAGAGTGGCTTATGCCCGCGATCGCGGCTCCGGTGATAGCTGGGGTTAGTTTAACAGGAGGGAGAGGCAATCTTATCAATGTCATTGCCGGAGCCTATTTGGTCCAACTTATCGTCATGGTTATTAGGACAGGAGGAGTCAGCGGATATTTCACTGAGTTTGTTCAAGGACTGCTTGTATTCATCGCAATCCTGGTAAACACAGGAAGAGAGAGATTCATCCGCCGTTAATTCAATGGGCAAAACTCTTATAAATGCGCACGATCCAGACCAACCACATTAGTTTTGACAAGACATGGTTCATTCTTTTCTGAAAGCTTCTAAAAAGAAAATGAGCTCATATGAGCTTATGAGATTACGAGGAGGACCGCCATGCCCAAGTACGGCGCACATACTTTCTTGTGGATTGATGAATGGACAACGGAAAAGGGAAACCAGGCGATTGCCGCTACAGGTGAGGTCGGCTTCGATTTCATCGAGATCTCCCTATTGAAACCCGAGGAGTTTGATGCGGCAGCGCATAAGAAGGCCCTCGCCGATGCCGGGATAGAAGCGACAGGGTCACTCGTGTTGCCCGAATGGGCGCATATGCCCGAAGAGCCAGAAAAAGCCAAGCAATTCCTTATCAGCGCGCTTGAGAAGCTCGAGGCCGTCGATGGAACCTACCTTGGTGGGTGTATCGCCTTCGCCTTGGGAAAGTTCACTGGAGAGCGCCAAGTGGTGATCGACACGCTGGGTGAGGTGGCAGAGGATGCCAAGAAGCGCGGCATCACACTAGGTATCGAGGTGGTCAATCGCTACGAAAGCAACCTGTACAACACAATGGCCGATACCAGGGAGACCATTCTCGCCACTGCCGCGGATAACATCGTGATACACGCCGATACATACCATATGCTTTACGAGGAGGAGGGCTTCTATAAGCCGCTGGTTGAGAACGCCGACGTGCTAGGCTACATGCACATGAGCGAAAACCACCGCGGCTTGCTTGGCACTGGCACGGTTAATTGGGACGAGGTGTTCCGGGGCCTGGCGGATGCGAACTACAAAGGGCCAATGGTCGTCAAGTCTTTTCCGGCGGTCAACCCGGATTTGGCCACGGCGATCAAATTATGGCGGCCGCCAAGTCAATCCTCCGAATATTTGGCACGTGAAGGGCTCAAATTCCTGCGGGAGCACGCCCAAAAGTATGGATTAGCTTGATCTGCTCCGAGCGAACCAACAGAAGCACTCCATCTTTTCCAAGTGAATCCTATAATGTTTGAAAGGGAAATTTCATGATTCGAGGTGGATATGCAGGGAAAATCCTGAGAATTGACCTGACTTACTTAAAAACTTCTGAAATGGATTATCCTGAGGAGTTAAGAAAAAAGTTTCTGGGAGGAAGGGGGGTGGCGGCTTATCTCTATTATCAGGAGATGCCTGCTAAGTTCGATCCATTAAGTTCGGATAATAAAATCTTTTTTATGACAGGGCCTCTTACCGGAATGCCGGTTCTAGCCAGCACCAAAATAAACTTGGCGACCCGCTCACCAGATACGGGGCACTATCTCTGTTCCAATTCCAGTGGAAATTTTGGTCCTTATTTGAAATTTGCTGGATACGATGGCTTGATTCTTGAGGGGAAGTCTCCTTCTCCTGTCTCCATCATCATTGGGGATGACGGAGTGAAATTCCAGGACGCCTCCTCTCTATGGGGCAGATTAACCAAAGAGGTCGATGAATACTTCAAAGAGGCGTTAGGGGGTAAAAGGATTGGTGTGATGTCCATTGGGCCTGCGGCAGAATGGGGAGTCAGAATTGCCTGTATTCAGGTGGATGGTAGGAGCTTTGGCCGGGGCGGTCCGGGAGCGGTCATGGCCTCGAAAAATGTGAAGGCTGTTGTGGCTTATGGAACAGGGGAGATACCTCTGGCAAACCCTGAAGCATTGAAACCATTCATTTTAGAGGCCGCTAAAAATACCAGGCAATCGAAGCAATCCCATACCACCCACGGCACAGCCCAATATACAGAAGTGATTAACGAGCTGGGCTGTTATCCGACAAGGAATTTCCAATCAGCGGTCTTCGAAGGGATTGAGACCATCAGCTCGGTCTATATGAAAGAGAACTATTTTACCAGGAACAAAGCATGCTATCGCTGTCCGGTGGCCTGCGCCCAGATCTGCACGGTCAAGGAGGGTCCCTTCAAGGGAGCCGAGAGCGATCCGGAATATGAAACCATCGGTGCCTTTGGCGGTCAATGTGGTGTAAGCGATTTTGGCGCCATTATCGCAGCCAACCAGATCTGTGATGAAGAAGGCATTGACACGATGACGACAGGCACCCTTATTGCCTTTGCCATGGAATGTTTCGAGCGGGGTTTGATCTCTGTAGAAGAAACAGAAGGGCTCGATCTTCGTTTCGGCAACGCCGAAGCAATGGTTGAGATGGTCCGGCGAATTGCAAGAAAAGAGGGCCTGGGGGCCCTTCTTGCCGAAGGGTTTTTACAGATTTTGAAGAAGAAACCGGAATTGGAATATTACATGATGCATGTGAAAGGAATGGCCTTTGCCCATTATGAGCCGAGAGGTTTTCACGGAATCGGTTTAGGTTTTGGAACCTCCAGCCGAGGAGCTTGTCATAATGTGGGAGGGTGGACCATCAGGGATGAGCTTATTGCGAAAACGCATGATCGCTTTGCAACAAAAGGGAAAGGTCGCTTAGTCCAAACCCTTCAGGATAATCGCGCCTACGTGGATTCTCTTGGGATCTGCACGGTCGTTCGGGGGGCCATGGGATTTACTGAAAAACCAAAAGAAAACGTATTGGAATTCGTCACCGGATATGATTTCAATCCCGAGTTGATGACCATCGGAAAAAGAATTTGCACGCTTGAGAGATTGATTCTCAACCGAGAAGGAATAAGCAGAAAAGATGATTTCCTTCCAAGGCGTATTATGGAAGAACCTCTTCCTGAAGGAATGGCAAAAGGAAAACTTATTTCATCTGAAATGTATGATGAGATGCTGGATGATTATTATCAAGAAAGGGGTTGGGACGAGCATGGTGTTCCCAAAGCAGAAACCCTTCGACTACTCGATCTTCCGCCTAAATTATTCTGATAATAAATGGAGAGGTTAAGTGACCTGGAAAATATTGATCACTTCGGTCTCTTTTGTGAATTCCGGTGAGCAACCCATCCGGTTGCTTAAGGAAAAAGGCTGCGATTTGATAAGGAATCATCAGGGAAGGTCTCTTCGTTCAGAAGAACTGAAGTTACTCATCGAAGATGTAGATGGTGTGATTGCCGGCCTTGACGATTATAATGAAGAGGTATTATCTTCTGCCAAACGGCTAAAGGTCATCTCGAGATATGGCGTGGGATTGGATAATGTGAATCTGGAGGCAGCGAAACGATTGGGAATTGTGGTGAAGAACACACCTGAAATCAATACCCAGGCAGTAGCTGATTTTACCTTTGGATTGCTCCTCACTGTGAGCAGGAAGATCATTCAATCAAATTCTTCACTTAAGGGGGGGAAGTGGGAGAGATTCATCGGACATGAGTGTTATGGGAAAAAACTTGGAATCATCGGTCTTGGCCGAATTGGGAAAGCTGTAGCGCAGAGGGCCAAGGGGTTCGAAATGGAGATCTTGGCTTATGATATCCAAAAAGACGATTCGTTTGCCGAAAGAATGGGAATTAAATTTTTACCCCTTGATGATCTCCTGATCACATCAGACTTTATAACCCTCCACTGCGAATTGAACCCTCAGACAAAGCATTTGATCGGTCCAAGGGAATTAGGATTGATGAAGGAAACCGCCTACCTCATCAACACAGCTCGGGGAGGGCTAATCGATGAAAAAGCTTTATTTATAGCGCTGAAAGAAGGAAAGATTGCAGGGGCGGGGATAGATGTCTATGACCAAGAGCCTCCATTTAGCAATCCCCTTCTTTCACTGGATAATGTTGCCACGACAGGACACATTGGTGCTTACACGGATAAGGCCATAAAAGAGATGGCCATTGCATCCGTGAAGAACCTCCTCTCTGTTCTGGAAACAGAGAGGCCAAATTGAAATCGAATTCTAAAAGAAGGTTTCTAAAAAATGGGAAAATTCATTTTGAGAAGGCATAGATTTATGGTATATATTGATGGAAGTCATCGTTCATTTTGTAAAGATGAAACTCGATCTCGAAAAAATCTTAAGGGAATTGAAATCCTACCGGGAAAGGAAGGCAGCGGTCGATCCGGAACGGGCTGCCATCCTCGCCATCGATCTGCAGAACTATTTTAGAGTAATTGCCCTGCCTGTCCTTGGGAATATCTTGAAGGTGATCCAGTCCTGCCGGAAAACGAATGTCCCTATTATCTTCACCCAGCACGGCCATACGGATCCCTCATCGGATGGGGG
>Ga0194125_10006316_pt1 | contig 17546 bp, 19 predicted proteins | sample TA2KigC250mmetaG_FD_148626 | JGI IMG/M metagenome (GOLD analysis project Ga0194125, IMG submission 148626) | Freshwater microbial communities from Lake Tanganyika, Tanzania - TA2015034 Kigoma Deep Cast 250m | ecosystem: Environmental > Aquatic > Freshwater > Lake | place: Tanzania: Lake... | reverse complement strand
AACTCCTTGAATGTGGGCATCCCGTAATTTGGAACTTGATCTGCGCCTTTGCCCACTATCTCTTGGATAGGACCGACGATCCCAATACGTTCCAACTCCCTTTCAGCTGTAGAGAGACGGGACAAATCAGGGTGAAAGCCTCCAGCATTATCTTCTGACAAGAAAACGTTGCCAGTTCCCCTCGGGTTACGGCATGCGACCGCAAGTAGCTGCTCTCCGATTCGACCTGATTTTCCCTCATTCTTGACATAGTCACTATCAGCAACTGTCCCGCAAAACGGGCACGTCGCATTTCCAGCTTTGGAACCTACCTCTGGATTAAAGCCGATCCCCTTTTCTGATGTTGCTTCAACAACCTCGAAACTGGCTTTCCTTTCGCCGCTTTTTGCCACTGTTTTTAGTGCTACAAAACGACCAGAACTCTTTTCCCCCCCGGACTTTTTGCTGAGCCAGGTCTGCCGCACGAGCGGCACGGTCGCCCCGCACGAAGGATTTTTGCATCGAACGGTCCGTGTCCAGAGGTAAGCAACCGGCATGAGGTATCCGGGAGGGATGCTTTCCTTGTCTGAAGATTGCCACATCTCGGCCTGGACCGCCGGCCTGTTCCCCTTATATTCGGGATCGGGAATAAGTGGGTAAAGGTCGCCGATCTCGGCCTTGACCTTCTTGAGCACCCATTCGCCCCAGAAGCGAACCTCTTTAGCAAGACCTCCCCAGGTGGTTTCGCCCTTCACGTTCTTGGGGCCGGTCATACCGCTGACATTCGGGTCGGGCTTTCCGTATTTCTGCGGATAGACCAAGGTGCAGAGTTGGATGATGTGCGCCACAGGGTTGAGGTCGAGGGCGTAGGCTTCACAACCGAGGCGCAGGGCTTCCAAAGGGATGGCCCCACCACCGGCGAACATGTCGAGCACCTTGGGACGAGGAGCGCGGCCTTCTTCGATATCCTCGACAGTGACCTTCTTGCCGGTCTCTTCGGTCAGCCGCTCGGCATGGGCTTCGAGGATGTGCCTCTGCGCGTCTTTGATCACGGTTGGATTGCCCGGATACTTGCAGAGCCGCTCGATGAACTTTGCCGCATTGGCCCGGCCCAGACTCTGCTTCTTGTTGTCCGGCCCGTTCTCCGGGATAAATAACGATGCCGGTACCAACGCGCCGTACACAGCAGCCCGGCACGCCACCAGGGGCCGCCGCGCCCACCAGAGGTGAAGGGTCGAAATGTGCCCCTTGCGGACGGATTTCTCCCGCGACGCCTCGGCGCTGATGGCCTGGATCGGCAGGAAGTCTTCTATCAATCTACGGTCGTCAGACATCAATTTCCCCTTCACGTCTCATTCTTTTTCCGTGACCCCTGCAGATCGCTTAGGGCTCTCCGTCTCTCCAGCATCGCCTGAGTTCGCTTGATCTCGGCAGCCAGTTCCTTTTCATCGGGGAGGACCGTTCGATACTCCGACGCCAGCACCTTGTTCGGGAGTCCTTCCAGCGCATATCGGGCCACGGCCTCGTCTTTTCGGGCGCAGAGGATCAAACCAACGGGCGGGTTCTCACCCTCATGGACCCAATGTTCCCGCGCATAATTGAGATAGAGGTGCATCTGGCCGGCGTCAGCATGAGTAAACTTGCCGATCTTCAGGTCGATGACAACCAGGCATCGCAGCCGCCGATGAAAGAAGAGAAGGTCCACTCGATACCATTCATCGCCGATGCGCAGGCGCTTTTGTCTGCCTACGAAACAGAAGTCATTGCCCAATTCCAGGAGGAAAGTCTCCAAATGGCGGATGAGCGCCTCTTCCAGGTCGGTTTCGGAATATTCATCCTTGAGACCGAGAAATTCGAGCACAAGAGGGTCTCTGATTTCCTCCTCGGGAAGGAGACGATCTCCAGGCAGCGCCATTTCTCCTTTGCGTAACATGGCGGCCTTGTTGCGGGACAGCGCAGTCCGTTCGTAGAACTGGGCGTTGATCTGCCGGTCGAGCTGTCGCACCGACCAGCCGCCGCGCAGGGCTTCAGTCTCGTAAAAGCTCCTGGCATTTTCATTTTTTACTGAAAGCAAGCGGACATAGGCTGACCAGGGGAGAGGGAACCGGCTTGCCAGGGATTGAACCATCTGAAAACTTAACGATTCGCTTGTTCCAGACACCGTCTGGAAATTCAGCAAGACGCTCGACGAGTCACTGGCGTCGGATATTCCAGACGGTGTCTGGAAAATGCCCTGGTAGACCATATAAAACGAACGTATCTGGTAAAGATTGCTCTTGGCAAAACCCCGGCCGTATCTCGACGTCAGATCACGCGAAAGCCTCTTGAGCAGTTCCTCACCATAGTCGGCCCGTTCGGAGCCCTTTTGCTCAAACTCAATAATGCGGCGGCCGATGAACCAGTAAGCCGCCGTCATGATGTAATTCACCGAACGGGCTGCAGAGCTTCTGGCTGCATCAATGACTTTGAATATGTCCCCAAGGATAGAATCGTAATGGGCATCCAAGGTACTGTCCTGTTTCAGCGGCTTTTTCGTCATGGATTACCCTCCGCCGCTTGCTGCACCGCATCTGCCGAGATTTCATAGAACCTCGCAGCCACGATCTCCCTCTTGGCGTGGTCGAGCTTGGCAACGGGATTGTGGATGCGCACAAGCTCAGGCGAATCGCCCAAGGGGCCCCAGACCACATAGAGCCAGTAGGTCTCGGCCAGTTGCTGGGCCTTGTACCACTCGTTGGTGGTAAGCCTGATCGGCTGCCCCCGCAGGCGTCCTTTGACCTCGACTCTCTTGACGAAGACCTCGCCGGTGGCTTCATCGGCGATCTTGTGGGCGCGGATGTCGAACCCCAACTTCAGATGGCCGACCCGCTCGATTCGGTCCTGGGGGAAGCCCTCCGCGACCAGCGCTTCAATAACCTTGTCCTCCGCAGCGATCTCGCTCTGCCGGCGAATATTCGGATCGAGTTCGTCGGCCAGATCGGCGAGCTGGGCTTGGGTGTCGGCATCGGGAGCGAGGACAAAGGCCGTTCCCACATGCTTGACCGGCCCGGTTCTGGCAATCTCAAGCCGTTTTAAACCGTCGAGGCGTTCCTGGCGTGCGCGCTGAAGCTCATCCACATACTTCCTGGCCTCGTCCGCAGGCAGCTTGTATTCCGGTTTCGAGAAGACCTCGGCGGCAAGCAGCATGGCCCGCTCCTGGGCGCGGTCGATCCGGGCCTTGAACGACTTTTCCAGGTATTCCCGGCAAACCCGCGCGAAATGCTGCCGTTCACTCTGACAACGGGCGCGGCACTCGAGCTGGTAGGTCCGCTTCAGAAAATCGGTAGCTGCCTGCGTGGGAGTCGGCTCGATCTTTTGCGGCGGATGCGGATGCGCCGCAAGGTTGAGGAGGATGTCGCTCGGGATGACCTCGTAATGCCCGCGCTCCTCCCGAACGGCCACGAGCTCGCCATAGAGCGGCACATCGTTTCCCTTCGAATCCTTGCCACGAATCGATATCTCAAAAAGGTGGATACGATAGGGTTCTCTGCACAAAGGATCGACGAAGAAACCGACGCCTGCTATCATCCCCGCCAGCCGCTCGTTGAGTTTCTCATCCACCGCCGCATAGAGTGGATGTCCCGGCCCCATCAGTACAGCGTCAACGTGGGCATCCTGTTCAAGGTGGTGTTTGTGGAAGGTGATCTTTCGGTAGGACGATTCGGCTTTCCCGACTTTCTGGACGGAGCGGAGTCGTTCAGAGCGAAGATCCGCAAGGACGTGCTCGACGCGCCACAACCCGTCGGCTCTCGGCTCGATACGAAGGCCCACCTCCCGAGCAGCGGCGACGAACTGCGCCTCCACATATCGAGGCATGAGCCGACGCTCTTCGACCTCGAGGTTCCGACGCTGGAATGCTGAAAAATCCACGTGGCTACGCGCGAGGGCAATGCCCGTGGCTTCCTCGTATTCTTTGAGTTTGGCCGGATTGATGCGGTCAATCTGATCGAGATACTCATCGAGCCGCCTGGGATCATAGGCCGCGTCACGAAGCATGTCCGGGAGGTTCACGTCGTTCAGCGACAGCACTTCGCCGATTACATCGAAAACGCGGCCTTCGAGGGCCTCGTTCATCTGGTCCAGCTTTTCCAGAAGGCGGTGGAGAATCCGGCCTTCAACGATGGGCTGGCCGTCCTCGGAATCCGTTGCAACGAAGTTGAAGGCGTAGCAATCTCGCTCCTGACCGATGCGGTGGATGCGGCCCAATCGCTGCTCCAGCCGGGTTGGATTCCAGGGCATGTCGTAGTTGATCATCAGGTGGCAGAACTGGAGGTTGATGCCTTCGCCGGCGGCCTCCGTTGCGATGCATACCTGCGCACCGGTTCTGAAAACCTCCTGAGCTCGCTTGCGTTCATGGGGGTTCATGCCCCCGTGAATTTCGCAGGTGCTGAAACCCCATCGTTCAAGATGATCGCGCACGTAGCCAAGGGTATCCCGGTGCTCCGTGAAGATCAGGAGCTTTCCCCGGCCATCCTTCAGGTCCATGAACTGCGCCTCGCCGAGGCACTTTTTCAATGCGGCCAACTTGGAATCGTTCGCGTTTTCACGAACCCTTCGCGCCTGCTCGACAAGCTCCTTGAGGGCGGAGATTTCCGCGCGCAACTGCTCAAGTTCCAGCGCGGCCGTGTACTCATCGACCAATTGATCACGTACCGCATCGTCGAGATCGTCTTCGTCCTGCTCGGCATCCGGCAGGCGACCCTGCAAAGCGGCCAGCCGTTTGGCGCGCTGGGCCGGAGTGAGACCCTCAAGCTCTTCCAGGAGATCTTCCTGCTTTTTCAACCGCCGCTTGATCGACTCATGAATAGCGCAGGTGGAGCTCACCAATCTGCGTTGCAGGACCGTTCGGGTCAGCGCTGCGGAGGAACGTCTTTGTCCGGTCTGCTGCGGGATAAACTCGTTGATGTAAGCGGTAACGCTCTTGTAAAGGGTGTACTCGTCGTTGTTCAGGCAGAAAGTGACGGTGTTGGTATGCCGGTCCGGGAAGAGCCGTTTCCCATTCGCGTCCTTAAGATCTTCTTTCAGCCTCCGGAGAGACCACGGCGAATCCTTGCCGAGGCGGAAAACGTCTTTGCGGATTGCGGTGGCCTGTTTTCCGAGGCGGTGTGGTTCCGGGAAAAGGTCCGGATCAATGAGCCGAAGGAAATGAGCAAACTTGTCTTCATCCCCATGGTGGGGTGTGGCAGTCAGGAGGAGGACATGGTCTGCTTGGGACGTGAGACGCGACGCCAAGTCATAACGTTTCGTGGTCGCAACCTTGGATTCTCGATTCTGTCCACCTGAGGCTGTCCTGGCCGAACACTTGTGGGCCTCGTCGATGATGACGAGGTCCCACCGCTGTTGCCAGACACGCTCGCGCACGTCATCTTGCTTGGCGTAGTCAATGGAAGCGATGATCTGTGAAGACCTCTGCCATGGATTGGTCAATTGCTGTTGGTCGACAGCGGAAAAGATAATGTCGAAAGGCTCGCCGAACCAGCGGAGCATCTCGTCCTGCCACTGTATGGTGAGCGGAGAGGGGCACAGGATAAGAATGCGCTCAATCGCTTCGCGAAGTTTCAGCTCCTTTACCAGAAGCCCGGCCATGATCGTCTTGCCGGCTCCAGGATCATCCGCGAGCAAGAACCGCAACCTGGGCTGCGGAAGCATCGCTTGGTACACCGCTTCAATCTGATGCGGCAGGGTGCGGATGCCCGAAAGACTTACGGCAAACTGTTGGTCATGCGCGTAAGCCAGACGGACTCGGGCCGACTCGATCAGGAGTCGAAGCTTCTCGGCGTCCACAGGAGTTTCTGCTTTGACTTCGTCAGGCTCCTTTCCAAGGACAGCCACGACCTCTTCCGCGGAGATGACAGCCTCTTCCAATGAGCCGTCGGGAAGACGAACGCGACACTCATAGCCTGCCGATTCATCAGAACCGAGCGGTCGTGCATCCTCCAGGACCACGGGAACATCGAAATGTCCGGGAAGGGATATCCGCTGCCCTATCTGAGATGTGAGCAGACTGCTACCCATTCCCGCCCCTCTTCCGTGAACGTGTCTTTGGTGTTGAGCAATTCGTCTGGGTTTTCGAGGAGGGTCGGCTTTGGACGGAACTTGGAGTCTTCTCTCGCTCGTTGTCTTGGCGCACCCACTCGTCTATTTCGGATAGCTTGAAACGGAAGAGCCGTCCCACACGGTGAGCAGGGAGCCCCCGTTCATCGATCCATCTATAAACCGAGTCCTTGGCCACCCCAAGGTGGGCGGCCACATCGTCGACGCCAACCCAGCATTCTTCAGCGGCCATTTCAATCCTCTCGTCAGTTGTCAGAATCACTGCCTATGTATGCCAACCAAACCAGACACAAGTATACGAAACCTGTCCATTCCAGTCAAGGACAAACTGCTGGAATGCCGGGAATCTGCTGCGTACATGGCTCCAGATGGCGACCAACTACCGGGTTTTTAACGCCAAATTCCGCCGGTTAGCTTTTTGAATCTCCCAGTCCAGCGAACCCCCACTACATAGAGCCAAGCCGGAAGCTCGGCTCCGTTGACCTGGACAGGGACCAGAACACGGCGGTAGAGGCAGGGACCGCCGGGGTGAAACCCCTCCAGCCGGTCGATGGCCGGGAGGCGGATCTCGGGATCGTCGAAGGTGAGAATCTCCCCGTACACGGGGCCCCAGGGCGCGCCTGTGCCCTTCTTCGGAAGCCGGTCGGGGGTTGGCTCGGGATTGGACATGCGAGCCACGACGCGCGCCTGTGTGGCCACGTCGGCGAGTGGATTGGTGGTCCCGACGGCGAGGATGTCCTCTTCCGGAACCTCCAGGACGGGGATTCCGGAGGATGTCTCGAAGAGGCGGCCGCGGACGACGGCGTCCTCCACCGTCAGGACGCCCCGGCAAAAGCGGTCGTGGTTCCAGAAACCGCGCTTCAGTGTGCCGTAGACGAAGAGTCTCAGCATTCCGTTTGTGTTCGGCTTCAAGGGTTCTGTTGGGTTCATTGCCTGGTTCATGGGGTTCATTGGAGTGTCTCTCATGGCTCCGCGCCCTTTCTCTCCTGGGCGACGAACTCGAAGGGCTCCACCGAATACGCGGCCAGGTGCTCGCGCCGGAATACCACCAGGCTCATGGGCGGGACCGGAAGCTCCCTCCAGCCTTGTTCCTCCGCCAGCACGGCGTCGAGGTACGCCGGGTCCGACGCGTAGAGGACCGCCTTGCGGCGGGGATGCCACCGCATTTCCAACGGCCGGTTCCCCTTGAGCACAAAGACGGTGCCCGGGTCGGTCCGGCAGGCGATGACGGCGGTGATCTGCCCGCGGCAGCGCCGGAGGCGCGCCTTGAACCGCTCGATATCCATGGCACCGTCCCGCGCGGCGTTCGCGGCCAGGCGGAACAGAATCTCGCTGTCCACCTCGGCGAAGCGCCGCATCTTCCAGCGCCGGAACAGGTAGTCGGCGTTGTAAATGGTGCCGCGCAGAGGATGGACTTGGCCGAACGGTTCGCGGTGCGGACCTGGGGGCCATGCATGAAGTCCGAGATCCAGAGATCATTGACATTGTCCACTTCGTAAGCTTTGCTTGCATCGGCTCGACCCCTTGGAGAAAGCAATCCCTGTTTTTTGACTACCCGAAGCAAGGTGTTGTAGTGAACCGGAGGGTAACCCAGCAGGTCCTGATTCCGAAGTTCTTCAAAGAGCATTTGCACGGTCATGCAGGGATGGGCCTTGCATTTGATCTCAATTGCCTTGAGCAGGCCCTCGTGCAAGCGTCTGGGTCTGCCCCCATCGGAACGGCTTTTGGGCTTGAGAGAATCAAACCCCTTTTCCCGGTAGTTACGGAGCCAGGCCTTCATCGTGGAAACACTGACCTTCCTCAGACCGTAGCGGGGGAAATCATGTTCATTCTTGGCTTGGCTCCGGAAGTACTCGTTCTGAGCCCTGGCGGGCTCGGCCAGCACGGGGCTGATGAGCTGATAGCGTTTGAGGGCGATCTTTTCTCGAATCTCTTTGTCCATGGGCTTTTCCTCCTCTTTCGTTTTTTGATCACCCAAGCAGGATGATCATGAAGCCCATGATAAATCCATACAAAGACCGCCGGTTAGCAAAGCTCTGTATGCTCGTTCTCAGAACCCTCAGCCCAAAATGACCGAGAAAAGTTGGTCAGTGCAGAGGGAAGACTTAAATCAGGAAGCCCAGGCAGGATTTTGGGGAAGGAAAACGTCATGGACGGGCTGAGCCACGGTATTGAGAAGACGTACCGAAAAGAAATTGATCCGTCCTCCAGCTGTAGCCGTATAGCAGATCCATCAAAAGGACATCATAGTCTCTCCTTGGCTTTAAGCCAAAAGCCACAAAGTAATCCGTTGCCTCCTGCCATCCCTTGGCCGCCTTTTCCGGAATGCCTATCCCGTCCAGAGGGTAAAGCCGCCTCAGCTCAGGATGGCCATGGCGAAGCCCCCGGACTACGGCGGCCAACCAGCAGGTAATCAACCACGGCGCGACCAGGCTCTCTGGATCCACTTCCTCGGATGCACCATAAAAGCCCTTCTGCCCGTTCTGCCAGCACTCTGTCCCCAAAAGCAGCGCCCCCACAACGGCACCGACCGTGTACTGAAAGTAAGGGATTAACTGGATGGGCAACAAAGAGAAGGTCTTCCGGCGCTGGCGACATAAAAAGCGTGCTATCGGTATCCGCTTCTTCTTAAATTCGGGAAAGAGCTCAATAGCATAGCGCCAGTAGGGAGCCATTGCCTGGTAGCAATTTATGCCGCCGCAGATCGGACAGCGCTCTCCAATCGACGAGCAAAAATCAATCTGACCCGAAAGGAACAATTTCTCATATTCCCAAATCGTCTCAAGTCTGTTAACATAGGGTAGCTGCATTTTTGGCAGCCTTGCTCACGAGCGGCGAAGTCTTTGGGCTTTACAATCTTCTGACTTCACCTCTCTTGTGATCTTGATTATTTTTGCAAGGTCAATTTTAACTCACAGTATCGTTAATCTTTATATCATCGGTCCAATTATTTTGCCACTCCTTCACTTCATACTGGTTAATCAGTGAAACGGCATGTCCGCTTGCTGATCACCGGTAGAAAAGCAACAGGAAAATAAATGATCGAAACTTCAAAAGGAATAGCAAGAAACCAATTCAAATATGTCGGGGTGCTTTGGTGACCCCAAAAGCGTGAATATCTTGCCACTGTACCCCTTCCAAGAAATTACGATCTGACAATCAAATCGACTCCCGGATTCGTTGCGTTTTTTATGGGTTGAATGTTGTATAGAGGTGAAATTTTCTAAAAAAAACATTACAGGCAGTAATCAGTGATAAGCAACCAAAAAGGAGTAGAACGAAGGGGCGCCCCCTTGGTATCGGATTTATCATCAGAAGGATGACCTGATTCCCTTATTCTCATCAATTGTTTGGCCTGATCTTTAAAGTGATCCATCCGCTCCTTTATTTTTTCTTCCGGCTGTTTCGAATGCAAATAGCCAAAAAAACCTATGATGTCAGGCGTGTCGTTGATCCCACCGATTCTGCTTCCGTTGTTGGTCACTACCATTAGGGAATTGACACCATATGGATTCTATGCCATATTATAGGTGTGAGCTGGGAGGTTGAGATCGGAGATGAGTTTGAGCCAGAGTTTGAGGCGTTGCACGAGGACGTGCAGACGGAGATTTTGGCATTATCGCGAGTTCTCCAACAGTTTGGACCGAAGTTGGGACGACCCCGGGTTGACACGTTGAAGGGGTCCCGTCATGCGAACATGAAGGAATTGCGCTTCAGTGCAGCGGATGGCGAATGGAGAGTGGCCTTCGCCTTCGATCCTAAACGCAAGGGGATATTGCTCGTGGCGGGCGATAAATCGGGCGTCAGCGAGAAAAGGTTCTACCGAGAATTGGTCCAGAAGGCTGACGATCGTTTCGACGCCCATCTTGCCCGACTAAAGAGAGAAAGGAAGTAATCATGGCTGTGAATGTAAACGACAAAATCAAGAAACTGAGCCCGGATCAGCGAAAAAAGGTCGAGGCCCGGGCGGCGGAGCTGATTGCTGAGGAAATGACTTTGCGAGAACTCAGGAGAGCCCGAAAGCTAACGCAGGTCCGGATTGCCAGGGCGCTCGGGATCAACCAGGACAGTGTTTCGCGGCTTGAAAAACGCAGTGATCTTTTACTGTCGACACTACGGAAAACAGTCGAAGCAATGGGGGGCAATCTGTCGCTTGTTGCTAAATTCCCCGACCGTGCGCCTGTTATCCTATCCGGCATTGCAGGAGATGATCCAGCGCCCAAGCCTACAGGCCGGAAGAATGCGCAGGTCTAACCCCGGCATGAGGAAATCCGTCATCTCTCCCAGGGAAAGTCAAATAAAGTCACTTCTTGGCCAAACTTTGCCTATATGTGTCTCTATTTGACCTTAACTCCAGAGGCTCCCAGGCTTTTGACTTCGCGGTACCTCGGATGAATCCCTATCTTTGGATCCAAAGCAATAATACCATAGTAGAAGGTAATGAGATCCCTGGAATAAATAGGTTGGTTACACCCTCGGTCCGACCTCACACTGAAAAAATAATTTTCACATGGCAAAAATTTACTTGACTTTTTTTTGAAGAGTTGACATAATATTTATAATAGTATTTTCGGTAGATCAAAAAGATCGAAATTAGATCATCCCAGTGCCTTGGGGAATTTAGTCAGCGCTAGGTTGAGAGAAGTGGCAGGGGCAGAACCCAAGCTTGCTCCGGCAGAGAAGGATTGATGGGACGATTAGGATTATATGTCGAGCCAACCAATCCTTTTTTTGTCCCATCTTAAAATCATGGATGGGGTAGGGCGAGGGCAGCAAACTCACCGATACGGAAACAGTTCGTATTGGTCTTTGAGCCCTCAGGAGATGATTAGGTGTGATTTGGCAGTAAGTTATTTTCGGTAGATCGAACGATAGATCGAACATGTTTCATTCCGACGCCTTGGGAATTTAGTCAGCGCTGGGATGGAGAAAAGGGTAGGGGCAGAACCCAAGCTTGCTCCGCAGAAAAGGATTGATGGGACGGTTATAAGTCGAGCCAATCAATCCTTTTTTTTTGCCCTATCCGCAGTCATGGATGGGCAGGGCGAGGGCAGAAGAAGCAGAGGAACCACCGATACGGAAACAGTTCGTATTGGTCTTTGAGCCCTCAGGAGATGATTAGATGGCATTCGGCCGCAGTCATCTAATTGCATTAGTGGCGACTGCTTTTCTCAGTCGTGCCCTTGAGATCAAGAGTATCAAGGGTAAGCTGGCGGCCAGGGGTTTTTTCCACCCATTCTCCCCAAACCAAAAAGGGTGGCGGGAAAACTTAACACACAACTGAATAAAGAAGCAATGCTCTTACAAGGGGGGTGTGCCCATGTCCAGGTCATACGGCCTAAATTACGCCGTTGGTGTGTTTCTGAGAAAAACGAACGGGATAGGTGAATCGAAACGAGCTGCTAAACTAGCCCATGGTGGGGTGAGCAATAAGATACATTCTTACGCAACTCGGGCCCGGTATTGCGGGATCGTCAAGGATTTCGTGGAGAAAATGAGAAGCGAGGGAGTGAGGCGGGTAAGTCAGTTAAAGGAAGTCCATGTCACCAACTATCTCTATGGTAAAGGGGGTTGGACGACTGAAAAAACTATGAAGGTCAATATGTCAGCCCTGGCAAAATTTTTCAAGGCGATGGGCCGGGAGGACCTTGTGGAAGCAACTGAAGCTCACCGCGGTTCCATTTTGATTAAGGCGAAGCCTTCTGGCCAAGCAATACCGTTTTCTGATCCAGAAAGGGTAATAGAAAAACTCAGGAAACCAGAATTTAAAGCGATTGCGAGAATCATGCACGGCTGTGGAGCAAGGATTGACGACGTGCCCAAGGTCGTCAATTCATTTATGGACAATGAGAGGATCCCTGGAGCAAACTTGCCCAATATTAAAATCAGAAAGTCAAAAGGCGGGAGGGGTAGGGAGTTACATTTCGATGATCGAGGGGAGAGATATGAGGTGATCCGAGAAGCCGTAGAGATCCTCAACGATGTGATGAAGGAGAGGAATTGGAAGGATATTAAAACTGAGTTTTATCAGGATTTAAGAGTAGCATCTGACAGTTGGGGCGAAACTTATTCAGGAGCGCACGCATTTCGAGTTTCCTATGCCCAGGAGCGCTTTCAGGAACTGATTGAGGAAAAGGGCATGCTGGAAAGAGAGGGGCTTCAGATCGTTACCGAGGAGTTGGGCCACAATCGGGTAGGGATGGCGTTAGGATACATCAGGCGGTGATAGTGGCCCAATTGGGGATACTGAGATATAGACTGAGCATGTTGGATATACCAGACTTTTGCCTCCCTATTCTTTGTTGTCCAGTAGATTTTGGCCCTGTCATATCATACGGGTTGGAAGGCATCCATTAATTGATACAGAGCTTTTGTGGACAGTAAGGGGTATGAAGGGCCATTGCAGAGGTTCTAAACAAAGCTAAAAGCCTTACCCACAAAGCCCTGAAAATTTTGAGGCAGGAAACCATTGAAAAATCAGGGCCTGAAAATGTGAAAAGGCGTGTCCACAAAAGAGATGTTTTTTGAACGGTAATCAGGCGATCTTTGACAAGGCGGTTATCCCATACATTTTCATAATCCTCTTGTAGAGCATTCGGATGAAGGAATTTTTAACCATAGATGATGTTTGCGGTTTCTTAAGTGTAAAAAAGAGCTTTATCTATTCCCTTGTAGAGTCTGGAGTGATCCCTCATTATCGAATAGGCAAATTAATACGTTTTAAACAGTCTGACATCAATACTTGGATGGAAAATCACAGAAGAGAGGGTATTAACGTAGACAAGAAGGCCAGGGGCATTCTGAAGACCGTAAACAGGCCAAGAACGAGCATTGACAGCCTTGTCAAAAAGAGTATTGCAGAGGTTAGAGGAAATCGGTATACTTCTTCCCTGGAGAAACCAGGTAAAGACAAGGGCCTCAGAAAGGAGGGGAACTATGGGCTTATTTAAGAGAGGCCAGACCTGGTGGATGAGGTTCACTTACAAGGGGAGACGGGTAAGAAAATCTACAGAGACAGACGATAAGAAGTTAGCCGAAAGGATCTATCACAAAATATTGGGTGAGATTGCAGAGGGCAAGTGGTTTGAGAGGCTACCAGGAGAGGAGAAGACCTTCAGGGATATGATCGGCAAATACCTTTATGAGCATGTTCCAAAATTGAGGGCTGGAAGGTCATGTAAAGGTTATATCAAAAATCTGAAGGCATTCTTTGATGATTATATCCTCACCGAAATTACTCCAAAGGTCATCGCAGAATACAAGACCAAGAGACGCAACGATGGGGTTGGTCCTGCTTCTATCAATCGGGAACTTGCTACAATGAAGAAGGCTTTCAACTTAGCATTGAAGGAATGGGAGTGGGTGAAGGATAACCCTGTGAAAAAGGTTTCTATGGAGAAGGAACCTCCTGGTAGGGTCAGATACCTGACCGATGAGGAATTTGAAAGGCTTTACAATGCCTGTTCAATATGGCTTCAGCCAATCGTTTTGGTTGCAAGGCATACTGGTATGAGAAAAGAAAATATCCTATCCCTTAAATGGGAACAGATTGACCTGACCAGAAGAATAATTCTCCTTGAAAAAACCAAGAACAATGAGAGACTTGTTATTCCATTGAATAATACGTTAATGGAGATGTTCAGAAGACTTTCGAAAGTGAGACATATCAGATCCTCTTATGTTTTTTGTAAGCCTGACGGAAAAAGATATGTGGAGGTAAAGACTTCATTTAAAAAAGCATTGAATAAGTCAGGAATAACCAATTTCCGCTTCCATGATCTGAGGCATTGCTTTGCTTCTGCCCTGGTTCAGCGGGGTGCTGATCTGTATGAAGTTCAGAGATTGCTGGGCCATAAAAGCCATGCAATGACTCAACGATATGCTCATCTGGCGCCAGAAAATCTGAGGAAGGCTGTTTTAAGGCTGGACGAGAAAGAATCTGAAAAAATTTTTAGCACAAATTTAGCACAATCAGGGGTTGAGGCAACTAACCAAAATGGCTAACCTATTGAAATCATGGAGCCCACGGACGGATTTGAACCGCCAACCCGCTAATTACAAATCAGCAGCTCTACCTTTGAGCTACGTGGGCCTTTTTAAAATCACGTGACACGTGTTTCGTATTCCGTGACCGTAACCTATTATATTTTAATTTTTATCACATTTTTCAAGGGTTATCAATTCCTTAATGGCTGTTAGCTTCTGCCTACTGCCTACTGCCTACGGCCTACTGCCTTCTAATTCACTTCTTCTTCTCCTCGATGGCTTTTTCTAATAGCTTGATGCCTTCCTGGGAGGTATTGATCGACTGGGCAAGGGATTCTCTTGCCATTTGAGGGTTATGGAAGCCATCGCTGTTTTCAGCCGTCCACCACTCCCAGAGGATGTGAGCCTTATCGTGGAGGGGCCATACCTCTCTTAATATTTCATCTCTCACTCCCAAATCCTTTGCCCTGATATAAGTTTCGATTAGTTGTCCTAACCAGAATTCAGCCTTTCTCATCTTTCCGCGGATGTAATTCTGGATGGCGTCGACCTGATATTCGGCCTCTTCTTGAGACCAATACTTATGGCAACGGACACAAGTGTCTTTGAGCATATACCTTGCACTTCGTTGACCGTGATAGGTGAAGGTCTTGCCTTTTTTATCTTTGGTCTTGGGCATATGGCAATCCTTACATTCCACTCCTGCTCGCTCATGTCTACTACCCCAAAAGGTCTCGGTCTCTGGATGTTGGAGTTTTGTGAGGGGTGCTCCTGTAACCCCATGTTTAAAATCCTTGAAACCGATTTCAGCATACTTTCTCTGGATATCGAAAACATTGACCCATGGAAAGTAATTGGTTCTTCGGTCCTCCATCGTAATTGCTGCCCCTGTCTTCGGATCAAAACCAGGATTGCAATTATATTCCACATGGCACTGAGCGCAAAGAATATTGGAATCAGGCCTGTTGAGGATGCCAATGGCCCTGAAGGATTTGCCATCCCTTTGAAATTCGATCTTTGTCATGAATACTTTTTTACTCTTCTCTTTATCGTAAGGGTAGGTTCCTTCTCCTTGGTCTAAAACGGCCTGTATCAAGGCGTCTCGAACCACCCTTGGTTTCGCTGCGTGGGGATCATGGCAATGAATACAACCCATGGGGTTTTGGAGGTACCTTTTTGCCATGTAAACGGCCCCCGGATTTCCTCCCCTCTTCAAATCCGTTGCTGAATGTGGATTGCCCATATATGGCCACTTCAAAATGGCATCGGTCGTTTTACAAGTCAAGCAGACTGTATTTCCTGCCTTGGCCGTTTGAGGCATTTCTTTTTTCGTATCAATCAAGACATCCCAAACTTTCCCCGTCTTCATAATATCCTTAAAGCTTTTTAATTGAAATCTTCCCCCATAGGCACGGTCTACCAGGAAGTGATCGGTGAGCATAAAAATATGGGATCGGGGCTCATCGTGTTCCACGGTAAAGCCGTGAGGAATCATCAATTTGTCAAAAGTGGGAGATCGGCTTGTAGTCGTGGCTTTCTCTACCTTGGCCCTCGATTTCAGATTTACCGATACGAAGGTCTCATATTGAGATGGGTGACATCGACCACAGAGAATTAATTCAAGGTTTGTCTCAGGAATTTTTTTGAAGTCTTTGAGGTGGTCGGTCAATTTGCCATGACACGTTGCACAGAGGAGTGAAGCATGTTTATTACTTACCTTAAGGGATTTTATCTCTTCGTGACACTGGTAGCAGGATGCCTCTTCTTTGGAAATGTTTTCTTTCCTGGAATAGGCAAAAGAGAGGTAAAAGAAAAAAGAAAAAAAGGATAAGACTAAAATTAAAAAGAGCATTTTTTTAGACATGAAGTCACCTCCTTCTGAGGGAATTGTTCCCCTAAATCTGCCATGATGGATGCGTAGTATTGATCGGAGAGAATTATTTCGGTCCGACGAGTAAAATGACAACAGTCCATCCAAAGAGGAGGATCAGAAAGAAGATGAACTCTTTCACTAATTTTGGGTCCATTTGGCCTCCTTTCTTCGTGAGGGCTCAATATGAATTGCCTTTTTCCTCGATATGGTGTATGGAAAATATAATTTTAAACTAAGAGACATTATGGAAAATTTTATAAATTTTTTCAAGAAAAGAAGATGGGCGAAGGGTCTACTCCTCTCTCTTTCTATCCTTCTCATTTCTTTTCCCTCTTATGGGGAATCCATCAGAGATGTTATTCAGAGTGTTGAACGGATCAAATCGCTTGAACCCCCTTTTCAATTCGCTATCATCGGAGATAGTCGAGATGGAGAAAAGGTTTTCGTCCAATTGTTGCAAAGCATCCTCGATCGCAGGCCTGATTTTATCCTCCATCTGGGAGATATGATTACCAAACCCAATGAAAAAGAGTGGGATGCATTTTTTAGGCTCTTAAATTTTATTCGTCTTTCTTTCTTACCCGTAGTAGGGAACCACGATGTAGGAAATACTTCGCTAGGGGAAGAGATGTATCGGAAGCAGTTTCGCCTCCCAGAGGGGAAGACCTATTATGCCTTTCGGGCGGGAGGTGGAATTTTTATCATCTTAGATTCAGAAAAGGGAAAGGGAAGGATTATCGATGATCAGTGGTTATGGCTTAAGGACATTTTATCTTCTTCCAATGACAGGTTTAAACTCGCATTTCTTCATCGGCCATTATTTATTCCGGCCGATAGTTTAAAAAAGGGAAAAGGGATGGATAAATACCCTTTCGATCGGGACAATCTCCATCAGCTCTTCTTGAGAACGAAAGTGAATGCAGTCTTCATGGCAGATGACCACAGGTATGACCGGAGAGAAAAGGATGATATTCTTTATATCATCACCGGAGGTGGAGGGGCCCCTATCTATGCACTCAAAGATAGGGGAGGTTATTTTCACTATGTTTGGATCTCCGTCCAAGTCGATAGAATGGAAGGGGAGGTTGTCGATTTGGAAAGAGTGATTAAGGATCGATTTGTGATTAAATAGAAGGAAATTAAAAATTAGCAATAATCAATTACCAATGAGCAATGATCAATGGCCATTGGTTATTGACCATTGATCATCGACGATCTCAAAGGAGGAGGAAAATGGGTTTAGGATTGGTTCTGATTGTAATGGGAGTATTGATCTTTCTGGATCGAATGGGCATAGGATATGGATTGAGAGAAGGATGGCCCTGGATGGTTGTTGCCCTTGGAATAGGTGGGGTTTTTCGAAACAGAAAAAGTTTTGCCGGCTGGGTGACAACGATCATCGGGATCTTCATCTTAGGTGCAAGATATTATTCCCTACATATTTCGATCCCAGGGATCATCAAGATTTACTTTCTTCCGGTGCTTCTGATCGTCATCGGCCTCCTCTGGCTCCTGAGGCATAAAAAAGACTGAGAGGATGATGAACAAAGGACTATGGACTTTAAACAATAAACGTCCCATTTAAAATAGATAGTCCATCGTTTAACGTTCATCG
>Ga0194125_10006315_pt1 | contig 17547 bp, 15 predicted proteins | sample TA2KigC250mmetaG_FD_148626 | JGI IMG/M metagenome (GOLD analysis project Ga0194125, IMG submission 148626) | Freshwater microbial communities from Lake Tanganyika, Tanzania - TA2015034 Kigoma Deep Cast 250m | ecosystem: Environmental > Aquatic > Freshwater > Lake | place: Tanzania: Lake... | reverse complement strand
CTCGGATGAGCTGTGGGTCGGAGTGAAAGGCTAATCAAACCGGGTGATAGCTGGTTCTCTCCGAAATGCCTTTAGGGGCAGTCTGTCGCGTTCAGTTGCGGAGGTAGAGCACTGGATGGGCGCTCTTTCACAATGTGAGAGAAAACCCGACCAAACTCCGAATGCCGTAACTCCAGAGCGATGGAAAGAGGCTATGAGCTCTAAGGTCCATGGCCGAGAGGGGAATAACCCAGACCGCCGGCTAAGGCCCCGAAGTGTATGCTAAGTCGAAAAAGAGGTGAGGCTACTCAGACAGCTGGAATGTTGGCTTAGAAGCAGCAATCATTTAAAGAGTGCGTAACAGCTCACCAGTCGAGTGGTCTTGCGCTGAAAATTCATCGGGGGTCAAGCATACCGCCGAAGCCGCGGACTCGTAGCAATACGAGTGGTAGGAGAGCGTTCTGTTGTAGGTCGAAGGCGTACGGCGACGTACGCTGGACGAACCAGAAGTGATGATGCCGGAACGAGTAGCGATAAACCAAGTGAAAAACTTGGTCACCGAAAGCCCAAGGTTTTCTGGGGAAGGTTAATCCGCCCAGAGTTAGTCGGTACCTAAGCCGAGGCTGAAAAGCGTAGGCGATGGAAATCCGGTCAACATTCCGGAACCACCTTGGCGCCGTTATGACCTAAGGGGTGACGCAGAAGGAAAGGCCCGGCCCCGTGTTGGATCGGGGTCTAAGCCATGGAGATGGGGCGTTGGCAAATCCGCGCCCGCAAGTCTCTGTGGCGAATGGGACGCTCCCGCAAGGGGGCGGAACCGGGCTGGCCCGACTGCCGAGAAAACCCTCTGTGGCAGGCGTCCGGGTGACCGTACCGTAAACCGACACTGGTGGGTGAGGAGAATATCCATAGGTGCTCGGGTGACCTCTTGTTAAGGAACTCGGCAATCTAGCCCCGTAACTTCGGAAGAAGGGGCGCCGGCGCAAGCCGGCCGCAGTGAAGTGGCACTACCGACTGTTTAACAAAAACACAGGTCTCTGCTAAGTCGTGAAGACGATGTATAGGGACTGACACCTGCCCGGTGCCGGAAGGTTAAGGAAGGGGGTCAGCCGCAAGGCAAAGCTCTCGACCGAAGCCCCGGTAAACGGCGGCCGTAACTCTAACGGTCCTAAGGTAGCGAAATTCCTTGTCGGGTAAGTTCCGACCTGCACGAATGGTGTAACGAGTGGTGCGCTGTCTTGACAAGAAGCCCGGCGAAACTGTAGCGGCGGTGAAGATGCCGCCTGCCCGCGATTGGACAAAAAGACCCCGTGAACCTTTACTATACCTTGTCATTGGATTCTGGCAGGGCATGTGTAGGATAGGTGGGAGGCTATGAAGCCTGGGCGCTAGCCCGGGCAGAGCCAGCGGTGAAATACCACCCTTGTTCTGTTGGGTTTCTAACACCGTGCCGTAATCCGGCCGGTGGACAGTGGCAGGCGGGTAGTTTGACTGGGACGGTCGCCTCCCAAATGGTAACGGAGGCGCTCGAAGGTCGGCTCAGCACAGACGGTACTGTGCGGCGAGCGTAAGGGCATAAGCCGGCCTGACTGTGAGAGCGACGGCTCGATCAGAGACGAAAGTCGGACCTAGTGATCCTGTGGCTCTGCGTGGAAGGGCCATAGCTCATCGGACAAAAGGTACTCTGGGGATAACAGGCTGATTTCGCCCGAGAGTTCACATCGACGGCGAAGTTTGGCACCTCGATGTCGGCTCATCGCATCCTGGGGCTGAATAAGGTCCCAAGGGTTGGTCTGTTCGCCCATTAAAGCGGTACGTGAGCTGGGTTCAGAACGTCGTGAGACAGTTCGGACTCTATCCATCGTGGGCGTAGGAAACTTGAGGGGAGTCGTCCATAGTACGAGAGGACCTGGATGAACGTACCTCTGATGTACGAGCTGTCCTGCCAAGGGCACTGCTCGGTAGTCAAGTACGGAAGGGATAACCGCTGAAGGCATCTAAGCGGGAAGCCCACCCCAAGATTAGGTTTCCCGTGTGACCCCCGCAAGGGGAGTCACCCTGAAGGCTCCTGGTAGACTACCAGGTAATAGGCCACAGGTGGAAGCGCAGCAATGCGTGCAGCCGAGTGGTACTAATCAGCCGTGAGGCTTGAGATTTCGGTCTGCTTCTCCTCCTTTTACATTTTGGAGTCTGTATTTCCCGGTGGTGATACCGGAGGGGCCACACCTCTTCCCATTCCGAACAGAGACGTTAAGCCCTCCAGGGCCGATGGTACTGTGCTGGTAACGGTATGGGAGAGTAGGTCGCTGCCGGGTTTTTCTTTGGGCCGGCGCGTCCGCAACCGGAGACGCCCGCCGGCCTGAGTGTGTGGGCAGGCGGGCCGCATCAGCGGCCCGCGCCCTTTTTTTGTTGACATGAACACCGAGGGGGGTATCATCTCGACGAGTATGGCACTCGCAATGCGCTATGGAGCAGTCCGGATTCAGTCCGGACTATCCGAGTGCGTCGCGGATGCCGGCTCATCCCAAATCCAAAAAAGAGAGGAGGTGAACCCAAAAATGAACAAGAAGGGCTTCACACTTATAGAGCTTCTCGTCGTCATCCTGATCATCGGTATCCTGCTCGCCCTCATCATCCCGAACTTCGTGCTGTTCCAGGAGCGCGCTCGTCGTACTTCTGTGAAGAACAACATGCACGTCGTCCAGACGTGCCTCGAAGCGTACGCTACCGACCACAACGGCAACTACCCGAGCGACGAATCTGACTGGACCGATCCCGAGGACATCTTCTACGCGTACTTCCCGGGCGGAGACCCGATCGGAGTCGATGGCGAGGCGATCTACGGCAACGCGCCGCTCAACCCCTACACCGGCATCAAGTACAACATCGAGGACGAGGACATGCTGTATCTGACCGACTACCTCGATGAGCAGGGCCAGGCCAGCCAGAAGCGCAGCGACGACGAGGCTTGCCCGTACGCCGATCTGCCTGCGGAGAACGAACTGCAGGGTACGATCATGGTGCTCGGCTACATCTACGACACGAACCCGCTGAACGTCGTACAGGAGTACGGTATCTGCGGTTACGGTCGTGACGTATCGAACCCGATGTTCGACCGCGACGAAGTGAACGAAGAGTTCATCTACTTCGTACTTCACAACTAGCGCTACATCGGTGGCAATAGGGCGGGGCCGCGAGGCCCCGCCCGCTCTTTCCCCGGGGCAAACCGCGGTTCCGGGCCCTGTACGGCTGCGGCCAGCTTGACACCGTTGCGACCACTCCTATAATCGCTCTGCCATGGCGAGTCTCAGCGAACCAGTCATCAGCGTCACCCGGCTGAGCAAGGTCTACCGTTCCGGGTTCCGGATGAAGCGCATCCAGGCGTTGACGGACATCAGCCTGGAGGTCGAGCGCGGGGAGATATTCGGATTCCTCGGCCCGAACGGCGCGGGCAAGACGACGTTCATCAAGGTCCTCATGGGTCTGACCGAACCGACGACCGGCGGGGCGCTGGTCTTCGGACGGCCGCCCCGCGATGCGGCGGCCAAGGCAAGACTCGGGTTCCTCCCGGAGTCGCCCTACTTCTACGACCACCTGACGGCAAGGGAGTTTCTGAGTCTGGCAACCCGGCTCTCCGCGGTCCCGAAGTCTGAGGCGGCCGGTCGCATCACCGGGCTGTTGCGCCTGCTGCGCATGGAGATCGCGGCCGATGTGCAGATGCGGGGATTCTCGCGCGGCATGCTGCAGCGGATGGGAATCGCGCAGGCGCTGGTCGCCGACCCGGAGCTGGTTGTGCTGGACGAGCCGATGGGCGGGCTTGATCCGATCGGGCGCAAGGAATTCCGGGATATCATCGTCGACCTGCGCGACCGGGGCAAGACGGTCTTCTTCTCCACCCACATTCTGTCCGACGTCGAGATGATCTGCGACCGGGTCGGCATCGTCATCGAGGGCCGCATGGCGGAAGTCGGCCGGCTGAGCGAGATACTGACCGGTGAGGTCGAGTCGGTCGAAGTCACGGTCAGGGGCGTGACGGGCAAGACGCAGAAGATCCTCGAGCGCGTATCCCGTCACACTATCAAGTCGGGTGACGAGCTGCTCTTGACGGTCAAGAGCGAAGAGGAGGTAGAGAAGATCATGGCCATCTGCCGCGAGGTCGGCGGCATCCGGGTGGTCGGCATCGTGCCGCACCGGCCGACGCTCGAAGACTACTTCATGGCGCACGTCGCGCAGGCCGGGAGGAAGCCGTGATCGAACGGGTCTCCGGAATTGCCCTGAACACGTTCCGCGAGTCGATCCGGGACAAGGTGCTCGTCACCCTGATCGTCTTCGCAGTGCTGGTCATGGGCAGCGCCCGGGTGATCCAGCCCCTGGCGCTCGGCGAAGAGGCCAAGATAGTCAAGGACCTCGGTCTCTCGGCCATCACCTTGTTCTGCGTGCTCATATCCATTCTGGTCGGGGGCCGAATCGTGTACCGGGAAGTCGAGAAGCGCACCATCTACATCATACTTGCCAAGCCGGTACGGCGCTGGGAGTTCATACTGGGCAAGTACCTGGGCTTGATGGCGGTGTTGGTCGTCAGCCTGGCGGTGATGACCGCGGCCTTCTACGCGATCCTGCTCGTCCTGGGCGTGGGGGCCCCGCTCTACCTGATGCTGGCAGTGCTGATGACGCTGTTCCAGCTCGCCATCCTGACCGCGGTCGCCGTCCAGTTCTCGACTTTCTCGACGCCGATCACCGGCGCCGTCTTCACGTTCGCCGTCTACTTCGTGGGCCACCTGTTGAGGGACCTGAAGCTGCTGGCGGCGATGAATCCGTCGCCGGTCGTCAAGGTGGTAAGCTACATCTTATACTATGCGCTGCCCAACTTGGGGAATTTCAATATCCGGCCGGAGGTCGTCTACGGCGCGCCGCTGGATCCACTGGCGCTGCTCTTCTCCGGGTTGTACGCCCTGGTCTACACCGCGACGCTGCTCCTGATCTCTACGCTGATATTCAACCGCAAGGAGTTCTAACCCGGTGCTGACCGAGGTCACACCTCGACCCCGCCCGCCCGGCCGCGCCGGCCCGCTCGCCGGCGTGCTGCCGGCCGTGCTGATCGTGTGGGGGTTCGTTGGCGCCTATCTGCTTCAACTTTCGATCGACCGGGCCGGCGAGGACCGTCTGCGGGAGAAGGCGGTAGCGGAAATGGCGTACTTCCCGTCCGGCCGGTTCGTCAGCCAGTCCTCCATCGAGTTCCAGAGCCTGGCGGCCGACTTCGTCTGGCTGCGGGGAATACAGTACTACGGCTACCATCTTATGTCCGACCGCAAGTACGAGTGGCTGGGCCACGTGTTTGACATCCTGACGTCACTCGACCCCGGCTTCGTCGGTGCCTACCACTTCGGGGGAATCACGCTGGCGTGGGACGCGGGCAAGCCGCACGAAGCTATGGATTTCCTTGTCAAGGGCATGAAGGCCAACCCGATGAACTGGCAGATCCCGTTTGACGCCGGTTTCATCTGCTACATGCTGTTGCGCGACTACGGGCGGGCGAGTACGTTCTTCGAGGCGGCATCGAAGATGCCCAATGCCTGGTTCATCCTCTCCCGCTGGGCCGCCATCGCCAAGGCCAAGTCAGGTGACTTTCAGACCGCTCGCGACATGTGGGTGGACATCCTGAAGGGCACCGAGAACCGGGCGCTGAAGGCGCTCGTCGTCCGGCAGTTGAGGAATCTCGACCTTACCGAGTCCACCGACCGTCTCCAGAAGGCGGTCTTCAGTTTCCAGGAAGACAGGAAGCGAATGCCGACCGACCTGCGGGAACTGCAGGCGACCGGGTACGTCGAGCGCATCCCCGAGGAACCCTACGGCGGCCGCTTCTATCTCAAGGACGGCAAAGTCCTTACGACAACGCCGCCGAACCAGAGGGAGTAGCAGCCGCCCAACTTGACAGACCGGCATTATTGCCCTATAACTGAGGGGAGGAGAAACCATGCGCATGAGAAATAGAGGCTTTACACTCATAGAGTTGCTCGTCGTTATACTGATCCTGGGTATCTTGATGGCTATGACCGTTCCCAGAATTGCCGGCGTACGCCAGCAGGCCCGCGAGGCCGCCATGAAGATGAACCTTCACAACGTCCAGGTGGTGATAGAGCAGTTCCACGCGGAGAAGGGCTACTACGCGGAGGATTTCTACGAAGATGGCTACGGCTCGGTCTTTCCCGGCGGCATCTTCGACCAACAGATAGGCACGTTGCCTACCAATCCCTGGACCGGCCGGCAGATGGACCCGGATGAATTCAATCCCGAGGACTACGACAAAGAAGCCGACTTGAGTGACGCCAACGAGGGCGGTCCGAACGACCAGTACGACTACGGGTACGGAGAGATCATCTACGGCATCTGGACGCCGCTGGGCGCCGACAACCCCACGGGTTACGGGCTGGTGGGAATCGGTCGGGGCGGGATGTCGATCCGGTCCTTTAACCAGGACGATGAAGCGATCATCTTCCTGCTGCACAGCTAGGAGCACCAATGTCCCGGTTTTCATCCTTGACACCGCTTAGGCGTGTTCCTATAATTCACGCAGTGAGCAGCACTTCTCGCGGAGCGCGCGGGTTCACGCTCGTAGAGCTACTAGTCGTGATATCCGTGTTGGGGATTATCCTTGCCTTCTTCGTTCCGACCATCGCCGGCCGGATCGCGACCAATGCCCGGCGCGTGGCAACCCTCCAGGAAATGAGGATGCTCCGTGACGCCATAGCCGGCGACCCGGACATCAGGATGAGCGGGGAGATGGTCGTCACCGGATTCAAGAACGATATCGGCCGGTGGCCGCGCGACCTGGTAGAGCTTGCCACCAGCAGGCCGGACACGGGATTCTACGCGGGACGCCCCTACCCCGGCAAGACGACCCTCCCGGCCTGGGATCCTTACCTCAAGAAGGGGTGGAACGGTCCCTACGTGCGTGAGGACGGCAACATGGGCTATACCGAAGACGCGTGGATCACTGACTACATGTTTGAAGTCCGCGGCACCGACACGGTCGGGCTGCGCAGCGCAGGTCCGGACCAGATGTTCTGGAAGATTACGCCCGGTGCACAGGACAGCGACGACATATGGGTGTTTTTCTAATGACAACCAGTGCTCGCAGGCATGACCGCGGCGTGACTTTGCTCGAACTCCTCGTCGTGCTGATGGTCCTGAGCATCATCCTAACTGCCGCGGTCAAGACCTGGGACGTGACCCTGGAGCGGGGACGGGCCCAGACCACTGCCAACAAACTGCAGCAGCTCGTCAAAGTCATCGTCGGCGACCCTGACTATATAGTCGCCGGCCAGCGCGCGGACTTCGGATTCGTTGGCGACGAAGGGCGCCTGCCGGACTCCTTGCCGGAACTCGTGAATCGCCCGCCCTCGGACAGCGTCTGGCGCGGGCCGTACATACGCTCGACCTTCAATCAGTCGGCCGACGGATACCGCATGGACGGCTGGGGTGATTCGATTGTCTACGGGCGCCAGAGGTACGCCAGCAACGACAGCCTTTTCGTTCGCAGCTACGGCGGCCGCGGGGTGGTAGACAGGAGCCGATGGCAGACTCTGAACTTTCCATACACCTACCAGGCGCTCGTGAATAACCAGGTCACCGGCCGAATCGTGGACATTCGCGGCGACCCGGTACCGCTTGGAAGAGCCATCATAGTTGACAATGTGAGAGTGAGGCTCTGGACTCCCAAGGCCGGCAGGGACACATTCGAGCAGAAGATCCAGGCAGATGCAGCCAATTTCACGTTCGCCGGGGTTCCCCAGGGGATACACCGAGTTGAGGCGTCACTCATAAGGTTTACGATACCGAGCGAGACACTGACGACGGTTCAGGACGTTCCCGTCTACCCCGGTTCCGGTGCGCGTGACGTAATCATGCGGATCCCCGTGGATTGGGACGACATATAGTGGCAAGGGAGCGTGAGATGAAGGGCAGACAGGGATTTACCTTGATGGAACTGCTGGTGGTGCTGCTCATCATCGGCATTCTGAGCACGGTCGCGCTCCGGACAATTGACGCAACCCGTGACCGGGGCCTATTCGACCAGACCACAAAAGAGATGAACCAGCTGGTGTACGCGCTGGTCGGCAATCCTGACCTGACGTACGACGGCCGGCGGGTTGACTTCGGATACTACGGAGACATTGAGCAATTGCCGACCGATCTGACAGCGCTCGTCCAGAGCACCGGCGACCCCGCGTGGAAAGGGCCGTACCTGCGGCTGGCGGCGGCAATTGAGGACTCGAGCTACCTGTATGACGGATGGGGAGTGCGCTACGTTATTAACCCGAACAAGGGTATCATCACTAGCAACAACGGGAAGTACCAGATGACCGTGAGGATAGTCGACTCCGTAGATCAACTGTGGGAGAATGCCATCGTCGGCACCATAACAGACATAGACGGCGCCGCTCCCGGTGATTCCACCGTTACGGATCTCAAGGTCAGGATGTACTACAACAATCCCAACGCCCACGGCGGTGACGATTCCGTCGAGGTCCGGCCCAGCGCCGGGGGATTCTACGAGATCTCAACCGATGTTCCCGGCATCACCTCGGTACCCATCGGCCTAAGAAAGCTGGTGGCATTTACGCCGACCGAGCAGTTGGTTCGGTGCGTAACCGTGGTGCCACGTTCCCGGACGGTCGTTGATTTCAAGTTCACATCGTCTTTCTGGAACAAGCTGCGCATGATTGGCCAGCCGAAATTGACGGCCGACAGCTCGGGTTTTCGAATCAAACTCATCAACGATGAGCCCGACCCTGTCACCATCAACTGGCTGACGTTCTCGAATACCCCCGTCAATGCGTACATGAGGGATTTCTACATTGACACGGACAAAGCCGGCTATCCGATTGGCCCCGGGCTAGACGGCACTGGTCCCGATGACACCGTCAATTTCGCGGTGCCGCACACTATCGCGCCGTTTGGAGCACAGGAAGTTGAGATCGCGTTCTTGGAGTTCTACGTCAATGAGAACGGTACCGGCGCAAAGGTCAACGTGACGGGCAAGATGTTTCAGTTCCGCTTTAGTGACGGCTCGGAGATAACCGTCAACCCTTGAGGCTAGACATAAGGAGGAGTATTGGCAACCGGTAGCATTTCTGGCAACCTGTTCGGCGGGGGCGGCAAAGGCACGCTCTGTATTGATATCGGTTCCAATTCGGTGAAGTTCGTGAAGATGGAAGGCGGCCGCGTCACCGATTACGGCTTCAAGGAGATCGGTGAGGCGTTCGACGTACCTTCAATTCTGCGCGAACTGGTCAAGGACTACAAACCCGGTGAGGTGTTCAGCTTCGTGTCCGGGCCGTCGGTGAGTCTGCGCCAGGCCCCGTTCCCGAAGATGAACCGCCGCGAGCTGAAGGACGCCATCATGCTCCGGCTGGAGAAGTACTCACCGTTCACCGTCGACGAGGCGATCCTCGACTTCAAGGCGCTGGGGCCCGTACGCGAGGCGGGCGCCATCAAGGACAACGTGATGGTGGTGGCCGCGCGCAAGGACATCGTTTCCGACCACATTTCGACCCTGCGCAAGGCCGGCCTCGAGCCTTCCGGCATCGGCGTCATTCCCTTTGCCCTCCAGGCGGCGGTGAAGAAATACGGCAAGCTGAAGCCGGACGAGACCGTCTGTCTGCTCGACATCGGCGCCGAGTTCACCGACATGGTGTTCATGAAGGGCGAGCGGCTTGACCTTGCCCGCACCATCACCACTGCCGGCAATGCCGTCACCGAAGCCATGACGGTTGCCATCACTACTGAGGAAGGGCAGCTGGCGCTTGACGCATACGACGCCGAAAACATGAAGCGGAAGTTCGGGCTGCCGTCGGATGATTCCACCGAGCGGCTGCCGTCCGGCATCATGGTGAAGCGGCTGGCGACCCTGCAGCGTCCTGCGCTCGAGCGGTTCGTGGCCGAAATCAACCGTTCCATCGACTACTACCGCCGCGAGTTCGGGGAGACCAAGATCGATCGGCTCCTGCTCTGCGGCGGCACCGCGGCGATGAAGGGCCTGCGCGAGTACATCCAGACCAGCCTCGGTATCACCACCCAACTCTTCGACCCGTTCAAAGAAGGCGCCATCTACAAGAAAGGTACGGCGCCCGAAGGTGAGATCGGCCACCGGCTGGTAACGGCGCTGGGTCTGGCCTATGACCACGCGTCGGTGGACCTGCTGCCGATGGAGATGAAGACCGGCAAGTTCATCGCCCGGGACATCAGGCTGGCGGTGGTGGGCGGAGTGCTGTGGATCGGTCTCCTCGCCGTGATCTACGCGATGCTGGCCGGCTCGGCTCAAGCCAAGGCGCTGGAGGTCAGCCGACTGAAGCGCGACCTGAAGGCGACCGAGGACGCGAACAAGGAGTACTTCGCGCTCGAGGTCCAGGTGAAGGATATGGAAGCGAAGCAGCGTAGCCTGACGGCGGTCGTCGGTGAGCAGATCATCTCGGTGCCGGTGATGGCTCAGGTTACGAGGATGGTCCCCAACAACGTCCAGCTCAATTCCCTGGCTTTGACCGGTCAGAAGAACGTGAAGATGACGGGTGTGGTGTCTGCCGACCAGTTCCTGCTCGACATCGACCTCTCCCAGTTCATGATTGACCTCGAAAACAGCCCCGGATTTCAGCAGGTTCAGCTTGTGTCCAAGAACCGGAGCTCGCTCCAGGGCGAATCGGTCCTGGAGTTCGAAATCCAGTGCGTAACGGAGTGAACCATGGCATCATTTCTTGAGCGACGGGTACTGATCATCGGACTGGCGGCGTACGTGGTTCTGGCCCTGCTGGCGGTATTCCTGCTCTACCGGCCGAGACTGCAGGCCCGGGCAGAGAGCTCCGCGCAGGCCGCCTCGCTGCAGAAGCAGCTTGATGAAACGCGGGCCCGGGTCAAGGGCATCGGCAAATTGCGCGAGCGCGTGGCCGAGCTGCAGCAAGCCAACTCTCAGTTCATCGCGCGGGTCGTGCCGCGGTCGCAGATGCTCTCGATGCTGAGGCAGCTGGCGCAGCTGGGTGCGGATCGCAAAGTCCGTTTCCTCGAGATCGCGCCGCCATCGTTCGACTCGCTGCTGCAGCAGGAGAACCCAACCGTGCCGCTGCGCACGGTGCCTTTCATGGTGACCGTGCAGGGGCGCTACATCGACATCGGCCAGTACGTCGAGAGCCTCGACAAATTCCCGTACTTCGTGCGCGTGCCCGACTTTGAAGTCAGCGCGCGCGAGGACGTCCGCCCTGAGGTCGAGGCCAAGCTTCTGGTGAACCTGGTAGCTTCCAGCCTGGCCATGGGTGGAAAACTATGAGAAGAATCGTTCTCGTCCTGGTGCTGGTCGGGGTGCTCATCATTGCCGGCTACATGCTGCTGCGGCCCAAGGGGACCGCGGCGCGAGCCAAATCGAGGGTCGCGCTCACCGATTCACTCTCCGGTGACGTAGCCAGTACGGGTGCCAAAGCCGTCAAGACGGCCGGCGTCCGGACAGCGAGGAGTGCCGGCAAGGTGGCCGGCAAACTCAAGGCGAGCACGTCGGCAGAACGGCGGGAGAAGGCCAAGAAGATTCGCGCCGCGGAGAGCGCCCGCAAGAAGGCGCTGAAGCGCGCGGAGCGGGAGAAGAAGCGGATGCTGAAGAAGGCGGCCCGCGTCCGGCGCGGCCGTTCGACCCGCAAGAGCGGCGGGATCTACGTGCTCAAGGCCATCGTTGCCACCGGGAGCGACAACTACGCGCTGGTCGATGCACGGAAGGTTCAGGTCGGTGACTTCGTGCTCGGACGGAAGATAGTCGGGATTAGCCCGGACCGCATTGAGATCGAGGCGTTCGGCAGGCGCAGTATAGTCCGCGTTGGCGGGAGCCTGTTGCCTTCATCGTACAGCCCGACGAGAATCAGGTAGATTAATGCGGGGTTTTGCAGCGTTGTCTGCCGGTATGCTGACGCAGAAAGGGGTATCTTGAGATACAGGATTCTGGTACTTTTAGGCATAGCCGTGGCGGTGCTGGCGCTCTACACCTTTGCGTTCCGGCCACAACCGGAACTGAGGGGATTGAGCGCGGCGGCGGCCGAGGCGACTGGCGCCAAGACTGAGGCGGTCCAGCCGGCACCGACGGCCACGGATAACGCTTCCAAGCCCGCGGAGGCAACCGGCGCGCTGACGCCGAAGGTGCTGCCACCGGAGACCTGGGACACGGACCCGTTCGTCCGTGACTGGGTCATGGTGAATGAACTGGCTAATCTCAGACTTAAGGCAATCACGCTCGGAGGCGAACGGCCGTACGCCCTGATCAACGACCAGATCCTGCAGGTCGGAGATGAAATCAGCGGCAAGCGGGTCGTCAAGATCGAGGGTGACAACGTAACACTGGAGCAGGGCGGACGGACGTTCACCTTGCTGCTGGGGGAGTGAAAACATGACCAGGAAAACAGCAATTCCATTCCTTGCAGTCCTCTGCCTCTGCTCGGTGCTGCTTGCGCAAGAGCCCGTCAGCGTCACTGACGTCGCGGTAGACAAGCTGCTCGAAAACGTCCGCGTAACCGTCGTCTGCAGCGGCAATCCCAACGTCAGTTCGTACCTCTCCGCCGACCCGCTGGCGCTGGTGGTAGACGTCATGGGCGCCACTTCCAAGCTCCAGCAGGAACGGATCGAATCGGCCTACTACCCGGTGAGCGGCGTGAAGGTCGAGCAGAGCGAAGCGGCATCGGGTCTGCGGGTGACAATCGGCCTGCGTGATCCGGTTGAGCACCGGGTGACGGTAGAGAACGGTCTGGTGGTCGTCGAACTGGGCCTCCACCCGATCGCGCCGACCCCGGTCATGGTGAGCGAGGACCAGTTTGCCGGCAAGCGGCTGACCCTCTACGTGAAAGACGCAGACCTGACCGACATAATCAGGATGATTGCCAGCCAGTTTGACCTGAATATCCTGGCGACGCAGGACGTGAAATCACTGGTCACCGTCCGCCTGAACGATGTGCCCCTGCGGCAGGGCCTGGACGCCCTGCTGAAGGCGGGTCTGGCCAATATGGTCGTGGACAAACAGGGCATTATCATCGTCAAGCCGGAGAAGAAGGAGATGTTCGGCGAGACCCAGACTCGCTTGTTCCCGCTCGACTACGTCGAGGCGAAGGACATTGTCAGGGTCATGAAGAAGGTGATGTCGCCGGTCGGTGAGGCACTGGCCGCGGACCGGAGGCTGGCTGCCGGAGGTGGTTCGGAGCGGTCTGCGTACGTCATGGTCAGCGACATCCCTGAGGCGCTCGAACGCGTCGCGGAGTTCATCGCCGAGTACGACCGCCCGATTCCTCAGATCGTGATCGAGGTCAAGTTTGTCGAGACTATGGTGAACGCCAGCGACATCCTCGGCGTCGAATGGAAACTGGGTCTTGCGGCCAGAGCGGGCGCTCCGGCCGTCGGTGAGGACGATGCGTTCCCGCTGATCGTTCCGAACGGCCTGCTGCCCGGACTCAGCAATGCCGTGATCGGCAGGCTCGACTACTCCGGACTCAGCGCGGCGATGGACTTTCTCCAGACTCGCGGCAACTCGCGGGTGCTGGCCAGTCCGAGCACGATGACGCTGGACAACCACACCGCTACGATCAGCATGGGTACCGACGTGCCGCTTCAGGAGTTAAGTACCGACCCCAAGACCGGGTTGGTACTGTCGACGTGGCGGACCCGGTCGGTGCCGATAGCGCTTGAGGTCACGCCGCACGTGACTTCCGACGGCAGGGTGAGCATGAGGGTCAAGCCGAGCGTTGAAGCGATAACCGGCTGGGTCGGGTCGTCCGACAACCGGCAGCCGATAGTCTCACGCCGTTCGGCCGAGTCTCACATCGTCGTGGGCGACGGCGAGGTAGCGGTGATCGGCGGTCTCACCCGAGACGAGGAAACCAAGACGATCGGGAAGATACCCCTGCTCGGCGACATCCCGATCCTGGGACACCTGTTCAGGAAGACCACTATCAACCACACGAAGAGTGAGCTGATCATATTCATCATTCCGCGTGTCGTAGCGCCACAGATTCAGACCTCCCAGCGACCTGGGAAGTACTTCGTAGACTGACGCTTCGCGCCCGACGTCGGATACCAACCGGGTTCGACGTCGGGCGCTGCGCATTATGAAGTGGAAAGGCCAAAGTGAAGAAGTCCCAAGTCCGGACTTGTCCATTTCCCCTTTCCACTTCTTCCCTTCGGTGAAACGTCCATGAGCATTGACGAGCTGCTGCGCTACGCAGCGAAGTACGGAGCTTCCGACCTGCACATAACGGTCGGCAATCCGCCCATTATCCGGGTCAACGGTAAACTCAAGAAGATACCCGGCCCGGCCCTGTCGTGCGACGATTCCCGGGAGCTGCTCTATTCGATACTGACCGACGAGCAGCGGGCGGCGGTTGAGCAACGGCGCGAACTCGACCTGTCGTATACCTGGGGTACCTGTGCGCCGGCCGGCAGCCTCGTAGTCGAGTACACGACGCCGGAGCGGGTCCGCGCGCGGGTGAACGTCTTCATGGACATGTCGGGAGTCGGCGGGGCTTTCCGTATCATCACGGCCAAGATCCGGCCCCTGGAGGAACTCCCGGCGCCTGATTCGGTGGCAGAACTGACTCGCTGCCCGACCGGGCTCGTCCTCGTCACCGGCCCGACCGGCTGTGGCAAGTCAACGACGCTGGCAAGCATGATCGACCTGATTGACCAGGAGCGGCAGGACCGGATCATCACCATCGAAGACCCCATCGAGTACATCTTCAAGGGTCAGAACTGCCTGATCAGTCAGCGCGAGATCGGCGCCCACTCGCGGTCGTTCGCCGATGCGCTGCGGGCCTGCCTGCGCGAGGACCCGAACGTCATCTTCGTCGGTGAGATGCGCGACCTGGAGACCATCCAGCTGGCGCTGACCGCGGCCGAGACCGGCCACCTCGTTCTCTCGACGCTCCATACCAACAACGTGGCGCAGACCGTTGACCGGGTGATTGACGTCTTTCCCGCCGACCAGCACGACTACGTGCGGCAGATATTCGCGAACGTCATCCGCGGCATCATCTCCCAGACTCTCCTGCCGCGGAAGGACCAGCGCGGCCGGGTCGCGGCCATGGAGGTGCTCATCGCCACACCCGCAGTCAAGAACATGATCCGGGAAAGCAAATCGCACCAGGTCGCCTCGCTGGTCCAGACCGGTGTTCAGCACGGCATGCAGACCATGGACCAGTGCCTTTCCATGCTCCTGCACAAAGGGCTGATCACGATTGAGACCGCCTACGCGGTGGCAACCGACAAGAAGCTCTTCGCGCCGCCGGAGATGCAGGCCGAGTCCGGCACGCGGTGATCGGCCCTGGAACCGGAAGTGGGAATCCACCACCAGGGCACAAAGACACGAAGCAGAGAAGAGAGGCCGCAGTCTGCAGCGCGCAGGAGGGGTTCGACAGTCCTGAATTCCGGGCTCTGCATCCTGACTTCAGACCTCGTCCGATCTCCGGTCCTCGGTGTCCGGGTGGTCTGATGCCGATCTTCAGGTGATCTGGGCCCTCACCGCCCTGCTCGGGCTGGTCTTCGGCAGTTTCTTCAACGTCGTCATCTGGCGGGTCCCGCTCCACAAGTCTATCTCCTCGCCGCCTTCGCACTGCCCGCGCTGCCGCAAGCCGATACGAGCCTATGACAACGTCCCGGTGCTGAGCTGGCTGTTGCTGCGCGGCCGGTGTCGCGACTGCCGCAAGCCGATTCCGGTCCGCTATCCGCTGATTGAGGCGCTCACCGGACTGCTATTTGTCGCGGCCTTCGCGCGGTTCGGCTTCAGCCTGATGACAGTCAAGGCCATCGTGTTCATCTCGCTGCTGATCATCACCGCCTTCATCGACCTCGACCACCAGGTCATCCCATTCGGATTCAGCCTCACCGGGCTGGCGCTGGGGCTGCTGGGCGGAGCATTTGCTCCACCACCGCGCGTCGTCCAGGCGGTTGCCGCCGCCGCCGCCGGCGCCGGCTTCATACTATTCGCGATTCTCCTTTGGCGGTACGTGCTGGCCGGGGTGTTCCGTCGTTTCGGGGTGGACCAGAAAGAGGGGATGGGCCTCGGTGACCTGCCCTACGCGGCGATGATAGGCGCGTTTGTCGGACTGAAGGGGCTGGTCGTGGCTCTGGCCGCCGCCGTGGTCTTCGGGGTCATCATCGGGCTCATGGCCCGTTCAATCGGCCGAAACCAGCGCGGCCAGCCGATCCCGTTCGGCCCGTTCCTTGCCCTCGGCGCGCTCGTTGGTCTCTTCTTCGGCCCGCAGCTCTTCAACACCTACGCACGCTTCGCCGGCCTGGCCTAGCTGCAGGCGTACAAAGAGACCGGGGAGCAGGATCTTTCCGCCACTGCAAACTGCGAACTGGCCACTGCAAGCTCGCGCCTTGGGCGCGTCAAAGCTCCCTTGAAAGCTCGCCGGAAAGCTCGTCTCAGAGCTCGCTGGGAAGTATCGTGGAAAGCTCACACGAAAGCTCGCTGCATCGCTTCTTCCATCGCTCATCTCAAGACTCGTCACATAGCTTCGGGGATGGCTCGTCTCGAAGCTCAGCGCTTCGCTTCTTCCATCGCTTGCTTCAAAGCTCCACGCAAAGCTCGGGCTATAGCTCCTCTGAAGGCTCAGCTCAAAGCTCACTTCAAGGCTCGTTTCATGACTTCTTCGAAAGCCAGCTCGAAAACTGCCCAGGGGGCGACCCCTATATGCGAGTTCCCGAGCGTGCGACCGGGTCTAAGCCAGCCATAATCTGGTAGTTATGCCTGACGGTCGCCTCGCACAAACTCCACGGTTCTCTTGGGTCCTTCGGCATGCCGCGTCCTCATGTATCGGCTCTTGCCGTCACTGGCATTGGGGAAGCCAGGGACCCAAGACGTAGCGTCCAACGCCGTTCTTGTCCCTAAGGGTCCCTGTCGGGCAGCGCATACATCGATCTTCGTACATTGATCCCGCTAAGTCATTATCATTCCTCCGTTTCGGCGACTCCGGATTCTGGTCTCTGGATTCTGGACTCTGAGTTTCCCGTCTTCGGATGCCCATCTACCGGACGGTAGGGGGAGCTCCTGCACCCGGAGCGGCCCCTGGTGCAGCCTTCGCTCCGGGACTCGCAACAGGAGCCGCAACAGCGCATGGAACGGCCGCCGCTCAACCCTCCGGTACGGCATCCGGTGCGGCTCTCGCTACAGCCGCTGCTCATCCAGTCGCTCCAGCGTCCGCAACAGGTGCAAGTCCTCCTTCTTGAGCAGCCCTCGCTTCACCACCCGCTGCAGCCGCCGCTCCAGCCTCTGCTGCGGCCACCGCAACAGCCATCGTAGCGGCACCCGCTCCTGCGCCCGCAAATGCCCACGGAACAGCCGCCGGCCCAGTACCCGCTCCGGGCCAGGGTCCGGCCGCAGCACCGGCCCCTGCACCACGCTCCGCTCCTGCCCGCAGCCCCGCGCCCGGAACGGACCTCAGTCCAGAACCGAGGGGTCATGTCCTAGAATTCCTGTAGATTCGAGGCTGGTTTTGACCGGAATAGAAGAAGGCGTAAGCTCCGATGTTGTTGATTAAGTCGAGTGCCGGCGATGCC
>Ga0194125_10006307_pt1 | contig 17562 bp, 17 predicted proteins | sample TA2KigC250mmetaG_FD_148626 | JGI IMG/M metagenome (GOLD analysis project Ga0194125, IMG submission 148626) | Freshwater microbial communities from Lake Tanganyika, Tanzania - TA2015034 Kigoma Deep Cast 250m | ecosystem: Environmental > Aquatic > Freshwater > Lake | place: Tanzania: Lake... | reverse complement strand
ACCCCAGAAACAACTCCTCCGCCGGGGTAGTGGCCAGGAGAGTCAGCCCCGCCAGGGTCATGGCCCCCAGCTTCAAAAAGGTGGCGGCGCCAAAGGCCAGGGATTCCCGGCTCACCCGCCAGAACAGAATGGAAGGCCCCTGAGCCAGCCAGGACCAGACCCCCAGGCTGAACAGCAAAAGGGTGACCAGCAGCCACCGGACCCGCCAGACTTCCCCCCAGGCCCGGGCCAGCCCCAGGTGGATAAGCACCGCCAGGGTTCCCAGGCCCACTAATTCTGGCCGTTGGGGAAGCAGCACCATGATGAAGCTCGCCAGCAGCAGGGCCAGCTTGGTCCGGGGATCCAGCCGCCGCACCCAGTTGGCGCTTCTATTATTTTCTTGCATTGGCCGGGAACATTTCCGATATTTAAAAGTTATGCAATGATTTCTAACGCCAATGAGGTGGGAAAACAATGGTCAAATACCTGGTGCTGGCCCTGATAATGGTGGACGTGGCATTGAACGTCGCAGGGCAGCTATCCTTGAAATACGGCATGACCCAATTGGGCAATTTCGCCATCTCCATCACCACCCTGCCGCCGGTTTTTTTGAAAGCGGCCACCAACTTGCACGTGTTATTGGGGCTATTTTGCTATGGCATGGGCTTCATGGTGTGGCTCATTGTCCTGGCCAAGGCGGAAGTGAGTTACGCCTACCCCATGATCAGCCTGGGATACGTGTTCACCGCCATCCTGGCCAAGGTCCTTTTCGGCGAGGCCGTGACCCTCACCCGCATGGCCGGCATCCTGGTCACCTGCCTCGGGGTGTTCATTATTGCCCGCAGTTAGCAGTTAGCGGTTGGCAGTTAGCAATTAGCTTTCAGCCATCAGCGGTCAGCTTTCAGCTTTAACCACAAGACTTATAATATTAATAATTAAACTTATCTTGAATTTCTTTTACTCTATTCACAATATCTTCATCATGACGAACATAGATAAGATTTATTCTTGCTCTTCGACATGCTTCGGCCTTTTTCTTGTCTCTGTCAATTGCTTGTAATAATCCTTTCTCACCACCAAAAAAATCTATTGGTTCATAATGTTGTAACCCCATATATTCTATTGCAAGCGATAATTCAGGAATGAAGATATCTAAATGCTGCGGAGCTAACCAAAGTGGGCGGTCGTTTCTTAAAACCTCTTTTCCTTTAAAAGCTTTTTTAATAAGTTCAAAAAGCCGACTCTCTGATACCCAAGGGCTAATACCTATCTCAGCTTCCCATCGATCGGCAAGCCATTTCTGACAATGATCTATTAGCTCCAACCATTCATTCATGTTTCGTGGCGATTCGGGATAAACTTCAGTAAAGTCAAAGGGCCCTTTGACCAGGGTAGCTTTCCCTTCCATCCAAATAGTTCCTACGTTGTTAATCATCTCCAGGCCTTCACCTTTAGACCATTCGTCTAATCGCATTTCAGCCCAATCTGAGGAGGCAGACAACTTATGAATGTCTAATCTTTCATCAAGTTTTTTTTGCTTAATCACAAGATCAATAGATGCTAATCTTTGAAAAATGGCGGTAAGAAGTTCTGATCCACAAATAGATATCCCACCATTAAATTTAACATCCAATAATTTTCCAAAATATCTCTTATTCATTACAGGATGACCGCCGTATAATCGGGCCAATCTTTCTAAAGGGATTCGGTTATCTTTATCCAGATGCGGTATTGTTTCTAAAAGCGACGATTGCGAAAGGGAATCTATCCCAGAACGAGTTATAATTTCAAAAAAGGAAATTAATAAATTGTCATCTCCATTTTCTATATATGATCTAACTAACTTTTTTGCCTGATATAAATAGACATCTGCATTAATCAAGAAATCGAGGATATCATTTGCTCTTGATGTATTACCAATCGAAATAGCCGTCTCAAAAGAATTAAAAATAATCTTTGTAACCCGAGGCACAAATTTTTGTTGAAATTTTAGAACCTCTACGTCACTTTTATTGGCTGATGTACGGACAAATTTTGACCAATCGTCTTTCGAGATTCTGAAGAATTTCTTAATTAATGCATAGGGAAAATTCTTCTCGTTCTTGCCTAATTTAGATAGAGAAATTGCTAACATATCTAAATAAGGTTTCATCGATGTTTGTGTTCCTGATATAACAATTTGCCCTACATCAATTCCACGCATTATGTTAGAATTTTCTATTAATTCAATTACCTTCTGCCATTTCCTCTCAATAAAGGCCAGCTTAATCAAGCGATCTAAGTCTGGCCCCTGCCTAAATACATCCCCGTGTCGGTCTTCTGGGTAAGAATAATATTCTTTGGCTTTACCGAGATTTCCCTGCGCCCATGCTAAATCCCCCAGCTTTCGATAATGACGAATTTTTTTGTAAATTTCCACAGCCTTATCATGGCATCCACAATCCAGATAAAGGTCAACCAATTGCCTTTGCGGAATCTGGTCAGAAAGACCGCATTTTTCAGTAATAAATAGTCGCTCAACTGGTAGAATTTCCCCTTTGCTTTCATTGACAAGGCAATGAAGGAGCAACGTTTTAAGGGATTTTATGGATTTTGAATCATTCCTATCTATTCCCAATTCATATCCTGGCATAATGAACTCCTTCTAAATTATTCAGAATGGCAGCCAATACTGCTTTTGCACTCTAAATCCAAATTTCTTATAGCACAAAATCAAGAATATTTTTGAAATAAGAGGGGATAGGAAATCGAATTGAAAACATGGCCAATGCTATAACTATTCTCTGGCCTCCGGCCCCTGACCTCTATTCCCTCCCCACTGTCCACTGATTACTGATCACTGATCACTGGTTACTGGTCATTGCTCACCCTTCTTCCGGCGACACCCAGATGATATTCCGCTTGTTGACGATGCACACCCGGCCGCTCTGGCCTTCCACGGTGGCGTCGAACACCGTGATGAAGGGATCGGGGTTCTTGGTGAAAATGTCGCTCACCCGCTGAGTCACCAGCTCATCATGGAACAGGTTGATCTTTCCTTTGACCACGGAGCCGTCGGCCAGCTTTATGGTTACACTCCGGGGGTCCAGCTTGCGGCTGATGATTTTGACGGACATTTTAACAACCGTTTTCAGTTTCATTAGTAGCACAGGCTTCCAGCCTGTGGTTGCCTCGCTGCATCAACAACTCTGCCCACAGGCCAGAGGCCTGTGCTACTAAATCCTTTCAGGGAGGTAATTTCAATCGGAATATAAAGCTTCCTTTTAGCAACCCTTTAGATTCTTTCTCTGATCTAAGGGAATAATGATAAACAGAAAATGGTAAAACCTCTTACCATGCCCCGGCCTCAGGCCGCGGAAAATCTCGGTTTGGCGTGAGGGATGCCGGCCCCGATGCTCTGAGCCAGTTCCCGGGCCCGGGCCAGAGTCTCTTCCAGGTCAAAGCCGAGGAGGCGCCGGTCCTGGACCAGCACCTGGCCATGGACCACCACGGTCTGCACGTCCGCGCCCCCTGCGGCGTAAACCAATTGCGAATAAGGGTCGTACAGGGGCGTCAGGTGAGGCTGGTCCAGGTCCAGCACCACCAGGTCGGCCTTCATCCCCGGCGCCAAGGCCCCCACCTCCTTTTCCAGGCCCAGAACCCGGGCGCCGCCCCGGGTGGCCAGGTCCAAAGCCGCGGTGGCGGGTAGTAGAGTGGGGTCCAGATAACGGACTTTTTGCAGTTTGGCCGCGGTATCCATCTCCTGGAAAAGATCCAGATTGTTATTGGAGGCGCAGCCATCGGTGCCCAGGCACACCGGCACTCCCCGGGCCAGCAACTCCGCCACCGGCGCCATGCCGGAAGCCAGCTTCATGTTGCTCTCCGGACAGTGGGCCACTCCGGCGCCGCTGGCCGCCAGCAGGTCCATATCCTCCTCCGTCAAAGCCACCGCATGGTCCGCCACTAGCCGGGGGGTCAGCAGCCCCAGCCGGTTAAGATGGGCCACCGGAGTGACGCCGTAGCGGGCCTGGCAGTCCGCCACTTCCCGTGGGGTTTCGGACAGATGAATAATCAGCCGGGTGTTATACTTATCGGCCAAAGCCTGACATTTCTGAAGAAGATCCGGGGAGCAGGTGTACACCGCATGGGGTTGGATGGCCACCTGCACCCGGGGGTGGCCTTCCCAAACCTGGACCAGATTTTCGCTGAAGCGCAGCCCCGCGTCGGGTGGGCCGTAATTGGGAGAAGGAAAATCATAGAGCACTTCCCCCACCACCGCCCGGATGCCGGTCTCCGCCGCGGCCTGGGCCACCGCGTCGGCAAAGAGGTACATGTCGCAAAAAGTGGTGGTGCCGGAAAGCAGCATCTCCGCCACCGCCAGTTTGGTCCCCCAAAAAACGTACTCGCCGTTAAGGCCGCGCTCCGCCGGGAAAATATAGTTATTGAGCCATTCTTCCAGAGGCAGGTCGTCGGCCAGGCCCCGGAACAGGGACATGGCCGCGTGGGTGTGGGCGTTGATCAGGCCGGGCATGATCAGGCCCAGGGGATAAGACCGGACCTGGGCCGGCTGATAGCGGGCTTTCAGAGCCGCCGGAGGTCCCACCGCGGCAATTTCGGCCCCCCGGATGGCCACGGCGCCGGGAGAAAAAATTTGCCTAGCATCATTTTGGGTCAATACCCAGGCTCCCTCCAGCAGCAGGGAGACGGGTTCTTTGGCCTCCTGGGTCATTCTTCCTCCTGGGAACAGGTTTTAGGTTTTAGGTTCCAGGTTTTAGGTTTTAAGGCTCTGTCTTTGGGCTATTCCACTAAACAACCTATCGCTTCCTATAAGTTTTTAACTGAAAACTGTCTTTACAGCCGTCCCTGGCGATACGCCTCCTGGAACCGGGAGCCGGACCCCTTGGGAACCTTGAGGCGATAGGACCCCGGCGGCAGAGCCGCGGTCTTGATCCAGGGGTTGAGGCTCTTGATGGCCTTGTAGTAAGTGCCGCAGACCTCGGCCAGGCGCTTGACCGGCATTTCCTGGGCCGCGGTGAATTCCACCTCGTCATAGCTTAAAGGTGGGTAAAGTTGATCCGGCGGGATGTCGTAGCCGTACCGGGCGGGGTCTTCCAGAATGATCTTGGCCGCCAGGATGCGGTGGACATAGCGCTCCGTCTCCTCCGGCAGGCTCAGATAATAGAAGCTGCCCACTCCCTGGGCCGTCATTTCCTTCTGCACCCGGCCTTCGCCGCAATTATAAGCGGCCAGGGCCAGGGCCCAGTTTCCGAAAAGGCGGTGCAGCACCTGCAAATACTGCAAGGCCGCATCGGTGGAGGCTCCGAACTCCAGTCGTTCGTCCACCTTGTCGCTGGTCTTAAGCTGAAACCGTTGGGCCGTGGGCAAAATGAACTGCCAGAATCCCAGGGCCCCTGCAGGCGATTTGGCCTTAGGCCTCAGATCGCTCTCCACCAGGACCACGTATTTCAAATCCAGGGGCAGCAGCTTTTTGCGAAGTTTCATCTCGATTTCAGGAAAATACCGGTTGGCCCGCTTGAGCCACATGGTCGTCTGGGTCCGGCTCCATACCACGATGGTGAATTCCCGGTCCAGATCCTCCCGGACCACGGGGTCATCCAGGGGGACCGCCTCGCCGCATAAAATCAGGTTTTCCGGGGTGCGAAAGTAAGGCCAGTGTCTGACCTCCGGGGGCGGAGCCTCCTTTGGGGACGGAGGCGGAGGCGGACCCGGGGCGGGACCGCAGCCCCCCGAGATCAGCCACAAACCGCATATCAAGATGCCAATCAGGGCCATGGATATTTCCTCATTCTTTTAGGCAAAGGGGGCCGAAATTTTAACCACAAAGACACCGAGAACACAAAGGATCACAAAGAATGATTTATTGGCGTCCTGGAACGCCAATAAATGTTCCTTGGCGAATCTTTGTGTCTTTGTTTTAGTGGTGAAATCCTTCTCGGGCCTGCTCTCCAGATTCTTTCATCGCCGTTACTTGATAAGCATTTATCGCACCCGCGTGGCCCTCTGTCAAGCCGCGGCATGCTGCCCTAGCCCCGGCCTTCCCCACCCTTTTGGCTGGAAAATTTTCTCCAGATAAAATATATTGAAATAATAATAACTTTCTTTTGGCGCGGCTTTATGAAAAAAGACGATCTCCGCTTATATTTGCGCCTTCTTACCTACCTGAAGCCTTACCGCCTCCGGCTGGTCTTTGCCATCCTGGCTATGCTGGGAGTCTCCGGACTTACCGCGCTCCTGGCCTACCTGGTGAAGCCGGTGCTGGACGAAGTCTTTGTGGGCAAGCGTCTGGAAATGGTTTACATCCTGCCTCCCCTGGTGGTCATCCTCTATCTCCTCAAAAACTCCTTTGCTTTTTTCCATATTTACCAGATGAATTACATCGGCACCCAAATCATCGCCACCTTACGGGAGCAACTCTTTGGCGCCATTGGCCGCCAGTCCATGGCCTTTTTCGACCATGGATCCACCGGCGATCTGATGAGCCGGGTTACCTACGACGTGGTCCTGCTCCAGGCCTCCGTAACTTCGGTGGTGACCAACTTCTTCAAAGACAGCTTCACCGTGGTGGGACTCACCGCGGTCATCGTTTACCGGGAATGGCGCCTGGCTCTTATGGCCCTCTTGGTTTATCCGGTGGCGGTGGTGCTGATGTACTTTTTCGGCAAGCGCATCCGGCGCATTGCGACGCGGACCCAGGCGGCCAGCGCCGCGTTATACGCCGACCTTTCCGAAAGCCTCAAAGGCCAGCGCATCGTGAAAGCCTTTGTCCGGGAGGATTTCGAAGAGGAGCGTTTTTCCCGGGTCAACCGCGAGTTCATGCGTCTTCAGGTCAAGATGTTCACCACCAAGGAGCTCAGCGCCCCGGTCATGGAAGTCCTGGCCTCCTTCGGCATGGCGGGCATCATGTTTTACGGCGGCTATAACGTCATCAAGGGCTACTCCACCCCGGGAACCTTTTTTTCCTTCCTGGCGGCCTTGCTCATGCTTTATCCTCCCATCAAGGGCCTGAGCCGGATGCACAATGTCATCCATGAAGGTCTGGCGGCGGCCACCCGGGTCTTTGCCCTGAGAGACCGGCCGCCGGACATCCAGGACCGCCCCGGAGCCGTGACGCTGGCGCCCCTTTCCCGGAACATTGCTTATCAAGAGGTGTTCTTTTCCTACGGTGACCGCCCGGTTCTCCAGGATATTAACTTTACGGTGCGCCGGGGGGAGCTGGTGGCTCTGGTAGGGCCTTCGGGGGCCGGGAAGACCACCTTGCTAAATCTTCTGCCCCGGTTCTATGAGGTCAGCCAGGGAGCGATTTTAATCGACGGGTGCGACATACGCGACCTGACCCTGGCTTCCCTCCGGGGCCAGATCGGGGTGGTGACCCAGCAGACCATTCTGTTCAACGACACCGTCCGCCATAACGTGCGTTACGGCCGCCTGGAGGCCTCGGAAGAGGAAATCCTGGAGGCCCTGAAAGCGGCTTACGCTTACGATTTCGTCATGGCCATGCCCCAGGGCCTGGACACCCTTATCGGCGAGCAGGGAGTGCGCCTCTCCGGGGGCGAACGCCAGCGGCTGGCCATTGCCCGGGCTCTTCTCAAGGACGCGCCCATCCTCCTTCTGGATGAAGCCACCTCGTCCCTGGATTCCGAATCGGAACGGGAAGTGCAGCAGGCCCTGGACCGTCTCATCGCCGGGCGCACCACCCTGGTCATCGCCCACCGCCTGTCCACGGTGCGCAACGCCCACCGCCTCATCGTCCTGGACCAGGGTCGCATCATAGAGGAAGGGACCCACGCCGAGCTGCTGAAACTGGGCGGCCTTTACCAGCGCCTCTACGAGATGCAGTTCGCCCAGGAGGAAAAAGAATTGGTATCCCCGCCGGCCCAGGTGGCTTTGGGTTCCTGAATGGGAGGAGCGCAAAAGACGGCAAAAATGTGGCGCAAGTGGCCCCGTTTATGCCATTTTTGGGAATGCCCGGAAAGGAAAAAGGCTTTTTCCATATCTGCTGCGTTCCGGCAATGTATGGCAGCCGGTTTTTCATGGGCTTACGGACTGGGCGCCCATGCCCGGCGGTTGGCCTATAACCGGAAATGGCTGGCCATTAAGCGCCTTCCCCGGCCGGTGGTGAGCGTGGGCAATCTCACCGTGGGGGGGACGGGCAAAACCCCCGTGACCGCCAGCTTAGCCCGGTATTTCCAAGGGCGAGGCGAAAAAGTGGCCATTCTCAGCCGGGGTTACGGCGGGAGGCGGAAAGACGTCACCTGCATCTCCGACGGATCCCGGATTAACTACCACCCCCCGGAGGTGGGGGAAGAAGCCTACTGGCTGGCCCGGAGCCTTCCCGGCGCCGCGGTGTACACCGCGCCCTCCCGCCACGCCGCGGGGATGGCGGCAATGCGGGACTTCCACCCCGATGTGTTCCTCCTGGACGACGGCTTCCAGCACTTTCAGCTTCACCGGGACCTGGACCTGGTGCTGCTGGACGCCGCGGCCCCCGTGGGGAACGGCTATGTCCTTCCCCGGGGCCGCCTCCGGGAGCCGGTATCCGTATTGGCGACTGCCGATGTGCTCATCCTCACCCGGCACCAGGCAAATTGCCACCAGGCGCAACTGGAATGGGTCAAGGCCCGGTTTCCCGATAAAGTTGTCTTGACCGCGGAAATTGTCCCGGCAAAGGCGCGGTTTTTCCCCGGGGGCCAGGAGCATCCCCTGGAAACCCTAAACGGCTTGCCGCTGGTGGCGTTTGCGGGCCTGGCCCAGCCTCAGGTGTTTTTCCAGACTTTGCAGGAACTGGGAGTGGACCTGAACGGCTTTCGGACTTTTCCGGACCATTATGCTTATACTAAAGGGGATCTGGCCTTATTAATCCAGGAAGCCAGGCGCCTGGAGGCCCCCGCGCTGATCACCACTTCCAAGGACTTCGCCCGGCTGGGGGAGAGGTGGGAGCAGGAACTGCCCCTTTGGGTGCTGGAAGTGGCGGCCAGGGTGGATTGGCCAGTTCTAGAGCCTTTTTGGAAAAGGATTTTGGGTTAAAATGAAGTAAGAAGGGCTGCCGGGCGAGTATCTTTAGGCGCAGGCTGAAACCTGCGGCTGCATTTTCATCGCAAGTCACAGATAATGCGACTTTCCAGAAATATTTTTGTAGGGCCTTACGGTGATCCTCCAGGATACCGGTTAGTAACTGAGCTAAGGCAATAATCAACCTTTTTAAAAGCGGCGAAATCTTGTTACAGGAGCAAATCATGGTGGGCCAGGCCCACCTTACGGTTATCAATGAACAGACCCTGCCGCCGGAAGTGCAACGCCGCTTCCAGGAGCTCCGGGCTACGGGAAGAAAAGCCCCGAACCCGGCGGAAGTGCGGTCCATTTTAGTACGGGCCCCCAACTGGGTGGGGGACGCGGTCATGAGCCTGCCGGCGCTGGGGGGGGTGCGGCAGGTATTTCCCCAGGCCGCCATCACGGTTTTGGCCGTCCCCCGGGTGGCCCCCCTGTTCTCAGAACACCCGGAGGTGGCCGAGGTCATCCTGTACCCTCCGGGACCGGAAAAATGGCGGCGACTGTGGGCGCTCCGGGGACGTTTTGACCTGGCCTTGGCCCTCCCCAACTCCCTGGAGTCGGCTTTGGGGTTGTGGCTGGCCGGCGCCCCCGCTCGGGTGGGCTATAATACCGACGCCCGACGTCCGTTCCTGACCACGGCAGTGGGCGGCCGCAAGGGGCTCAAAGGACTGCACCAGGTCTTTTACTACCTGGGACTGCTCACAGCCCTGGGCCCGGTGGCATCCTACACCCCCCCCACCCTTTTTCTGACCCCGGAAGAAATCGCGGCGGCGGCCAAACTGCTGGACCATGGAAATGTTGCCGCATCCGGTCCCTGGGTGGGGCTGAGTCCCGGCGCCGCCTACGGTCCCGCCAAACGCTGGCCGGCGGAGCGGTTTGCGGCGTTGGCCCAGGAGCTTCAAAAAGAATTCCGGGCCAACATCGTCCTTCTGGGCGGCCCGGACGATCAGGAGGCCGGAGAACAGGTAAAAGCCTTGATGCCCCAACCTCCCGTGGACCTGGTGGGGCGCACCTCTTTGCGCCAGGCCCTGGGGGTCCTGGCCAACCTCCAACTCCTCATTACCAACGACTCCGGCTTGATGCACGCGGCCGCGGCCCTACGAACTCCCCTGGTGGCCATCTTCGGGTCCACGGACCCCGTGGCCACCGGCCCCTTTACTTCCCAAGCCGCGGTCATCCACCATCCCCGGGACTGCGCCCCCTGCCTGGAGCGCACCTGTCCCATCGATTACCCATGCCTTACGGATATCACCGTGACTGAAGTCCTGGCCGCGGGTCGGGCCTGGCTCATGGAGGTGGCATGACCCACCCCGCAGTCTTCCTGGATCGGGACGGCACTATCAACGAACAGATGGGTTATATTAACCATATCAGCCGTTTTGTGCTGCTGCCCCAGGCCATCGATGGCATCCGCCGCCTCAACGAGGCCGGGGTCAAGGTAGTGGTGATCACCAACCAGTCGGGCGCGGCCCGGGGGTATTTCCCGGACTCGTTGATCGATGAGGTGAACGCCCACATGGAACGCCTGCTGGCCGGGGGCGGCGCCCGGCTGGACGGCATCTACACCTGCCGCCACGGGCCCGGTGAAGGCTGCGGCTGCCGGAAACCCCGGACCGGCCTAATTGAACAAGCCCTCCAGGACTTGGGCCTGGATCCGATCCGGAGCTACCTGGTGGGAGACCGCTACAGTGACGTGGAAACCGCGGCCAACGCCGGAGTCAAACCCATCCTGGCGCTCACCGGCTACGGCCGGGGGGAACTGGAATACGTCGGGCCCTCCCAAAAGGTGCAGCCGGTTTACGTGGCCGCGGACCTTCTGGACGCGGTGGAATGGATCCTGGCGGATTTGAAGAGAGCGGGGTAGCGGGTTAGCGGGTCAGCGGCTTCGACCTAAACTGCCAAACCGCTAAACCGCCAAACCGCCAAACCGCTACACTGCTTTTGTGGCAATTTTATAGAAGATGCCAAAGAAAAGTAGCCATACCCCTCGCCTCCGGATTCTGCTGGTCAAACTTAGCTCCTTCGGGGACGTGATTCACACGCTGCCCACCCTGGAGGCGTTGCGGGAGGCATTTCCCCCGGCCCATATCACCTGGCTGGTGGAGGAAGCCTATGCCGGGTTGCTCCGGGGCCATCCGGCCCTGGATGAGGTCTGGCCGGCGCCCCGGGTGCGCCTTAACCAGGGCCGGGGCATTCAGGGGGCGGCGGAGATGGCCCGCCTGACCCGGCGCCTTTGGCAGCAACCCTTTGACCTGGTCATTGATCTTCAAGGCTTGCTTAAAAGCGCGATATGGGTCTTTCTCGCCCGCAGTCGCCGGAAGGTGGGATATGACTGCACCCGGGAACTGAGCTACCTGGCCTTAACGGAGCGGTTGCCGCCCTTTGACCCCGAGGCCCACGCGGTGCGGCGCTACCTCAACCTGGCCCGGTATCTGGGGGCACCCCCGACCCCGCCCCGGTTCCGCTTCGGGTTTCCTATTTCCTTTGAGCCGTCCAAATTTCAGATGACGGATCGTCCCTTGGTGGTGCTCCATCCCGGGGCCCGCTGGGCCACCAAGCTATGGCCTCCACCGCTCTGGGCGCAGTTGGCCGATTGGCTGGCCCGGGACCAAGGCTTGCAGGTGGCCATCACCGGCAGTGCCGGGGACCGGCCCCTGGCCGAAGAAATTCTTGCCTTTATGCGGGAGCCGGCCCGAAACCTGGCCGGGCGGACCTCTTTGGAGGAACTGGCCGGGCTGATGGCTCATGCCGCTTTCGCCATCACCGCGGATACCGGCCCCATGCACCTGGCCGCGGCTTTGGGGACCAGAGTAGTGGCTATCTTCGGCCCCACCGCGCCCTGGCGCACCGGACCCTTTGGGGAAGGCCACCAAATTGTCCGCCTGGTTTTGGAGTGCAGCCCCTGCTTCCAGCGCCAGTGCCCGGAACCGCGCTGCCTTCTAGACCTCTCTCCGGCGTTGGTCCAGTCGGCCTGCGAGAAAATCTTGTCTGACATGGAGATTAGCTGATAATATTTTAGTGAGCAGTGAGCAGTTGACAGATGGCAGTTAGCAGTGAGCAGTTGAGAGGTGGCGGTTAGCAGTTAACAGTTGGCAGTTGGCTGATAGTTGTTAGCTATTCATATTTGGCAATCAGATCATATCTTTTACTGCTCACTGCTCACTGCTCACTGAAAAGGAGGCGTCATGGCCATCAGCAAAGAGCTTTTGGAAATCCTGGCCTGTCCCAAGTGCAAGGGCGACATCCGGCTGAACGAGACCGGCGACGGCCTCATCTGCGACCAGTGCCGCCTGCTTTACGAAATCAAGGACGACATCCCCATTATGCTTATCGATGAGGCCAAACCCTTGAAATGACGGTTTTCGGTTTTCGGTTTTCGGTTAAAAGCTAAAGAAGAAAAATCCGAAAACAGAAAACAGAAAACAGAAAACAGTCTCAATGCTCCGACTCTCCGTCTTTCTCATCGCCCTGAACCAGGAGGCCAATATCGGCCCCTGTCTGGCGTCCGCGGCCTTCGCCGATGAGATCGTGGTGGTGGACACCGGGAGCACGGACCGCACCATGGAAGTGGCCCGGGCTTACACCGACCGCATCTACCGGACCGAGTGGCAGGGCTTTGGCCGCACCAAGAATTTCGCCCTGGACCGGACCACCGGCGATTGGATCTTCAGTCTGGACACGGACGAACGGGTGCCCCCGGCTTTAAAAGAGGAAATTCTGGAAGTGGTCCGGGCCGACGGGCCGTTGGCCGCGTACCGGGTGCCCCGGAAAAATTACTTTGCCGGCCGCTGGATTAAGCATTTGGGATGGTATCCCGATTATGTGCTGCGTCTCTTCCGCCGGGGCGAAGGAAGGTTTTGGGAGCGGGAAGTCCATGAAGAGGTGCTGGTAGCCGGCCCGGTGGGTAATTTGAAAAACCCGTTGGACCATTATTCTTACAACAGCGCCAGCGAGTACCTGGCCCGGAACGACCGCTACGCCCGGCTGGCCGCCAATGAAATGGCCAAAAACGGGCGGCGGCCGCTGCCCGGCGACCTGGTCTGGCGGCCCTTTTTCACTTTCCTCAAGCTCTATTTTCTGCGCCGGGGCTTTCTGGAGGGCAGCCTGGGATTTACCCTGGCAAGGCTGTCAAGCCGATACACTTTCTTGAAATATTATTACCTGCGGGAATTTCTCCAGGAGGCGGAAAATGCCCATCGACCCCACCGCCCGGATCGCCCCTGACGTGGACCTGGACCCTTCGGTGGAAGTGGGGCCGGGAGTGATCATTGACGGCCCCACTCGCATCGGGGCCGGCACCCGGATTCAGGCCCATGCCTACATCGGCCCTTACACCACCATCGGGGAAAACAACCTCATCGGTTTCGGGGCCATCGTCGGCCACGAACCCCAGGACTATGCCTTCACCGGCGAAGAAAGCTATACCATCATCGGGGATAACAATATCATCCGGGAATATGTCACCATCCACCGGGGCACCAAGCCGGGAAGCGCCACCCGGGTGGGAAACCACAACTTTCTCATGGGCTTGAGCCACATGGCTCATAATTCGTCCCTGGGGAACCACGTCATCGTGGTCAATGGCGCCCTGGTGGGCGGTTACGTGGAGGTGGCGGACCGCGCCTTTATCTCCGCCAACTGTCTGCTCCACCAGTTCATCCGGGTGGGAACCTTGGTAATGATGCGCGGCGGTTCCTCAGCTTCCCGAGACCTGCCCCCTTATTGCATCACCGACTGGCAGCACACGGTGCGGGGCCTTAACCTGGTGGGCCTGCGCCGGGCCGGGTTCACCCCGGAGCAGATCCGGCCCCTGCGCCAGGCGGTGCGGATTCTCTTCGGGAAGCCGTGTAATTTAAAGCTGGCCCTGGAACAGGTGGAGCGGGAAGTGCCCCTGACCCCGGAAGTGGTCCACCTCCTGGAATTCATCAAAGCGTCCAAGCGGGGGGTGGCCATGGGCCCCCGCCAGGGCCGGGGCATGGATGAGTAAACGCATCCTGGTCATCAAGCTGAAGCAACCGGGGGACGTGCTCCTCAGCGTGCCAGTCCTGGCCGCGTTGAAAGAAGCCTGGCCCCAATCCCGGGTCACTTATCTGGTCCCCCGGGGCACGGAAGAGATGGTGGCGGACCATCCCCTCCTGGACGGCCTCCTGACGGTGAACCGGGGGAAGGACTCCTGGGGCCAGACCTGGCGGTTTCTCCAGGAGCTGCGCCGGGGCCGCTTTGACGTGGTTCTGGAGCTTTCCGGAGGGGATCGGGGGGCGTTCTATGCCCTCCTTTCCGGGGCGCCTCAACGTCTGAGTTTCCCCCGGAGCCAAAAATGGCAGGATCTCTTTTTTACCCGGCTGCTTCCCCGGCCCCACCGCCGGCTCCACGCAGTGATCCAAAACCTGGAAATGCTCCGGGGCTTAGGGATAAACTCCGTTAATCCCCGCCTGGAATTTTTTTGGAGCTGGGAGGTGGAAACCCGGGTCCAGGACCTGCTACGCTCCTTAAACCTGGTCCCCGGAGGCTTTGCTGTAATTCACCCGGGCGCCGGATGGCGTTTCAAGTGCTGGACGCCTTCCGGGTATGCCCGGCTTATCGAGCACTTTCAGGACGAACGGGGCCTCCCGGTGGTCCTTACCGGCTCCAACGCGGTTATGGAGCAGGAAATAGTCGCCGCCATCCTGAGGGAATCCCGGGCCGCGCCGGTCAGCCTGGTGGGGAAGCTGAGCCTGAAGGAGTTGGGCGCGGTTATCTCCCGGACGCGGTTCTTCTTCGGGGTGGACAGCGCCCCCATGCACCTGGCCGCGGCGGTGGGGACCCGGACCGCGGCCCTCTTCGGCCCCACCGGGGATTACAACTGGGCCCCCTGGGGCCCAGGCCACCTGGTGGTGAAAAAGGACTGGGACTGCGTTCCCTGCGGTCTGGACGGCTGTGAGGGCACCAAGATCAGCCGATGCCTGGAGGAAATCACCCCGGAAGAGGTTTTGGACCGCATGGAGGAAGAGGGGTTTTTAGCGAGATAGTAAAAGATTAACCACCAAGACACAAAGACACAAAGTTTTCACCAAGTAAAAAACTGCGTGTTGCCGCAGGCGCCAACACGCAGATAGCTTTATCTTTGTGCCCCTTGGTGCCTTGGTGTCTTGGTGGTTAATTATTTCGCTCAATCTAATGAATATTGCCATTTTGCGACAGCGCATCTCCGGCCCCGGGGGGGCGGAAACCACTCTGGAATATCTGGCCCGGGGCCTGGCCGGGGCGGGCCATCAGGTCACTGTGGTGGGCGCGGGCGGCCAGCAGGACGCAGCCGCCGCACTGGGCCCGGGCATCGGCTACCTGCCGGTGCCCACCTGGGGCGGCAAGACCGGGCGGCTGCTCACTTACGCCCTCAATGCTCGGCGGCTGCTCCGAAATTCCCGGTTTGACGCCCTCCTCAGCCTGGAGCGCACCCTTTTCCAGCAATTCTACCGGGCCGGGGACGGCTGCCACCGGGAATGGCTGGCCCGGCGGGCGCCCCACCTCTCCTGGCCGGCCCAGGCGGCCCTGCCGCTTAACCCCTTTCATCGGGTCATGCTTTATTTGGAGGCCCGGCTCTTCACCGACCCCGGCCTTAAACGGGTCATCGCCAATTCCCGCCAGGTCAAAGAAGAAATCGTCAAACATTACGGCCTGGACCCGGAGCGCATCCGGGTGATTTACAACGGCCTGGATCATAATCGCTTCCGGCCCTTGCCGGAATCGGCCCGGGGGGAGCTGCTCCGGAAGTTGGGCGCGCCCCGGGGAGCCAGGGTGGTCTTATTTGTAGGCTCCGGATTTAATCGTAAAGGTTTAGCTTATCTAATTGAGGCCTTCGGCAGTCTAAAGGATAAGGATAGTCAGCTCTGGGTGGTGGGAAAAGGCGACCCCGGCCCTTACCGGCGCCGGGTGGCCCGGATGGGCGCCGGGGACCGGGTCAGGTTCTGGGGCCCCCAGACGGGAGTGGCCCCCTTTTATCAGGCCGCCGCGGTTTTAGCCCTGCCCACCATTTATGACCCGTGCAGCAACGTGGTCCTGGAAGCTCTGGGCTGCGGCACGCCGGTGGTAACCACCGCGGGCAACGGCGCCCGGGAATTTATTACCCCGGGGATAAATGGGGAAATCCTCAACCGGCCGGATGAGATCAACCCTTTGAAGGAGGCTTTGGCCTATTTTTTGGAACGGGGAGCGGACCCCCGGGTGCGCCAGGCGGCCCATGAGGCGGTGGCCCATTTGCACTGGGAGGATACTGTTTCGCAGACGCTGGCGGTTTTAGAAGAAGGTTTTCCGTTTCCCGTTTCCCGTTTTCCGTAAAAGAAAAACTCGGCGCCAAGGTGAAGATATTTGCCCCTCCCGGCCTTCTTGGGCAACTTTCCTTAAAGATGATAAAATTATATATTCTGAAAAATGCCGAAAACCGAAAACCGAAAACCGTCTTTTTATGTTGGCATTATATCTGAACGACAAACTGGAACTCCGGGACCTGCCCCGGCCCGAACCTCAACCCGGGGAGGTTTTGATCCGGGTGCGGCTGGCGGGCGTCTGCCGCACCGACCTGGAAGTTCTCCAAGGGTATCACGGGTTCCGGGGCGTCCCCGGCCATGAGTTCGTGGGCCAGGTAGTGGCGCCGGAAGATTCTTCCTGGCTGAACCGGCGGGTGGTGGGGGAAATCAACCTGGCCTGCGGCCAATGCCTTAGGTGCCGCCAGGGACTGGCCCATCACTGCCAGCAGCGCCAGGTTCTGGGAATGAAGGGCCGTAATGGAACCTTTGCCCAGTATCTCACCCTCCCCGCGGCCAACCTCCATTCCGTGCCCGAGGAGGTGGCGGATGACGCCGCAGTCTTTACCGAACCCCTGGCCGCGGCCCTCCAGGTACTGGAAACCGCCGCCTTTTCCCCGGACAGCCGGGTTCTGGTGGTGGGAGACGGCTCCCTGGGCCTCCAGATTTCCTGGATTTTGGCCCTGCACGGCGCGGAAGTCCACCTGGTGGGCCGTTACCCGGAGCACCTGGAACTGGCCGGGGCCTACGGGGTTTCCACTTACCTGGAACCGGAAATGACCCAAAAGGACTTTGACGTAGTGGTTGAAGCCAGCGGCTCGCCCAGCGGCCTGGAGTTGGCGCTGGCCCGGGTCCGCCCCCGGGGCGCGGTGGTGCTCAAGAGCACTTATTCGGGCGGCTACCCCCTCAATACCGCGGATCTGGTGGTGCCGGAGGTGCGCCTCCTGGGCAGCCGCTGCGGCCCTTTCCCCGCGGCTCTGCGCCTGCTTCAGAAAGACTGGATCGATCCCCGTCCCCTGATTTACCGCCGCTATCCCCTGGCCCAAGGGCTGGAGGCCCTGGCTTATGCCCAGGAGAAAGGGGTTTTAAAGGTGCTCCTGGAGTGTGGGGAGTGAAGCAGTTTTCAGTTTTCAGTTCTTAGTTCTTAGTTCTTAGTTCTTAGTTCTTAGTTCTTAGTTCTTAGTTCTTAGTTCTTAGTTCTTAGTTCTTAGTTCTTAGTTCTTAGTTCTTAGTTCTTAGTTCTTAGTTCTTAGTT
>Ga0194125_10006306_pt1 | contig 17563 bp, 9 predicted proteins | sample TA2KigC250mmetaG_FD_148626 | JGI IMG/M metagenome (GOLD analysis project Ga0194125, IMG submission 148626) | Freshwater microbial communities from Lake Tanganyika, Tanzania - TA2015034 Kigoma Deep Cast 250m | ecosystem: Environmental > Aquatic > Freshwater > Lake | place: Tanzania: Lake... | reverse complement strand
CGAAATCATCCTCTTTAATGGTCATGCCGGTGCGGCCTTTGCCGCCCCGGCGCTGGCTCCGGTACAGGGTCAGCGGATTGCGTTTGATATAGCCCTGATGGGAGACGGTGACCACCATTTCTTCATCCGGAATAAGGTCTTCCAGGGTTAATTCTGCGGTTTCCCGGACAATTTCCGTGCGCCGGGCATCCCCGAAGCGGTTTTTCAGATCGAGGAGGTCCTCTTCGATTAATTTATAGACCAGGGCTTCGTTAGCCAGAATCTCTTTAAGGCGGGCAATGGCAGCCAACAATTGGTCGTATTCGTCGATGATCTTTTGACGTTCCAGTCCCGTCAGTCTTTGCAGCCGCATATCCAGGATGGCCTGGGCCTGGATTTCCGTCAGCTCGAAGCGCTCCACCAGCTGGCCCCGGGCGGTGGCGGGACTGGCCGCGGCCCGGATCAGGGCAATAATCTGATCCAGATGGTCCAGGGCAATTTTCAGGCCGGCCAGGATGTGGGCCCGCTCCTCGGCCTTGCGCAGCTCAAACCGGGTCCGCCGGACGATGACCTCCCGCCGGTGTTTGATGAATTCCTGGAGTATGTCCGGGAGGGTGAGAACCTCCGGCCGATTGTTGACGATGGCCACCAGGTTGATGCCATAGGTGACCTGCATCTGGGTGTGGGCAAAAAGTTGATTGAGAATGGGCTGGGGCATTTCATCCCGGCGCAACTGGATGACCACCCGCATACCTTCCCGGTCGGATTCGTCCCGGAGGTCGGAGATGCCCTCGATTTTTTTATCTTTGACCAGTTCCGCGATGCGTTCGACGAGCTTGGCCTTGTTTACCTGGTAGGGCAGCTCATGGATAATGATATAATCCCGCCCGCCCCGGTGTTCCATGGTGGTGCGGGCCCTCAGGCGGATAAGCCCCTTGCCGGTGCGGTAGGCCTCGGAGATGCCTTCCACCCCATAAATAAAGCCGGCCGTGGGGAAATCCGGTCCGGGGATGATGGTCAGGAGTTCCTCCAGGGTAATATGGGGATTTCGGATCAGGGCGAGTAAGGCGTCGCAGACTTCCGACAGATTGTGCGGCGGGATGTTGGTGGCCATGCCCACGGCAATGCCGGAGGAGCCGTTGATCAGCAGGTTGGGCGCCCGGGCTGGCAGGACCAGGGGTTCCTGCAGGGAACCGTCATAGTTGGGGACAAAATCCACCGTTTCCTTTTCCAGGTCCTGGAGCAGTTCTGCAGCCAGGCGGGTCATGCGGATTTCAGTGTAGCGCATGGCCGCCGGGGCGTCCCCGTCGATGGAGCCGAAATTCCCCTGGCCGTCCACCAGGGGATAGCGCAGGGAAAAATCCTGGGCCATGCGGACGATGGCGTCATACACCGCGGTGTCGCCGTGGGGGTGGTATTTACCGATGACGTCGCCCACGATGCGGGCCGATTTTTTATAGGGCTTGTTGTAATCGTTGCCGGTCTCGGACATGGCGAAGAGGATCCGGCGGTGCACCGGTTTCAAGCCATCCCGGACATCGGGCAGGGCCCGGCCGATGATGACCGACAAGGCATATTCCAGATAGGACTTGCGGATCTCGTCTTCGATATTGACGTGAACGACACGGGAATCCATGGGGTCAAATAAGTTTCTCATTATATTTTACTTTGAAAAAAAGTAGGCGTTCAGCTATCAGCAATCAGCTTTCAACAAAAACAATGGGTTAGGGAAACTAAGCGAAAAATCAGTGATCCGCCACCTTGGAATAACTATTTGAATTTAAAGCATTAGCTGATGGCTGTAAGCTGACCGCTGAACGCTTACATTTAAAAATATTCTTCTTAAGACAAACGCATCTGTGCTGAGACAGGTAATTCAAAAAAATCACTCCGTAATAACCGAGTTGAAAAAAACATTACTTCAAGGTTTTCAATTTCCCCAGTTACAGGATTAAGCCGGACAACGACGTCATCACCTAATTCTTCAGATTCTTGTTCAGGATAAGGAGGGCATTTGTCGATATAAAGGATGTCAGTTTCCCGGTTGTATTTAAATATTAGTCTCTCTGCCATTCTTTAATCTGACTTCACGGCGCCATGTTGGTCACAAAGGCGAAGGTGCCGTCCTGCACCTTGAGGATCATCACCTCTTTAATGGGATTATTATCCGGTCCCATGGTAAGTGTCCCCGAGACGCCGGGGAAATCTTTGGTGGCGGCCAGGGCCTGCCGCACTTTGGCGCCCTCGGTAGCCTGGGCCTGCTCCAGGGCGCTCAGGAGGAGAAAATAGCAATCCGCCGCCAGCGCCGCGAAGGCATCCACCTCGCGTTTGGTCTCCGCCTCATAGGCCTGGATAAATTCCTGGGCCAGGGGCGTATTCACCGCCTCCCGGTGAAAATGGGCCGTGAAATACATGCCTTCCACTGCGGGACCGCCGATTTTTACCAGGTCAATTACCTGGGCCCCATCACCGGTGAGAATGGGGACGTTCAGTCCCAGCTCCTGCATCTGCCGGGCCAGCAGGGCGTTTTCGGCATAGTAGTTAGGAGCGTAGATCACGTCGGGCTTTTTGGGTTTAATGGCCGAGATCTGGGCGGAAAAATCCTGGTCGCCGGTCTGGATGTAGGTCTGGGCGACTATCTGCCCCCCTCTTTTTTTAAACTCCTGTATGAAAAATGCGGCCAGCCCCACGCAATAATCCTGGGCCTGATCGATAATCACAGCCACTTTTTGGGCCTTTAAGTGCTCCTGGGCGAAACGGGCCGCCACCCGCCCCTGGAGGGTGTCCACAAAGCAGGCCCGAAAGGCGTGCGGCCGGTTCTGGGTAATCAGGGGACTGGTGGCCGTGGGGGTAATATTCGGTATCCCAAACCTCTCGGCGATGGGGGCGCCGGCCAGGGTGTTGCCGCTGATCACCTCCCCGATAATGGCTACGACCCTGTCTTTTTCAATGAGGCGGCTCACTGCATTGGCAGCCTCGATGCGGTCGCTCTTGGTGTCCAGCAGCACGAGTTTGACGTTTTTCCCCAAGACCTGAGGCCGGAGCCGCTGCGCCACCTCCAGGCCTTTCCAGACAACCTGGCCCATGGCCGCGGCCGACCCGGTCATGGGGATATAACAGCCGATGACAATCTCCTGGGCCGTAGCAGTGGCACAGTGACTCACTATGATGAGAAAACAGATGATTTTTACCAGAGCCGGCATAACCCCATCAACCTCGAGATTTTTTATTTATAACCATTTCTTCCTCTTGAAAAAAAGAACCAGGCCGGCCGCCACCGTGGCCATGAGCCCCAGGGCATAGGGATAGCCGAAGTACCAGCTCAGTTCCGGCATATTCCAGGGCGAAACATCGGTTTTAAAATTCATCCCATAAAGACTGGCCATGAAATTCAAGGGAATAAAGATGGTGGCGATCACCGCCAGCACTTTCATGATCTGATTCAGCCGGTTGTTGAGGCTGGACAGATACACTTCAATGAGCCCGCCGGCCATATCCCGGAAATTTTCCAGCAGGTCGATGACCTGAAAGACATGGTCATAACAGTCCCGCAAATAAATGCGGGTATGGGCTCGAATTAATGGGCTGTCCTGATCCAGCAGATTGTTAATGACTTCGCGCACGGGCCATAACAACCGCCGGACGCGTAGCATTTTCCGGCGCAGGCTCTGTAACTCCTGGGTTAAGTGACTGTCGGGTTCACTCAACAGACGGTCTTCCAGTTCTTCGAGCTTTTCCCCGAAATTCTCCAGCAGCGGGAACCAGGAGTCAACCAGGTAATCGATGAGGGCATAGGCCAAATAATCGGCTCCCTGGCTGCGGATCTGCCCGGAGCCATGCTGCAGACGCTCCCGGATGATACCAAAATAGTCGTCATGGCTTTCCTGAATACTAAAAAGATAATCCCGCCCAAGAAACAGGCTGATCTGTTCGTCCCGGTAGGCTCCCGGATCAGTGACCAGACGGCTGACAATGAAGAGATAATCGGTAAAATCGTCAACCTTGACAAGGGCCCGACCTTCCACGACGTCCTCCAGGGCCAGGGGGTGCAACCCGAGGTAAGCTCCCAGATCCTGCAGGAGGGTTAAATCCCGGAGGCCCATGAGGTGCAGCCATTTAACTCCCGGACGTTCCCGTCTGCCCTCCAAGTCCCCCAGTGTGGCGTCCATTGTTTCCTCCAGGGTGTCGCCATCATAACATATGAGCCGCAGGCGAGAGGGAAAAGTCAGCCGCCCGGCGGGGTGCTGCAAGATTCCTGGAGGACTGCCCGGAGGCGGAAAGGTTTTAAAGCCCATGACGTTTTCTTCAATGATAATTGGAATGGGGTGCCCTTTGGCCCGAAATCACTTTTAGGCCTTATCCAGTTATTATCGCTTGAACTTGCTTATTTAACAAGATTATAATTGCACTCAGGATGCCGGGCGCCGGGAATAAACCTGATTAAAGGCCGTCCGAAGGTCCGGCTGCCGTTCCGCCGGGCCGCAGTAAAGCATATCGGCAAAGAGTTCCCTTTGACCAGGAAGGGCTTAATTTTTCACCGCAGGAAAGGTGGTGCAACCATGGAATTAACTGTTGTCAGCATGCAGATTCCCGAAGGGGCCAACCTCATTCTGGGTCAGTCCCATTTTATCAAGACTGTGGAAGACGTGTACGAGATTATCATCACCTCCGGTCTCGGGGTGGAATTCGGCCTGGCCTTTAGCGAGGCCTCGGGGGACTGCCTGATCCGGGTGGACGGCAATAATAAAGAACTGATGGACGCGGCCACCGAAAACGCCAGGGCACTGGCCGCCGGGCATACCTTTAACATCCTTTTACGGAAAGCTTTCCCCATTAACATGCTCAATGCCATCAAGATGTGCCAGGAGGTGTGCACCATTTATTGCGCCACCGCCAACCCGGTCCAGGTAATCGTCGCCGAGACGGAACTGGGGCGGGGAATATTAGGGGTGATCGACGGCTTCCCCCCCAAAGGCGTGGAGCATGAGGCCGGCCGGGCCTGGAGGCATGAAATCCTGCGCAAGTTGAATTATAAACGCTGAAACCGGGTCCATGAGTGCCCAAACCACACGTACCGCAGTCGTTCTGGCCGCCGGCTTGGGGACCCGGCTGCGGCCCCTGAGCAACCAGGTTCCCAAGCCGCTTTTTCCCATTGCAAACCGCCCCCTGCTGGGGATTATCCTGGAACAGCTCATCGCCTCCGGCTTCCGACGGCTGGCCATCAACACCCACCACCGGGCCGACGACCTCAGGGATTTTGTTGAATCCCACCGGCCGGCTGGGGTTGAAGTGGTGGTCAGTTATGAACCGGAGATTCTCGGCACCGGCGGGGGACTGCGCCAGTTGGCGGGTTTTTTGGGAGATAAGCCCTTCCTGGTGATTAATGGCGATATCATCACCGATCTAAATCTGGCCCGGGCCTACCGCCGGCATCGGCCGGAAGCCCTGGCAACCATGATTTTGCATGACTATCCGAGGTTCAATAACGTCTGGCTGGACCCGGCCGCCAACCCGGCCGCCTTCGGGGGGGCGAGGCCGTCCCACTGTCTTGCCGCTCCCCTGGCCTTCACCGGCATCCAGGTGGTGTCGCCCCGGATTTTCGCACTCATGTCATCCGGGGTTTATGTCGATATAATAAATATCTACCGCCAGGCCATCGCCAGCGGCGGGATGGTGGCCGGGGCCGTGGAGCAGGGTTTTTTCTGGCGGGATATCGGCACTCCCCAGGATTACTTGGAGATCCACCGCCTCCTGCTGGCCGGTCGGGTGCCGGGGTTGGCCCCTCTGTTCCCCAACCTGTCCGATCCTTGCGTATCACCGGGGGCCGTTCTGGAGGAAGGGGTCTGCTGCGCCGGGGGCGTCACCGTGGGGCCTGGGGGCCGGGTCGGCCGCGGAGCCCATTTAAAAAACACGGTTATCTGGGCAGGGACGATTATTGCTCCACAGGTCCGTTTGGAGGACTGCCTGGTGGGGCAGGGCGTCAGGGTGCGGGAGTCGGCCCGGGGGAGGTGTTTTTCTTCATGATTATCCGTTGTTTCGGGGCCAGGGGCTCCATCCCGGTATCGGGGCAGGAGTATGTCAAATACGGCGGGGACACCACCTGTCTGGAACTGCGCACTTATGACGACGATATAATCATTGTGGACGCGGGTTCGGGCATCAGGAGACTGGGAAACAGGCTCATGGCGGAAAGCCGCTTCGCCTACACCATGCTGATGACCCATTCCCACTGGGACCATATCCTGGGTTTTCCCTTCTTCAAACCCATCTATGACCCCCGCACCACAATTACCATTCTCGGGTGTTCCCAGGCCCAGGGCGACGTCAAAAAATTACTGGGGCGGGCCATGAGCACTCCCTTTTTCCCGGTGCCTTTCAGCCGCCTGGCCTCTGAGTTCGTCTATCAGAACGACTGCGTCATGAGCCACCACATCGGGCCTCTGGAGGTTTTCCCCATTAATCTGAGCCATGCCAATGGCGGCCTGGGTTTTAAATTCGTGGAGAGGGACAAAAGCTTCGTCTTTCTGACTGACAACGAATTGGGACACCGACACCGGGGCGGCTTGACCATGCCGGATTACGTGGAGTTTGCCCGCAACGCCGATCTTCTGATCCACGATGCCGAATACACCCCCGAGGAGATTGCCGTGACCCGAGGCTGGGGGCATTCCACCTACCTGGAGGCCCTGGAATTGGCTATAAACGCCAATGTGGCCCAACTGGGCCTTTTCCACCACAACCAGGACCGGAATGACGAAGACGTTGATGTCATCGTGGCCCATTGCCGGGAAATCGTCGTCAGCCAAAAGGCGCGGCCGGAAGTATTTGCCGTGTCCCAGGACACGACCCTGATTCTCTGATGAGGTTTTCGTTTTTCAGTTACCGGTTTGTTAAGAAAATAAAGAAATTACGGTGGGCAATGCCCACCCTGCATTTTGGCTGCATATTTGAGCTTTGAGCTTTTAACTTTTCATGACAGGAAAAATATTCTGAAAATTTCAGTTGACTTCCCGGCACCGTTGGGCTGATAATACTGCCGATTATTTAACCTCTCCCCTTGTTTCGTATATTAATAAATAGGGAACCTGAGGAGATTGTCCTGTCTATGAAAAAAAATGATTATCGGGCTCAAAAGGATCAGGCCGAGCCGGATGGAGCAGATCGTATTGCCTGCCGCCGGGCATTTCCTCCCATGGGTCGGGGCCGGGGAAATAAAAGGAAGCGGCAGGATTGCCCCTCATGGCGGCAAAGTCTGCTGGTTTTCGTCCTGGCCGTAACCTTAACCCACTTTTTCGGCTTGGCAGGCGGAGCTGCCCCGGTCTGGCAGGCCCAGGGTCCCAGCCCGATAGTTGGCTCATTGGGAGTTACCGGCATAGCCGACAGGCCTGTGGTTGGGGCTATCCAGACGGTTCTGGGTCATCCCGCCCAGGCCGGCACCATCTACGTGGGCACGGTTAACGGGGGCGTCTGGAAAACCACTAATGGCGGGGTGAACTGGACGCCGCTGACGGACCATGAGGCTTCCCTGTCCATCGGGGCTCTGGCCTTTGATGTTTCCGATCCGGACCGGTTGGTGGCAGGTCTGGCGGTTTTCAGTAATTCCCGGGGAAGCGGGGGACCACGCCGGGGGTTGATGGGTTCCAGCGACGGGGGGAATACCTGGAAGCCTTTAGGGAGCCCTTTTTTAAATGATACGGAGATTTCTTCCCTCTTGGTTAATAAACAGACCATCTGGGCCGCGTCCCGAAAGTTCCTGGATGAGACTCCAGGAGGAAAACTGGGCCTGTTCCTCAGCCTCGACGGCGGGACAAGTTTTCAGGTGATCTCCGGGAGCGGCGGCCTGCCCGAGGGCGGGATCACTTCCCTGGCCTGGGACCCCCGGAATTATAACCGGGTTTACGCCGCAGTAACCCAAAAGGGGATTTTTCGCAGCGACAACGGCGGCCGGACCTGGACCAGGGTTTCCGTTCCGGGTATGAATATTCAGGACCAAACAGCCAATATCCTCCTTTCCGTGGGCGCCGGGGGGCAGTCGCTCTTTGCCGCCATAGCCCGAACCTATCCCGGGCCAGTCACTGAAAAAGGCCCAAAAGAGAGGCTGGAATCGGTCTGGCGCTCTCTGGATGGGGGGCGCACCTGGCTAAATATGGGGGGCCAGGGAGGCGGCGTTAGTAAGGGACTGCCCGGCAGCACCGAAGACACCGGCTTCTTCGGCGTTAACCCCGGCAGCCAGGCCGATATTAACCTTTCCCTGTTGGCGGATCCCAGCAATCCCAACCTGGTTTACATCGGCGGCGACACCCAGCCGGCCAAAAATGAAGGCGAGGAGGGTGTGGACCCGGTTTTCCCCAACTCCATCGGCGCCCAGGGATACACCGGCCGGCTATTCCGGGGGGACGCCTCTCAACCCCTGGGCCAACAATGGACCCCCATCACCGATAACTACACCACCCCTAAGTCCGGGCCCCATGCCGATGCCCGCTGGATGGCTTTTGACGTCCGGGGCAACCTCCTGCAGGTGGATGATGGCGGCATTTACCGGCGGACCTCCCCCGGCACCAGCCAGGGGAGGTGGCAATCCCTGAACGGTGATCTTCAGATTACCGAATTTTACCCTCAGGCCGTGGCCTTTGACCGCAATACCCGAACTCTCATAGGGGGCAACCAGGATAATGGCGTCGCGGCCCAACGGGCGCCGGGCGGTCTTGTCTGGGATGCCGCCTGGAGTGGCGACGGCGGCCGGGTGGCCGTCAATGATTCTCAGCCGGACTTTTCCGTGCGTTACGGCAGTTCCCAAAATCTCGGGAATTTTGGGAGATATAAAGTAGATGGGGATAATAAGGTAATCGAGGAAAAATTGGCCGATTTGCTGGTGGGTAATCTTACTCTAAAGGACTATGAGAAGGCCAGGGGCAGCACTATCCCCTTCATTACGCCGATGGTGCTTAACCAGGGCGATAAAAGCAGGCTGGCCTTCGGCACGCAGCGGATTTATCTGGCCCAGGACCGGGTGAATCAACGGCTGTCGGATTCCTTGCAGCTCACCGATATCAGCCGCATAAATTTTCAAGGCGAAGTTGGCGCCCTGGCCTATGGCCGGCCGGGCAATCCCGACCTGCTGCTGGTGGGGGAGGGACCCCGGCTGTGGCTTTCCACCAACCTCAGTCCCGGTTCCCTCAGACAGCTCACCAATTACGAGAGCCGGGAAGTGCAATCCGGCGGAAATGCCTTGGTCACCCATGTTCTCATCAACCCCACCACCGCCTCCGGGGCCAGGGAAAGCTTTTTTGTGGCCGACGGCTACACCCTCCAGGCATCCGGAGATAACGGGGCCACATGGGGCTGGACCATTTCGCTGCCCCAACTGACTTCCCTGCAATTTATCACTGCCGGGGGCAAAAATGCGGTGGTGGCCGGAGGCTATAGCGCCCTGTATGCCTCGCGCTGCACTGATATGGTCAATTGGATTTCCCTCATGGGCAATCTGCCCGGAACCCTCATTGCCAGTCTGGACTACAGTCATGACCATGACCTGCTGGTGGTGGGCACCATGGGGCGGGGGGCCTTTACTTTGGAGCGGGCCAGCACCTATATCCCGGACCGAGCGCCGCAAAACGTGGATGCCGGCTGGCTGCGGTTGGTGGACGACTCCTCTCCCTCCCAAACCCTGAATGGGGGGCTAGTGCAGGCCGTTGATCCTTTAAATTGGCGGCAAAACCTGACCCTGACCTCCCGGGGCGGCAGTCTGGACACCAACTATTTTGATTGCCGTCTGGCCGGGCGCATTTCCGGAACCGGCGCCTTAACCAAGCTCGGCGAGGGGGTCCTGTCCCTGGCGGCAGCAAATACTTACAGCGGCGGCACCATCTTCGCACAGGGAACCGTCAAGGTCACCCAGAACGCCAATCTGGGCGCGGCCACCGGCGGGTTGACCTTCACCGGCGGGACCCTGGAGTTGGGGGCCGACCTCACCACGGCCCGATCCCTGCTGGTGGATTATGCCGGGGGCATCCTGGACCTGCAGAACTTCACCGCCACCCTGAAAGGCCCCTTACGCGGGGAAGGTTTGTTGATTTTTCGAGGCAACGGCCATACCCTTTTTTCCGGGGACGGGTCGAACTTCAGCGGGGCTCTCATGACCCACCCCGATACCTTGGAGCAGACTTTTACCCTGGGTCCCGCCGGGCGTTTGAGCAGCACCGGCATGTTGGCTAATTTCACCAACCAGGGTGTCCTCGATCCGGGAGAGTCGCCCGGGACCTTGCATATCTGGGGCACGTATACCCAGCAGTCTGATGGCGAACTCATCGTGGAAATCGAGTCGCCCTCATCTTATGACACCATCGAGGTCATCGGCGCCCCCGGCACCGCGCACCTGGCCGGAGGCCTCACCCCGAAACTGCTGGACGGGTATGTGCCGAAGCTTAACCAGGTTTTTCCGGGGATCGTGGAGACCAGCGGCGGCCTCAGCGGGAATTTCGCGGACATTAATAACTCCCGCATCACCCGCACCCTGTTCTGGCAGCCGCGTTATACCAATTTCAGCTTTGACCTGCAGGCCATCGGTAACTATGCCGCCCCGGACCTGGGGCTCAGTGCCAACCAGTGGGCCGTGGGCAACATGCTCAACGGCCTCAGTCCCACGGCCCGGGGGGATCTCGCCGCGGTCTTGGATACCATTAACACCTTCACCAGCAATCGGGCCGTGCAAGAGGCGCTCCAGGAAATATCACCCGGGAAGTATGCAGTCCTGCCATCCCTTACTTTTCCCCTCACCCACATGGTCTTGCGCCAGTGGCAGGACCGCCTGTCTTATCTGCGCTGGGAGAACCAGGGCGACTCAGGGCTGATCCAGGCCGGTGGCCCGGGTTTTTCCCGGGGATTCACTCTCAGTTATGCCAACGGCGGCATGATGGCCAGCCAAGCCTTTGCCTCGGACGCCGGGGGGCCGGGAAGGACGCGGCCGCGCCTGGGAGTTTATCTGGAGCCATTGGTGGCCTGGGGGAACCAGGACGCCACGGCCAACCAGGTGAGCTACCGCTACCTCAATACCGGTTTCACCCTGGGAATGGACTACCGGCTCAGGGATAATCTGCTGGTGGGGCTGGGGACCGGCTATTATCGCACTTCCACCCATGTGGGGGGCACCGGGGGCGATATTGATGTTAACAGCGTTCCGGTGACGGCGTACGCTGCTTGGCAACCGGGGGGATATTATCTGAACGGCGCTTTGGGATATGCCTATCATGATTATGATCTGGTCAGAAACATCACCTTCGGAGGCATTGCCCGCACTGCCAGGGCGTCAACCCACGGCAATCAGATCCACGCCGCGGTGGAAACCGGCTACGATTTGAAGATCGGCCGGGTCATTGTCAGCCCCAAGGCCTCGTTGAACTATATCAGCCTGGAAACCCGGAGCTTTACCGAAAGAAATGCCGGGGCTTTAAATCTGGCGGTGGCCAAACAATCGGCCGAATCGCTGCAGACCGGCCTGGGTGGCCGTCTGGCCGGCCAGGGCCAGGTGGGCCAGGTCACCCTGACGCCGCAAGTGTATGCGGTCTGGCAACACGAATTTTCCAACCGCAGTCGGGGGATAAGCGCCAGTCTGGCCCCGGGAGGAGCCCCCTTTACCTTTCAAACCGACGCCCCCAGCCGGGATTTCGCGGTCCTGGGAGCGGATCTGGCGGCGCGCTTTTCGAAAAAACTCACCGCTCGGGTAGGTTACAACGCCGAGGTAGGACGAGGCGGCACTGTTTACCAGGGTGTCACCGCGGGTTTGCGCCTGGAGTTTTAAAATCCGGGGCGGCCCCGCCTCTTACCCTCCAGGAGGAGTATGGCAACCGCCGAAGCATTGAAAGCAGCGCCCAAAAGCAAAGCCTGGCCCGGCCCGAAACAGGGAATGATCAGGAGGCTCACGCCTAAAGTCCCCAGGGTGGCCCCTACAAGGTCCACGGCATAGAGGCGGCCGGCGCTCAGGGACAGGGCCGCGCCGCTCTCCTGGCAGAGTTCGCCCTGAACTGCGAACACGACACCGCTGAGCAGGCCCCCCAGGATCAGGATGCTCATATAGATCAGCTGGCCCCAACCGTCCTCCCGAAGGTAAGGCAGGTTCAGGAGCCAGGGGAGACCGAATCCCAGGAATGCCAGGAGCACGGTCAGACCCCCCTGGCTCCCCAGGGCCAGACTCCGGGCCGCAGCCCCCCGGGCCAGGCTCGTTCCGGCCAGCCAGGAGCCCACGGCCATACCCGCCATGAAGGCCGCCAGCAACAAACCGAGCTGACCGTAGAGATACCCGAGGCTTATCTGAAAGAGGATGAGGACCACCATTTCCAGCCCCATGACGGTCATGCCCATGGTAAAGACGCTATAGAGATAAGGGGCCTGGCGGCCTCGCAAGCCAACCGAGCGGCTCCATCCCCAGACTACCAGGGTCAGCAGGGCCGCGGCCAGGTACAGTTTCCCGACGCCCATCTCCCTGATCCAGGGGAGCCATCTGGAAAAGTGCCCATTGCCCTCCATCCCCGCTAACACCAGGCCGTAGAACAGACCCTGAGGGTTGAGGTCGGTATTTAGTTCCGGTTCGGCCTGTTCCAGCATCTTCCGGGCAAAAGCCCGCCGGGGAGGGGAAAGATTGGCCTTGAGATAATATTCTCTGACGTAGAGCAGTTCCACCCTCCGGTCGGCAAGCCGGGATAACAGGATTTCCGGGTCCGCGGTCAGACTGCCGGGCTCCGGGGAGGCGAAGAAGCGCCAGGTAAGTCCGGGCAGAACCACGACTTCCGGGAAGACCTGCCGCAGGGTGGCGTCGGCCAGGGCCAGAAAACTACGGCGCACCGGACTGAGGGCGGTTTCGGAACCCGTCAGGCCGAAGCTGAAAACTCCCCGGGGCGCCAGGCAGGCATTCACTTCCGCAAAGAATTCCCGGGTGTAAAAACGGTTGAGCAGCGTGTTCCGAGGTTCCGGCAGGGCCATGATGATAACATCGTAGCGGCTGCCACCCTGCCGGATGAACCTCCGGCCGTCCTGGTAAATAACCCGCAGCCGCTGATCCTGGTAGGGCTGCAAGGCCTCATCGGGAAGGAGCCGCTGGGCCATGGAGATGAGCCGGGGATCCAGTTCCACATAATCCAGCCGGGTGAGGGAAGGAGTCTTGAGAATTTCCCCGGCCAGACCGGCCACGCCGCCCCCCAGCAGCAGGACCTTTTCCGGCCGGGGATGTTGCAGCAGGGCGTAGTGCACCTGCTCTTCGGCGCTCTGGGGATCGGGCCAGCTGAAGAACCACAGGCCATTGGCCGCGAAACTGATCTGCTCGGCCTCCCGGGTGGCGCTCCAGACGCTGTAGGGGGTTTCCTTCACGGCCAGGACGGTGTGTTGCGGCCATTGCCACCGTCGGCTGGCCTCGCTCAGGACGTCGCCCTGAAAGAGCAGGCTGCCAGTCAGGGCCAGGAGGACTATGATGAGGATCCAGGGTCTGCGGCCCCGGAGCACCAGGGCCAGAACTAGCAGAGATATGACCGTGCACCCGAGACCTGCGGCCAACCAAAAGCTGTCCACCCGGCCTAACAACAGCAGGTACAACAGAACGCCGCCGAGGCTCATGCCCAGGGCGTCCAAAGCGTAGGCCCGGCCCATCAGACCGGTGGGGCTCCGGTCTTCCTGCAGCCACCGGCAGGCCAGCGGAAAGAAAAGGCCCGACATGAAGCCGAACGGCCCGCTTAAGACGATATACCAGAAGCCCAGACTGGCCGGTGTGGGCGCCAGCCCGGTGGGCCAGTGCATCAGGGTGGGCAGGGACCTGATCGCCAGCATGGTTAGAGGCAGGCATATTCCCAGGACAACCAGGAGCTGAACCAGAGTGGGCTTCGCCACCGGGCGAATAACCGCCAGACGCCCTCCCGTCAGGCTCCCCACGGCCGTCCAGAGCAGCCAGGCCCACAAAGCCAGCCCTAAATACAGTTCATTACCCTGGGCCAGAGTCAGGAATTCCCGCAGAATAATAATCTGGGCAGCCAGGGTCAAAGCACCGTAACCGATGATCAGACCGTAACTCACGGTCTTGGGGACTCCCGAGAACATGTTACTCACCCCATGTCACCCTGAGGCAGTGATTCACCCCTCATCCTGGCCCTCTCCTCTCCAGGGGTATTGAGCATTACCCACAAGTTGAGAGACGGCGGCTTGGCTTGGGGATAACTAATAGGAATTATTAATTAATGCCCCCCCTCACCCTGACCCTCAATGCTGTTGAATTAAGAGCACCTATGAAAAATCCCCCTAAATCCAATACTGTTCACTTAAGCTAAAAGCAAGATTACTGCTTAGCTAAACAGCACTGCCCCTAAATCCCCCTTTAGAAAAGGGGGACTTTTTAAAGGATATCCTTTAGTTCCCCCCTTTTTTAAAGGGGGGTTAGGGGGGATTTTAATAAGTTGCCAACTCGCCATCTCCCTAATTCAACAGCATTGACCCTGACCCTCTCCCCCAAGGGGATAAGTGAAATTATATCAGGCAGATAAAAAGTTTTGGGTAATGAAAAGCCAGGGGCGCGGGGAATCATCGGTGGGGTGGGCCTCCGTGCCCGCCCTCGTTACGCACCGTGATAATGTTCCTGGCAGCCATGGAAAAAACGCCGGGAACAATGCGGCGCAAGGAAAAATCACACTTTTTGACCGGCACCCTCATTTCCTGACAGGGCTGGAGAGCAAGCCGGACCGGGCTACTCGATCTGATAGCGTTTCAATTTTTCCCGCAGGGTCTTGCGGTCGATCCCCAGGAGGCGGGCGGTGTCGGAGCGCCTCCCGTCGCACTGCTGCAGGATGCGCAGGATATGATCCCTTTCCATATCTTTCAGGCTGACAGCCCCGTTACTGTTCTGGGGGCCGAATTCCACCCCCGAAAAAGCCAGATCCGACAGATCCAGGTAGGGGCCGACACTGAACACCACCAGTCTCTCGATGGTGTTCTCCAGTTCCCGAATATTGCCGGGCCAGTCGTATTCCAGCATCAGCTCCATGGCCTCGGGGGTGAAGCCCTGGACTGTCTTTTTTAGCCGCTGATTGTAAGTCTCTAAAAATGCAGTGAGTAAGGGAGCAATATCCGTTTTCCGCTGCCGCAGGGGCGGGAGGTGGATGGACACCACGTTCAGCCGGTAAAAGAGGTCTTCCCGGAAACTGCCGTTCCGGATGGCCTGGGATAAATCCCGATTCGTGGCCGCAATGATCCGCACGTCCACGGTGATGACCCGGTGGCTCCCCACCCGGGAGATCTTGCGTTCTTGCACGGCCCGCAGGAGTTTGGCCTGCACCTCCAGGCTGATATTGCTGATCTCGTCGAAAAACAGGCTGCCGCCCTGGGAGAGCTCGAATTTGCCGATTTTATTGGCGTTGGCCCCGGTGAAGGAGCCCTTGACGTGGCCGAACAGTTCGCTTTCAAACAGGGTCTCCACCAGGGTGCCGCAATCCACGGTGACAAAAGGCTGATTGTGGCGATGGCTCAGGGAGTGGATTTTCTGGGCAATCAAACCCTTGCCCGTCCCCGACTCTCCGGTGATCAGAACTGTGCTGTCGCTGGGCGCCACCCGTTCCACCATGGCCATAATCCGAGCCATGGCCTCGCTGGCAAAAACTATTCTCGGCCCTTCGGCGTGGTGGCCCGCCGCCGGGGTATCGCCGGTCTCGGGCTGTTTCTCCAATGCCCGCCTTACCATCTGGCGCAAATCATCCGGGGTGAAGGGTTTGGGGAGAAAATCGAAGGCCCCCAGCTTGATGGTTTCCACCGCTGAGGCGATGGTGCCATGGCCGGTAATAATAATTACCTTCGGCCCCGGATCCAGGTTCCTGATCTGCCTGAGGACTTCCACCCCGTTAATATCCGGCATCACCAGATCCAGCAGAATGATATCGTAGGATCCTTTGCCCAGCAGGCTGAGGCCGCGGCGGCCATCGCTGGCCACCTCCACCTCGTGGCCCAGCCGGGACAGGATCTGATAACAGGCGTCCCGCATGGCCTTATCGTCATCTATGACCAGGGTTTTTATGGTTTGAGAACTCATTTCGACGCAGATTCAAACAATCTCGGGGTAGTTTGTCAGCTTGCAGTGGTCAGTGCTCAGGGGCCAGTGGTCAGATTTAAGATATATATTTACTCATTCTTCCGGGGGTGCCGGTTCATCCAGAATGCATCAAACATGCCGGTGGCGGAGTCTTCCAGCCGGTGCTGTTGGTAAAAGAATAAAAATCTATGCCAACTGATCCAATCCGACAGCACTGAGAGCTTGGGCAAGGGGTTAAAAGGATCACCAAAGTGACAATGACCATAATTTATTGCTTTTGACCCCCTGCGCGCTTTTTCTAGTATACTTTCAGTATAATGAACTCAATCCGAAATTGCACTTTTTTTCTCATGGAGGTTTCTGATCACCTCGGTGAATCAGGTCCCCTATGACTGTTAAGCCATCTCCACCTAAAATCCGCCTGGATCGCCTCCTGGTGGAGCGGGGTCTGGCCCCGGGCCGGGATCGGGCCCGGGCTCTGATTATGGCCGGCCAGGTGGAGGTAAACGGCGCCCCCGTGCTCAAGGCCGGGGCCCTGGTCCCCGCCGATGCCCTGGTGGCCTACAAATCACCGGATATGCCCTATGTCAGCCGGGGGGGGCTGAAGCTGGCCGCCGGCCTGGACCATTTCCATATCCAGGTCAACGGCCTGGTGGCCCTGGATGTGGGCATTTCCACCGGCGGCTTCACCGACTGCCTGCTCCAGCGCGGGGCAATCCGGGTTTACGGGGTGGACGTGGGCTATGGCCAACTGGCCTGGCGACTGCGCCAGGACCCCCGGGTCATCGTCTTGGAGCGGACCAACATCCGCCATCTGCTCCGGGAGGCCATCCCCGAGGCCGTGGACCTGGCCGTGGTGGATGTCTCTTTCATATCCCTGAAGCTGGTCCTCCCCCGGGTAATCCTCTTTCTGCGGCCCGGCGGGACTATCCTGGCCCTGGTGAAACCCCAGTTTGAGGTGGGGAAGGGACAGGTGGGAAAGGGGGGGGTGGTGCGTGATCAGGCCCTGCAACTCCAGGCAGTGGCAGAAATCCAGGCCCTGGCCCAAACCCTGGGCCTGGAAGACCGGGGCGTCTTGCCCTCTCCCGTTCTGGGACCCAAGGGAAACCAGGAATATCTGATCCATCTCCACTTTCCCCCATCGGGCAAACAAGCAGCACGAATGACATAATGCTTGTCCTGATCGTTGATTTGACATAAGATTGAAGTCGGTGCCCGACTGAACGGCATTTTCTTGATTTGACTCATATTTCTTTGATTTTCCCGTGAAAATCCCTCTCTAACAATGGGGATTTAGTGGGATTTAGGAGCAATACTGTTCACTTAATAATAAATCTGTGGTATCCTATGACAACACAATTCAGGAGGACCGCAGATGGCACGGACACTTGCATAACTCCCCAACGAACGTTGGGAGATTGAGACGGCTTTGGACGAATTGAAGACCCACTTGCGCGGCGCTCGCATTCTCTTGCGCAGCAAGACGCCCGACTTGGTGCGTCAGGAATTTTATGGCTTGCTGCTGGCTCA
>Ga0194125_10006305_pt1 | contig 17564 bp, 17 predicted proteins | sample TA2KigC250mmetaG_FD_148626 | JGI IMG/M metagenome (GOLD analysis project Ga0194125, IMG submission 148626) | Freshwater microbial communities from Lake Tanganyika, Tanzania - TA2015034 Kigoma Deep Cast 250m | ecosystem: Environmental > Aquatic > Freshwater > Lake | place: Tanzania: Lake... | reverse complement strand
CTTTGTCTATCTCGGCATTCCCTTCATCGCCGGGGTCGCGACCCGCTTCAGCCTCCTGAAGCTCAAAGGCCGGACGTGGTACGAGACGAAGTTCATCCCCCGGATCAGCCCGATCACTCTCATCGCCCTCCTCTTCACCATCGTCGTCATGTTCTCGCTGAAGGGAGAGCTCATCGTCAAGATCCCGCTCGACGTCATCCGCATCGCCGTTCCCCTTCTCCTGTATTTCGTCGTGATGTTCCTCGTCTCTTTCGCCCTCAGCCGCAAAGCGGGGGCGGATTATCCCAAGGCGGCGACCCTGTCGTTCACCGCGGCCAGCAACAACTTCGAGCTGGCCATCGCCGTGGCCGTGGCCGTCTTCGGCCTCCATTCCGGCGAGGCCTTCGCCGCCGTCATCGGGCCGCTCATCGAAGTCCCGGTCATGATCGGCCTCGTCAACGTCGCTCTCTTTTTCAAGCGCAAATATTTCTCGACGGCGGGGCGAACCGGGAGTCTTGCCTGAAGCCCTTTAACCATGGAGAAGAAGAAGATGAGGCCGAAGGCCCCCGAATTGACAATCCCCCTCGGAATGGGCTAACGTGTCCCTGTCATGCCGCTGACGCTGACCGAAGTCCTCCTTCTCGTCGCGACCTTCGCCTTCGTCGCGGCCGTCGTCTTCCTCATCCGGCTCCTCGCCCAGCTCCGCCGGACGGCGGCCGAAGGCGAGAAGGCCCTGGCGGAGGTCCGGGAGCTCGCCCGCCATCTCACCGAGCTCGACCTTGTCGTGAAGGAGCGGGTCGAGGACCTGGGACAAACGCTGGCCGCTTCGAAAAAGGCGGCGACGAGCCTGGCCGAGGCCTCCTGGCTCGTCACCTCCCGGATCGTCCGCCCCTCGGCGAAATACCTCCCCCTCATCCTCCCCGCGGCGAGGTTCGTCTGGCGTCAGTTCGGCAAACGAAAGGAGAAGAGACATGGGAAATGACAACAAGGGCAGCGCCCTCGAAGTCGCCGTTTCCTTCCTCATCGGCGCGGCCACGGGCTTCGTCCTCGGCATCCTGTTCGCCCCGGCCAGCGGCAAGGAGACCCGGAAGAAGATCCACGACGAGGTCGAAAAGTCCACCGAAAAAGCCAAGGATGGATTCGACAAGATCGCCAAGGAGGCCGAGAAGGGGATCAAGGTCGTCAAGGAAAAAACCCAGGAAGGGATCGAAGCGATCAAGGAATTCATCGACAAGAAGAAGCAGGAGTTCATGAAGCACGGCCCCGAGGCCTATCCCGACGACAAGCCCAAGGCCTGATTTCCCCCCCCGAGGCCCGACAACAGCGCCGTTTCCCCAAGAAGTTGGACCCTATGAGCGCCACGGCGATCCTCCAGATCAAGGCCCGCGAAATCCTCGATTCCCGGGGCCATCCGACCGTCGCCGCGGCCGTTGTTTTGGAAGGAGGGGCGGTCGGCAAGGCCTTCGTCCCGTCGGGGGCTTCGACCGGCAGCCACGAAGCCCTGGAGCTTCGGGACGAGGACCCGGCCCGCTACCTCGGCAAGGGTGTCCGCAAGGCCGTCGGCCACATCAACGACGTCATCGCTCCCCGTCTCGCCGGAACGGACGTTCGGGACCAGGCCGCCCTCGACGCCCGGCTTCTCGCTCTCGACGGCACCCCGGCCAAGACGAAACTGGGGGCCAACGCCGTCCTGGCCGTGTCCATGGCCGCGGCCGAGGCGGCGGCCCGGGCCCAAGGCCTGCCTCTCTACGCCTCCCTCCGCCGCGCGGAGTCCTATCTCCTTCCGGTTCCCCAGGTCAACATCCTCAACGGCGGGGCCCACGCCGACAACAGCGTCGACATCCAGGAGTTCATGGTCGTTCCGGCGGGGCTGCCGACGTTCGCCGAGGCGATCCGGGCGGCGGCCGAGGTCTTCCATAACCTCCGGAAAATCCTCAAGAAGAAAGGCTACGGCGTCTCGGTCGGAGACGAGGGCGGCTTCGCCCCCAACCTTCGCTCGAACGAGGAGGCCTTGGACTGTCTCGTCGAGAGCATCCAGAAGGCCGGCTACACCCCCGGCCGACACATCTGGATAGCCCTCGACCCGGCCGCCTCGGAGTTCTTCGACGCCGGACGCTATGTCTTCAAGAAATCGACCGGCGCGGCCCGAACCTCGGCCGAGATGATCGCTTTCTACGCCGGCCTGTGCGACCGGTACCCGATCGTCTCGATCGAAGACGGGCTGGCCGAGGACGACTGGGACGGCTGGAAGGACCTCACCGCCGTCCTCGGCCGCCGCGTCCAGATCGTCGGCGACGACATCTTCGTGACCAATCTCCGGCGTTTTCGCGACGGCCTCGAGCGCCGGATCGCCAACGCCATTCTCATCAAACTCAACCAGATCGGGAGCCTCTCCGAAACCATCGAAACCGTCGATTTCGCCCGGGCCAACGGCTATGCGACGGTCATCTCCCACCGCTCGGGGGAGACCGAGGACACGTTCATCGCCGACCTGGCCGTCGCCTTGGGCGCCGGACAGATCAAGACGGGTTCGATCTGCCGGAGCGAGCGGGTGGCGAAGTACAACCGCCTTCTCGAGATCGAGGAGGAGCTCGGGCCCCGGGCGGCCTTCGCCGGCCGCGAGGCCTTCGCCAAGTTCATTCCTTGAACAGGCGCCCCGAGGCCGGCCCGCCGAATTTCCGCTCATGGGCCAGGAGCCATTCCTTGCGCCACAGCCCGCTCCCGTAGCCGGTCAAATCCCCCCCTTTTCCGACCACCCGGTGGCAGGGGATCAGGATGACGGCCGGATTGCTCCCGTTGGCCGCCCCGACCGCCCGGACGGCCCGGGGGCGGCCGATCTCCCGCGCCACCCGGCCGTACGTCGTCGTTGTCCCGTAAGCGACCTCGGCCACCGCCCTCCAAACCCGGCGCTGGAAATCGGTCCCTTGCGGCCGCAAGGCGGCCGTGAAGGCTTTCCTTCCCCCGGCGAAATATTCGGCCAGCTCTTTCAGGCATTTTTCCAAGGCCGGCGTCCACTCCGACGTCCGCGGCTTTCGGCCGGAGGCGAAGCGGACGGCGAGGACGGCCTCCTCCGTCCCCTCGACCTCGAGGATCCCGATCGGAGAGACATAGTAAGCTTTGCGGACGGTTTCCACGGATGATCTCATGGCTCTCATTATCGAACACAATCATTGCCCTTGACAAGTCGCTGGGGCCCCGACCCAGTTGACTTTGGAGGGACCGCATTCTAAGATAAGGCGTGGTCAAGAGCCGTTCCGTCATCTTTCTATCCTTACTGTTTGCTGCTCTTTGCCCGCTTCGGAGCCGACCCGCGGTCGACGTCAAGACGGCCGCCGACATCGACCGGGAGACCGAAAAAATCCGTCCCGACATGGTCAAGGTCCGCCGCTACATCCATATGTATCCCGAGCTGGCGAACCACGAGGTCGAGACGTCCCGGACGATCGCCGCCAAACTCGCCTCCTGGGGATTGGAAGTCAAGACGGGCGTCGCCCGGACGGGGGTCGTCGGCATGCTCCGGAGCGCCCGCCCGGGAGCCACGGTCGCCCTTCGGGCCGCGATCGACGCCGTACCCGTCTCCGAAGCGGCCGATGTCCCGTTCAAATCCCTCAACCCCGGCATCATGCACGCCACCGGGAACGACCTCCACACGGCCGTCGTCCTGGGCGCCGCCTACGTCCTTTCGACCCTCAAGGACCGATTCGCCGGGAACGTCAAGTTCATCTTCCAGCCGGCCTCCCAGCCCTCCTCCGAAAACGGAGAAAGCGGGGCGGCCTTGATGATCAAGGACGGTATCCTGGACAACCCGGCCGTGGGGGCAATTTTCGGATTTCATGTCCTGCCCGAGACGCTGGGACAGGTCTTCACCGCCCCCGGCATTCTCCTGGCCGGTTCGGACACGTTCGAGATCACGATCAAGGGGCGCTCCGCCCCGGGATTTCAGCCTCAGGACGGCGTGGACGCCATCGTCCTCGCGGCCGAGATCGTCCTCGCTCTGCAGACGATCGTCAGCCGGACCCTTGACCCCGCCGACCCGGCCCTGTTGACCATCGGCCGGATCGAAGGAGGCGCCAAGACCGACGTCATCGCCGACCGGGTCCGCCTCGAGGGCATCGTCCGGACGCAGAACGAGCCCGCCCGGAGGAAGATCCAAAAGCTCATGGAGGCCGCCGTCCGGGGAATCGTCCAGGCCTTCGGCGGCGACTACGCCTTCACCTTCAAGCCCGGAGTCCCCCCGCTCGACAACCATCCCGAGCTGGTCGAATTCGTCCTTCCGGCGCTCCGGGAGGCTTTGGGAGAACGGCAGGTTCTGCCGATCAAACCCCTGATGATGGCCGACGACTTCGCCGTCTTCGCCCAAAGGGTTCCGGCGTTCTTTTTTTTCCTCGGCACCCGCAACCCGCGCCTCCCCCCCGCCTCGCTCTCCAGCCCCCATTTCAACCCCGACGAACGGGCCATCGGGACGGGGATCAAAATCCTCGCCCATCTCGTTCTCGACGGCTTGGAACGGCAAAGCCGGATGGCCAAGGGCGAGCATCCCCGGCCTTGAAGCCTGATGGCCTTCCCTCTTTTCCTGATGGCCGTCCCTTTCGCCGGGGGCATCTGGCTGGGCTCGTCCGCCGTTCTCGAACCGGCCGCCTGGGCGGTCTTGGCCGCTCTTTTTTTGGCCGCAGCCTGGGGTTTTTTCCTCTTGAGGAAAACGACCGCTCCGTTCTTCCTCGCCCTCGCCGTCTGCGGCGCTTTGGGAGCCGGCCTCATCGCCCGGGCCGAGGGACGGTCCCAGGAGAACCCGCTCTCCGGCCTGCCCCGCGGCATCTACGCCGATTTCACCGGGACGCTCCTCCGCTCGCCGGGCCGGGGGATCGAGCGCGACGATTTCCTCCTGCGGGTGGCCTCGATCCGCCTCCGCGACCGGAACCTATCGGCTCGGGGAATCCTCCGGGTCTCCATTCCGCACTCGGCCGAGTTCCCCGGCCGGCTCGACGTCTTGACGGGCGACCGAGTCACCGTCTCGGCCCAGATCCAATCCCCGCGGGAATACCGGAACTTCGACGAGCCTTTCTATCCCCTTTCCCTAAAAATCCGCGGGATCAACGCCCAGGCCTCGACGAAAAGCCCCCTCCTCGTCGTCCGGGAAGACCCCGGCCGAACGGCCTTCGTTCCTCTCCGTCTCGTCTCCCGCCTCCGCCAGGCTTTTCAGCGAAGCCTGGAGCGTTTCTTCCCTTCCGCCGGACCGCCGTCCTCCCTCTCGCCTGAGGGGGCCGTCCTCGAGGCTCTCATCCTCGGTGAGCGCGGCCGGATGGATCCGGCCACGGCCCGGGACCTCCAGAGGACGGGGATTTTCCATCTTTTCGCCATCTCCGGAGCCCACGTCGGCATCGTCGCTTCCTCGCTTTCCTCCTGCTCAAGGCCGTCCGGATCCCGGCCCGCGCCTCCCACGCCGCCGTTCTCGCCGTCCTCCTCGCCTATGCCCTCCTCGTCGAGGGAAGGCCGTCCGTCGTCCGGGCCGTGGCCATGGCCTCGATCTACATCCTCGGAAAAATCTTCTGGAAGGATGCCCATCCCCTCAATGCCCTGGGCATCGGGGCCGTCCTCATCCTCCTGGCCAATCCGTTCCAGCTCTTCGAGGCCGGCTTCCAGATGACCTTCGGGGCCACCCTGGGGATCATCCTCTTGTTCCCCCGGATCCGGAACGTCCTTCCCCGTCTCCCCTTGAGAATCTCGGAGCTGTTCGGGGTGTCTCTGGCGGCCCAGGCCGCCGTCTTCCCCATTCTGGCCCGGTCTTTCCACCGGGTCGTTTTCTCGGGAGTCCTCCTCAATCTGATCGCCGTCCCTTTGGCCGGCCTCATCATGGCCGCCGGCTACGTATTCCTCCCCCTTTCCCTCGCCGCCCCGGACTTGGCCGGCCGGGCCGCGGGCGTCATGGCCTTTCTCGTCCGGACGTTTCTGGCCTCCTCGCGGCTGCTTGACGGCCTGCCCTTCCTCTCCTTCCGCGTCCCGACCCCTCCGGCCTCCCTCGTCCTCGCCTATCTCGCCGGGCTGGGGGCCCTTCTCCTGCCGGCTCGATTCCGTCCGGTCCGCCGGGCCGGCGGCGCGGTCGCCTTGGCCGCTTTCCTTCTTGTCGTTATCCATCCGTTTCCGTCCTCGGTCCGGGATTTGACCGTCACCGTTCTCGACGTCGGCCAGGGCGACTCGATCCTGGTCGAATTCCCCGGCCGGGCGAAAATGCTCGTCGACGGCGGAGGCCTTCCCGTCGGCGGCTTCGACATCGGCGAACACGTTGTCTCCCCCTTCCTCTGGAACAAGGGGATCAAGCGCCTCGACCTTCTCGTCCTGTCCCACGCCCACCCCGATCATCTCCATGGCCTCGCCGCCGTCGCCGAGAACTTCCGGGTGGGCGAGTTCTGGGAAACGTCCGCCCCGCCCACGGATAAAGCCTATGATCGTTTGAATCGCGCCCTGGCCGGAGTCCGGAGGAAACGCGTCGCCAGGGGGGAGGCCTTCACCCGCGGAGGGGTCGACGTGGACGTCCTCTCTCCGCCGGCCTGTCCGGCCGACGGAAGTCCCGTCGACAACGAGCTGTCGATCGTCCTCCGCCTGAAACAGGGGGCGATGAGCTTTCTTCTCCCGGCCGATATCGGCCGGGCCGCCGAAGCGGAAATCCTGTCCGCCGGCCTGGACGTTCGCAGCCAGGTCCTCAAATCGCCCCACCACGGCAGCGATTCCTCGAGCTCGGAGGCTTTCTTGGAAAGCGTCCGGCCGGAGGTCGTCGTCATCTCGGTCGGCCGGGGAAACGTCTACAACCTTCCCCATCCGGAGGTCATGGAGCGTTACCGCAAGAGCGGAGCGCGCGTTTTCCGGACCGACCTCGACGGAGCGGTCGAAATCCGGACCGACGGCCGGGCCCTCCGTTTCCGCACCGCGGCCGGGCCGGCCGCCGACGGCCCCTCGGAGCGGCTCAGCGGAAATAAATGAAGGACACTTGGATGCCGAGCTCCCGCTCGTCGTTCGAGCCGGGGATGGCCTTGGCCGGGACGAAGCTCCGGTCGACGCCGATCGTCAGGAGGAACTCGTCCTTGTCGCCCAGCATTTCCTTCTTGACGGCATAGGATTTGTCGAAAAGCGGCTCCTCGGCGACGAACTCATCCAGAGCCAGGTCGTTGATTTTGAAGACAATCTTCTGATTCTTGACGGCTCCGATATTCGCTTCTCCCCGGATGACGAGGAGGGCGTCCCGGCGGGGGTTGTCGATCACGCACCGGGCTTCCTTGGCCGTCCACCGCCACTGCTTGAGGACGGTGTCCTGGTTGACCTCGAGGTCATACCAGCCGCTCTCGTAGATGACCTCGGGCGTCCCGAGGGGCGGCGGAACGACGGTCAGCTTTTTGGACAAGACGTCCTGGCTCGATTTCCCGGACCGGTCGAAGGGATTGTAAAAACCGACCGAAAGACGAAGGGTCGCTTTCCCCTTGAAGGCCGGGTCGAATTCGTCGATGAATTGGGGAATGTAAATCCGCCGGGTGAAGGCGTAGGTCCGGTCGGGCTCCCATTTCGAGGTCGGCGGGTCGGGGATGTAGTCGTCCTGGAGGAGAAGGTTGTCGTTATGCCAGAAATGGACATAAATGTTGTTGTCGCGGCCGGGCGTGACGAAATCGCTTCCCGTTTTCCAGGTGAAGGTCATGTCCGTCATCAAATTGTCCGTCAAGGCGGCCTCGGCGAACTCGACCTCGAGGCTGACGCCTTGGACCTGGGGACGGTTTCGGCATCCGGCCGATGCCAGGGCCGCGGCCGCCAGAACGATCCAAACGAAAATCATGCGCTTCATGTCGTTCCTCCACGCGAAAGGGCGGGGATATTATAGGGCGTTTTATGATATATTTCCAGAAAAATGAGCTTTCCCGTCGGCCTTTATTCCCGGGCTTCGCAAGCCGTATGCGCCGTCCGGGCCGGCCTTTACGCCCGCGGCTGGCGCAAGCCCCGTCCGGCCCCGCTGCCCGTCGTCAGCGTCGGCAACCTCTCGCTCGGCGGCTCGGGGAAGACTCCGGTCGTCATCGCCCTGGCCGCCGCGGCCATGGAGCGGGGATGGAAGCCGGCCGTCGTCAGCCGTGGCTACAAGGGCCGATGGGAAAGGCACGGGGGCATCGTCTCGGACGGAACAGCGGTCCTCGCCTCCTGGCGGGAGGCCGGCGACGAGCCCGCCTTGATCGCCCGGAGGCTTCCGGGAACGGGCGTTTTCGTCGGCCGCGACCGCCTCGCCTCCTGCCGCCGGGCCAGCCTCGGCGGTTTCGACCTGGCCATTCTCGACGACGGCTTCCAGCACCTCCGTCTCGCCCGGGACCTCGACATCGTCCTCCACCGGCCGGGCCGAAACGGCTATCTGAGGGAAGGCTTCGGCGCCCTCCGGCGGGCCGACCTCGTCTTGTGCCCAGCAGACCCCGGACCGGAGGGGCCGTTCTTCCCTCCGGGAGCGAGCCCCCGTCTCGGCGCCTTTTCTTTCCGGATTCAACCCGAGTCCGTCGTCGACCTCGGATCGGGGCGTCCCGCCGGCCTCGAATCCCTCCGCGGAAAGAGGGCCGTGGCCTTTTGCGGGATCGCCCGGCCCGAGAGGTTCTTCAACCTTCTCGAGGAACTCGGCCTCGACATCGCGGTTCGCATCTCCTTTCCCGACCATTTTTCCTATCCTCCACGGGCCCTGGCCGCGATCTCTTCGGCCCTTGGCCGGGCCGGAGCCGAGGCCGCCGTGACGACCGAAAAGGACGGCGTCAAGATCGAGGGCTCCCCGTCCGGCGCGTGGCCTTTCCCGGTCTACGCCCTGCGCCTCGCCGTCGAACTCCCCGAGGAAGTCTTCCAAGCCGTCGACGCGGCCGCGGCGCGGACGGAGCCCCGCCTTGGCTGAGGCCGGCCGGCCGCCGACCTGGGGCCAGTGGACGGCCTTCTGGGCCTACAGGGCTTTCGCTTTTCTCCTCGCCGTAATCCATCGCCGCACCGCCCTGGCCCTCGGCGATGCCGTCGGCCGGCTCGCCTTCCGGCTGGACGGGCGCCGCCGGCGCATCGCCCTCGATAACCTCGCCCTCGCTTTCTCTCAGACGACGACCGCCGCCGAACGGCGGACCATCGCTCGGAAATCCTTCCGAAACTTCGGCCGGGTCGTCTTCGACACGCTCGCCCTTTCCCGCCGGCCCCGCGAGTACGCCCTGGGCCTCGTGGACGTCGAAGGGCAAGGCCATCTCGAGGCCGCCCTGGCCCCGGGCCGCGGCGTCCTCGTCTTCACCGCTCACTATGGGAACTGGGAGATCGGCTGCGGGCCGATCTCCGGGACGGCTCCCTTCGGGGTCATCGCCCGCCCTCTCGACAACCCCCTCATCGACCGAAGCCTCGTCCTGGCCCGGGAGCGCCTGGGTGTCCGGGTCATCCCGAAGACGGGTGCCGGCCGGCACATCCTCCGGGCCCTGGGCCGGAACGAGATCATCGGCCTTCTCATCGATCAAAACGTCCTCCGCCGCGAGGCGGTGTTCGTCGACTTCTTCGGCCGGCTTGCCGGAACGACCCCCGCCCTGGCGGCGTTCCATCTCAAGACGGGGGCTCCCCTTCTCCCCCTGTTCATCGACCCCCTCCCGGCGGGACGATATCGTCTCCGGCTGCTCGAGCCTCTCGTTTTCCCCCCGACCGGCCCGGCCCGGGAGGACGTGTTGAAAATCACCGGGATCTGCACTAAGATGATCGAGCGCGAGATCAGGGACCGTCCCGAGGCTTGGCTCTGGTTCCACAAGCGCTGGCAATCGAGGCCCGTCGATGAAAGATAAGTCTTCCCGTCCCGACCGCGCCCGCGGCCGGGCGTTCGACGAACTCCGGCCTCTCCGGATCGTCCCCGACTACCTCGATTTCGCCGACGGTTCGGCCTTCATTGAGATGGGCCGGACCAGGGTCCTCGCCGCCGCGACGATCGAGGAGAAAGTCCCCCCCTTCCTCAAGGGCGGCGGCCGGGGATGGGTCACGGCCGAGTACGCCATGCTTCCCCGGGCGACCGAAAAACGAACTCCCCGGGATCGTTTTCCGGGCCACGCCTCGGGGCGAAGCCACGAAATCCAGCGCCTCATCGGCCGGTCCCTCCGGGCCGTGACCGACCTTCGCGGGCTCGGCGAAAGGCAGATCATCCTCGACTGCGACGTCATCCAAGCCGACGGCGGGACCCGGGTGGCCGCGATCAACGCCGCCTGCGTCGCCTTGGCCCTGGCCTTGAAAAAACTCTACGACGAGAAAACCATCGATTCGATGCCCCTCCTGAACCTCGTCGGGGCCGTTTCCGTGGGGATCGTCGGGGGGGAAGCCCGCCTCGACCTTGACTACGCCGAGGACGCCGGCGCCGAGACCGACATGAACGTCGTCGAGACCGACCGCGGCCAGCTTCTCGAAGTCCAGGCCACGGCCGAAAAAGCGCCCTTTTCCCGAAACCTCCTCGAGTCCCTCCTCCGCCTCGCCGACAAGGGCGTCGCCGAGGTCATCCAGGCCCAGAAAGACGTCCTGAAGCGCAAGAGCCTCCTCTTCATGGCCTACGCCAGGCCGTAGCGGGAGGACCAGGAGGGACATGAGCCGAATTCTCCTCACCGGAGGAGCGGGCTTCCTGGGGAGCCATCTGGCCGAAGCCCTGCTCAACCGCGGCGACGACGTCATCTGCATCGACAATTTCTTCTCCGGACACAAGGACAACATCCGGGGATTCCTCGGACATCCCTTCTTCGAGCTCCTCCGCCACGACGTCATCCATCCCCTATTCGTCGAAGTCGACCGGATCTACCATCTCGCCTGTCCGGCTTCCCCGGTCCATTACCAGCAGAATCCGATCAAGACCGTCAAAACGAGCGTCATGGGGACGATCAACATGCTCGGGCTGGCCAAGCGGATTCGAAGCCGGGTCCTCCTCGCCTCGACCTCGGAAGTCTACGGCGACCCCAAGGTCCATCCCCAATCGGAAGACTATTGGGGGCACGTCAACCCGATCGGCCTCCGGAGCTGCTACGACGAGGGCAAGCGCGTCGCCGAGACCTTGATGATGGATTACCACCGCCAGAACGCGGTCGAGATCCGGATCGCCAGGATTTTCAACACGTACGGCCCCCGGATGGCCGTCGAAGACGGCCGCGTCGTCTCGAACTTCATTGTCCAAGCCCTGCGCGGAGCGCCCCTGACGATCTACGGCGAGGGGCTCCAGACGCGCTCCTTCTGCTATGTTTCGGACATGATCGACGGCCTCATCCGCCTGATGGATTGCGGCGAATTTCCGGGGCCCGTCAACCTGGGCAATCCCCGGGAATTCACCGTCCTCGAACTGGCCGAGACCATCCTCCGCCTGACCCGGAGCGCCTCCCCCATCGTCCGGAAGCCGCTGCCTTCGGACGATCCCGCCCGGCGACGGCCGGAAATCGGCTTGGCCCGGAAACTCCTTGGCTGGGAACCCAAGGTCTCCTTGGAGGAAGGACTCGGGCTGACGATCGAATATTTCCGGAGAAAGCTCGGGTCCTAACCGTTCCCCGAGGTCGATGGGACCTGCCCCATCAAAGAGAGGAGTCCATCAGGCGTGAGCTTGACTTAAAAGAAATCGGGCTATATGATATTTTCCCGTTAAATAACATATGTTTTTTATGAAGCCCGGCTGCCATCGCTCTCGAGGGAGGTCCTCATGAATCTCGTCACCGGACTCATTCTGGCCGGCGCCGCGGCCGCGGTCCTGGCGCTCCTTGGCCTGGTCATAGCCAAGCAATACCGCAAGGTCGGCCCCAGCGAGGCCTTGATCGTCTCCGGCCGCAAGAAGACGATCACCCTGCCGGACGGGACGAAGCGGAGGGTCGGTTACCGCATCCGCCTGGGCGGGGGGACCTTCGTCCGGCCCTTCGTCGAGAAGGCCGACATCCTGGCCATGGAGGTCATCCCGATCTCGATCCGGACGCCCGAGGTCCTGACCCGGGGCGGCGTCCCCGTTCTGGCCGACGCCACGGCCCAGGTCAAGGTCGATTCCTCGGAATGGGCCATCCATCTCGCCGCCGAGCAGTTCCTCGGCCTGGGCAAGGACGGCATCCGCGACGTCGCGGCCAACATCCTTGAAGGCCGGATGCGGGAAGTCATCGGGACGATGACCGTGGAGGAGATCTACCGAGGCCGAAGCGATTTCAACGGCCGGGTCGCCGAGGCCGTCCGGGCCGACATCGCCCGGATGGGCCTGACCCTCCTGTCCTTCGCTCTCCGCGAGTTCAGCGACACCCAGGGCTATCTCGACGCCCTCTCCAAGCCGCTCATCTCCGCCGCCAAGCGGGAAGCCGCCGTGGCCGAGGCCGAAAGCCAGAAAGAGGCGATCATCAAATCCTCCCAGGCCCGCAAGGAAGGGGAGGTCGCCCGCCTCCAAGCCGAGGCCCTGATCGCCAAGGCCCAGTGGGAGAACGAAGCCAAGAAAGCCGAAAGCCTGATCCAGGTCAACCAGAAAAAGGCCCAGGCCGATTTTTCCTACGAGCTCGAGCGCCATCGCCTGAGCCAGGACCTCAAGCGGGAGGAATCCAAGGTCCGGATGGTCGAGAAGGAGCAGGCCATCAAGATCGAGGAGCTCGAGATCCTCCGCCGGGAGAAGGAGCTCGAAGCGAACGTCCTCAAGCCGTCCGACGCCCGGAAATACCAGATCAAAGCCGAGGCCGAGGCCGAAGAGTTCCGGATCCAGGCCGAAGCCCGGGGCAAGGCCGAAGCTCTCAAGCTGGAGGGACAGGCCGAGGCCGCCCGGATCAAGGACAAGGGCGAGGCCGAGGCCTCGGCCATGACCAAAAGGGCCGAAGCCATGGGCCGCTACAACGAGGCCGCCGTCCTCGAGATGTACATGAAGGTCCTCCCCGAGGTCGTCAGGGGCGTGGCCGAACCGCTCTCGAAGATCGATAAAATCGTCATGATCAACAGCGACCGGGAGCTCGGGGCGGCCAAGGTGACGTCCCAGGTCGCCCAAGTCCTGTCCCAGGTCCCCGACGTCGTCCAGGCCCTGACCGGAGCCGACCTGAAGAAATACCTGCGGGACAAGCTGTCGCCCGAGGAGAAGACGGCGAAATAACATGGTTTCCGACAAAGCCAACCGGATCGGCGCCTCCCCGACCTTCAAAATCGCGGCCAAGGCCAAGGCCATGCGGGCCGAAGGGATCGACGTCGTCGACCTTTCGATCGGCGAGCCCGACTTTCCGACCCCGTCCCACGTCAAAGCCGCCGGGATCAAGGCCATCCAGGACAATTTCACCAAATACACCGAGAACGAGGGGATTCCGGATCTCAAGAAAGCCGTCATCGCCCGCTACCGCGAGGATTTCGGGCTGTCCTACGCCCCGAATGAAGTCATCATCTCGACCGGAGGGAAGAGCTCCCTCTTCCACGCCGTCCAAGCCCTGGTCAACGAGGGAGAAGAGGTCATCATCCCGGCCCCCTACTGGGTGACCTACCCGGAAGTCGTCAAGCTCGCGGTCGGCAAGCCCGTCGTCGTCCCCGTCAGGGAGGAGAACGGCTTCGTCCTGACCCCCGACGAGCTCCGGGCCCACATCACCCCGGCGACCAAGGCCCTCATCCTCAACAGCCCTTCGAATCCGACCGGAGCGGCCTACGGCCGGGCCGAACTCGAAGCCCTGGCCGAGGTCATCCGCCAGGAGGACATCTTCGTCCTCTCCGACGAAATCTACTCGGCTCTCGTCTACGACGATTTCCGGGTCACGAGCATCGCCGCCCTGGACGAGGACATCCGGAAGAAGACGATAATCCTCAGCGGAGTGGCCAAAGCCTATTCGATGACCGGCTGGCGGATCGGCTACGCCCTCGGGCCGGCCCCTCTGATTGCCGGCATGTCGCGGATCCAGAGCCACACGACCTCGAATCCGGTCTCCATCTCCCAGAAGGCCGGGGTCGAAGCCCTCGGCGGGCCGCAGCACGAGATCGGCAAGATGGTCGCCGAATTCCAGCGCCGGCGCAACTACTGCCTGATGAAGCTCCAGCAGATCCCGGACCTGTCCTGCTTCAAGCCCCAGGGGGCCTTCTACCTTTTCCCGAACGTCCGGTCCTATTACGACAAGGAGTTCAACGGCACGCCCATCCGCAACTCCTACGGCCTGGCTTATTTCCTCCTTCGGGAAGCCCAGGTCGCCGTCGTTCCCGGGGACGCCTTCGGATCGGACGACCACATCCGGCTGTCTTATGCGATGTCGATGGCCGTTCTGGAAAAAGGCTTCGACCGGATCGCCCGGGCCTTGGCCCGCCTCAAGCCGGCCCGGAAGGCCAAGCGCGTCGCCTTGAGCAATTATGCCACGCGGCAGCGGGGACCGCTGCCGGTCGAAGCCCGGCTCCCCCTCAAGGTCCGCGACGGCCTCGTCGCCGAGGTCTCCGGCCGCCTCGGCCCCGAGAACGTCTTCGAGTGGAACGCCAACATCAGCGGGATCGTCGTCCAGCTGCGGACGAACGCCCGGCACCTTCACGATTTCTGGGTCGAAAATTTCTTCCCGGCCCAGCTCGAGGCCGAGATCGAGCCCCACGGCATCCTTTACGCCGTCGACGGCCTGCCCGGCCGCGAGCCGCGGGCCTTTTACAGCACCGAGACGAAAACGGGGGTCGTCGCCAACTGCGACGCCTACGGCCCCGTCCGGAGCCTGGCCCTGGGCCTCGTGGCCGACATCGCCGCCCGGCACTTCGGGACGGTCATGGTCCGAGGGATGTCCCTCGACTTCGACGGCCAGGGACTCGCCCTCATCGGCCCCCCCGGGACGAAAAAAACCGACCTCTTTTTCGGGCTCCTTCGCGACTCCCGGTTCCGTTTCCACAGCGCCGAGACCCTGGTCATCCGTTTCGCCGGCAAGGCCGCCCCGGCCGACGCCGTCGAGCGTAAGTTTTACATCCCGACGAACACGGTCGAGCTCCTCGGCCGTCTGGCCCCCCTCTTCGACAACAGCAAGTGCGAGAACGTCGTCGTCCGGAAGGACGATTGCCGCCTGGAGGCGTGTTTGAGAGCCGAGGATTGCCGCCTCGACCGGGGCTCTCCCTTCTGCTACAAGGCCTCCAAGGAGGCCCACGCCCTTCTCGACGCCGCCTGGATCTCCGGCCCGGCCGGAGTCGCCCGACGGACGTCGCTCCGCTGGCTCTTCCTTCTCCAAAACGATCCCGTCGCCCCGGACGTGGAAGAGCTCACTCCCGATGAAGCCCTCCGTCTCCTCGCTTCGGGAGAAATGCCGGGATCGGCCAAGGGCGGTCCGTCCAAACCCCTGCCCTTCTTCAACCCCCATCTTCTTCTCACCGAAGAAGAGGTGATCGAGGTCCAGACGGCCCTCTTCCAGAGGCTCCTCCAGAACGCCTCGGTCTATCTTTTCAACAGCCGGGCCGCCGGCGCGGAAAAAATCAAGGAGATCGTCGGGGCGAAATAATTCTCGGCCGGCCCGGCCCGGGGCGTCAAGAAAAGAGGCGGGATTCGAGGTCCTCGGCGAGCTGGTGGAGGAGAAAAAGGTGGATCTCCTGGATCCGCGGCGTCGACGTTGACGGGACGTCGAGAAGAATATCGGCCGCCCGGGCGGCCGCGGCTCCCCCGCCGCCGGTCAGGGCGATCGTGACCATCCCTTTCTCCCGGGCCGCCGCCAATCCCTCGAGGACGTTGGGCGAGCGGCCGCTCGTCGTCAAGGCCAGGGCCACGTCCCCGGTCTCGCCCAGAGCTTCGATCTGGCGCCGGAAAACGGCGGCGAAGGACATGTCGTTCCCGATCGAGGTGAGGACGGCCGTGTCCGTGGTCAGGGCCGCGGCCCGGATCGGGGGCCGGACGGCGAGAAATTTGTTGACGAGCTCGGCCGCGAAATGCTGGGCTTGGGCCGCGCTCCCGCCGTTTCCGAAGACGAGAATTTTGCCGCCCAAGCCGAGGGCCTGCCGGCAGGCGCGGACGGCCTGTTCATACGCGTCCTTTCTCGAGGCGTAGAACGCCTCCAGAATCCGGCTCCATTCGAGGGCCACGGCTTTGGGGTCCATGATTCTCTCCTTCAGTCCAGTCCGGCCAGGATCGCCCGTCTCACTCGGTCGATGAGAGCGCTCACGCCGCCCTCCCCGGCCGAAACGGGGGGATGAACGATCACCCGGATTTCCCCCTTCCCCGGGACGATCCGGCCCTTGGGCATCAGGCCGAAGGTCCCCCGGATGGAGATCGGCACGACGGGGGCGCCGCTTTCCAGGGCCAGAAAGAACCCCCCCCGCCGAAATTCCCGAAGGCTTCCGGTCAGGCTCCGGGTCCCTTCCGGAAAGACGAGGAAGGAGTATCCGTGATCTTTCATCGCCCCGGCCGCCCTTTCGATGGCCGCCCGGCCCGTCCGCACGCCCTTCCGGTCGACGGGGACGAACCCCGCCAGCCTCATCCCCAGGCCGAGGACGGGAACGCGGAAGACGCTCTCCTTGATGATGACCCGGAGAGGCCGGGGGATCAGGAGAAAGAGGAGGGGGCCGTCGAGAAAGCTCGCATGATTGGCCATATAGACGGCCGGGCCGGCCGGATCGGCGTGCTCCAGTCCGCGGAGGTCGAGTCGAAGGCCCAGGATCCGGCGGCTGATCCGCATGGCCCACTTCCCAAGGCCGATCAGCCCGTCGCCCGCTCCGAACATCGCCGCCGGCGGCAGGACAACGACCAGGGCGCCGAGAGCAAAGAGATAAAGCAGGAGAAGAACGGTCGTCCGGAAAATCACGGGGGCTATTATACGCCCCCGGGGAGCGGATGGTAAGGCCCCTCCGCCCGGAGGCGAACAGGGTCATGACCCCGGGACGCCGGAGCGCGGCCCGCGGATCATCTGGCCGTTCATGTTGACGAGGTCGCGGCCGAAATCGGCCAAGGAGCGGATCTCGTAAAGTCCGCCCTCGGGGAAGGCCGGGGCGTAAGCCCAACTCTCGGCGGCCATGTCCCGGCCGTAGGAGAAAATGAGGAAGTCCGAATCCGAGGCTCCTTCGAGGCCGTAAACGCCGTTGCAAAGGTCTCCGGTGAAGACCTGGAAATCCGTTCCCCACTGATCCGTCAAAGGGACGGCCTTGATGTACGTCGGCGACAGGGCCGCCTTGAGCTCGTTCCCGATCGGCCCGCCGTTCGGCGGCAGAACGACCCGGTCGGTCAGATAATCGATGCAGCCCTTGGCGAGGTGGGTCATGTCCTGCTGGGTGCCGCGGACCTTGGCTTTCTGCATGGCGTTCATGACCGCCGGAATCAGGAGGGCGGTCAAAAGACCGACGATCGCGACGACGATCAGCAGCTCGATCAAGGTGAAGCCGGACCTTCGTCTCGACATGCCGTCTTCCTTTGTTCCGGGAAAAAAAAGGGGCGGCCGGAGCCGCCCCGTTTCCTCGGACTTCAGAACCTTGCCTACGAACCGGTCACGCCAGCCCGCGGGCCGCGGATGAACGAGCCGTTGTAGCTGATGAGGTCTTTGGCGAAATCGGCCGTGCCCGTGATCGTGTAGAGGCCGGCCTCGGGCGAGGCGGGGACGTACGTCCAGCTCTCCAAGGCTCCGCCCCGGCCGCGCGAGGCGACCAGGAAGTCGTCGTCGGCGGCCCCGGAGATGCCGTAGTTG
>Ga0194125_10006302_pt1 | contig 17569 bp, 18 predicted proteins | sample TA2KigC250mmetaG_FD_148626 | JGI IMG/M metagenome (GOLD analysis project Ga0194125, IMG submission 148626) | Freshwater microbial communities from Lake Tanganyika, Tanzania - TA2015034 Kigoma Deep Cast 250m | ecosystem: Environmental > Aquatic > Freshwater > Lake | place: Tanzania: Lake... | reverse complement strand
CCTTTGGGCAACCCCGTAGTGCCTGAGGTGTAGCAGATGACAGCTATGTCGCTTCCCTTGCCTCGCTCTACGTTAGCGTCGAAGGCCTCTGGATGGGATTTCTCATATTCTCTGCCCAGTTCCAATACATTGTTGAAGCTGGTCAATATCGGGTCATCATAATTCCAAACGCCTTTGGGGTCCCAGTAAATGATCTTTTTTAACAGTGGCAGCTCATCCTTGATCTGGAGCATCTTATCTACCTGCTCCTGGTCGCCTGCTATCACAAACTTGGAGTCTGAGTGTTGGACAAAGAATTTCACTTCGTTTGGCATGCAGTCAGTGAAAATGCCAAGCGCAACTCCTCCGGCTGCCTGGGTGGCTAGCTCTGTCCAATAAGCTTCTGGCTTGTTTTCGCCCAGTATTGAAACCGTATCGCCTGCTTTTAGGCCCAAACTGACCAGGCCTAGCGATAAGTATTTGACGTTTTCATAGTAAGCTTTCCAGCTATATTCCTGCCAGAAGCCAAATCGCTTTGCCCGCATGGCGACTTTGGTGTCGCCGTACTTTTCGTAGTTGTATTTCAGGAGTTTGGGCAGGGTATCTGCTGTTTCCAGTCTTGTGGCCAGGCTCATGCTACTCTTCCTCACCGAGGTAGGCTTTTATCACCGCTTTGTCGGCCATTATCTGTTTTGGTGTGCCTTCGGCTATCTTCAGGCCGAAGTCCAGCACCACAATCCGGTCAGCTATGTCCATGACCACTCCCATGTCATGTTCAATCAGCACTATGGACTTGACCCCGTCCCTGAGTACAGGCGTGTCGGGATAGGTCTCACCCTGTCCTTCGAAGATGTCGATGATGAACCTGGCCATGTCCTCTTTCTCTTCCACGTTCATGCCTGCCATAGGCTCATCGAGCAGGAGCAGTTTTGGTTCCAGTGCTAATGCTCTGCCCAGGTCAACCCGTTTCCTCTGGCCATAGGGCAGCGAGCCTACTATCTTTTTCCTGATGGCTTCCATCTCCAGGAAGTCGATGATGTCTTCGACTACCCTCCTGTGCCTGATTTCCTTGTCGTGTTCTGGGCCGAAATAGATGGCTCCGGCCAGGAAGTTGGGCTTGAGGTGGATATGCCTGGCGGCCATGAGGTTGTCCAGGGTGGTAAGGCCGGTGTAGAGCTGAATGTTTTGAAAGGTGCGGGAGATGCCCAGTTTGGCTATTTTGTGAGAAGGTAGCCTGGTGATTTCTTTGTCGCCGAAGATGATATTGCCCTCCTGGGGACGGTAGAAGCCATTGATACAGTTGAGCAGGCAGGTCTTGCCGGCGCCGTTGGGGCCGATGATGGCCAGGATTTCACCTTCTCTTACCTGGACATTGATGCCACCGAGGGCCTGCAAGCCACCGAAAGAGAGGGAGACATCTTCAATGCGTAGTTTGGCGCCGTTGCTTGATTTAGTTGCCATAGCCAATTCCACCTATTTCATGGACAAAGCCACGCCTGAAGATTCTTATACTCAAGCCATCGAGGTTGTTACCTCGCTAGACTACACGACCACTATATGCGAGAACGGAGGTGACTGCTAACTGGTTTGAATCTTTTTGGTATCAGGCAAGAAACCCCTGTTAGTATACATCATTTGTCAAGCAATAGTGCGATATGTTGCATAGGTTACTATGCTATATGCAACTAAATTTTTACCAGTGTATTCTTATCGCACAAAAAAGTCAATAGTCGGAGCAGAGATGTCAGGCGCAATTATTTGGATTATGTTACCATTGAACGAACATTGGCATGACGACGTGGACGTAGTTGTCCACGCCCATGGGGCGGATGACACCCGGGCTGGAGGAGGTGGTGGTTTCCAGTGCCACCTGTTTTTGGTGGATGACGCCGAGCACGTCTGAGACGTATTTGGCATTGAATGCGATCTTGGCTGCCTCGCCATCGATAAGCGCGTCAATTTCGCCCTCATTCTCGCCGATCTCCTCAGCGCGTGCAGAGATTTTCATCTTGCCAGGGGTAGGCTCAACGCCCGGTGTCATTTCCACGCGGACGATGCCGCTGCCATCGCGGGCGAAGATGGATGCCATCTTGATGGCTTGCAGGAACTCGGCAACATCGATTACAGCGCGTGTCTGGTAGCTCTGGGGAATAAGCTGTGAGTAGTTGGGGAAGGTACCCTGTATAAGCTGGGAGACCATCTCTATGTTCTTGAGGTGGAACAGTACCTGGCTTTTTTGCTGGTTTACCGTTATCTCGACCGGCTCTTCCTGGTCGGCGAGGAAGCGGCTGAGCTCGTTGAGAGCACGCGCCGGTATGATGACGGCCACTTTGTTACTAACAGGTGACAGGAGTGTGGTGTTGTGCACGCCGAGCCTGAAGCCGTCGGCGGCAGCCATAGTGAGCTTGTCTTTTTCGAATTCGAACTGGACGCCGGTAAGCACGGGGCGCGATTCCTCGGTAGCTGCGGCGAATGCCACCTGACCGATTCCGGTTCGCAAGGCTTCAGCTTCTATCTTGGTGGTGGCGCCGTCTCCCACCTTGGGGATGGGGGGGAAGTCCTGGGCATCGAGGCCATTGATTCGTGTCTCGAAGCGGGCACACTTCAGCTTGAGGGTATTTTTGGTGAGGGTGATGTTTATCTGGTCATTGGGCAAGAGGTTGACGAACTCGGTGAGCAGGCGGGCGGGGACGGTGATAGCGCCTTCCTCCTCAATTTTGGCGCCTATCCAGCAGCTAACCGCCATCTCCAGGTTAGTGGCTGCCAGTTTCAGGCGTGATTCATCGGTGGAAATGAGGACGTTTTGAGTGATAGGTAGCGTAGTTCTGGTGGCTACGGCTCTACCGACTATGCTCAATCCCTTATTGAGGTTTTCTTGAAGGCAGGACAGCTTCATGCGACACCCCCGCTGCGATAGTGTCAAGAGTATACTCTGCTGGTGGAGTCAAGTCAATGGGCGTGGCTCGTCGCTCGGGATTCGTCGCTCGGGGCTCGTAGTTGGGAACGAGAGACGAGCGATTAGCGACTGCCGACTATCGACTGCTGACCATGGAATGGGCATTGTTGCCAAGCAGGGATTGCTTCACTGCGTTCGCAATGACAAATGGTTTTCCCTCCCCTGGCGGGAGGGAGTCAGAGGGAGGGGGATATCATTCCAAGACTACTGTGCCGCTTTTGCCACCGCTTTTGTGGGTCAGGCGGATATCTGTGAGGCGGATGGATGGGTCTACCACTTTGCACATGTCGTAGACGGTGAGGGCGCTGATGGCTACTGCGGTCAGAGCCTCCATCTCAAAACCGGTCTTGCCGCTGCCCTTGACCATAGACGTGATGTCCACGGCTGAGGCTTTCTCGTCCAGCTTCAAATCAACGTCGACCTTGTCAATTAGAAGGGGGTGACAGAGGGGTAGCAGGCGGTGGGTCTCTTTGGCCGCCATGATGCCGGCAACTTTGGCTGTAGTCAACACATCTCCCTTGGGCAGCTTTCCTTGCTTTACCAGGCTTAGCGTGGCGGGCTTCATGATAACCTTTCCCTTGGCTGTAGCATGCCTGGCCGTAACCGGCTTTTCGTTGACATCCACCATGCGTATGTCCCGTGCCTTATTCATGACTACCCTCCTACCTGAGACATGCGGCGCTTGATGGCCACAGTTTCCTGTGCCAGATGATGATTCCTGGGCTTAGTCTGTATGGCTTCCGTTATCAATTGCCTTATCTTTTGTGATGGAGCGCCCTGGCGCAGTGCCGGGCGGAGGTCTATTTCCTCATCGCTGAGCAGGCAAGGGCGAAGCTTGCCTTCAGCAGTGAGGCGCAGGCGATTGCAGTGGATGCAGAAGTGTTCGCTGACAGGCGTGATGAAGCCCACCGTGCCAGTGGACTTGGGGAAACGATAATATCGGGCAGGCCCGTTGCCCTTCATGGTGTCAGACGACTCCAGTTTGCCCAAACTGTGTAGGCGTTCCATTATTTCCTTTGCCGGCATGAATTGAGGGTGCAAGTCTGCCCTGCTACGTGTGGCATGACCCTCGTGAGGGTTCTCAGTGGCGAAAGGCATCAGCTCGATGAAGCGGACATGCCAGCCGTCTTTGATAGTCAGCCTGGCGAAGTCCAGAATCTCGTCATCATTGACTCCGCGCATGACCACCACGTTAATCTTGACCGGCTCCAGGCCACAGTCCCTCGCAGCTTTAATTCCCTGAAGCACCTCATCGAGATTGCGGTAGTGGGTGATACGCTGGAATTTGTCAGGATTCAATGTGTCCAGGCTGACATTGACTCTCTTTAAGCCCGCTTTCTTTAGCTCAGGAGCATATTCCTGGAGCAGCACTCCGTTGGTGGTCAACGAGATATCATCTATGGTTTCTATCTTGGCAATCATGGCTACCAGGTCTGCCAGCCTGGCTCTGACCAGAGGCTCGCCGCCGGTGAGTCGGAGCTTGTTGATGCCCATCTCAGCAGCTACCCTGGCCACGGTGGCGATTTCCTCGTAGCTTAGTATGTCGTCATGTGACAGGAGGCGAATGCCCTGGGCTGGCATGCAGTAGGAGCAGCGCAGATTGCAGCGATCGGTTACGGAGACGCGGAGATAATTGATGGGACGGTTAAAGATGTCTGAAAGCCCGGTCATGTTTTTACTTTCTCTGCCAGTTGCTCCAGTATATGCCGCGCTTTACGCGCTGCCTGGCCTCGGTGACTTACCTGTCCCTTTTGCTCTGGCGATAGCTCAGCCATGGTCTTTCCCAATTCGGCCAAGTAGAAAACAGGGTCGTAGCCGAAGCCGTTTTCCCCCCTGGGTTCTGTGGTGATTGAACCATGGCAATTACCTTGACATATTATCGTTTTTTCCCCAGGTACGGCAATTGCGATGATGCAAACGAAGCGTGCCCTCCTTTTTTCAGGCGGTACCCCCTCCAGCCTGGACAGCAGGTATTCTATCCTGTCTTTGTCATTGGCTTTGTCACCGGCATAGCGGGCAGAGCGAATGCCCGGCTCGCCGTTGAGGGCATCGACTTCAAGGCCGGAATCATCGGCCAGGCTGACTAGGCCGCTAGCTTGAGCATATGCTTCAGCCTTGATACTGGCGTTCTCCTGGTAGCTAGCCCTGTCTTCGGCTATGTCTATGTTGATGCCAAGCTGTTTGGGGGTTACCAGTTCAAAGGGCACACCATTGAGCAGTTGGCAAAGCTCGCGTGTCTTTCCCTCATTGGTAGTAGCCAGCAGGAGCTTGCGCATCTTGGTCAGTCGAGGTCTATGAGCCTTCCTTTTAGCTTCTTCATCACCTGTGGCAGGGTGGTATATTCCATCTCCTCCAGCGGCAGGCGATGAGGCTCGAAAGGTCCCATGCGGCGCAATATGTCGGCGATATCGTTAGCCTGCTTACGAGCGTTGTCGAAGGCGGGGTCATCGAACAGGTCATTGGGGCCGACCAGCATACCTCCTGAAAGCTGGAAGCCAGCAGCGATAATGCGTGGTGGGCCATCAAAGCGGGTGGGGTTGCTCTGGGCCACGCTTGTTGGCATCAGCGGCCCATGATGGGAACCCCGCATCCAGCCCTCTACGATGTTTGGTCCGGCGAAAGGTTCCAGCACCTCGCCTACTGCGGGGAAGTAGCCCTGGCAGCGGACGATGCAGACGGGGTCGTCTTTGCCCACATATCTGCCGGCCATCATGCTCAGACGCTGGGTGGAGGAGACTGCGGCTATATCTTTGGTCTCTCTGTGGAAAACGGCCTTGACGGCATAGCGGGAAGGAGCGCCGAGAAAGACCAGCATGTCGTAAATCTCTTCGGGCGCATTGAGCATTACCTTCTTGTGCTCTTTGACATCGTGGATTTCAAAGGCAAAGCCACCGTGCATGTTGCCAGCTATCACCAGGCCGACGGTATTGAATGGGTCGGCGAATATCTTGTATAGCGGCAGATTAAAGGCGCCGGAGGCAGTCTTATCTGCCATGAAGATGACGATAGATTCGGCATCGCGTTCCTCGATTTCCATCTCGGCAACGCCAGGCCCCATACCCTTTACGTTTCCTGAAAAGGCGTCGGAGAGCAAATCCTGCCCGGCGCCGTGGAGCTTCAGTTTCTTGGCTACATCGGTGCAGGCGAGAAAGGTGTCCCAGGAGAGCTTGTGAATCTCACCGTTCTCCTCTCCCTTCTGGTGGGTCATGATGAGCTGGAGGTCGTCGCCACATCTGGTGACATGATAGTCGATAAGCGTCCCTGCTTTCTTGGCTGCCGCCATGTTTTTTTCGGCTCTGGTCAGCACGTCAGGATGTGAGCTGCAGTGGCCCACGTAGCCTCCGATATCGGCCTTGATTACGCTCAGGGTTAACTTCATCTGAAAACACCTCCGTTCTTTTAATTCCGCTCAGAAGACTAAATCAAATATCAAAAGTCAAAAATCAAAATGACAAATCAGAGTGCAAAGATGTCATCGCGAGGAGCCCCGACCAGTCGGGGCGACGTGGCGATCTCCATGTGGCTTCCCCATCTAGGAGATTGCTTCGCTTCGCTCGCAATGACAGTGCGCTTTTGAACTCTAATTTGTCATTTTGCATTTTGATGTTTGACTTTTAACTTATACCAGCGCTGGCAGTCTGTATTCCCCGTAGACTTTGCGCAGCACTCCACAGACCTCGCCAAGCGTGCCGTAGGCACTCACCGCTTCCATGAGGTAGGGCATAAGGTTTTCTGTGCCCTTTGTGGCTGCCTTGCGCAAGGCCTCGAGCTTTGCTGACAGAAGTTCGTTATCTCGCTCTCTCCTTATTCGGCTAAGGCGCTGCATTTGCCTCTTTTCGCCTTCCTTGTCCATCTGCAGGATGGGGATGGTGATGGGTTCATCAACTACATAGTCGTTGACACCCACGATGGTGCGTTTGTGGCTGTCTATCTCTTGCTGGTAACGGTAAGCGGAGTCGGCGATTTCCCGGTGAAAGAAACCAGCTTCGATGGCAGGGATGACACCGCCCAGCGCATCTATCCTGGCAAAGTATTCGTAGGCTGCCTTTTCTGTCTGGTTGGTCAGGGCTTCTATGAAGTAGCTACCGCCCAGGGGGTCAATGGTGTTGGCCACGCCGCTTTCCTGGGCGATGATTTGCTGGGTACGCAGGGCAATGGTGACCGCTTTCTCCGAGGGCAGGGCTAGCGCCTCGTCCATGGAGTTGGTGTGCAGCGATTGCGTGTTTCCCAGCACTGCTGCCAGGGCCTGGATAGTGGTACGGACGATGTTGTTCTCTGGCTGCTGTGCGGTGAGTGAGCAACCGGCGGTCTGTGTGTGGAAGCGGAGCCACTGCGAACGTTCGCTGGCGTGATAGCGTTTCTTCATCTCTCGTGCCCAGATGCGGCGGGCAGCACGGAACTTGGCTATCTCCTCGAAGAAATCGTTATGGCAGTTGAAGAAGAAGCTGAGACGTGGAGCGAAGTCATCGACTTTTAGACCTCGGTCTATGCCTGCCTGGACATATGCCAGGCCATCGGCTAAGGTGAATGCCAGCTCCTGCGCAGCCGTGGCACCGGCTTCTCGGATGTGGTACCCGCTGATGCTGATGGTGTTCCAGCGTGGTACCTTCTTCATGCCGAACTCGAAGGTATCTACGATCAGTTTCATGGAGGGTGTGGGGGGGAAGATGAATGCGTTCTGGGCTATGTATTCTTTGAGTATATCGTTCTGAATGGTGCCGCCCAGCTTTTCCAGGGGTATGCCTCGTTTTTGGGCGTTGGCAAGGTACATGGCCCAGATGACGGCTGCTGGCCCATTGATAGTCATAGAGGTGGTTATTTCATCGATGGGAATGCCATCGAACAGTATCTCCATATCAGCTAAAGAGGAAATGGCCACGCCGCACTTGCCGAACTCACCGCGAGCCTCGGGGTCGCTACTATCATAGCCGTTGAGGGTAGGGAAGTCGAAGGCGACACTGAGGCCGGTCTCACCATGCTGTAGGAGGTATTTGTAGCGGGCGTTGGTCTCCTCGGCGCAACCGAAGCCGGCAAACATGCGCATAGTCCACAGCTTGCCTCTGTGGCCGGTGTAGTGTACGCCGCGAGTGAAAGGATATTCGCCGGGGAAGTTCAAGTCGCGCAGGTGGTCAAAATCGGGGAGGTCAAGTGGGGAATACAGGCGCTGGATGGGGACGCTGGAGGTGGTGACGAAGGACTCCTGTCTTTCCTGGCAGCTTTCGGACTTGGCATGGTAGTGGCGAGCTTTCTGTTCCAGGTCTGGCTTCACTTGGTGTGGCATCGTCGCACTCCGCTAATCAATAGTCTAAACCCTTACGAGATAATGTGCCCTGGTCGTAAGGGTGTTTCACCTTGGTCATATAGGTGACAAGGTCGGCTAGCTCTACAAGGCGGGGGTCGGCATAACGGCCGGTGAGAATTAGCTCCACGTTATCTGGCCTATCCTTCACCAATCTTATCACTTCCTCGATATCTATCAGTTTCCAGGCAGCCGCCACATTCACTTCGTCCAGTATCACCACATCGTATTTACCGCTGAGCATGGCTTCTCGGCCTGCCGCCAGCGCCTTTTGTGCTTCTTCCTTTTCTGCTGGCTTCACATTGGCCGGGTCGCAGAAGGCCTCGAACCCGAACCTTTCAAAAGTCACATCGGGCAACTTGGTCAGCGTCTTCTGTTCTCCGTAGGGGAAGGGCCCTTTCATGAAGAAGACGATATAGACACGAAGGTTGTGTCCTAGTGCACGGAGAACTGTCCCCAAAGCCGCCGATGTTTTCCCCTTGCCATCGCCGGTGAAGATTTCCACCAGGCCTTTAAGGGGAGTTTTAGACGTCTCTGCGTTGGTTGATTCGTCTGACACCGAGTGAGTTTAGCAAAAAGGCGGAAATTGTGTCAAACGATGGAGAGTAGCCAGGGAGAATAGTTTTGCTATAATGGTGGCGCAAGTGGGCAGAAGAATGCTGGGTTCTATTCTGTTATCGATAGGGACATGGAGATAATACCGGCTGTTGATATCAAGGGGGGGAAGTGCGTCCGCCTGTACCAGGGTGATTACGCCCGGGAGACGGTGTTCTTCGATGACCCTGTGGCTGTGGCGCTAAGGTGGGAGAGCCTGGGGGCAAGGCGGATTCACCTGGTCGACCTGGACGGTGCTGCTGCAGGAGAAGTTCGCAATCTTGCGGTTATTGAGGCTATTGCCAGACAGGTGCGGGTGCCGGTGCAGCTTGGGGGCGGCATCAGAGATGGGGCAACGGTAAGCAAGCTGCTGGATATCAATGTAAAGCGGGTGATATTGGGGACGGTGGCGGTCGAACAGCCGGAGCTGGTCAGAGGACTCTGCCAGAAATTCGGCGAAGCCGTCATTGTAGGCATAGATGCCAGGGATGGCATGGTAGCTACCCGTGGTTGGCTTAAGGGCACTCAAATGAAGGCTCTGGATTTGGGCAAGGAGATGGTGGAGTTAGGGGTGAAACGAATTATCTACACCGACATAAGACGGGATGGCACTTTGACCGAGCCTAACTATGCTGAGATTGCTGAGATGGTCAATGGTGTGCAGGCAAATATCATAGCCGCTGGCGGCGTTTCGGCGTTGGAGCATTTGACCAAGCTGGAGAAGTTGGGGGTTGAAGGGGCTATCGTGGGCAAGGCATTGTATACTGGAAATATAGATTTGGAGAAGGCGCTGAAGCTAAGTCAAAAATCAAATATTAAAACTCAAAATGACAGGTGAAAATGCAAAATATTTCCAGAAAGGTATGTAAAGGTGTCGCTGAAGAGGCTTAAGGAATTACAAGGGAGAATAGCGGAGGCTGGCATTGATGTCGTTGCCATCCTCTATTCGCGCGACCTGTACTATTTCACCGGCACGGCCCAACCCTGTGTCCTGCTGGTTAGCCCCAGGGAATTCCATCTTTTTATCAGGCGTGGCTATGAACGCGCTGTGGCTGACACTGGCAACTGGCTTGAGCCACGTCATTTGAGCAACGAGGGTCGGTTGGATGCCGTTGCCAATAAGTTGCGGGAATGGAAGATAACAGAGGGCGTGTTGGGCATGGAACTGGATACGACGCCGGCCGAGATTTACCTGGAATGGCAGAAGCTGCTTCCTGAGTTCAGGCTTGTGGATATATCCCCTTTGGTGCTGGAGCAACGGAAGACAAAAGATGTGGAGGAGATTGCCTGCATTCGGCAGGCGTGTAACATCGTGGATGCCGGTCACCGGCGGGCGCTGGAGGTGCTCAGGGAAGGCATTACGGAGCTTGAATTTGCAGCGGCAATTGAAGATGCTCATCGCCGCGCTGGACATGAGGGCTTGAGCTTCTTTCGACGTCCCGATTTTTTCATGAGCCGGGGGCCGGTAGGCTCGGGTGCTAACCTGATGACAGCCAGTGGCATTGTCTACAGCATTGCGGGGGTGGGCATGAGCGCTGCGCTTCCGGTTGGGCCTTCAATGAAAAAGATTGAAAAAGGGGAGCCGATAGTAATTGACATACCCACATTATACCAGGGGTATCATGGGGACCAGTCACGAACCTATGTTATGGGCAAAGCCAGCGATGGACTTCGTTCCCTCCATTCGGGCTTGAAGGATATCTCTGACCGTATTATTTCCAATATGACGCCGGGGAAGACCTGCAAGGAGTTGTTTCACCTAGCCTGGGGAAGGGCCAGGGAACTTAAGGTAGATGACTGCTTCATGAGCTTTGGGAAGAGACGGAATACTAACTTTATTGGCCACGGAGTTGGGCTGGAGTGCAATGAGCCGCCTATGCTGGCGGCTAATGACAATTCCAAGCTTGAGGTAGGTTACACGCTGGCGCTGGACATCCACATGTTGCGCGAAGGTGTTGGGGCGGTAAAACTAGAAGATACCATTCTGGTGACTGAAACAGGCGCAGAGATTCTCACCTTAAGCCCTAGAGAGCTTTTTGAGGTTGGAGGTTGACTGGCGCAGAGGCAAGACCGGATGAGGATACGGTATGTAGGGACAGGTTTTCAAACCTGTCCGAAAGTGCGTGGTGATGAAATGTTGAAGTTTGATGACAAAGGGTTAATACCGGTGATAGTGCAGGATGCTGAGAGCGGCGACGTGTTGATGCTGGGCTACGCCAATGAAGAGGCCCTGAGACGTACGCTAGAAACCGGCGAAGTCTGGTTCTATAGTCGCAGCCGGCAGGAGCTGTGGCACAAGGGAGAGACCTCGGGCAATGTGCTGAAAGTGGTCTCCTTAGCCAAAGACTGCGATGGCGATGCCATCCTGGTAAAGGCTAACCCTGCTGGTCCGACCTGCCACACCGGAGAGCGTAGCTGCTTCTTTCAGGAGTTCAAGAGGGAAGATTTGGAGTAGTTTTCCCGCTCATACCGGCCCTTTCCCGTCAAGGGAGAGGGGATTTTGGTATTCTCCCTCACCCTGGCGGGAGAGAGTTAGAGGGAGGGGGACTCCTGAGCTGTTTCACCTGTGTCGGCTTCAATTACTCTGTTCAAGGCGACTATAGCTGCTTCGAGTTGGCTATCGTCGGGTTCCCTGGTGGTCATGGCCTGTAGCCACAAGCCGGGGCCAAGAAAGAGGCGCACTACAGGGTTTTTGCCGTGTGTCCCGCCGAAACGCACGAATTCATAGCCAAATGCGGCGATGACCGGGATGAGGACGATACGCGAGGCGATGCTGAGCCAGATGTTGGGTCGGCCCAGCAGGGCGAAGACGATGATGGCTATCACCAGCACTGCCAGCGTGAAGCTGGTGCCGCAGCGGGCATGGGCGGTGGGGTATTTTCTGGCCGATTCCAGTTCTAAGGGCTCGCCTGCCTCGTAAGAGTTCACTACCTTGTGCTCAGCGCCGTGGTAGGCGAAGACCCGCCTGATATCCGGCATCAGGCCTATGAGCTTCAGGTAGGCGATGAAAATTCCTATGCGTATCAAGCCCTCGATGAGGTTGCTGACCAGGGCTGAGGTTACGAAGGGGTCGATAGCATAGTGAGTAAGCAGCAATGGGCCGACGAAGAACAGGGCGATGGCAAAGGCAAGAGCTATAGCCACGCTGCTCCAGAGTGCTGCTGGCGGGATGTCTTTCTCACCTTCTTCCGAGGTGGCAATCTGGGCAGAGCGGAGCATGGTCTGGATGCCCAGAATCAGGGTTTCTATAAGCATGATTACGCCTCTGGCGAAAGGCGTTTCACGTAGCTTGCCTTTATAGATGCTGGATAGCGGCTCGCTGATTATCTCCAGTTGGCCATCGGGCTTGCGCACGGCCATGGCCATATGCTCCCGCCCGCGCATCATCACGCCTTCGATAAGCGCCTGCCCTCCATAGTAGAAAGGTTTCTGTTTTGACATGGTGCCGACAATGTAGGGACGGGTCTTTAGACCTGTCCGCGGACAGACCTGAAGGTCTGTCCCTACAGTACTAGGTGCGGAAACAAAAAGGAGCGGGGTTCAGCCGCTCCTTATCTTCGTTTCAGCGTTGAACTATTTCTCCAGCTTGTACTTGCGTTTGAAGCGCTCGACTCTACCGGCGGTATCTACTATCCTTTGTTCGCCGGTGTAGAAGGGATGGCACTTGCTGCAAAGCTCCACCCTCAACTCCTTCTTGGTGGAGCCGGTAGTTAAGGTGTTGCCGCAGGAGCAGACAACCCTGGCATCATGGTAGTACTTGGGATGGATTTTTTCTCTCATGATGTTAGTCGGCGTAAACGCTGACCTTTCTCTTGCTCTTTGCTGTGGGTTCGTATTTAACTGTACCGTTGATGAGGGCAAACAGGGTATGGTCTTTGCCTACGCCCACATTGTTGCCTGGGTGAATTCGAGTACCGCGCTGGCGGACCAGTATGGTTCCAGCAAGCACCTGCTGGCCGCTGTATCTTTTGACGCCCAGGCGCTTGGATTTGCTATCGCGCCCACATCGTGTGCTGCCACCACCTTTTTTATGTGCCATTAGCTATCACCTCCTGCCACCTTTTCCTTGTGGGGCTTGCTGGTGGGTTTGACTATCTCTTTAATCTGCAGCCTGGTATATAGTTGCCTGTGGCCCGTCTTGCGGCGATAGCGCACCTTGTTCTTGTACCTGAAGACGATTATCTTATCGCCCTTTATCTCGCCGAGGCTAGTGGCGATGACCTTTGCGCCATTAACGGTGGGGCTGCCGATTAAGGTATCTTTACCATCGGCAACCAGCAGCACTTTGGACAGCTCGACATCTTCGCCCTGAGCGATGCCCATGTGGGCCACGTCTACTTTCTGTCCAGCGCTGACTTTATGTTGCTGGCCACCGGTTTCTATGATTGCGTACGTTGCTGTCATGTTCAAAAGCGAATGATAATTTAACAGATTAGGCTGAATAGTGTCAAGTTTGATGCCTTTACAGGCACAATGCTGATTGTCATCGCGAGGCACGAAGTGCCATGGCGATTTTGGCCTGGGCATGTATTGCTGCCATGCAGAGATTGCCACGCCCTCGCTGCGCTGGGAATCGCAATGACGAGATGGGTTAGGCAAAGGCGGAGATGCCCAGCATTTCGCGGCCGATGATGAGCTTTTGAATCTCGGTGGAGCCATCGGGAAAGGTGAGCGTGCGGGCATCACGGAAATATCGCTCCACCGGATATTCCTCTGATATGCCGTAGGCACCGTGGACCTGTATAGCCTTAGAGGTGACTCCTACAGCCATTTCGGTGCTGAAGCCCTTGGCCATGGCAGCTTCCCTGAAGCAGGGCTGTCCCTTGCTGAGCAGATAATAGGCCTGGAAGCAAATGAAGCGGGCGGCTTCGGTGATTATTACCATATCGGCAATCATCTCCTGGATGAGCTGGAAGCTGCCGATAGGCCGACCGAACTGTTTCCTCTCTTTGGCGTACTTCACGGAGGCATCGATAGCTGCCTGCGCCAGTCCCACTGCTGCCATGCCTGCCGAGACCCTGATTTGCATCAGGTCGGCCAGTGCTATTAAATAGGCTTCTCCTTCCCTGCCGATTAGGTTAGTTGCTGGTATGCGGCAGTCTTCGAAAGTGACCTCAGAGGTGGGGCAGGAGCGACAGCCCAGCTTGGGCAACTCACGGGTGGTAAAGGGCGATTCAGCTTTGTCAACTATGAAACCAGATATGCCGCGGGCGCCTTTGCTTGGGTCGGTGGAGGCGAAGACCACGGCTACATCGGCGATGCTGCCATTGGTAATCCAGGTCTTGGTGCCATTGAGGATATAGTGGTCGCCGTGACGTATGGCGGTAGTCTTGAGGTCGCGGGCGCCAGAGCCAACGTCCGGCTCGGTGAGGCAGAAACAGGCGATGTTTTCCAGCGACATGATTTTGGGGAGATATTTTGCCCTCTGTTCCGGGGTGCCGTCTCGGGATAGTATGGGCATTATGGCTGAGTCCTGAATCATGGCTATCATGCCCAGGCTCAGGTAGGCGCGTGCTCCTTCTTCCGCCAGGACGCCGAAGGAAACAAAATCAAGACCCTGTCCGCCATGCTCTGGAGGCAGTGTGGCACCGATATAACCCAGTGGATGGAGCTTATGGAGCAACTGCAGCGCCACATCCTTAGGCATGGGGTGGTATTTGCGGTCGTATTCATCGGCGATAGGGATTATCTCTCGCTCCAGGAAATCACGGGCATTCTTTTTGAGTATCTTTTGGGCTTCGTTAAGTTCCAGAATCATTTCTGCTCCTCCTCCGATTTATAGCGTTGACTGTTGAGGTTGCGGAGGCTGTCCGAGAAAATAATTGTCATCGCGAGGAGTCCCGACGCAATCGGGGCGACGTGGCGATCTCAGCCGAGGCAGATACTTGTGCCTAGCGGAGATTGCTTCGCCCTTCAGCCGAAGGACTCGCAATGACAGGAGTCTCACAATGTTATTTCCGAATAGCCTCACGTATGAGTTTGAATTTCCTTCATTTGAATTTGTTTAGGATTTAGGGTTTCGTGCTTCGGATTTATGCCCTCAGACAAAGGCGGAGACGCCCAGGGATTCCCTGCCGATGACCAGCTTTTGTATCTCTGCCGTGCCTTCGTAGAGGACCATGGCCATCACGTCACGGTAGTAGCGTTCCACCGGATATTCGTTGGAATAGCCGTAGCCGCCGTGTATTTTGACTGCTTTGACGGCGGCTCTCTGGGCTGCCTCGGCGGCGAAGTACTTGGCTATGGAAGCTTCCCTGGTGAAGTGTTCCCCCTTGTCCTTGAGGAATGCGGCTCGGTGGACCAGTAGTCTGGCTGCTTCGGTTTCAACAATCATGTCAACCAGCATTTCCTGGACAAGCTGGAAGCTGACGATGGGTTTGCCGAACTGAATACGTTCCTGGGCGTACTTGGCGGCGGCGTCCACACAGGCTTGAGCCAGTCCCACGCAGCCGGCGCCGATGCTGATTCTGCCGCTGTCCAGCGCGGTCATGGCTATCTTGAAGCCATCGCCCACCTGTCCCAGGATATTCTCCTCCGGCACTTTGCAGCCCTGGAGAATGAGCTCGGCGGTGTTTGAGGCGTGAAGCCCCAGCTTTCCCTGGATGTCTCTGCTGGAGAAGCCGGGCGTACCCTGCTCCACCAGGAAGGCGGTAATGCCGCGGTGCCGCTTGGACTTATCTGTCTGGGCGGCGATTATGGCCAGTCCAGCTACACCACCGTTGGTAATCCACATCTTGGCGCCGTCGAGCACCCACATATTGCCCTGGCGTGTGGCGGTGGTCTCCAGGCCGGCGGCATCGCTGCCGATATTGGGTTCAGTGAGGCCGAAGCAACCTATCAGTTCGGCTTTGGCGGTACGGGGGAGGTATTTCTTTTTTAGCTGTTCATTGCCCCACTTGAGAATGGGAACCTGGAAGACAGAGACCTGTACGGTGAGCGTGGTGAACACGGATGCCGAGGCTCGGGCGATTTCCTCGCAGATGAGCGCATAGGTCAGGTAGTCGGTTCCCAGTCCGCCATACTCCTGAGGAACCGGCGCTCCCATCAAGCCGAGTGCGCCCATTTTCTGCACAATCTCGTGCCTGAAGTGCCTGTTCTGGTCGTCCTCTGAGGCTACCGGCAGGATTTCCCTTTCGGCAAATTCCCTGGCCATGTTGCGGAACATCACTTGCTCATCAGTGTAGTCAAGTTTCATGGTCCTCTTCCTTTATATATATTGTCGATGTAGCGGCTTATTCTAGACCAAGCCGAAAGAGCTTGTCTACACAACGCACTTGATAATAAACCCCGAATTCTAACCACGAAATACGAAACAATATCAAAATTCAAATGTCCCAAATTGTAAATTTTCAGGCGATTACAGCGATGTTTTTTGATTGATTACAACGATGAACGCTGCCATCTTTTTGGTTTCGGGATTTTGTTATAATACGCATGGGAGTTGGTTGATGCAAGAGGCGTTGCTCTATGAGAAGCTCCCGGGGTCGCGCGTGCGGTGCCAGGTATGCCAGTGGCGGTGCCTGATTAACCCGGGGAAATATGGCGTGTGCCGGGTGCGACAGAACGTGGATGGTGTGCTCCATGTGTTGAACTATGCCCAGGCGTCATCAGTGGCAGCAGACCCCATAGAGAAGAAACCGCTGTTTCACTTCTTCCCGGGGACCGGCTGTTTTTCACTGGGAACGTGGGGATGCAATTTCCACTGCCATCACTGTCAGAACTGGACGATTTCCTGCGTGGAGGAGCCGCACCAGATGGCTAGCGCCTCGCAGATAATGCTGCCTAAAGACGCAATCAAGACAGCGAAGGCGCGCGGCTGTGTCGGCATTTCCTGGACGTATAATGAACCCAGCATCTGGTTTGAGTACACGCTGGACTCGGCGAAGCTGGCCAAGGAGAGCGGGCTTTATACGGTATATGTGACCAACGGCTATCTAACGCCCGAGGCGCTGGACACCATCGGGCCTTACCTGGATGCCTGGAGGGTGGATATCAAGGGATTTTCGGATGCCTTGTACCGGAACCTCGCTGGCATTCCGAGGTGGCGTGGGATACTGGAAGTGGCGGTGAGGGCGCAGGAGAAATGGGAGATGCACGTAGAGGTGGTGACTAACATAGTGCCTACCATGAATGACGATGATGAGCAGCTTAAGGATATTGCCTGCTGGATGCGAGATTCGTTGGGTGAACTTACGCCCTGGCATGTGACCCGGTTCTATCCGCAGCATGACATGACCCATCTGCCGCCGACGCCTATAGAGACACTGGAGAAGGCTTATAGTTTGGGTAAGAGGATGGGGCTGCGATTTGTTTACCTGGGGAACGTGCCCGGGCACAGCAGCGAGAATACGATTTGTTATTGTTGTGGCAAGCTGGTGCTCGAAAGGCATGGATATCACACCAGGGTGGTTGGTTTGGATGGTTCGAAGTGTAAGTTCTGTGGTTCGGAGTTGAATGTCAAAACCATGCTGCGGGAAGTTAAGTTGAGGAGGTAGAAAACTCAAACTGTCACTGCGAGCGAAGCGCGGCAGTCTCGTGCCCACAGAAGCGAGATTGCCACGTCGCCCCGACTGGTCGAGGCTCCTCGCAATGACAGATGGGTTGCTAGTCAAGTTGAAGAGGTAGGTCATGGCAGGAATAGTATTTGGTTGCATTGTGCCACATCCGCCGTTGATGGTTCCAGATGTGGGGAGGGGTCAGGAACGGGTGATTGCGGCGACGTTGGAGGCTATGGATACACT
>Ga0194125_10006301_pt1 | contig 17570 bp, 11 predicted proteins | sample TA2KigC250mmetaG_FD_148626 | JGI IMG/M metagenome (GOLD analysis project Ga0194125, IMG submission 148626) | Freshwater microbial communities from Lake Tanganyika, Tanzania - TA2015034 Kigoma Deep Cast 250m | ecosystem: Environmental > Aquatic > Freshwater > Lake | place: Tanzania: Lake... | reverse complement strand
TGGCGGGGACAAAGTCGGTCCCGCCGAGAAAGCGGGCGATGGCCTCGTCGGCGTCCAGCCGATACATGTGGGCCAATTCGCCCTTCCACCGGCCGACCACCTGGTGAATCTGGCTGCGGAGGGTCTCGCCGTGGGCCAGGCCACGCTCGTACGGAGACCCCTGGAGGAGCAAGTGTTGGGCCATTTCCCAATGACAAGAGGCCGCGCGGCTTGTAGATGGCGCCATCATTTTCCTTCTTGCGGCCAAGGGTGCCGGTGCCCGAAGCCCCGCGCCCAATGCCGCCGAATGAATGCGGCGGCTGATGATCTAGAAGCCGACTTGAAGCCGACTTTGGCCTTGTCTTGCCGCCGGTTTCAACAGATGGCATATCGCATACGTGGCGCGGTCGGCGTGCGGTTGTTTGCTGAAACCAATCTGCCCACCCTTGACCCCTTATGGGATGGCAACCTTGATAATCTGCGCAATTCCAATGAGAAGAAAGCCCATAATACTCAACACAGTAGCCGCGAATGACGACCAGAATTTCCAAGTTATTACTGGCCGATTGTATATGGCATGATCAATTAATTGGTCCAAGACCTTGGGTGGCTTGTCAATCATTCCCTGCTCCTTGATTTCGGTCAAAAGATTTCTTCTCAAATAGAGGTGCAAAGGTAGCGGCAGAATCGATGCAAGTGACGCACACAGCCCCAACACAATCAGTACCAAGGCTGCTGTAACTAGACCTTGAGGAGTGGCAGCGCCAGGGAAAGAGCCCGCTAGGATTAGTACACCCGTATCCAGAGCTACCAATATCGCTGACTTGTTATCAAGGACGCCGACTATCTCAAGTTGACGCCCAAGATCCTTCTGCGCTGCGTCATGGAGAAGCGTCAATTCTGAGCTTACTCCTTCACCCTCAGTAGTAGGATCATTGCCAGTGTTATCTGCAAACGTGTTCATGTGTCGAACTCCTTTTTCTGAAAGGTCGAGCCAGGTATGCCATATGTTCCCCAAAGTGTTCCTAGCTTCGGCAAACGCCGTCGCCCGCCGCTACGCCCGAAGCCACGCGCGCAATGCCGCCGAATGAATTCAGCGTCTAATGATCTAGAAGCCGGCTTCAAGTCGACTTTGGCCTTGTCTTGCCGTCGGTTTCAACCAATGGCATATCGCGTGCGTGGTGCGGTCGGCGGGCGCGTGTTCCGCGCTCGTGCGTTCTATTCCGTGTTCTACGGGTTCTTTTTACCCTCATCTTCGAATTCGACTAGCCACGACCTCCCTATCACCTCAATAAATTTGACTAGAACAGTTTTTCCATTCCTATCTGTTATCTCGACAGGTTCGTTCATTTTAAAATCAACAGGTTGATGTTGTCCACCATTGATAGCCATGTTTGTCGCATAAAGATAAAGACGTTGTGAACTATCGAGTATTGGATTCAGCCATCCCTCCAAGTTGGGGATAGACCCTGATGAATCAGGGAAAATACATGATCCTACATTGGATAATCTTGACAGTTGAATCAACAAGAAACCATTACTAGGGTCGAAATCTCGCTTCATGTAGGCAGAGAATTCCTTGTGGGCACAAAAGACAGTAAACAAGCCCTTTGTTGAATAAGGGATTACGGTCTTTCCATCAGAGCCAGTTTCCCCTTCGAGATACGTGGTGTTTTTTGCAATAAGCAAGATGTTCGCGCTTTCAACAGGATTCCCTCTCTCATCCAGAATAAGAATGTTAACGTGTGGGGATGACAGTGCTGTTACCGTCAATTTTGGCGGTGCTGTTGCCGTCAGTGTTGGCGGTGCTGTTGCCGTCAGTGTTGGCAGCAAAGAAGAGGAGCGATTCGGTGACCCAAGTAGGTAAGGTGCAATCGCCATGTAAGCCGCGGCAAGCGCGAAAATTCCTGTGATAACTGCTGCGATTATTCTTGCTCTTGGCTCAGTCAGTTTCATAAACGTCTCCATCCTCTTGGGGCAATTCAGCGCTAATGGCGTGGCATGTCGCCACGCCCGAAGCTGCGTGCGCAAGGCCGCCGAATGAATGCGGCGGCTAATGATCTAGAAGCCGGCTTCAAGTCGGTTGTAGCCTTGTCTTGCCATCGGTTTCAAGCGATGGCACATCAGCGTACGTGGCGTGGGCGGCGGGCGCGTGTTTGGCGGCGCGCACAGCGTCTTACTCTGGTTTCAAAGATTCATCATCCTTTAATCTCAACAGTAGATGGCTTCGGTTTTTGTAGACCGAATGTTGCGATGACAGTTACGAGTTCGGCGCGTGATTTTTGTTTGGTATCACCTTTCAATGACTCACAGATGCTATTTGCAAGCAAGAACCGTTGCAGTTGGTCTAGTCTTTGATGAAAGTAATCCAATTGTGTAGATGTCTTGCCATAAAGAAAGAAATTTATACCTGATATGGCTTCTACTATCGCACCACCAATTACACTGACTGTTGCTAGGCTCGCGGACTTTGCGTTCAGCAAAAAGGCAATTGCCCCAAGAAAGAACGCTAAGCCGATCCCCGCAGCAATTAAAGCCCACCTGAAGCTCATTGTTGCCTGTGCAAGGACAGCATTGTAATAGCTATCAAGGAGCTTGATTTGGGAGGCTGCGATTTTCTGAATGTCGCCAGTCTGAACCTCAGACAGTTGTCCTGCAATGTCAAATACGATATTGCGCCCCCAGAGGTCGCTATGGAGAAGAGTAGCATCATCAAAAGGCTTGCTGGGTTCTGCAGGACCTAACCCTGTGCCTGCTCTGCCTACCATAATCCACCTCGCACTAATTGAATTCTAGGATGTTGCGCCACACGCATGTTCCATGACCCCAAACGGTTGTGATAACACCCCCTTGGGCCGTGTTACCCGCAAGTTTTGTGTCGTGTTAAGAGGCGGTCGACCCCCGCCGTCTACAACAAACAAAAAGCGACCGTCATCCGGGCGGGGAAAGCCCAGACAACCGTCGCTTAGGCACAGGCCAGTTGCCGGCAAGAACCATCTTCAGGTCACAGCACGCCAAGAGCCAGGGCTGCATTTTCGCTCTCCTGGGGGCACTGCCACCCTGAACACCAACTGACTGCCACTTGCACGCGTCACCTAACGCTAACTGTATTATACCATAGACAGGACGTTTGTCAATATCCCAGAAGGCTGCCCTGCTTCCGATGCCCAAAGTGGTGCAAAAGGCGGTCTCAGCCCCCGTGGTTTTCTGGTGTAGGCCCAAACAGTGCCCCCCATGACTGTCCACCTTCTGGCCGGGCCAGTAGTGCGTCCAGTTGGCCTGTTGGCGGGCAAGGGGCAGCTCGTTGTCCATGGTTGTGCCTCCGTGGATTTCTACCCCAAAGCGGCATACGCATAAACACTTCTTGTCTGATTGCTGAGTCTCCGCGATGGCTTTCCTGCTGCGGAATTGAACCAACTTGCGGCCGCCGTTGAATACCATAGACGTTCCAATGGCGTGAGTGATCCAAGTTGTTTTAGGCACCCCCATCACTGCCACTCATTTGCGTCCCTGGGTGCCCCTCTTCGGAGCCAGGTTCGGCCTCCAAGACCCGAGCGGGTCTCGCTAGATCCAGCGTACTTGGATCGACGAACTGCGGCTTGCGATGCCTAATTTGGAAGATATCAGGATACTTTGAGCGCATCGAAACTGCACTGTACTCTCGATCGAGCTTGCAGAGCTCATCGTGCACACGTTGCCGCATCTCCAGCGCTGGATTGACGCAGAAGCGGTAGAAGTCCTGTTCTGAAGGCTTCTTGTCAGGGAAGAGAATCTTGAACAGGCCTGCAGCGCCAGACTCGACCGCTCGGCTATCTCGCATGTCATCACAGTCCTGTAGCACCATATTGGTCTTCACAAAATCGCGATAGCTAATGTCGCTGCGCATTGAATGCAGAATCTCGCCGAAGATATCCCCTTTCAGACCCAAGCAGACAGCAGGCGTGTTCTTGGTAACGCGCGGCAGATCCCACCCAGGTAATAGGCCAGAGAAGCGATCCAGAAAGGCCGTTTCCCGCAGAAAGTTAGGGAAAGCCCGGAACAGGCCGATCATCTCATTTAGGGGCCGCCTGTCCTCGTCGAGATCGATATTTGCCAAGATCACGATGCCACACTCTGCGCTGATGGATCCAGCGCTGCCACGGCCAAAGCGCCCCGCCTCCAAGTAGGACTTCAGCAGAGCTGTCAACTCACCGGTACGGTCTCCCTTAACCTTCTGGGCTTCGTCAATGACGACACAATCAAAGCGCGTGATCAAGCCAGGGGACTTGCGGGAGTCGTTGTAGAACAGAACAGGCGCCGAGATAGCACCGGATCTTATAGCCGCATAACGCGATATATTCTCGAAAACGAAGCTCTTACCTGTACCCTTGGGGGCGAGCTCTATGAGATTGTACCGTGGCTCCACCATTGGAATCAACCGACAGATGAGCAGCATCTTCTGGCGTTCACTGTAGATACGATGGTTGAACCCCATCGAGTTGATGACAAAGTCGATCCACTCGGGAGTTGTGAACTCCTTGCGCCGTGAAGTGAAGTACTCCAGATCCATACTGGCCAGTTGAAATGGCGCGAAGGAACGCATGATTACCTGCCCCGGTCCGTCCTCGCTCGGTGGCGCGTAAGTGAGGGTTCCAACGCCCCAGACTCCACTGCTCAAGAGCATGTCGTTGTCCCGCACGATGTTCGGAGGGATGACAGCTTTGCTCTCATCCAAGAACGGAATAGCTAAGTAGCGGTCTCCCTTAGCCAGGTCTACCTGTACCGAGAAATCATCGAGGAGCTTGACCTCGTTTTGCTCATAGAGCTGGTTCTTGATCGACTCGCGCTCGCTCTTGTCTGGTACATACTTGTGCACGAAATCAGCAATCTTGGCCCGGATCTCATCGGTTAGATCTGGGGAATCACCAACGTAGTGGGCTACGATCCACTCGCGAACATACACCGGTATGGCGCGACTGCCAAAGCCAGCCTTGCGGGCGAAGGACTTGTTGATGATCAACGCCCCGTAGTTATCGAATGCCTTCTGTTCAAATGCCTCCATGCCCAGCTCCTCACAAATTGTCCAGGTCGAATTTCGGCTTGGCCGGCTCGATGATCTCTACTGGCAAATCTACCTCGTCTACATACGGCTGATCTAGGAACTTGTACGAGACCCTGACATGTAGTTTGTTGGATGTGACCTCAGCTGTTAGGTTGCAGCGTGCAGACAAGCTGATTGGCAAACGCTTCAATTGCGTAAGCGCCTCCAGGCGAGCCGGTTGTGCTTCGATCTTGGGATCAGTGACCTCAAGCGTCACCTGCTCGCAGGGATAGTTGTTGAAATTCGTTATCTCTATCGCCAACTCAAATTTGGTGCCAACATAGATCCTGGACGCCCCGACTAGGGTTAGCGCCAATGGCTTAGGAGACACCATGATGGGATGATACACAGCCAGAGGCACCAGTGTTTCCTCTGGCGTGAGGCCCCCGTGAATGTAGCTGTTCTCATCAGTTGGTAAGAACCTATACAGTCTGCGCGCCACCAGATAGCTAGCATCTAGCTCGAAAGTTTCACGGCCGAGAATGTAGCAATCATATTTAGCATTCTCCGGCAACTGGGACAAGCTTTTGTCCGTTAAAGAGATGTAACGGTGGTGCTCATCTTCTGCGTGCTCCCGGTAGAACTTGCCCTGAATGACATTCACGGTGCCTTTCGGAATACGTGTGGAACCATGGTCGGACGCAACGATGACCATGAGATCACGCTCCGCGCCGATCTTCCTGGCAAAGGTGCGAATATCCTCGGCAAGAGCAGCCAGACAACCTCGAAGAGCCTGAGCATGCGATACCCCGGTGTCATTCTCGTTCTGATGAAGAGCAATGTCCACCGGAAGGTAGTTGAGGAAGTATACGTCGTGCTGCCGAACAGAGGTGGAGCGAAGCTCACCGATGCTGGCCACGTAGAGAACTCGCTTACTCAGGCGCTTCGCCCAACACTCCTCAACATGCTTTTTGTATGCGCTGCCATCGAACGGCACGTAGTGGCCTGTCATCAAGCACTTCTTGCTGACCTCAGTGCACGACGGCAGCATGGAGAAGCAATATGACAGGTGGTGTTCGCAGTATCCCCGGCGCCGTAGTTGCGCCTGCAGGATGGGATAGAACTTCGCGTTCAGGTTGTCAACGACAACCACCAGTACCGGTCCCCTATGCGCTGCTATCTCATCCTTGAGGCTCAACATGGCTTTCCACGACATGGACGAAGAATGATACTTAAGCTTCCCAAAACTGGCGTACAGCCAGTCCGCGTAGGTGCCGGCAAGCTCTGCGATGTCGTCATCAAGACGACCAGTGTCCTCCAACCAGAAACGATAGGGCAGATATTCCTCAGTGGCCCAACGAGACCATTCGTTTTCTTCCCAGGCTTTGTCAGGATCAGAGGGGCGTTTCCTTGTTATCAATAGATCGAGATCGGCCAGCGCCTGGGCAATTCGTGGCGAAGCGTCTATGGGCTGAAACTTGCTCCGAAGCCGCCGAATGAGATCACTCGTCACACTTGCAGCGCCCGAGGTAAGCAGCCGTAGCAGGGCATCGAATTCGATCTCCAGGCAACCAGAAATCTGAGGTAGGAGGGCTTCGAGTGTCGCATCGCCTGCCGCCGCGACCTGTGTCTCAAGATACAGGCGGATTTCGTCGATGACCCTTTCATTGCCCGTAATCGCTATAGGAACCCTGTGCAGGTCAAGCCTGAGCCTCAGCATATGGTTGTAGACGTCGGCACCCATTAGCTTTTCGCCCAACCATTCTGGATAGCCTGAGAGGATTCTCAATGCAAACAGGTTGCGAATGAGCACATCTGGTGAGGCTTCAATCCAATCCAAGAGTTGCAGCTCCGCTCTGCGCTCCTCTTTCTGGAGTTGGCGGCGAGTCTCTCTGACCCTCTTCTGGAAAACCTGGTTCACCAGGGGGCGCTTTAGCGCGGCTTGCCACTGGTCAGGCTCATAGTTGGCGATCAGTTCATCCACACGCCGTAGGCCGCCGGGGAGCGTGAGGAAGGTGCCGAAGAATACCTCCAGCAGGTAGTCATCAAAGGATATGTCTGCGCGGGCCGGAATATTGAGATCAAGTAGTTTCGACTCCCTGATATTCTGATCCTTCACATACTCCGGGATCTCAAGACCAATCTGCTTCTGCAATTGGGAACGTAGCGTCAATTCCTCTACGATGACAGCGGACGGTCCATATCGACGATTCATCACCTTTATCCACTTGCTGACGACCTTGTCGGTAACCAACACATGCATATCCTGACCTGCATGAATTGCGCTGACCATGCGGTCGTAGCCAGCCAAGTAGCTGTCCGGTGCTGACAAGGTCAGGTCGACTGCTTGGGAAGGACGAATATCCAGTGATGGATCAACAATGATAACGTGGATCATGATTACATCTATCCTTTGCCGTCAGACACCTCTGCCTTCACTGTTTCGTGGAAAGCTGCGACGATATCATCTTGGGCTATGATCTGGTCCGTCTTCAAATGGCAGATAATGTCCTTCAACAAGACGCTGAGGCTGCGCTTGTCGACTGGGTTCCGGAAACGGTACTCGCGTTCCCTAGGCTCTAACTTGGGCGCACTCTCCGCTATTAGTCTGTATGCCTCATCCTGATTTGTGAAGGCGATACGAATAACCTGACTAAAGTCTCCCTGATCATTCCGGCTTACGAGCTGATAGTTGCAGCTCTCTGTAATATTGATAACCAGTGGAGCCTGCTTGTAGACGACAGTCATGAACTGCTTGGCTTTGATCGGATCATCATTCTGCGTTACCCTGACGACAATACCATCATCGGGCGCCGCAACCGAAAGCTCCACAGTATCCCTGAATTTCACACTGTAGCTTCCCTGATAGCTCAGTCCTGGCTCAACAGAGGTTTTCCAGATTGGCGCTGGAACTTTGGGCAAGCTGCTCGCGATTTTACTAAACGCATCCTTGAACATGTTTACGTAGCGTACTGACTGATCGTACGACCAATCATCCACCTTACCAAGGTTAAAGGCAGGGGCCGCAGGAATTATCTCCAGAAACGTCTTCTCTACGTCTTGAACCTTGGGCAGAGCCTGCAGAATCGTGCGCGAGGTAGGTGACTGCCAATCGGCCGTCTCTAGCTTCTGATCAGGGTGCAGCCCTTTGTGCCATGTGCTGATAGCATTGACGTAGTCTGGGTATGTCTCGCCCACAGGCTGGAACAGGGCCGCCAAGTTCATCACCAGCCCATTCTTGATCACATCAGCTCTGGTCTCGACACTTGCCTTGTCCTGCCTAAGCCTTTTCACTATCTCCTTGGTGTCCTCATCATTTAACTCGGCATCTGCACTGTAGCCGTAGAGCTGCTTGATCTCCTCCAGGATGATCTGCGCACCGCTGATGCTAGCGGCTTGCTTCGCCATCAAGTCAACCAGAGATTGTACCGAGCTGTTCTCGGGATAGATGCCCACAGCTCGCTCTAGCCGTGTGCGCACTTTCCACCATCCCTGCAGCGCTCTCCAGGCCTCAGCCAGAGTTTGCTGCATGCCCGCCTGGGCTGGGATGTCGGCGAATAGGTTGTACATGTCATTGATGAGCCTGGCCGTAGCCGGGTTCAAAAAACGCCGCTCGATGGTAGCCAATGGATACTTGCCGGTGGCCAGATCGATTATGAGTTCAGGATCATTAGTGGACGCGAACCCCAGGGAGGTAGGGTTGATCTTGAGACGAAGCTCGTCGCCGAAGTAGCGCACCACACAACCTAGGAATATGGACAGCGCATAGGGGCCCAAGCCAAAGGGATTCTCCGTGAGATCTGAGAGTACTCCCCAGACATTCAGCGACCCGCCACGCTTCATGCGCTTCAGCCGGTCAAGCAGCGCATAGAGTGCAGGATACTTGTACTGATACTTAGCCAATGTCCTTCCCAACTCATACGTGGCGACATTGCCCACGTAGTCTCCATCCTGTAGCAGCACACCCTGGTTCGCCAGCGCCAACCTGAGATAGCGGATTTCGCCGCGGTTCTCTTTCTCGGAATGGTCGATGGTGATCGGTTGGTCCGTGTTGACCAACTTGGCCACGGCATCACGCAGGGCGGCATCCCTTGAACCGGCAAAGCTATGGGGGTGCGCTTTATTCAGGTACTCATGAACAACCATGTTTCTCTGGGTGAAGAGAAGATTCATCAGCGCGTCGGCAGGTTCGCTCTCGTTGATGGGGTCTGCTACCAATGTCTTCCCATCCTCCCGATACCAGTGCAACCCTTTGGCCTCCAGGTAGCGTTCCCGTGCACGGAGGAAGTCGCCGATCCGGCCGCTCTTCTGTTGCTCCTTGCCGAGCATCTCTTCAACCAGCGCTTTTTCTTGGAATCCGAGCTTGTCATAGGCATCAGTGCCCATGAAGGTCTCAACTGCCATCAGGGCAGCCACACACTCCCTGATAGGCATCGGGGAAGTGGGAATACCGACAACGATAGCGGGCAAGGGGTTCGACTTGACGGCCTGCTGCGCGTGCTGGATGTCGGCCTCACTTTCGCAGAGTACGTAGACCATAGTGCCGTCATAGCGTTCTTTCCAGTCCTTCTGACTTATCCTGTTGTTCTCGTGGTATTCCCAGAAACTCACTTCACGACTGTCAGGGAGCTTGTGCTTACTGGTCAAGTCTTGGGGTTGGGCAAAGATCCGCCGGAGGCGCTTGTCTCCAAGATAGTCCTGGTTGTGTCCCTTTGCCTCCGTCCAGGGTTCTAGCTTCTTGCTGGCGAGATCAGTCACCTGGGCCGCTGTAGTGAGGAGCTGGGCAAGGACATCTTGCTTGGCGTCGCCAATCAAGACATCCAGATCGGCCATGTCGCTACGCCGGAACTCATACTCCCCACTGGGCAACTGGAAGAGTATCTTGTTGCTGAGGAGGCTTGTGAGTTCACTACCCAACCGTTTCTTGTCGTTCGGAGAGTTGAGGTTCAGACCGTACTCCAGAGTCGGTTGAGTGACGTTGACGTTGCTGACCCGATAGACGAAGATGATATCCAGTACGCACTGCGTGAAGGGGTCAATCTTCTTCGACAGTGTGTTCTTGTACGCGTATCGTTGCGCCTCGTCCACGGCCGCTAAGTAGTTGCGGATATGGGGGCGAACTTCAGGTCGCACTGATAGATCCACTGAGGCGATGTCGGGCCGGAAGTATAAGGCCAGCAAGTCTGGAGTATAGACGGCAAGATCCCCGCTAGCCTGGGTCACGTCGAACGTGCGGGCAAACCAGCAGTAACCACCCTCGGCGGGTATATCACCGCCTCTGCGGAAGAACGCGAACACGGAACGAGCATCTGATCCTAATTCCTGCGACATCTTCGTCAGGCAGTACGTGGCCATGGGATGCATGGGGTAGATGTTCTGCACGATCTGTTGTCGGAGCTCTGGTTCAGACAAATAGTCGAAGATACCGGTCTTCTTTGCCCCGCTAGCCATCTGGTTCAGGAGCCAGTTGTTCTTCTTGATTACCTCCTCTTGCCATACCGCGTGATCTATCTTGGGCGAGACCAGCGCGGCGATAATCTGCTCCAGTTCCGCTGATTCCAAGGTAACCTCAGTAACGCGATCTCGGACGACGCGGAAGTCTACCTGTAATGGGGTGTAGGCGCCATAAGCTTCGAAGCGGCGGTGGCCGGTGCCGATGAAGATAAGCTGCATCCCAGCAACCCCATCTTTGGACATTTCTGCAAAACTCTGAAATACGCTCATACTAACGCGTCCCTCGCCGAGGGCATAACCAAACTCATCTGCCAGGACAACCAAGCCCTTATAGCGTTTCTGAAACTCCGGACCAGAGAGCAAGTCCTTTAGGATTGCCAAGAGACTGTCTGTGCGGAAGGCGAGCTTTTGTCCGGTGGCTTTCCTGTAGGTCTCTTGGAATAGCTCTATGGCTGTAGACTTGTTCTGGCGCAGATTGATCTTTAGTGTCTCCAGTTCCTGCAGCGGGTCATCGCCGCCAAGAAAGGCAAGGAAGTCGTCAAAGACACCGCTAGGCTCGCCGCTTTGTTGTCGTTTCTCCCACGCTTCGATCTGCCGAAGTGCGCCCTTGAAATGGGTATCCAGGATGATCTCGTCGGCGCCCTCCTTCTCTAGCGCTTTTTGCACGGCGATTAGCATCATGTCTTCGAATGGTCTGGCTTCTCCAAAATTACAGGGTGCAACCAAATAGCGTCCATCGCCCCGCCAGTTGCGCACCTTATCCGCTCCAGCTTTGTCGCGCCTGGCCCAGTTGTCGAAGAAATCCTCCATCTCCAAAGCGGTCGGCTTGAGGGAGAAGTAGTTGGCCAGCATCAGACACAGATGGGACTTGCCAGTACCGTAGCTGCCTGTCAGCATGAACACACGGTCTTTGTTTTCCTTGCTGGGGAGCTGCGACTGAGCCAATTCCAGGAAGGCCTCCCGGTGGGCACGGATGGGGACGTAGCCGCGCATGAGATCGCGGTTCTTGTCTGGGTCCTGGTAGTACTCCAGCAGCCGAACCTGATCACCGTACGCGGTGTGGAAGTTGACAAGGTCAATGATCTTAGCCATTGTGATCTTCTCCCCGCTCACAGAGCATCGAACTCATTAAGTGCGAGCACGCGTGGCTCGCCGTGGGAGTTGCGGAAGTCTGCTCTGGCTAGCAACTCATCGTCCTGGATGATGAAGACCATGGTCTTCTCGGTAACAACAGGAGAGCGTAGCTGTACACGCAGCCAGTAAAGAAAAGCGTCTTTCTCTCCCTCATCCCAGGTGTTGAACAGAAAATCTGGGTTGTCCACGACGAGAACGCTCTCGGATACATTGATGGAGAGCAGAATACCTTGCAGTTTTGTCAGGTCACATTTATGGATGGGAAGCAATTCTGGATGATCCAGGAAGTAGCGTTGGAGATCCAGCAGGTAGGCGTCCTTGCGGGTTTCACAGATACGTCGGGCGAAAAGGGTTTTGCCGCTTTTGGCTGGATAGTGGATGACGACAGCACGCTTGTCTTCGTTGTTCTGCCGATTGAGATAGTCGTGGAAGTTCATGGCAACCTCTTGTCCCTGAAATAGCGGGCAGTTGCTGAGAGCCAGGTAATGTCCCGTTTGAAACGCACCTGATCCAGGCCCGAGCGGGTCTCCACAGTCAACAGGCCAGCGTTGTGCAGCTCATCCAGCGCCTTGCGTACTGCTGCTTCCTTCTGGCGCAGAAGACGGCCGGGGCTGAAGTTGGCATCCACAATGAGGGGCACTTCCAACGACGGCGCGCCCGGATAGTAGCGATCACGGTAAACCAGCACACATGCGAGCCAGATTAGCGGTGGGATCATGCCAGTGTTGCTATGGACATCGTAGGTACCAACGTCTTGTCTGACCAGCAACCCAAGAGGTGCGAACATCTCATCGCTGTAGGTGCGAATAATACCTCCGATCTCCTTTGGCGCCTTCTCCTCCAAGGTCCTTTGTGACCACCTTCCTGCAAGAGATGCATGCTGTGAGGCCACACCGGCGATGATGATTCCATTGGCACTGAGCAAAGCCTGGTTGAACAGATGGCTCCACAGAACTAGACAGGCATCGGAAGCGAGGAGGAAATGCAGCAGCCAGAGCAGTCCTGTATCATCTAGATATGGAGAATAGGTAAGAACCAGGTTCCCGAGAGCCGTGGGGGCGCTCTTATGTCCTATGAGTTCGGCCCGGCGCATTACGCCGACAGTGCCCGCAAAGCGCGCTGCAGCGATGGATAACTCAACAGCCACATCATCGCGCTTGAATGGTTGACCCCGTAAAGTCCTCTCTTGAAAGAGCCGCAATATCCGTCCGGCGTAGCTAGCACGGGTTGCATAGCCCCGATTCAACTCTAGTAGAGCACCCTGAGGCACCAGGCTAGCCAGTGTATTGCCGCGGATATCCTTGTTGATCGGGATGGGCTCAAGTTGCTGTTCCAACGGAACCTCCGACTTTTGGGGGGGCGGCCTTTGGTCAAACAGGCTGAGCTGGTCGTTCATAATTGTCCCTCTCGTGTTGAATGTAGGACGGCTCATGCCGCGTCAAGAGCAAGCTCATCCTCATCCCCTGTGTCGATCTTGGGTGTGAGCCCCTCGGCTGATTCCTGAGCAGCGATCTGCTGGTTGAGCGCCATCAGACGCGTGAAAATCTCGCGCTGAGCGACCGGGGATGGCGTAAAGCGGATTTTCTTGCGGTCGTTGGGATAGAAATCGTGCCTCAAGTCAATGTCCTGCCAGCCGTAGCACACCAGCACGGACTCACCCATCGCGGCGTGCAGGCGGCGCATTTCAATGATGTCGGCATCCTGGCATACGGGGTTGTTGAACAGGTTGTAGAGTTTGGTCAAGCCCAGTTGGCGGGCGCGCATGACCTGCTGGCGGTGTTCGTAAAATGCCTGTCCTGCCCGCTCTGAGTGAATTATTAGCTGGTCTTGGGGAGATTGAGGCATTGTGAAGGTATCAAAGCATTTAGAAATAGAATAACTTATATCTGTCCGAAGCGTCGTAGCATTTCTACGCAACCAAACATCATGTACACAAGATTGCAAGATGGAAAAATGATAATAATCATCGTAAGCAAAAACAGCAAGTTTGCATGACAAAATTTGATTAATTGGCACAAAAGAAATCATATGTAATTCGCTAACCATGCTACGAACTAACACATTATTTAATGGCTTCAGAGCCTCTCGCATGCCTTTTCGATATTCGCCATAAAGCCACCATCTTTTTTTGTTTCGTTCTCGCTTAATTTTGTCTCTTTGTGGCTTTACTCGCATTTCCACTATTCTAATTAAATCGGGATATTGGCTTGCTTTTTCTAAAGTCCAATCGTGAAAACAAATTGCGTAGCGATTAGTTTTTTGTTCTGGATGTGTATTAACATCTTGCCCATTCAAGTAGGGGAGTAAACACTCTAAATTTGATGGGTCTTTATTTATTAGTTGCAAAGCCTCGTTTTCAGGCAGAAAAAAGCCCATGCCATACGGTATGTCGCCTTGAAATCCTTTGCCGATGTTTTGGTAGAGCGAATATATTTCAGCATCTGGCAAATCATCTAAATATGATGAAATATTAGGGACAACATTTCCGTCAAGAGTCTTAAGGTAATTACGTGACGTTATTGCTTTTGTAAGAGCAATAAGGTTGACCTCAACAGTTGCTTCTCCTTTCCACTCTACATATCGATCCGCATAAATTATTAAACCACCTTGTTTTGTGATTACTGATAATCCTGTTTCTCGGGTGTCACCTTGTGCAATAGAATTTGTTGAAACTAACCCTAAAATACCATCTACCCTAAGAATATCAAAACCTTTTCTAAAGAAATAAACACAATAGTCTGCTGCTCCAACAGACGGGCTATAGCCAGTTTTAATAAATTCGAGAATATGACTGCCAAGCTCTCCACTAATTTTCAAGCCGCCTAAAAACGGTGGATTGCCAATAACTATATCGAAGCCACCATTTTCGTTTGAAGCACCGAATACGCGTGAAAATTCCAGTTCCCAGTGCACCGTACGCTCACCAGCAAGCTTAGCTTCGGCTTTTTGGAGTGTCTCCAGGTATTCAGATGAAAGTTCAAACACGGTATCTGTTTCAATCGCCTTGGCAATTAGGGCAATCTCGTTATCGTTCACCTTCAAGCCCATCTTGCGCGCCACCAGCAGGTCGCCAATCTTTTTGTAGGGGGCGAGCAGGCGTTGGGCTTCTTCGTAATCGTATTCCTGTGTTTTGATATCTTCGGCGCGCGTCACCACCTGGGCGGTGATTTTCTCCAGCCAGTCGTTGGCGTTCTGAATGGTCTGCACCGCCTGCGGCAGAGTTCTGAAAGCATACTGCCCCTTTTCTTCGGCAAGGCGCGATTTGGCGGTGCTCTTGGTCAGGTCGCTGTGCGCCAGCGCCGCCAGAATATCCTCCAGGCGCGCGCCCAGCAGGCTGTTGCCGCGCTTCAAGTGGTGGTCGAGGAATGATAACGGCCTGCCTGGCTGCATGGTGGCCAGCCACAGAGAGAGCTTTGCCAGCTCCACAGCCATGCCGTTGATGTCTACGCCGTATAGGCAGTGCTCAACCACCAATCGACGCCAATAGTTCGCATCCAGGTTGATGGCCGCGTTGTCCCAGTGGGTAGTGGTGAGCACTTCCAGGATGAAGTTGGTGATGGTGTAAGCGATGTAGACAAGGAAATGGCCGCTGCCCATCGCCGGATCACAGATGCGGAGGGAGAGAACCTGCTCCCGAATGAAGACCTCGAGTTGGCTGTCCACATAGTTCTGCAGCCGTGCACGAGCGGCCTCTGTAGGAGTCGTCCTGATCTCCTCCAGCCACTTCTCCAGCTTGGGAGCGAAAGCCCGCCAGCGCTTCTCCAAGATGCGCACGACAGTCTGTCGCACGAGCCGTTCGACCAGTTCCTCGACAGTGTAGTGGGTGCCCGTGGCCTTACGTTCATGTGGGCTTTGGGCGAAGTACACCTTACCGGGCTCGACAATCTCATCGGTGATCTTCCGTTCACTGTCGGTTGCATTGAGGTACTGCACGCGGCCGGTTTTGTCACGACGGGCGTATAGCTGCCGATCTGCAATGAACAGCTTATACTCGATCATGCCTTCGTAGAGGCTACCCAGGTGCCGCACGGATAGATCACAGTAATCAATGCGCTCGGGTGAGCGTTCCCCTTTTGGATCGGGCAGAAAGGCCAGCTCACAGAGGGCATCCGCCAGATACTTGTTCTCGATGGTGTAGTCGCGCAGATAGGGTTTGTCCTTGTTGTCGAACAGCCCACCGTTGTACGCCGGGATACCTAGGTACTCGTCGCTGTACTGGATGGCGTTGAACAGAGAACTGAGTTGGCTCCAGAGACTGGTGGGGCGCACGCCGCTCTTAAGCGGGGCATCCCGTAATTCGACCGCTTCGTCAAGCATACTGTGTAGGCTGACAGCTCGGTAGTCAGGCCGATCCATAGGTAGCAGGTTGCGCGCTTCGGCGTAAAGGATGAACAGGAGCCGGTAGAGCAAGTAGGTCGCATCCCGATAGACTGCATCTCGCTCCTGCTCAGTATAGGACTTGGTGCGCTCAGGGTCAATGGCATGGACCAGGCCCATACAGAGCTGCGCCATAATCCCTTCGCCCCCGCCGGGCGCGTTCAAATGCTCGCTGACGATAGTCTTGAGGTAGCGCTCCGTAGCTTCGGTTGCCTTCGTTGACTGATCCAGCAACGTATCCAGTTTGTTCCTACCGTTCTTCTCGTCACGCTCCAGCGAATCCTCCAAGCGCAGCAGTCGGTAGAACAAATACGCCGCCATGGGGTCGTCTTCACCGGCCAGGAGATGGTAGAGGTCAATTTCCAGGAACGCCTCATAGCGACGCAAGCAGGAGGCGTCCAGCAGACGCCACTGCTCTCCGTTTGTCAGCAGTACCCAACGAAGGTTCAGGCCACTCAAGCGGCGCGCCAGATTAACTGCCAGAATCATCCAGTGTCTGCCCTTCGGTAGGGTATTCTCGGGGGTGTAACCGTCCAGATTGGTCTTGTATGGGGTAACATAACACAGGGCTAAGGGCTTCTCGCGATCCCAGGGGGCAACGATATACCAGGCATTTTCATCGTCCTGCCCTGCCGGCACCAGATCCAGCGACTGTTGGTTGAGGACTGGCCTGATCCACGTGTCAGCCATCCCGCCAGGGCTGGAGAGATCAGCGTTCTGGAACCAGTCCTTGGCGCTTCTGTGCGCCAGATAGTATGAGGTTGCCAACTCCTCATCGGTCGGAGAGAGGCTTCTGAGGAAGACGTTATTGAAGAGAAGATTGTTGGTGTAAGCCATACTGGCCTCTATGCGTCATTGGCTTGAGTACAGGAGACTACCGGGCATGGGACGCAAGATTGAGTCACAAGTGCGCCATCCTTGATGGCCTGATACAGACTTGAGTCCCAAAGCTATCTTAGGTTTGCGTTGAACGCCGCCTCTGTCAAACTGGCACTGGTCAAGTCCTGCAGCCAGGAAGCGGTGAATAGTTCAAGGCTATAGTCGCCAAAGTCCTGAAGTGACAAACCTGAGTTCTGCGGGAAAGGTTCAAGGGGCGCCACTGTTGGTGCCCAGTAGTCGGATGGGACCGGCTCGGCAAAAGCAGCACGCTCCTTCCATAGACCGGCCTTCCTGGGGGCGACAGGGAACCGGAGAGGTTTTCTCTACCAGGGATTATATCACCTTTTACACCGCCTGGCAACATGGAGGAAGAGGGCCGGAGAGGCCAGGGCCAGACCAGTTCGGTGCGGGTAATGTCTATCTTGGGCATATAACTGCTCCTCAGTTTCCAGAAGATTTAGGGCCTGCAAGTCTCTGTTCTGTCCAGGCTAACGACTGCACCTTCCTCTGCACCCAGCGCTGGACAAGCGGCCTGGAAGCGATAGCCGTCATTGACCTGTTCGAACAACTCCCGTTGGCACATGGTTTGAAAGCCTACTGTCTCACCTGATTCATTACCTCTGCATTACCCTTGCATTACCTCACGTTTCCTGAGAAAGCGGGACGTAGCGGGTCTGCTTCCCCTGGCCTACCTTCTGCAGCATTTGCAACTCGACCAAGGCTTGCA
>Ga0194125_10006300_pt1 | contig 17573 bp, 15 predicted proteins | sample TA2KigC250mmetaG_FD_148626 | JGI IMG/M metagenome (GOLD analysis project Ga0194125, IMG submission 148626) | Freshwater microbial communities from Lake Tanganyika, Tanzania - TA2015034 Kigoma Deep Cast 250m | ecosystem: Environmental > Aquatic > Freshwater > Lake | place: Tanzania: Lake... | reverse complement strand
CGGTGGCAACGGCGTCACGATCAATGCCGCCGACTTCCGTGGCCCCTACCTGACGACCCCCGACGGCAACCTGCCCAAGAACCCGATCACCGGCGCCAACGTTGTGGGAACCGACTGGACCTACACCGCCACCACCGGCGCGGTGAAGGCGAAGTCCGGCACCGCCGTGGACGGCACGAACTACAGCAACTGGTAAGCCCACGCTTCGCGCGGGGCCAACTCGCGGGGCAGTCCCCACAGGGGACTGCCCCGTGTCGTTTTCCCCACGGGCTCGCGGGTCTTGCCCCCGTTCACCCTCGCCGCTATAATCCACCCGAAGACAGCACCACCGTCGGGAGTCGCACGATGCCGCTCTACGAGTATGAATGCCTCGACTGCAGCAGCATCAACGAGGTCCTGACCCGCCGGGGCGCCCGGCCTCCGGCGTGCCCGAGCTGCGGGAGCCGCAAGGTGCGCAAGGCCTTCTCCTCGTTCGCCATCTCCAGCCCCTCCTGCCCGTCCGAGCGCAAGTGCGAGAGCGACGGCCCGCGCGGGGGGTGCCCGATGAGCCGGGAGTGCCGAATCAGCCCCTAGCCTGTGGCCCGCAGAGGAAAACCCGCTTCCCTCACGAACTCCCTGACGGGGCGCGAGTGCCTGGCGCCTCCCGACTGGGAACCTGTACGCAAGGAGCCTGTGACGATGGAGAAGGTACGCGTGGCGCTGATCGGCGCCGGCGGCATGGCCAACTCGGTGCACTACCCGTCGCTCGTTAAGTTCGAGGACGTCGACCTGGTCGGCCTGTGCGATCTGGTGGAGGACAAGCTGAACGCGACCGCCGACAAGTTCGGCATCGAGAGGCGCTACACCGACTACCGGAGGATGCTCGAGGAAACGCAGCCGCAGGCCGTTTACGTCCTCATGCCTCCCCACCACCTGTTCGACCTGGCGATCTATGTGCTCGAGGCGAAGCTGCACCTGTTCATCGAGAAGCCGCCCGGAGTCACCACCGAACACACGCGCCAGATGGCCCTCTCCGCCGAGCGCTCCGGGGTACTGGCGATGGTGGGCTTCAACCGCCGCTACATCCCGCTGCTCAACAAGTGCAAGGAGATGGTCAGCGAGCGCGGGGAGATGCTGCACTGCGTCGCGACGTTCTACAAGCACCACTTCGCCGGGGCGTACTACAAGGGCGCCGTGGACATCCTCACCAGCGACTGCATCCACGCGGTCGATACGCTCCGCTGGATGGCCGGCGCCGACGTGACGGACGTGGTGGGCGATGTCCGCTACCTCTGCGAGGAGACGTACGCCAACTCGTTCAACGCCCTGATGCGGTTCGACAACGACTGCTCCGGGGTGCTGCTGGGGAACTGGTGCGTGGGCAAGCGCGTGCACACCTTCGAGATGCACGCGCGGGGCATCTCGGCCTTCGTGGACTGCAACAGCGTCGCCCACGTCTACCGCGACAACCAGGAGGAGGGCGTGACGCTGAGCGCGACGGAGGTCGCGGGCTCCGACGAGAACCGCGTCTTCTACGGCTTCGAGGCTCAGAGCCGCCACTTCATCGACTGCATCAAGACGGGCGCCGAGCCGTCGTCCTCGATGCAGGATGCCGTGAAGACGATGGAACTCGTGGACGCGATCTACCAGACGACCCTGTAGCCGGCGCGAGCACCGCCCGCACGATCAGAACTGCGTCGGGTTGAACCACAGAGCGTCGTTCTGCCGAATGGTCTCGGCCTTCATGGCCTTGCTGTGGCCGTCGCTGAAGGTGCAGTTCAGGGTCTCGTTGTGTGGGACGGTCAACTGATCTCCGCAACCGGCGACGCGCGCCTGCCGGACTGCGTAGTCGGGCCCGATCCGGTTGTCGCCGTTCGAGTCCGCCGCCAGGATCGTCCCCGCGACGTCCTGGATCTGGGCCTGGTTCTGGTAGCCGTGGTAGTAGCAGTTGTAGCCGTAGCACAACGGCACGCCGCTGATGTACATGTGGGTCGGCGGCGGGTTGGCCGACGGGCAGCGGAAGAGCTGCGCGTTCTTCACGTACGGACCGATCGAGATGGGCCAGTCGTACGTGGGATCCGCCGCGTTGCTCGTGTGCCCAGGGTACCTCTCGTCGAAGTCCTGGATGTACATCATCGTGGCCGTGCCGATCTGCTTGAGGTTGCTCAGGCAGTTCGTCTGGCGCGCCTTCTCGCGCGCGCGTGCGAAGACGGGGAAGAGGATCGCCGCCAGGATGGCGATGATCGCAATGACCACCAGCAGCTCGATCAGCGTGAAGCCTCGGTGAGTTCTCATGTAGACCACTCCCTGCACGTGAAATGCTCCCACGGCTGCTATGCACCCTTCGGCGGCTGGCCCGGGCGTACCTCCTACCACCCGCGCGAAACCGCTCCGGTTTGGCGCCGGCAGAAGATGGAGAGAATCGGCAGTGGGAAAGGAGGAATCGCGGAGCCGGGCCTTGCGGAGCTCCGAGAGGAGTGCTGTAGTCGTTTCCACATCACCACAGAAGGAGGGCAGTCCATGACCCGCCGAAGCGGTTTCACGCTCATCGAGTTGTTGGTCGTTATCGCTATCATCGCAATCCTGGCGGCCATCCTGTTCCCCGTCTTCGCGAGAGCACGTGAGAAGGCGCGCCAGGCGAGTTGCTCCAGCAACCTGAAGCAGCTCGGCCTCGCCATGCACATGTACAGCACCGACTATGACGAGAGGTTCTCGGGAGAGTGCAGCTGCGGGTGCCCGCACACCGACTACACATGCTGGCGGGACCGCATGTACCCGTACGTCAAGAACATCCAACTCTTCGAGTGTCCGAGCTCCACCGCAGACCCGGGCAACAACCCCTCCCAGATCGGGGGCAACTACGGGATCGCCTGCCACACCGCGAGCAACCAGAAAATCGGCAGCATCACCCGCCCGGCCGAGTTCGCGCAGCTCGGCGAGAGCAACGGCCAGATGCACCTGAAGTACTACCTCGCGAACGGCGCGCCGGCGTGCGGCGGCGGATGCTGCGGCGGCAACATCAAGCAGGCGTACCGGTTCATCCACAACGAGGGGATGAACATCACCTACTGCGACGGCCACGTCAAGTGGCAGAAGCAGAACTTTGTGGAGAGCGAGATCTTCCCTGGCCAGCGGCTGTTCAGGCGCGACTGGTAGTCCAGTCCGCCCCGTCCTCCGCAGCTAGGCGACGCCTCCTCGGCACTCGGGGAGGCGTCGTGTTTCCCCTATCCGCCTCCCGTCACCGCCAGCTCTACCGTTGCGCCCTTCGTCCTCATCGGGCCCTGCTGGTATCCCGTGCTGGGCAGGTCCACCTGCACATGGAGGTAGCGCTCGCCTTCCCAGTCCTCGACCGCAAAGCCGACCACCTTTGAGGGCACGCCCTTGCCATCCACGGCCGCGGCTGCGCTTACCGTTCTCACACCAGCCGGCCCATCGAGTGGCATGTGCACATGGATCCGGTCGTTGAACCCGTTCGGCTGGGCCGCCATGTCGCACTCGAACGTGTCCAACAGCGACCACCCGATGTCGGGGTGCTCAACGGTGACCACGGTGCGTCCGGCGCCATCAAGCGGGGAGACCTCCAGGGGCGGCTCATGCACGGGGCCGCAGGGCCGCAGTCTCGGGTCGCCAAACAAGAGGCGCGCCGCCGTCCCGTACAGCATGATCTCCTTCGGGGTCCAGTTGGGCACCGGCTGCCCGTCCTTGAGCGCCACCAAGGCGAGCGCGCGCCCGCCGTTCGCCACCACCACCGCATCGTACGTGCCCTTCATGACCTCGCCGAGCGTGCAGCCCGTTGTGAGCCAGCGCTCGATCTCCTGGTAGACCGGCACGCCGTGGTCGGGGTGCGTCGCCGCGAAGTAGGCCACCACCGGCTGCTTGAGCATCGTCAGGCAGAACGACTCCTCGGGCGCGTAGGTCCTCTCTGCCCAGCCGCCGCCGCCCATCTCGAAGGCGCGGGAGGTCACGCCCGTGCTGCAGGCGCCACTGAACACGATGCTCGGGCTGAGGCGCGCGCGGCCGAGTTGCCGCGCCGTGAGGCCCTGGTCGATCCGGTCGGGGTAGCCGTGCCCGCCGAAGTGGATGATCCCGTAGCCGGCGAGCTTCCCAAGGTCGCGGTCCGAGAAGCCACGCAGCCCGTTGTTCATCCCCCGCGCGTCGAGGCTCCCGCGTAGCCAAGCCCCCCAGAAGAGCTGGGGGTGCACGATGGCGCGGTCGTTGTCGAGTTGGTTCGGGCCAAGGCAATCGAGCAGCCTCGGGGCGAGAATCGTGGGGTCCTTCTCGACGTCCACGCTTCGCTGCCAGAAGGCGATGGCGTCCTGCGGCGTCGAGCCGGTGACAACGCCATAGCACAGGTCCACGAACGGATCGTCGTCAAGCCGTGAGGCCGCACTCAGCCACCGCCAGGCGAAGTTCACGTCGAGGTCCCGCGGCGGCACCACGAGGACCGCATACTTCGGCCGAAGCGCCCGCAGATCGGCGAGGATGACCGCGGGGTTGCGTGGATCGAGGCGCAGGACCGGCGCGTTCTCGCCTGCGATCACCGCCTGGACGACCGTCCACCACGCGTCGGACTTGGTCACCGTCGTCAGCACGACATCCAGCTTCGGGAGGGTATCGTGCGCCGGAGGGAGTGACTGGGGAGACATCTGCCGGCACGCGCCCACGCAGAGGACGGCCGCGATCCCGGCTGCACACACCACGGCCCGGCTTGGCTGCGCCATCGGCTTACGCACCGCGCGTTACCCACCCTCCGCGGCGGGCTCGGCAGGGCGCTTGCAGGGGAGCCAGACCGTGAACGTAGAGCCGTCGCCGAGTTGGCTTTGCACCTCGATGCGTCCGTGGTAGAAGTCCACGATTCGCTTGACGATGCTCAGGCCGAGGCCGGTGCCGGTTACGCTGCGGGTCGCGGAGGTCTTCTCGCGGAAGAACTCGCTGAAGAGCTTCCCGATGCCCGCCTCGCTGATCCCGACACCCGTATCGGCCACCGAGGCCTTCACGTACGGCCCGTCCTGCTCGGCGGACAGCGTGACGCTCCCGCCCGGCCGGTTGTACTTGACGGCATTGCTCACCAGGTTGCCGAAGAGACGGATCAGCTCCTCACGGTCGGCCTCCACGCCGGGCAAGTCCTCCGCGATCTCGGTGCGAACTGTGACATCGCATTGCTCGGCCAGCAGACGCACCGGCTCCCCAACCTCGCGCGCGATCTCGCCGAGGTCCTGCACCTCGATCTCCCGCCGGACCGTGCCCGCCTCCATGCGCGCCACGTCCAGGAGGTCGCCGACCAAGGCCAGCAGCGCCCCCAAGCGGTCCTTCGAGCGCACGATCATCGAGCGCTGCCTCTCCGGGTCCTTCACCATCCCCTCGAGCATCACCGACAGGTAGCCGTCCACCGCCGCCAGCGGCGCCCGCAGCTCGTGAGCCACCATGTTGACGAACTGGGCCTTTACCTGCTCGACGCGCTTCAGCGCGGTGATGTCGCGCAGGACCGTCACCGAGCCGAGGAACTGACCGGAAGCCTCATCGGTGACGGGCGCCACATCGACCAGCGCCCATTCCTCGCCGAGCTTCCACTCGCTGGAGAGGCGCTTGCGGCTCTGGGAGGCCTCCTCGATCATCGCGGCCAGCTCCGGGGCGGCGAGGGCATCACCCAGTGTGACGGGCGCCGCCGCCTCCACGTCGCCCCTGAGCACCTTCAAGGCGGCGGGATTGCTGAGGACGAGCTGGTGCTCCGCGTTGGAGACGATGACCCCCTCGGCCATGCAGTCGATGATGGTGCGCAGGCGGCTCTTCTCGGTCGCGAGTTCCAGCATGCGGCTCCGACGCTCGGCTTCAAGGCGGTTGCGCTCGCGGATGAGATGGACGCGCTCCAGAGAGCGGTTGACGACGCGTGACAACTCGTCGGGTGAGAACGGCTTCGCCAGGAAGTCGTATGCGCCGCGTTTCGTCGCCTCGACGGCGGCCTCGATCGTCGCGTAGGCCGTGATCACGACGAACACGGTCTCGGGCGCCGCGTCCTGCGCGCGGGCCAGGAGCTCGAGGCCGTCCATCCCCGGCATGCGCAGATCGACCAGGGCCAGTTCGGTGTCGGGGTCCTCGCGGAGGATCTCCAGCCCCTTCTCCGCGCGATCCGCCGACTGCACCTCGTGCCCGGCGGCCCGCAGGACGCGCTCGCAGCCACGCAGGATGCCGGGCTCATCGTCCACGACGAGGATCTTGTGTCCGCCGCCCGTTGGTGAGGGCAGGGCGTGCTCGGGGATCAAGGCAATACCTCCTTCACACGGCGTCGGGCGTCGGCAGCGTGAAGACGAAGTCGATCCACTCACCAGGCGAGTTCTCCACGCGGATATCCCCCCCATGCCGGCGGGTGATCTCGCGCGTGATGAACAGCCCAAGCCCCGTGCCCGGTTGCTCATCCATCGGCGCATGGATGCGCGAGAACTTCCGGAACAGCTCGCCGGTCTGCCCCTCCGGAACACCCGGCCCGTCGTTCCATACGTGCAGGGTGACCAGGCCGCCCGCCTTCTCGCCGCGCAACCTCACGACGCCGTCGTCGCGCCCGTACTTCGCCGCGTTGTTGATGAGATTCGAGTACACGATCTTCAGCAGCGAGGCGTCGCCCCACGCCGCGAGGTCGTCGTCCATCTCGACTTCCACACGCATCCGCCGGGCCTCCAGCCGCCCGCGCAAGTCCTTGAGCACCGGGCGAATCACGTCCGACGCGAGGTTCAGCGCCTGCGCGCGCACCTGTAGCTCCCCCTTCTCAATTCGGGAGAGGTTCAGGTAGTTCAGGATCATCTCCTCCGAGCGCTCGATCGTCTTCGCCACGTCATCCAGTGCCGCGCGCTGCTCGTCCGTGATCTCGCCAACGTAGCCATCGCGGACCGCCAGGACGTTGATTGTCATCGCCGCGATCTGGTTCTTCAGCTCATGCGTGATGAACTCCAGGATGTCGAGGTAGTTCTGCACCCACTGCTGGAGTTCCGCGTTGCTGCTGCGGAGCTGCTCATCACGCCCGCGGAGGGCGGCGAGCATCTGATGGAAGGCCGCGCTGAGTCGGCGGATCTCGTCATGTTGGGCGCGCGCGGGCGGCGGAAGGTCGTAGTCCAGGTTGCCGCGGGCGATCTCGGTGGCGCCCTGCGTCAGCCGGGCCAGCGGGCGGGCGAAGCGCCGGGCAAACACCGCCGAGAGCACCACGGCCCCCAGCAGCGCGAGCGCGGCCAGGCCAATGAATGACCGCATCGCCTGCGCGCCCATGTCATCATAGCGCTCCTTCAGCACGCCGACGTACAGCATTCCGACGATGCGGCCCCGCAGGTCGCGGAGCGGCTCGTACGCCGACATGTACCAGTTGCCCACCACAAAGGCCGGGCCCTCCCAGAGCCCCCCTGCGACCAGCACGCGATCGTGGACTTCCGCCGAGACCCGCGTGCCGACCGCGCGCTTCCCATCCGGCCCCTGCACGTTCGTGGCGACGCGCACGTCGCCCTGGAAGATCGTGACCGTGCCCGCGTTCTTCCCGCGGTAGGTGGCCGTGGCGAACACGTTCCGCCGGACGAAGTCGACGAACTCGAAGTTGCCGTTCACCACCGTACCCGCGCGGATCGCGCCACGGAACTTGCCTGCGGAGTCCAGGATCGGGGCCGCCGCCTCCAGCACCAGAGCGTCGTCCAGGCGGTCCGGGCCGCCGGGCTTCGCCCTTGGTGTGGGGATCACTTCGACGCGCGCCTGCTGAGCGAGCGCGGGGCTCTCGCGCTCAAGCTCGGCCAGTGGCACGAGGGCGAGGCCGGAGATGGGTTGCCGGGAGCTGTAGGCGACGCTGATCGAGAAGACGGGCGCCCGCGTGGGCCTGGCTCGGGACCCGGCCACAGGAAGGGCGCGCGCATCGGCCAGTTGCACGAAGTCGAAGCCCTGCGCGGCGCGCCAAGCCTCCAGATCGCGGCTCGTGACGCCCTGCCCGGACTCCAGGCGCAGGGCCGCGACATCCGCCATCGAGCGCGCCGCCTGCCGCGCCTCGTTGAGGCGCCACTGGAGCATCGCATCGGCCGTACGCAGGCCAAGTACCACCCGGCGCTCGGCTTCCCCGAGCACCGACTTGCGGAGCAGCAAGCCGCCGGTGGGTACCGTCAGCACCGCGCCGACGAGCGCAACCGTTCCGAAGCCCACCAGCAGCTTCGTGCGCAACGACCAGTCCATTCGGTGACTCCTACGGCCGGCCGGCGGCCAGCCGCTCAATCCACTCGGCGACAGCTTCTCGATACTTGCGGAACACGACCGGGTCCCGCGTGAAGTCGGTGAGCGTGGCGGCGACCTCCGGCGGAACCGCCAACAGGCGTGTGACCTCTTCCGGGACGTCCTTCTGGCGCGCCAGCTCGTTCAGCGCGTACAGGTACTCGTAGTCCTCCACGCCGTCGCGGAGCGTCTCCAGGCGGATGGACGACAGCGGCTGATCGGCGGCAGGCCCCGGGTAGATGAAGTAACCGTCCCCACAGTAGCCGGCCCCCTCGTTGTCAGTGACGCCGCGCCACGGGGCGTTCGGGAAGCGTGGCGCGACGGGCGGCTTGCCCCAGTCCAGCCAGTAGTTCAGGCCCCAGTACAGCACGCCCGTCACATGGTGCTGCCAGGTCTGGGTGAACAGCATCCGGTTCTCCAGCACCGACTGGTTGGTGAAGAAGTTGGCATACTGCCCGCGCGGGCCGCAGCACACGTACCACCAGATGATGTCGCCCGCCGCGTGTTCTTGCTCGAACTCGTTGCCCTCGATCCCCGGGCTCAGGGGGCACCACAGGTCGATGTTGCTGCGCAGGTTCTGCGGCAGCGCCGGAGGGTAGACGGCGTCCATCAGCCGGGGGATGCCGGGCGCGTACTGGCCCAGGCCCGCGAGCGTCGTCGCGACCCGCTCGTAGCCGTCGGGTTGCGGCTCATCGTAGGGCTGCACGTAGAGGAAACCCTTGAAGCCCAGCTCCCGCGTGTGCTGGGCGGCGGCGGTGAGATAGGAACCCAGGTAGCGCAGATGCTCCTCGGAGTTGTGCGGCGGCGCGATCTTGACGGCCTCTCCGGTCGCGCGGTCGATCGCGGTCACTGGCGCCCGGTCGGAGAAGAACCAGCCCATCCAGTGCGTCCACGCGACGTGCAGCGTGCTCGCGCCGCCGTCCATCGCGCGCTTTGCGTACGCGTCCCAGCGGGCCCAGTCGTAACTCAGCGAACCGTCGGCCTCGCGATAGACGGTCACCAACGGCCCACACGGCCCTTCGAGCACGTCGATGGGGCTGAGGCGATGGCTCGTAGCGAGGTCGATGTATTCGCCGTAGACCTCCGGCGGAACCTCGTCCTGTAGCTCGAAGTAGTGCCGGATGTGCCCGCGGAAGAGCCAGAAGCTGGAGTTGAGGTGCGTCTCCTTCGACAGCGCGAAGCCCGGCACCCGGACCTGAACTTCGGCCGTGGCCCGGTCGCCCGATTCCGCTCGCATCCTCAGCTCGCCCGTGTAAAGGCCGGTGGGCTGCTGCTCCGGCACGCTTACAGTGACCCAGAAGACCGGCGGGCCGAGCTTCGACGGCTCGAAGGGCTGTGCCTCAAGCAGCGGATCCGGCCACGCCTTCCCCGCGAAGGGGACGTACTCGACGAGGCGCACCTTGCAGGCCTCGGCGGGGATCGGCGGGTTCCCCTTGCACCGCAGCGGCGTCATCTCGGCGATGAGCTTGCCCGCGTTCGGGCTGCTCGCTGCGAAGAGGCACTGGAAGCTCTCGGCCTCACCGCCCGCGCAGAGCAGCTCGATCGTGCTCGTCGGCTCCAGGCGGCCCGAGGTGACGTCCTCCCGCCACTCATCCGGGCGGCGCCTGGTGAGGCCGTCCAGCGCGACGATCCCCGCCCGACCGGACTTCGCGCCGAGGGTCTGGGCGAGGTGACGGGTGGTGTTCTCGGCGGTCAGCGCGGCGATCTGCGCGGCGGTGTCACCGAGGAACTGGGGGCCCCACGGCAGGGCCTCGCCCGCCGGTGAGAGGTAGTCCGTGCCCAGCCGCCCCTCGACGAGGGCGCGGCGGACCTCCGGGGTCGGCTCGATTGCGACCAACGCCCTCGCTCCCGGCCCCACGCCGCGCGCGGCCAGCCGCAGTGTCACGCTCCCAGACCAGCCCTTCATCCCCGGCTCGCGGAGGTCAAGGGTGCGCCGCACAAGCCCCTGGGACGGTTCGAACGGCCAGCGGAAGGTCTGCTCGCCCTCGAGGGTCTGGTAGACCGCCTCGACACCTGCGAACGCTCCGCGGGGCAGCTCATCCATGCCAGCCAAGGCCATCGCAACGGTCACCTGATCCGCTCCTCGCAGCCGGAACTCGGCGAAGGCCTCCGTCGGGACCAGCGCACACCACCAGCCGGACAGCGCCGCGGCCTGGCCCTGGAGCTGCTCTGCGAGGGCGCGCTGCTGAGCGGCGAAGCCCTCCGCATCGCCGACCTCCGACAGGCCGACGTCATCGTACCAGACAACCCCGGGTTCGCCCTGAACACGAAGCTGGAGCCGGAAGTGGTCCACGCCGGCCTTGGGGCGGAAGAGCGTGTCGAACAGCGTCCACTCGTTCGCCTGCGGCAGCGCAAACTCAAAGGCGCCGAGGAACGCCCCATTCGCATCGAGCGAGTACACAGTCGGATGGGCGACGTTCGGCTTGTCCGCGCGATACCAACCTGTCAGACGGTAGAGGCTCTTCTCCGACGCACTGCGCGCCGGCAGCACCTGGTCGGCCATCCAGTAGTCCCCGCGCTCCGCCAGCTCCACCCGCACGCACCGACCGCCCCCGTGCGGCCCCTCGCTCTCCCAGCGCGCGCTCCCCGCACCTCGCCCCTCCATGCCGAGACCCCAAGCCTCCGGCGCCTGCCCCCCGGCCTCAAACCCGGGGTTGCGGAGGAGGTTGCTGCCCGGCGACTGGGCGCCAAGCGCCGCCCCGAGGAGCATGGTGAGCACGACGATCGCGGGTGTCACTGATCACCACCTGCGGTGCTTGCCCTCTGGTCCCGGATCGCGCGCAAGGTCGTCATCAGCGGGCACTCCCGGCACATCTCTGGGCCATCCCGGTGCGCGCGGATGAACACGGTGCTGTCCGCCCCCGGGCCGAACTTGCGGTCGATGTCGGCTTGGGACTGCAGCAGAAGCTTGAGAACCTCGTCTGCGTCACGCGCACCTGCGCCAGCCATTGCGCTCACCGCCTTCCGGCTCCTACTCTATTACGTTTCCTCGCCGAGAGCAACATGGCGTGTTCAGTAGTACTGCTCCTCGCCGGGGCGGAAGCGCCAGAGGGGGAGGACGAAGAGGACGCCGAGGAACGCGGCGATGTACCAGATGCTGAAGAGGGTTCGCCAGCCAGCCATGGGGTCGCCGGCGAGGGCGGCGCGCTCCAGGATCTCGCCGGAGGCGATGGACATCAGCGCGGCGCCGCCGTAGCCGAAGGTGCCGACGATCCCTGAGGCGGAGGCCGCGGCCTTGCGGGTGGCGAGGTCCATGGTCAGCGGCCCGATAATGAGCACCTGAGGCGCGTAGATGAAGAAACCCATCACGAGGAGGTACAGATGGGAATGGGCCGCGATGAGGTCGCTGTAGCGCGCCCAGAGCAAGAGCAGCGTGCCGACGATGGCGAGCAGCACCGCCACCAGAGGCGCGCGGCGCGAGCCGAAGAAGTGGTCAGTCGCCCAGCCGGCGAGCGCGGCGCCCGCGATCCCGCCCAGGGGCACCGTCCAGGTCCGCAAGGCGACGTGAGTGATAGGCATGTTGGGGTACAGCTCCGAGAAGTAGCGCGGGAGCCAATCGAAGGTGCCGTGGCGCGCGATGTCGATGCACAAGAGGGCGAAGCAGACGCACCAGATGCGGGGATTGGCGAGGGTCCGGCGGAGCGTGTAGCGATAGCCGAGATGGCGGTCGTGGTCGTCGTCCTCCGCATCGTGGTTCGGGGGCTCGTCGGGCGCGCCGAGGCGGTGGATGTGGTGAATCCCATCCAGGCGCTCCAGCGAGGGCAGCCCTGCTCGTTGAGGCGACTCCCGAACCAGAATGGCCGCGATCACACCGAACGTCAGCAGCACGCCGGCGGGGACGAAGAAGGCCGCGCGCCAGCCATGGCGATCCAGCAGCGACCCAGCCACGATGAGCGCCACGGCCGGGCCGACCTGATAGCAGGAGCACAGCAGCCCGTGCAGCTTGCCCCGCAGGCGCGGCGGGAACCAGTTGGCGAAGCACTTCGTCACGCCAGGCCAGGCGATCGACTGGATGAGCCCGTTCAGCACCCAGAAGACGGCGAAGGCGCCGAAGGTGCTCGACAGCCCGAAGCCCATGCACATCAACGCGCCGCCGACCGCCCCTACCGCGAGCAGAAGCCGTCCCCCGTAGCGGTCCCCGAACACCCCCGCAAGCCACTGGCCAGCGGCATACCCGCCTTTGAACAGGAAGTCCAGGTAGCCCTGCTCGGCCTTGGTGAGGCCGACCGCCTTCTCAAGCGTGCTCTTCGCGGGGCTGAGGTTCGAGCGGGAGAGGTAGAACGCCGCGTAGGTCAGCCAGAGGACGGAGAAGAGCCGAATGCGCCCGCGCTTCCAGCGAGCGAGGAGGTCCTCGTAGACGGTAGTATCGTTCGGAGCTGCGTCGCCCATGCGGTGCGGTCGTTTCCTCGGCCTCTGGGACGTACGGAGCGGTGTGTTCGCGGCGGGCAGGTCGCATCCCTGCTCAGGAACAAATCGCGGGGCCCGGTGATTGCCTAGAGGAGAACCGACCTCACGCGAAGGGACGGCCTGCCATGCGGCAGATGAGGACTACAAAGAACGTGATCACAGGTTTGGTGGTGGTCGCCGTGTGCGTGGCCTGCGTGCTGCTGATCTACCACTTCACCGTCGGCGCCAAGGTCAGCTCGCAGGCGCCCGTCACTTCCAGCACGACCGTCGAAGCACCCACGGGCGTCCGGGCCCCCCCGGGATCGGGCGCGCCGAATGAGTCGCACGCGGTGAAGGTCCCCGACGAACAGGCCGTTACGAAGCCCGAGGCGGACAAGCGGCCTCTGCCGCCCGAACAGGAGAAGGGCGGGGGGTAGGCGCAATTCGGGGACACGATCCCAATTCGCACACGACGCGAATTGGGTCATGTCCCCGAATTGCGGTAGCCGCGCGCCGCCAACTCGCCCAGCAACTCCTCGCACTTCCCCTCGCAGCCCGGCTCGAAGAGGGGCTGGCAGGCTGCGATGTCGGCCTGGCGCGAGACGAGCTTCATCGCGAAGGGCAGGCAGGCGGTTTCGCCGCAACGCCTGCAGTTCGTGCCGGGAAGGAGTCGCAGCGCCTCCAGAGCGGTCAGCTCCTCGAACCCGCGATGGTCCGGCTCGATCTCATCGCGTCGCTCCCAGGTCTCGTTGACCAGCCTCGACACCTCGTCCAACACAGCGCGGGCCTCCTCCTCGCCGGTGCAGCTGCTGACCAGGATCTCACGGGGCCAGATCGCGACGTGGTGGCCGTCCAGACCGAAGGTCAGCGCGGGGGCGTTCGGGGCGTAGCGGGCCTCAGGCAATACGGCGTTGAGGTAAGGCAGGACCGCGCCGATGTCATTGAGCAGCAACGCCGTTGCGCTGGACCGCTCGGCGAAGGGGCTGCACTTGGGCATCTGCAGGCGCAGTTCGTAGCCGCGAACGAGCATCAGGCCGCTTCCTTTCCCGAAGCCCGGGGCGGGCCGATGCCGGCTCGGCGCAGGGCTGACTGCGCTTCGGGAGTTGCCATGAACTCGAAGAAGGCGTCCATGGCCGGGCCCTCGCGGCCGGGCGCCGCGGTGAGGCTCAGGGTGATCGGATCGTGCAGCTTGTCGGGGAGCTCTTCCACGAGCACCGGCTCGCCCGTCTGGCCGTGAAGGCAGAAGCCGTACAGCAGCCCCGCCTCAGCCTGTCCGAGGGCAAGCGACCTCAAGACCTCACAACCGGTCTTGTTGACGGCCAACTTCCCCTTCACCTCATCCCACAGGCCCATGTGCTCGAAGGCCTGCCGGGCGTAACGGCCGGGCGAGGTCTGCTCAGGGTCCCCGACGGCGATGCGCTTGACCTCCGGGCGGTGCAGGTCGGCGAGGGTTCTCACATTCGCCGGGTTACCCGGGGGCGCGGCGAGGACGAGCCGCGTGGACCCGATCACCTGCGTCGTGGAGGGATCGAGCAGACCGGCCTTCGCCAGGATGTCTCGCTCCACGTCACCCGCCGAGATGAAGACATCCAAGTCCACGCCCTCACCGACGCGGTCGGTCAGTACGCAGGGCGGGCAGGAGAAGTCCGAACGAATCTCAACCTCCGGGTGCTGCTTCCCGAAATCGGCGACCACCTGGGGGAACACGTCGCGGAGGAGGGGTCCGCCGCGAACAACGAGGGTCGCGTGGCCAGGCCCGCGCGTGGGGTGACAAGCCGGCACCATCGCCAGCGCGCACAGAGCGACGAGGAAGGGGCCGCTACGCGCCATCTCGCACCACCTCCTGCCCGTTGGCCTCCTCGGCCGGGAATAGGTGCACGGATTCCGGCGGCACGCGGAGCCACACCCGGGCGCCTCGCCTCAGCCCCTCGGCTTGCCATCGAGGCCGCAGGACGAGGGAAGCCCACGCAGGCTCGGACTCGACCCAGAGCTTCACGGTCGCCCCCCGGTCGAGGGTGTCTCGGATCGCGCCAGCGAAGCAGTTGCGTACGTCCGGGCCGGGCGGCCCGCCAAGAACCTCGACATCCTCCGGGCGCACGACCAGGGTCACCGGCCCGCTCAGCCGTCGGCAAGAGTGCACCACAGCGCCGTTCCCCAGGCCAACGGCCGCGCCCTCCGGGGTCGGGGAGGCCACGCCGGATAGGATGTTGTCCGCGCGCACGAAGCCGGCGACGAAGGCGTTGGCGGGGCGCCGGAAGATGTCGTCGGGTGAGCCGATCTGCTGGACGACGCCGCCTCGGATGACACCGATTCGGTCGGCGACGGCGAGCGTCTCCTCGAAGTTGTGAGACACGTGAATCGTGGTGGTCCGCAGCTCCTCGTGGATGCGGCGCAGCTCGGCGCAGAGCGCCTCGCGCGTCTGCTCATCGACGGCACTCAGAGGCTCGTCGAGCAACAGGACTCGCGGCCGGATGGCGAGGGCACGGGCCAACGCAACGCGCTGCCGCTCGCCCCCGCTTAGCGTGCGGATCGGGCGCCGCAGGAGTGGCGTGATGCCAAGGAGGTCGCTCAGCTCCCGCGTGCGCTCCGCGATGACCGCCGGGCTCTCGCGGCGCACGGTCAGGCCGAAGCCGATGTTCTGCTCGACCGATAGATGCGGGAAGAGCGAGTAGTCCTGTGGCACGTAGCCCAGCCGGCGTTCCTCCGGCCGCAGGTGGGTGACGTTCTCCTCGCCGATGAGGACCGAGCCGCCGTCGGGCTGATAGATGCCGGCGATGCACTCGACGAAGATCGTCTTCCCCGCGCCCGTCGGCCCGAGCAGGACGAAGTACTCCCCCTCCTCGATGGTCACGGAGGCCTCGAGGAGTTGGAACTCGCCCAACCGTTTGCTGAGGTTGACAGTGCGGATCATGACGGCGGGAGAACAGGAGTTCGGGAGAACAGGAGATCAGGAGAACGACGAAAGCACAGCCACGGCCTGCGCGGTTGTTCTCCTGGTCTCCTGAACTCCTGATCTCCTGCCTCTACCACAGATACCCCTTCCCACCTAGCTTCTTGAAGGTCACGAGCGTGACCGCCGCGATGCCGATCATCAGCAAGGCCAGGACGACGCCGCCCTCGATGTCCCCGGATGACCACTTCAGGAACATGGCGATCGGCAAGACCTCGGTTCTCATGCGAGTGGCCTGGCTGAAGAACAAGATGGGCCCGAACTCCGCGATCGCGCGCGCCCAGGTCATGATGGCCGCCGCGATGAGACCGTTGCGCGCCAGCGGGAGCGAGACGCGCCAGAAGGCCTGCCAGGCTGAGCAGCCCAGGCTCCGCGCGACGTGCTCCAGGCGCGGGTTGATGCTGTCGAAGGCCGCCTTCAGGGCGCGCGTGCCGAAGGCGGCGGCGACCATGAACTGCGCGAGCGGGATGCCCCACGGCTGGTACACCAACCCGTACCCCAGGTGGTCCTCCAGCCAGCGGTCGAGGCCCGAGCGGCTGAACAGGATCAGCAGGCTGAGACCGATCACGGGCGGCGGCACCACGATCGGGAGATCGATGACGGTGTCGATGACCGTGGCGAACGGCAACCGGAAACGGCTGAGGACGTAGGCCGAGGGCAGCCCGACGATGATCGAGGCGATGAGGGCCACCACGGAGGTCGTGAGGCTCAGGCGAATCGCGAAGAGCGTCTCCTCGCGGTCGGTGGTGAACGCGCGCACCCAATGCGTGGGTCCACCATACCGCAGATCGGCGATGATGAGCGCAAACACCATCGCCATGAAGAGCAGCAGGAAGCTGAGGAGAACCGCCCGGAAGAGCGCCTCCGACGTGGCGGCAGATGAGGCGCGGGGCGGAGGGATCTGGTCACTCATACGCGTGGGGACTCACTGAACGCCGTGGCTGGGACCTACCCCGACACCGGCCCGTATCCGTGCTTGGCGAAGATCGCCTTGCCCTCCGCGCTGCCGACGAGGTCCATGAAGAGCTGCGCCTGGTCCGGGTGGCGCGTGAAGTTCAGCGTGCCGAGCAGGACGGTCGTCTTGTAGGTGTACTTCGGGTCGATCTTCACCACCCGCACGTCGTCGTTCACCAGGTGCGCGGTGGCGTCCCACGCGATGGCGGCGTCAATGGCGCCGAGCTTCGCCGAGTTCGCCAACTCCACCACGTTCAAGGCGCCCATCGTCATGTTCTTGTGCACCGCGTCCCACAGGCCGGCCTTGTCCAGTACCTTCTTCGCGGCCACGCCGACGGCGACCTCCGGGTAGGAGCCCAGCCCGACCTTCAGGCCCGGTCGGGCGAGGTCCTGGAGCGCGTTGACCTCCTCCTCGCCCTTCGGTGTGATGATGACGGTCTCCATCGTCGCGACCGGGCGCGTGTTCTTGATGAAGCCCTTCTGCTTCGCCTGGTTCACGTACTCGGTCTCGCCGGGCATGTACAGATCGCCCTTGCGCGAGAACTCGATGTCCGCCAGCAGGCAGCCCGAGCCCTTGTACGCCATGTCCACGCGCGTGCCGGTGCGGGACTCGAACAGCTCCGCCATCTCGTCCATGGGTGGGCGGATCCCCGCGCCGCAGTGCACGAGGAGGGCCTGCGCCCTCTCCCCCGCCTTGGCCTTCCGGGGGCCGAAGTACCACTTCTGCCAGTACTCCGAGGCTTCGTCCGTGTCCATGAACTTCACGAACTCACGCGCCAGCTTCTCACCGTCTGTCTTGGTCAGCACGGCCGCCATGCAGAAGAAGGGTGTGTAGAGGTCCTCGGGGACGTTGCCGATGAGTTCGGTCTTCTTCGGCGGGCCTTCCTTCGGCTCGGTCTCGCCCTTCGCGACCTCGTGGACGCACGGCCCGTAGATGAAGGCCGCATCGACCTTCCGCTGGCCGACCATGACCTTCAGCTCGGCGGGCTGTTTGGTGGTGACGATCTTGTGGGCCTGTTCCAGCTTCTCCCAGAGCCCGGCCTTCTTGAGCGCCTCGACCGCGTACGCTCCGTTG
>Ga0194125_10006294_pt1 | contig 17599 bp, 13 predicted proteins | sample TA2KigC250mmetaG_FD_148626 | JGI IMG/M metagenome (GOLD analysis project Ga0194125, IMG submission 148626) | Freshwater microbial communities from Lake Tanganyika, Tanzania - TA2015034 Kigoma Deep Cast 250m | ecosystem: Environmental > Aquatic > Freshwater > Lake | place: Tanzania: Lake... | reverse complement strand
CAGGGCGATGAAGCCGAAGCCCTTCGATTTCAGGTAATTCTTGGCTTTACTGATATCTTTGGGAGCATCTATGGAGATAACGACCACGGTCAGAGAGTCGTATTTCTTCTGCAATAGATCGAGCTGGGTCATGGATGCTTTGCAGGGCGTGCACCAGGATGCCCAGAATTCGATCAGAACGGGACCTTTGCCAAGGATGTCTGACAAGCGCATGTCGTGATTATTGGCATCCGGCAGACGGAAGTCGGGCATCACATCAGCATCCAGACCGGGGATCAGGATGATCAGCGTCATAAGGATCATGAGCATGGCTTTCATTAACAACTCCTATTTACTCTGAGAGACAGGGACTTCCAGACCATTGTAGATCCGGGCATTGGAACCGAAAGTGGCGGGCTGTCGCTGTACCCATACCAAAAGATGGGCATCATCGGGCAATGCACCCTGGTAAGGCAATGAAAAAGACAAGGGCTGGCTCAGGTTGCTGCCGCTGATGTCCATCTCCCCCTTGCGAATTACGATGTTTCGATAGGTATGAGGCGGGTTGCCGTAATCACGTTCACGCTCATAGATCACATACTTCAACCTCAAGTTCTGGGTATCGAAACCATCATTGACCGGTGTGACCTGAACACTGCCGGCGAGCTGAACCCCAGCGGTATAGGTATAAGACAAGCCGGTGAGCAGGACTTCCGCATTGGCTTGGACGATGCTTTGCACCAAGGTTTGATACAAAGCGAGGTTCTCGCTGGAATTGCCGATCAGCCGGTTCAAGCCCTGCACCACCACCGTCGGCATCGCGGGATAGCCGTAGTAAGCATAGACATCAAGCGCATTACTGTCAAATGGCCCGCCGACATGATATTCAATATAGGAAACATCCAGCGGATACTGCATCTGCAGATCATGCAACGCTTGTTCCACCGGCGGGCAATTGGGGCAACCGACGAAGGTAAAGCTTTCGAGGACGGCACGTTGCCTTGCCGGAGGATTGCAGCAGGAGATGCGATTGCCCCAGAGTTTCCAGGTGCCATCCCGCTTGATCAGCCTTTCGCCGGTAAAGGTGCTGTCCGCAAGCAGGATTCTGGTATCGGGTGCATAGATCTGCAGACGCCAGTTCGTATTTGCCAGCGTATCATTCTCGACGACGCTTGCCAGTAGCGATACTGTAAATTGGGGCGCATCGGTTTCATCAAACATAGAACGGAAGAAATTCTCGCGGGCGGATTTGATCTGGCCATTGTGCAGGTAGTCCTCGTCATAAATGGACATCACACCGGTGAGATCAAGAGCTGATGCATCATCAAAAGCCAGTTGCAGAGGAGTGAAAACCAATGCCCCAAAATCGATCGTTTGCGGCGGATCAAACTTGCTGTCGAAACGGGTGCAGGACGCCAAAACAAAGACCAGCGCCAAGAGGATGAGTAGTGATCTGGCCATCTTCATTCCTTGTCCGGTAATAGCGCCAGTGCATCCTGAATGGCTGCGCGGCTGATTATTTCGCTGAACAGCACCGGTTCCTTGCCAGGGATATAGAGGATGTTGAAAGGCACACCGGCGCGACCATGATTTTCCATCCATTTCTGGAGCTCGGGGTCGTTTCGGGAGAAGTCGCCCTTGATCAGGTGCACGCCCTTTGCCTTGAATTCATCCATTGTTTCCGGTTTGAACAGGACGCGGGTTTCATTGAGCTTGCAGTTCTTGCACCAGACCGCACCAAAATCCAGGAAGACCGGCTCGCTCCGGGCGATCAGCGTATTGACCAGTTCCGGCGAGAACTGATACCAGCCGGCAGGAGCTTTGGGAGCAGGAATGAACAGACCATCCTGCGTCACGGTCACCGGCTCCGGCACTTTTTCCTTATAAGGCAGGTAGTACATGGCAGAGGCAACGATGATCGCCAGCGCCCAGACGGTGATATTCCACTGGGTGAATGACTTGTATTCCGGACGCACGAACTGGCCATAGAGCCAGGCGGCAAATGAAACCACGACCAGGAACAGGAGCACCCGGAAGAGGTAGTCACCATCGGTCATCTGATAGAGGTCATGCAGCATCCACAGTGCCACACCGATCAGGACAAAGCCCATGATCTCCTTGAAGATATTCATCCATTCACCGGGTTTGGGGATTACCTTGAGCACGGCAGGAATGAACCCGAGCAAGATAAAGGGCAGAGCCAAGCCCAATCCGATCAAAAGAAAGAAGATGGGGATCACCCACACCGGCTGCAGGAAGGCAAAACCGATGGCGGGACCCAATAGCGGCGCGGAACAGGCAGTTGCCAGCGGAACGGCGATAAGTCCTCCGGCAAAGGATCCCCAGATCCCGCCCCGGGAGCTTGATTTGCTGGCTCCGCTCATGCCGGGAGCATTGATGATGAATACGTCAAACAGCGACAGGGCAAAGACATAGATGATCGAGATAAGTACGATATTGAACCAGATATTCTGGAACTGAAAACCCCAGCCCACGGACTCACCGGCAAGCTTCAGGATCACGACCACCGCGGCCAGAATACTGAAGGCAACAAGTATGCCACCGGTATAGGCCAGCGAATGGGACAATATCCTTTTCTTATCCTCCTGCGCCTGGCGGACGATGCTCATTGCCCGAATAGACAGCACCGGTAGCACGCAGGGCATGGCATTCATGATGATCCCCCCGACAAAGGCGATCAGTGCGAACAGCAGAAAGCGCAGTACAGGATTCTCTGTCTTTGAACTCGGTGACTTGGGACCATCTGCCGTAGCTCCGGTGGCCATAACTTCCACATTGGCGGTACTATCGAGAGACGCCGTGGTGCGATCGGGATCAATATCCTCGTTCGGATCTGTGGGGTTGGGATAGGCGGTGCCAGCCAGGATCTCCAGTGATGCCTCTCCGGACTTCATTGCCGGCGGCAGGCACATCCCGCTTTCATAGCACAGGTTGTACCCCATCTCCACGGTGATCCGGACATTGCCCGGAGCAGCATTCGGCTTGAGCGCAAAAGGCAACGTAAGTGTAACCGAGCCGTGATATTCCCATTCATCCTCCGCCTTGACCCTGGTCGGCTGGGGATAGGTTAACTGGCCAAAGATCAGCGCCGGATGCGACGCTTTCAGATAGAAATAGTCGTTTTCAGCGGTGGGGTCGTGGGTCTGTTTCAAGTCGGCAGGCATGGTCAGGGTAGCGCTGAGAACGCCCTTGCCTCCCGCTTCAATTTGTACCGGACCGACCAGGAAGCTCACGGCCTGTGCCGCAAGCAGGGTCACACCCAGCATGATCAATATCATCAACCAGCCCTTGGGGCAGCGATGCATATAAACCTCCTGTCACCGTCGCCGGTGAAGTCATATTCAGATTATGATGTCCGAAATCAGGGCGCTTCGGAAAGACGCCCCTACGAACAGCATCGGAATGCTATGTTACGAACAGGGCGTTTTGGAAAGACGCCCCATGCAGATATGTTAATCCATAGTTTAAACCATGCAAATCACAGGCATTTGCCGGTGTACATACCACAAGATATCATGCACTTATGCAGTTTTCATTCCACAGCTCAGGTCAATGTCATTTCGGCTGCCGGGTCAGGACACTTATATTCCAGATCTTTCGGGCATATTGGCTGGGGCTGGGGCGCTGAAGGAAAGCGCCCCTACGGGGACACTCACATTCCAGATTTTTCGGGCATATTGGCGGATCGCTTCATCGGAGGAGAATCTCCCCATCCCGGCTACATTGAGGATGGACATCCGGTTCCAGGTTTTCTGATCATGATAAACGGCATCGATCTCTTTCATCACCCGGGCATAATCGGCAAAGTCCGCAATGATACAATACTGATCTCCCTGATAGAGCAGCAGTTCGACCAAGGGACGAAACAGCGCCGGTTGCATCGGACTGAGCATGTCGTCATTGATGAAATCAAACACCGCTTGCAGGTCTGGTTGCCGGTGCATCAGGTCATAGGGATGATAGCCACCGGCTTTCAGGTGTTCCACTTCCGCTTCAGTCATCCCAAAGAGGAAGAAGTTATCCGCTCCCACCGCCTGCCGGATCTCGATATTGGCACCATCCAGCGTTCCCACCGTCAATGCCCCATTCAGGGCAAATTTCATATTTCCGGTACCGGACGCTTCGGTTCCGGCAGTGGAGATCTGCTGGGAGAGTTCTGCCGCCGGCATGATCTGCTCCGCCAGTGACACCCGGTAGTTCGGCAAAAATATCACGTTGATCAGCCTGGCGAGTTGTTTGTCTTTTATAATGTATTCACCCAGGGCACAGATCAAGCGGATGATCAGTTTGGCGGCAAAATACCCCGGAGCTGCCTTACCGGAGAAGAAGAAGGTGTGCGGAACCATGCCGTGAGCCTTGCCGGATTTGATCCTGACGCTCAGATGCAGGATGTGCAGGGCATTGAGCAATTGTCGCTTATATTCATGGATGCGTTTGGCTTGAAAGTCGAAGATGCTATCCGGATCGATCTGGTGGTGATAGCAATCGGCAATGTGCTTGATAAACAGCAACTTATTGGCCATTTTCACCTTAGCCCACTGGTCCAGAAATGCGCCATCCCCCGCCACCGCTCTCAAGTCCTCCAGTTTGTTCAGATCATTCTTCCAGTCATCTCCGATCGCCTCACTGATCAGGGCGCTCAATGCCGGATTTGCCAGCATCAACCACCGGCGGGGTGTGATGCCATTAGTCACATTGGTAAAACGTTCCGGAAAGAGGTGATTAAACTCGGGAAACAGCCGGGTCTTCACCAGATCCGAATGCAATTCCGACACCCCATTCACCTGATGTGAGCCAATAACCGCCAGATTTGCCATGCGCACACTCCGCACCGGGTATTCCTCGATGATGGAAAGCCGTCTCAGAGTGTCATTATCGCTTACTCCATCGAGCCGGATCCGATCCAGGAAACGCTGGTTGATCTCATAGATGATCTGCAGATGCCTGGGCAGGAGCCGTTCAAACAGATCGATCCGCCATTTTTCCAGCGCTTCCGGCAGGATGGTATGATTGGTATAAGCCATCGTATTTTGCGTAATATCCCAAGCGGTTGCCCAATCCAGCCGTTTCACATCCACCAGCAGACGCATCAGTTCCGCCACCGCAATGGCAGGATGCGTATCATTGAGCTGGATCGCTGCCTGATCCGGAAATTGCCTCAGGTCGTCAAATTTCTTGGCAAAGCGACGCAGGATATCCTGTAGCGTGGCGGACACAAAGAAGTATTCCTGCTTGAGCCGCAGTTCTTTGCCGGATATTGTGTCATCTTTGGGGTAGAGCACTTTGGAGATCATCTCCGAGTGGTTTTTGCCTGCCACCGCGTCGATATAATTTCCTTCATTGAAATATCTCAGGTCAAAATCACGTGATGCCTTGGCAGACCACAGACGCAGGGTATTGACATAGTCATTCCGGTAGCCGGGCACCAGATAATCATAAGCCATTGCCATGACCGTCTCATTATGATGCCAGTGAACATGCGGGCGATGATCATCGTTTTTGTCCGCAGTCACATGTCCGCCAAAGAAAACGGGAAAGAGGTGTTCCGGATGCGCCACTTCCCACACGCTGCCATAGCGCAGCCAGTTGTCCGGCGTTTCGATCTGTTCGTTATTATGCACATGCTGGCGGAAGATGCCATATTCATAGCGGATGCCATAACCATAAGCCGGAATACCCAGCGTGGACATCGAATCCAGAAAACATGCCGCCAGCCGTCCCAAACCGCCATTGCCCAGACCGGCATCCCATTCCAGCTCTTCCAGTTCGCTCAGATCAAAACCCATCTGTTTCAGCCCCGTTTGCGCTTCCCTGCCAATATCGAGATTGAGGATGGCGTTGGACAAGGATCTGCCGATCAGGTATTCCAGCGAGAGATAATAGACCCGCTTCCCATGTTTCCGATAAACCGTGGGTTGCGTCTGCAGCCAGCGATCCAGCATGAGATCGCTGACGGCATTGGCAAAACTCTGATAACAGTCCAAGGGCGTGGCGGAGAACTGATCCTTGCCCTGGGTATATTTGAGGTGGTTGATAAAGCGGTTCACGATCTCCTGGGCGCTTACGCTCAGGCGGTGCGATGATATCAGGGTGCTCAGGTCTTTGTTCATCTCTCCTCCCTCCGGCGGAAAACACCGGAAGTTTGCTCTGTACAGCGAGCCAAGCATGGATGAGCGCATTTACCTGTCAAGCACAATCTCCATCAGTTGCCCAAGCCCCTTGTCTGTAGCATAAGCATCGCTTGTCCAAAACATAAAGTAAGGATTGACAGGATGTCCGGCTCCGAATATGGTACCGCAACTGAGACCGAGGATAATGCAGATGAAAGACAAATTGTTGAACGAGTTGCAATCACGCCAGGATGAGCAACGCGCCTGTGGCGCAGCGCGCTTTTTCAAGACTGGTAAAGGTGAATATGGCGAAGGCGATCAGTTCTGGGGCATCACCGTTCCCCAGCAGCGATCCCTTTCCCGCAAATACCATAAACTTCTGGATGAAAGTGATTTACAGGTTCTGATCCGGCATCCGGTGCACGAAGTCCGGCTCTGCGCGCTCATGATGCTGGTGCTCCGTTATCAGAAGGCAAAGAGCGAGACGGATCAGGAGCGGTGGGTGGATGTCTTCCGCCACAACATGGACTTTGTCAACAACTGGGATCTGGTGGACAGCAGCGCCCATCTCATCCTGGGTGACTGGTGTCTGCGTCATGGCTGGGAGGAATTGACCGCGCTTGCCCACAGCAGCCATCTCTGGCGTCAGCGCATTGCCGTGATCGCCACCTTTGCGTTTATCCGCCAGGATATTTATGAGCCCTGCTTCCGGATGGCGGAAATTCTGCTCGATCACCGCCATGACCTGATCCACAAAGCCGTTGGCTGGATGCTGCGGGAAGCCGGCAACCGCAATTTCACCGCCGAATATGAATTCCTCATCCTGCATCACCGCAGCATGCCACGCACCATGCTCCGCTATGCCATCGAGAAATTTGCCGATCCGCTCCGCCAGAAATTTCTCAAAGGACTGCTATAACTAATACTAATTGAATGACTTGACCGCTATATCAATGGTTCCGTCCCAGCTTACTTGCCTGACCTGTCATTCTGCTTGCCCCTCTTAATCAAGTCATTATCCCCCCTTAATCAAGCGTTAATAATTAACGCTTGATTAAGGGGGGATAATGACTTGATAGATGCCGGCAAGCTGGGTTGACCCCCGGCGCTACTGATAATGGTGGTAGCACAGATGTAATTCCAGTATATGCTTCGGTGACGGCAAGCCAGGGACGGAACCTGACTGGATATTATATGTGACAATAATGCATCAATCGCGAGAATATAACCCGGATTACTGTGACATTATTGCAACAATAAAAGTGTATGCTTGGTGACACCAGCGGGTCGATCCGGTTTTTATTGGAAGTTTATAGCATTGTTTTACAGCCTATTATGAGATTGCGGGCAGAAGATCCCGTTTGATTTTGGAAATTGGCATGGCTTTTGCGATGGTAACGACTGAGACCCATACGGAATCACGAGACAAAAATAAACCAAAAAAAAGGAGATTACCACCATGGGAACCCAACAAATTCTGTTGATCGTACTGAGCGTAATCATTGTCGGCGTCGCCATCGCAGTCGGCATCACGATGTTCCGGACACAGGCTTATAATGCGAATCAGACCGCAATAGCCAGTGAAGTGCAGCAATATGCTGCAGAAGTGATCAAGTTTTACAAGACCCCCGTCTCCCAGGGCGGATCAGGTCAGGGCGAAGTAGATCCCACCCAAACCAATGTATCCACCTTTATCGGCTTCAATCCCACGACCTTCCTCAACAACTCTGAGAATGGCGTGTTCAAAGTAACCACCGTTACCGACAGCACTGTGATCATCGCTGGTATCGGTAAGGAACTCAAGGGTGGCGTGTATCCCAAGATCACCACCACGATTATCCTGGCCAGCGGTACAATTACATCTGTACCCGGCACGTCGGCTCAACCGGGATTCTAATGCTCTGATCCATGTATTAACACAGCAGGTCAGGAATGGCAGCAGCCGCCATTCCTGACCCATCTGACAAGGTGCTACTGTCCAAGAATTCGAGGGTTTCGGGTTTTTGGACAGTATCATTATAGTGATAAAGGATATCGGCGATGCAGGAATACCGTTTCAAAGGGATCAGCCCGCAAGGCAAGCTCGTGCAGGGCACCTTCACGGTCGGTAACAGAAGTGAAGCCAAAGCCCATATCAAGAGCCTGATGACCAAGTATCAACTGCGCTTGCAGTCCATGGAAAAGAAGCGCGACTTTCTGTATAAGGTGATGGTTCCGGGCAAAAAGACCTTTAGCGGCAGGCAATCCGCCTTTTCCAAGGAGGAAGTGGCCACAGCATTGCGTAAAATGGGTTACACCACATTCCGTATCAATCCGGTGCTCTTCGATCTGCCGATCAAACCCTCGGCGCAGGACATCATGATGTTCATCAAACTGAGCACAACGATGCTCAAGGATAAGATGAGCTTTGGCAAGATCCTCGGCATGCTGGCAGAAGAGCAAAACAACCGGATGCTCAAAGACACGCTGCTCCAGATCGAGAATCAGCTCAAGGCAGGCGCTGAAGGTAAAGAGGTCTTTATGCGCTTTAGCAATGTCTTTGGCAGATTTCCCGCTTTTATGCTGGGTCTGGCTACCCGTAGCGGCAGCATGGCGGATGTGTTTGAAGCGACCTGTAAGTTTATCGAGCGGGATCAGGAGATCAAGAAGAACGTCAGGAAAGCACTGATCTCACCGATGTTTGCGGTTCTGGCGACAGTCGCTGCCGTCATTTACTATGTCGTCAAGATCTTTCCGGCCACGGCAGAGCTCTTTCTCAAATACGAAATGCCGGTACCGCCATTGACCAAGAGCACTCTGGAATTGAGTGATTGGTTGTCGGCGACCTGGTATTATATCACTGGTGGGATGGTTTTGCCGATCATCGGTCTGTGGCAATGGTGGCGAACGCCCAAAGGCAGGGTCTGGCGCGATAAATACATCATCAAGCTCCCCTTGGTGGGACATCTGATCCACAAATCCAGCATCGAGATCTATTTTCGCGTGTTTGCCACGATCTACGCCGGCGCCGGTGACAATATCGAGACCATCAAAACGGCTGCCGAAGCCTGCCGCAATGCCTGGATGGAACAACAGATCAAGACCGTCACTCTGCCCCTGATGCTCCGCGAGGGCATGGCATTCGTGCCGGCGATGGAAGCGGCAGGTGTCTTTACCAAGACCGCGCTCACCCGCCTGCGCACCGGACAGGAGACCGGCAATATCCTGCTGTCGGCAACGCAGATCGCCACCTATTATGAAGCGGAGACCACTTACAAAATGAATAATCTGATCGAGTATATCCAGACCCTGGTCGGCTTGTTCATCGCCATCATCATCACCTTGCTGACCGTGGTCTCGGCAGATATAGCCACGGTATCGCCTCCGATCAAATAGCGGAGGAATAGGAAATGAGCGGCTTGACCAAATTTGGGAAGTATCTGATCAACAATCACTTTCTGGATTCGGCTTTGGTGGAACGCGCTAACCTTAAGCTGTTCGAGTTTGGGGATACCTCGCCCGGCGCGCTGGCACGGCTCTTGATCAAGGAATTCAATATCGCTCATGACACCGTGTATGAACCGCTGGCTCAATTGTACGCCTTTCCCTCCCTGGAGATCGACCCGGAATCGATAGACAGCAAACAGACCGCCCAATGCCGTGATCTATTGAACAAGTTCAATGAGGACTTCAAGAAGAAACTCTTTTATCACAAGATCTTTCCCTATTGCATCCTGAGCGGAGAACGCGACACGCTGCAGATCCTGGCGGCCGATCCCACCGACAAGCTCATCCAGGAAATTCCGGCTCAGACCGTCTTCAAGCGTTATGAGATCTACTGGTGTAAACTGAAAAGCATTGAAGAGCTGATCCAGAAAATTGCCCCGCAGAAGAATGAATTTCTCCAGCTTCTGGAAGAAGCCGGGCAGATCGTGGTCGATGTGGAGGGTCCGGATGATGGACTCAATGAGCAGGCATTGGATGAAGAGATCAACAAGAGCTTGCTGGTCAACCTCTTTGAGGGTGCCATGATCGAAGCGGTGCGCCGGGATGCAAGCGATATCCATATCATCCCCAATGGCAAAATGACCATTGATGTGTATATCCGGGTGGATGGAAAACTGCAGCTTTGGCACCGGCAGGAGAACACGCCGCCGGAAGCGCTGGCGGCGGTGGTCAAAGACCGCAGCATTGGCGTGGACCGCTTTGAGCGGGATACGGCCCAGGACGGATTTGCCCAACGCCTGATCGACGACCACCTGATTCGTTTCCGTATATCTATCTTTCCCATCGTCTCAGCCGAATATGAGCGCCGCTTCGAGAGCATCGTCATCCGGGTCATTGACGACCGCAAGGTGATAGCGGACTTTCGCAAGCTCGGTTTTCAGGAACAGGCGGAAAATGAATTCCTCAAGTCCATCAATACCTCCAAGGGGATCGTGATCGTCACCGGACCCACAGGCAGCGGCAAGAGCACGACCCTGATGGCTGCCCTGCACCACATCATCAGTCCCGATATCAATGTCCTCACCTGCGAGGATCCGGTGGAATATGTGATCAATGGCGCCCGCCAGCTTAAAATCGGTCACAAACTGAGCTTTGAACAGGCAATCCGCGCCATCCTCCGCCATGATCCCGATGTGGTCATGGTCGGTGAGATCCGCGACAAAATAACCGCCGAAACCGCCGTCAAGCTTGCCAATACCGGGCACTTGACGCTTTCCACCCTGCATACCAATGATGCGCCGAGTGCGATCAGCCGGCTGTATAAAATGGGGATCGAACCATTCCTGCTGGCATATTCGATCAATATCATCATCGCCCAGCGCCTCGTGCGCAAGCTCTGCGTCCACTGCCGGCGTCCCATCAGCAAGGAGAACTGGCAGGCGGCGATCCTGCTGGGACTGGGCGGTGAGGAAGTTCAGAGCGGTTTGCTCTACGAACCGGTGGGTTGCCCCAAATGCCATCAGGGTTACCGGGGGCGGATCAATATCGCCGAAGCGCTCTATTTCTATCCCGAGATCCGGGCTGAAATCATGAAATGCAAGACCGAGATCGATGAAGAACGCATCCGCGAAATCGCCGAAAAACACGGGATGCTGTCCATGCGCCGTTCTGGGATCGAACGCATCCGCGAGGGCTTAACCAGTGTCTCCGAAGTGCTGTATGCCACAAGCGAGTAAAAGATGAACCTGCTGGAAATGGTGCTGGCGCTCTTTGCCGTCCTCTTTTTTACTACCGTGGCGTTAGTTTACAACCGCGTGGCTTGGGATTCGATGGAGTATATCGATGACAGCAACAAGGTGATCCAGGCAACACACTTGGGTCACCGCTATCTCGATGAGGTGGACGCCAAGCTATTTTCCAAGCAACTGGCATTCAATAATATCACCACCAACTTCAATTTCACGCAAACGGTCAATCTGGTGCATCCGAGTTATGTCTATACCGTGCAGGCGACAGCATTTCAATGTGATTCCATGGGTGTAGCCCTGTCAACACCGGTCACCAAACCATTATATTCGAGAGTTAATATCCGGATGACTACACCCTATGGTATGAAAGTGCCGGTACAGGTGTTCCGCATCTACTCAAGAACGAACTACAATATATGAATGCGATCATCGACGTAATGGGCTCCTTTTTGATCGGCAGCATCCTGCTGCTGATGATGATCACCTTTCAGTATCAGATGCAGGAGACGGCAGCCCGGGCAATGTTTTCCGCCAATATGATGTCGCACATCGATGATGCCGCTACCTTCCTTAACCATGTGATCGCCCTTGCCGGTATCGGAGTTGCCCCGACCAGCACGGTCACCGTCGCCCAGACCAACCGGATGGTTTTTCGAACCTATTGGGATTATAATAATGGTTACTTGTCAGCGGTTTCAAACACGATCGAGATCAAATTATCGCCGGTCGTTACTCCGGTGGGCACAGCCCTGACCATTTACCAAAATGGCCAGTTGGTCGAGGACAATGGTCACATCATGTGGGTGGAGCATTTGCATTTCACCTATTACACCAAAACCGATCAGGCTACTACTACTGCCTCTGCAGTCCGGTCTGCCGAGATCCGGCTCACTTTTAAGCGGGATCCGCCCCGCCTGGGAACTGCGCCGATCAGAGCCCGGCTGCAGATCAAGTGTTACCTGATGAATGCTTATATGCGCGGAGCATAGTAAAATGAGGGACGAAATGACAATTGGCGCTTTGGAAAGACAGCTCATGGAACGGACAGGCTCCGCTTATGCCACAGACCGAAGGTGTTGGGTCGCTGAGGGAAAGCGACCCTACATACGCCCTCAAAGGAGAAAATCATGGGAAGAGCTTTATTAGTCGTCGTCATCCTGATGAGCACCATCTTTGCTGCCATTGTGGTCTCAATGCAGAAAAATCTGCTCAAGATCCCTGATATTATCACCTACAATATGGTCCGGCGGGAAGCGGAGAACGTAAGCGATTTTGCCTTGCGGAAAGCCGTTGCCCGGGCTTCATTTCTGGGTGCCAGCATTAATCCCACTTATGTGACCAACATGACCGAGAGTTATAACAACCTTACCATCGGCAGCACCACCATCGACAGCGTCAGATTCAGCTTTAATACCAGCACCCAGAAATTTCGGGCGGTATCCTATGTCCGCGGAGAGAAACAAGGGATCACCCTGCCCTACCAGGCGGAGATCGCATTCAACTTCCCAATCTCTCAGATCATGGGTACGCCCAATTGCTTTTACTATGAATTCAATCAACCGCAGTTCCTCGGCGCCAACGAATACATCAGGGATTCCTCGCCCAATCAGAATACCGGCGAACCCATGAATCATTTGCAAACAAGACCGCATGGGGGAGCCGACAGCTGGAAGTATGCCTATTTTGATGGCGTGGACGACTATATCCGGCGGGAGGACCATCCCTCATTGAGATTGAGCGGAGAATTGACGTTGGTGGTCTTTGCCAAGATCGATCAGGGCAGGACAACCTCATCTTTGGTCTGGATCCCCTCCAATCCCTATGATACCGGTGTCCCCACCGTCAATGGACCGGGGCATAACCTGCGCTATAAACCGACTGCCGGCATCTGGTTCACCTCCAGTCCGAAGCAGATCAATTTTGGCGTGACGCATGAAAACAACGTTTTAACCGTTGCTACCTTTCCTTTCGTTCCGGATGGTAAATGGCCCCACAACAAGGATCCCTGGCATTTCTTTGCCATGACTTACAACCGGAATACCCGACTTCTGAAAGGCTACTACAATGGGCTCTTAGTGACGACGGTTACCGCTACCACCCCGACACCGGTCAAAGAAAACACCTATGGCTTTCAGGTCGGGCGGCGCGACATCCGTGTCCTGGGCTCCGGCGGAAATAGCGAATACATGTATATGAAAGGCGGACTGGATCAGGGTGGTTTGTGGAACCGGGAACTATCCGCTGCCGAGATCTTTGGTTTTTATTACGGCGTGATCAATCCGGCGGATGTATTGTATATCAGGGATTAATGGAGAATGGAGAATGGTGGAACAGGATAGAATGACGATGCTACGCTGGTGGGCGATGATCCGGTGGTTTATGGTGGTGGTCACCTTTTCCATCGGGATGTTGCACATCAGTTTCTCGATCACCAGTGTGCACAATATTCTGTTCTTCAGTGTATTCTCCGGGATCGTGGCGCTCAATATCTATTTCCATTTTCAATCCAAGGTCATGCACAATTGGGTGACCATCTTCCAGGTGATCCTCGATATCATATTTGCCACGATCGTCGTTCATCTGACCGGCGGGATCGGGTCTTCCTTCGTCTGGTTCTATCTGATCGGAATTATCACGGCGGCTCTGACCATTCCCCACAGCGGGGGCTTGATCGCCGGTCTGATCGGCAGTTTATCCCTGGTGATCCTGATCATCCTGTACCAGAACAAGATACTGATCGCTTCTGAACGGGATGCAATGGACATTGCCAATACGACGGTCTACATCCTGTCCTATACCGGCTTGTTCTGCGGGGTGGCAATGATCGCCAGCTACCTGAGCGACCACCTCTCGGCACAGACGCACCTGAAGGATCAATTTGCCCTGTTGAAACAGGAAAATCAAGCGCTGAAGGACGATGCTTCCCTTCTCTCGAAACAAATGGCGATATATACGGAACTGCGACCCGTCTTGCACAAAATCGCACACCTCGATCATGATATCAACACGCCGCTGTGCATCATCTCATTGTCGATCGGCAGAGTTAAACGGCTGGGCTTTGAACTGAAAAATAGTGGGCTGCAAAAAAGTAGTGATGAGATTACGGAAGCCATGAACAAGATAAATATCCTCTTGCAGCAATTAAACCCGCTCAAACGACATCCATTGATCCAGGACATAGGTCCGTCTTTCCAGAGCGACCTGTTTCCCAGTCTCATCGAAGGGTCGCTTTCCCTCAGCGACCCGGAAGACGCAGGAGCCGATAAGGGCGCTGAAGGAAAGCACCCCTACATCCAAGGCGAAGGAGCCGATAATGGCGCATAAAATACTGGTGGTTGACGACGAACAGAGCATCCGGGATATCATCCGGGAATTCCTGTTCGAGATGGGATATGAGGTCAAGGTCGCCGTGGATGGCGTTGATGCTCTGGATAAAGCCCGGTTTGAGACCTTTGACCTGTATATCATCGATATCTATATGCCCCGCCTGGATGGGCTGGAACTATTGCTGAGGATCAAGGAATTGCAACCCCTGGCGGTTGTGATTATCACCACCGGCTTCTCCAGCATCGATGTGGCGGTCAAAGCCATCCGCAATGGCGCTTACCATTATCTGACCAAGCCGATCCAGGCAGAGGAATTGACCAAAGTGGTTGAATCCGGACTGAAACATAGTGAAGAACTGAAAGATGTAAATAGCATCTCAGCTCCTCCCGGCAGTGCCGTTGAACAGCCCGAAATGCTATTATTGAGAGGGTTTACGCCGGAGCAGCAGCAGGATTTCCGTGCCGTTGGCGTGTCCTGCAAGTATAATGCGGGCGATACCATACCCCAGGATAATGCCATCGGCAGCATGCTCTGGATCGAATCCGGCAAGATCGCTGTCAAATATCGCAATGCCACCGTGGAGACCCTCAAAACCGGCGATATCTGGGGTGAGGAGTCCTTTATCACATCCAATCCGGTCTTCACGCAGTTGATCGCTGCCGAGGTCACGCAGGTAAGACACTTTAACCGCGGCAAACTGATCGAGTTCTTTACTTACAACGATGAAACGCTCACCAAACGGTATATGATCAATCTGGTGCAGTGCATCTATGTCAAATGGCGCCGGGCGGTTTACCGGATCGGGATCTTCAGTGGTTTTTCTCCCGAATTGCCCAAATAGTTGCACAAGCGGAGCTTGTCGGTTTGACAAAGCGCCCTAAGGATCAAGCATGGCGTTGACGAAAACATCATATCTGGAAATGAACCTGACTGATTCCTTAGTCGGGGTCGACCTCTGCCACCGGATCGAGCAGTGGTTGGACAAGAATCCGGAATCGGTCATGGAAGGGCATAAGTTGATGCGCTCCTGGTTGCTCAGGATGATCGAGGCGACTGCTTCAGATCTTGATTTTGGCGGACCTGGCAGCAAACAGATGATCTGGATGAGGATCTATGGCATTAAGTCACCCAATCCTGATTTCGGCACTTATGCGCCCTGGGAAACCAACCTGATCATCCTCAGCTGGCTCACTCCCCTACAAAAGAAACGTCTCTACCAGGACCTGAGCATTGACTTCTCCGTCAGTATCAGGGAGATGGGTACGACCACCCGTTACCGGGGAACGGTCTATTTTGAAAACAATTATCTGAGCGCCAATTTCCGCCGGATCAATTCCAGCCTCTACAGCATGAGCAACCTCGGCATCCCCAAGCCGATCGCCGAGCGCATGAACCTCAATTACGAAAAAACCGGTCTGGTCCTCGTTACCGGTATTACCGGATCGGGCAAAAGCACCACCCTGGATGCCATCATCGATATGAATAACCGTGACAATCAGGCACATATCGTGATCATCGGACACCCGATCGAATTTGTCCATGAATCCAAAATGGCTCTGGTCAAACACCGTGAGGTGGGCGTGGACGTGCAATCTTTTAAGCATGGTGCGATTGAGTCTTTGCGTCAGGATCCGGATATCATCATGATCGGTGAAATGCGGGACCCGGATACCATTGCCACTGTACTCGAGATCACCGACAGCGGACACAAGGTATTCACCACATTGCATACGAGCAGCGCTATCGACAGCATCCACCGCATCATCGCCGAGTTTCCCTCCGAGGAACAAGAGCGCATCCGCAACCGCCTTGCCGATGTGCTCAAAGTCTCCATTTCCCAAAAACTGGTTCCCTCCGTGGATAACAAACTGATCCTCGCCAAAGAGATCATGAGCGTCGATAGCTCGATCCAGGCGGCGATCCGCAATAAAAACATCGGCGAGATCTACCAGATGATGGTCGAAGGCAAGAGGTTTGGCATGATGACCCTGGAACAGGATCTCCTCGATTTGTATAAACATGGCTTTATCACCAATAAAACAGCCATCAACTATGCCAACAACAAGAAAAGAATCACCCAGTTATTGTCCATGCCCGGCGTGTAGGGGTCTCGAACCAAGCGCCCTATCACCGCCGGTCTGTTGCATAAGCACCGCTTGTCCAACCGTAGGGTCGCTTTCACCCAGCGCCCCGTCACCGCCGGACTTCGCGCCAAATCGCCCTAAGGAGTATTGAGCCCATGAAACACCCAAAACAGGCTTTCGGTATCCATGAGGATGGGATTTACGTCAAATTTGCCCATCTGGTCAATACCGGTAATGCCCTCTTCCTTCAGACCCTGGAACGGATCGAACTCGAGGCTCCGCTTTATCGCCAGCCCGATGAGCAGCCCGGATCCCCCCCCGCCGATAATCCCTGGGAGCAGGACACCACGCCCGATGATGTGCAGGATTTTGCCCTCAGGACCGCGGACACCGGAATTGATGCGGTTTATCAGATCCAGCCCTGCGTCCAGTTACTCAGCCGCTTTGACCTGAAGCAAGGCGTCATTGCCCTCAACGTTAACAACGATAACCTGATCATCAATCCGGATGGGTCCTTACCCTCCAAAAAAGCGATCAAACAGTTCGTCAAAAGTGTCATCCCTGCCGAGGATTACAAAAAGGGAAAATGGGATCCCCTGACCCTCTCCATCAATGGAAAGCCCCAGCTTTGGGTACATCATGGCACCAATCAGTTGTTGGAGATCCTCTTTGAATACCGGGCTAAGATGCGCGCTTCGATGTTTTTCCAATTGGCTGATGCCAATGACATCGCTCTGACGGATTTCTTCCGGATCTGTCAACCGCCCGGCGATTCCGTCTCCGGACCTCAGACCGCGGACTCTGGTTTTCGGACTATCCTCGTTTACATCGGGCATGACTATCGGCGGATCTTTGTCTTTGAGTCAGGTCATCCGGATTCCGGTGGTGATGCGGCGCCGAGGGA
>Ga0194125_10006288_pt1 | contig 17607 bp, 10 predicted proteins | sample TA2KigC250mmetaG_FD_148626 | JGI IMG/M metagenome (GOLD analysis project Ga0194125, IMG submission 148626) | Freshwater microbial communities from Lake Tanganyika, Tanzania - TA2015034 Kigoma Deep Cast 250m | ecosystem: Environmental > Aquatic > Freshwater > Lake | place: Tanzania: Lake... | reverse complement strand
GACCGTCGTGACGTTGCGCCTGCCGATACGCGTCAAGGCGGCTCGGGCTTGACATGAGAACGAGAACCAGGACACGGATCGGACCGAAGAGCCGCCTCGGACGGGGAGGGAATCTCGCGTCGCGCGCGATCCCGAACGGCCGCGCGCTCGGCGCCACGATCATCGCCTTCGCCATCTGCCCTCTCCTGAGCGGATGCGGCGCCTTGCGAGCGCTCTACGCTCCAGAGCTGACGGAGCGCCGGATCATCACGCTCACCGTCCGGCCCGCGCTCGTGGAGAGCCAGGTCGACACGGTCGCGGGGCAGGTCTCGCCCGTCGCCCAACCGGAGATCGCTCGCCCTGGGCCGGGCGAAGAACCGGTCGTCATGGAGAGAAAGCCCTCTGCGCAGCCGCCGCCACAGGCGATCGAATCGCCGGAGCCGCAGCCGCACACGGAGGAGGAGGCGGAGACGGCGCCACAGATCGCCACGCCATCGGTCTCGGTCGCGCTTCCGGCGGCGGAGAAGGCGAAGCTCGAGGCGGAGACGCATCGAGATCTCGCTGCCGCGGAGGCGCGGGTGTCGCGTGCCGCCCCTCGCGCCGCCGGGGAGGCCGATCGCGAGAAGCTGCGCGCGATCCAGGGATTGATCCACCAGGCCGTCGCCGCGCTCGAGAGGGACGACATACGCGGAGCGGCGAACCTCGCGCACAAGGCGAAGCTCCTGGCGTTGGCGCTCCCGACCCCGTGAAGCGCTGCGATCGAGCGGCGCAGACCGGATCGCAGGCCCGACCGGGGGGTTGCGGACGGCACGCCGGGCCCCTATCCTCCGTAGGATTGGCCGCCCGCCTTGGATGGAGATTCTGTCCTCTGAACAGGAACTGGAGACGGTAGCCGAATGCTCTTCCTGGGACTCGACCTGGGCGCAATAAGCATCAAGGCGGCGCTGCTCGGATCGGGCGCGGATGCGGCCTCGATCGCGAGGAGCGTGCCGGTCTCCTCCCTGTGGCATCCCGAAGTCCTCGCGGTTCGCCTTCCGGGGGGAAACGAGGTCTCGATCGCCGTCACTGCCTACCGGCGCATCCGGGGCAGGCCTCTGGACGCGACCCGCTCCCTGCTGGAAGAGATCATGGAGGAGTTCGGCAGACGCCCCCTGGATGGGATTCGCGTCGCCGGCTCGGGCGCCGCCCTGATCCGCGGCGCCTTCCATCTTCCGGAGGAGAACGAGTTCCGCGCTCTGGCCGCGGCGACGCGGGCGGTCGCGCCGGAGGTCCGCACGCTCTTCGAGATAGGCGGCGAGTCGTCCAAGATCCTCTTTCTCGACCGGGACGAGACTTCAGGCGACCTGGGCATCGTCGACTACCAGACCAACGGCGACTGCGCGGCCGGCACCGGGTCGTTCCTCGACCAGCAGGCCGGACGGCTGCAGTACGAGATCGAAGAGGTCGGCAAGATCGCGCGGGCGACCGATCGCTCCGCCAAGATCGCGGGGCGCTGCTCGGTATTCGCGAAGAGCGACATGATCCACGCGCAGCAGAAGGGATACCAGCCGCCGGAAGTGCTCCGCGGACTCTGCGAAACCGTCGCGCGCAACTTCCGCTCCGCCGTGGCCAAGGGGAAGACGCCGCGGACGCCGGTCCTCTTCGTCGGCGGCGTCGCGGCGAACGAGATGGTCGTCGAGTCCCTGGCCCGCGTCTTCGAGCTGGACGGGGGGATCCAGGTCCCGACGCACCACGCATCCCACGCGGCGATAGGCTGCGCGCTTCGAGAGGCGACGGCCGACACGCACAGATCTCTCACCTATGAGGACCTCCGCGAGGTCCGGCGCGACGCCGGCGATCTTCCCCACACGCGGCCCCTCTCGATGCAGAAGGTGGTCAGCCTGCGCGACCGCGTGATCCCCTTCGACCTTCCAGCAGACGGCCCCCCGATCGAGGCCGCCCTCGGGATCGATGTCGGCTCCGTGAGCACCAACGTCGTGCTCCTGACGCGCGACGGACAGATGGTCCGCGAGATCTACACACGAACGCAGGCGAGGCCGGTCGAAGTCGTGACCGCCGCCCTGGGCGATCTTCACGGGGAGCTCGGCGGGCGCGTGCGGATCGTGGCCGTCGGGACGACGGGATCGGGACGCGAGTTGATCGGCGAACTCGTCGGGGCGGACACCGTGAACGACGAGATCACGGCTCACAAGACGGGCGCGACGTTCATCGCCCGGACGATGCTGGACGGCCAGGTGAACACGATCTTCGAGATCGGCGGGCAGGACGCGAAGTACATCAGGATCGAGGACGGAATCGTGGTCGACTTCGCCATGAACGAGGCCTGCGCCGCCGGCACCGGATCCTTCCTCGAGGAGCGAGCGGAGGAGCTGGGCGTCTGCATCAAGGATGAGTTCGCCGAGCGCGCCCTGTCGTCGACGCGGCCGCTGCGGCTCGGGGAGCGTTGCACCGTCTTCATGGAGCGCGACGTCAACTCCTTCCAGCAGCGCGGGGCGGCGACCGACGATCTGCTCGCCGGCCTCGCCCTCTCGGTGGCCACGAACTACATCAACCGCGTCGTCCGCGGGCGCAGGATCGAGGGAACGATCTTCTTCCAGGGGGGCACGGCGTACAACGACGCCGTCGCGGCGGCGTTCGCGGAGGTCCTCGACCGCGAGATCATCGTCCCGCCTTACAACGGGGTGGTCGGCGCCGTGGGCGCGGCCCTGCTGGCCTGGGAGAAGGCCAGCACGCTGGAGGCCGGCACGAGATTCCGGGGCTGGGACCTCGCAAAGGTGGACTACAAGATCCGTGAGTTCACCTGCCAGGGATGCGAAAACCGCTGCGACATGAAGGAGTTCAGGGTCGAGGGAGAGAAGACCTACTGGGGAGATCAGTGCGGGGACCGCTACCGCCGGCGCGCCAAGGTCGAGTTCCGGCCGGTCATCGATGACCTGATCAAGCTTCGCAAGGAGTGGGCGCTCGAGGAGTACGATCCTGCCTCAACAGGGCGGGCGGTTGTCGCGTTTCCGCGGGCGCTTTACTACCACGATCGGTTTCCTTACTGGAACGCCTTCTTCCGCAGGCTCGGATTCGGCATGCGGGTCACGCCCGAGACGAATCGCTCGATCGTCCACGAGGGGCTCGAGGCCGCGGTCGCCGAGCCCTGCTTCCCGATCCAGGTGGCGCACGGGCACATCCGCGAAGCCCTGCGCATACCGGACGCCGATTTCGTCTTCGTTCCCAACTACGTGAACGCGGAGGCGACGCACCCGGACATCCAGAGCTTCTATTGCCCTTGGGGGACGACGTTTCCGTTCATCGTCTGCGCGGCGGACAGCTTCGAGCAGGAAGCCGGCCGGATCCTTCACCCCCTGATCCGGTATCGAGGCGGACGCGAGGCGCTCATCGAGCCGCTCTACCGCTCCCTGCGGCCATGGGGAGTGCGGAAGAAGGCGATCGCCGAGGCCCTGGCGGCCGCGGAGGAGGCGCTCGCCCGATTCCGGGGAAGGATCCGCGAAGCCGGGGCGGCGGCGATGAAGAAGCTCGCCGAGACGAGGGAACCCGCGATCCTGTTGATCGGACGCCCCTACAATCTCTATGACCCGATCGTGAATCTCGACATTCCGAAGAAGATGCGCGACCTCTATGGAGTGAACATCCTCCCGCTCGAGTTCCTCGCCGCGGACGACCAGCAGATCGAGACGATCAACTCCAACATGTACTGGAACTACGGCCGCAAGATCCTTGCGGGATGCAGGGAGGCCGGCGAGAAGAGCGACCTCCACCTGATCTACATCACGAACTTCAAGTGCGGGCCCGACTCCTACATCAAGCACTTCGTCCGCGAAGCGTTCGGAAAGGCGTTCCTGACCTTGCAGTTCGACGGACACGCGAACGACGCAGGGACGCTGACGCGCGTCGAGGCCTTTCTCGACAGCCAGGGGATCCTTCGGAGATGGAGCCGCGACGCGGCGGAGGGCAGGCGCGGCCGGCCGGACACCTCGCGGGCCTTCGATTCGGCCGCGCGGGTCGAGACGCTGTCGGATGCGGACTGCGCCGGCTGCTCGTCGGCCGCCGCGGGCTGCACGGGCGGGGTCGTCCCGGCCGCGCGCTCGATCGAGCGGAAGGCGGTGGAGCAGACCGCCGTGCCCCACGCCGAAGACTGAGCGACCATGGACATGATCGATCGAAGCGCTACGCCGGAAGGCCCGCAGACCGCCCCCGAGGCGGCGATTCAGCCCGCACCGAAGGGAGGAGCCGTCCGCGAGCGGCGGAGAACGAACGACCGCCCCTTCCACGGACCGCCGCTCACCGAACGGACTCTCTACGTCCCCCGCATGAGCGGCGGAGCGGCGCGCTGCTTCTCCGCGGCGCTTCGCTCGAGGGGCCTGGACGCCCGTCCCTTCCCCCCTTCCGACGCGCGGACGATGGAGCTGGGCGCGCGCTACACATCGGGCGACGAATGCTTCCCCGAGCGGATCACCCTCGGCGATGCGCTCAAGATCGTCCTGGAGCCGGGAGCGCGGCCCGAGCGATTGGCCTTCTTCATGCCCACGGCTCCCGGCCCTTGCCGCTTCGGCCAGTACGCCTCGTTCCTGAGGCTAGTTCTCGATTCGGTCGGCGCGGAAGACGCGATGGTGGTGTCGCCGAGCAGCAACTCGGGATACGACGAGCTGGGAGACGCCGCCCGAGGCCTGCAGCGCGCCGCGTGGCGGGGGATCCTCACCGCCGACATTCTCCGCAAGGCGATGCTGCGCGTTCGGCCTTACGAAATCGAGAAGGGAGCGGCGGACGAGATCTACGAGCGGTCGATCGCCGCGGCCTGCGCGGTCATGGAGAAGCCCGGTCTGACCGCGCGCCGGACGATCGCGGGCCTCCGCGCGGTCATGGACGAGGCGGCGGCCGCCTTCGCCGCGACTCCGCGGCGGGACGAGGAGCGGCTCCTGATCGGCGTCGTCGGCGAGATCTTCTGCAGGATGAACACCTTCAGCAACGAGGATCTCGTCCGGGGGCTCGAGGCGCAGGGAGCGGAGGGCTGGATCTCGGACATCGCGGAGTGGGTCTACTACACGAACCTCGAGCAGAGGAAGAAGTGGATCCCCTACTCCGGCGAGCGATGGAGCAAGAGGATGCTCTTCGCCTATCTGAAGGATGCCTTCCAGCGAAGGGACGAGCACGCCCTCGTCGAGCCGTTCAAGCCCCTCTTCGAGCGCCGAGAGGAGCCCGAGACGATCTCCCAGGTCATCGACATGGCCGAGCCCTACCTCCCCGCCGAAGGCGTCTATGGCGAGATGGTCTTGAACGCCGGAAAGACCGTCTACTTCTGGTCGAAAGGCTGCGATGGGATCATCGATATCAGCCCCTTCACCTGCATGAATGGAATCGTGTCGGAGGCCGTTTACCCCAAGGTCAGCCGCGATCACGACGGGATCCCGATCCGAATCTTCTACTTCGACGGGACCCAGTCGAATCTGGAGCGGAACCTCGGCATCTTCCTCGAGCTCGCGCGGACGTATCGGAAGAGGAAGCAGATCTAGTTTGATTCGGCGGTGGCGGAACCTAACCGGTCGCATCGCCACCCACGAAGGAGACAGACAAGGGACAATCACCTGAAGGAGGCCTCATGTCGTCCAGCAGGAGATCCCGTCGCTCGAGCCCTCTTGACTCCCGGCGTTGCGCCGCGTTCTTCCTGGCGACTGCTGCGCTCATCCTCTTCGCCCCTGAGATCCCGTCCGCAGATGAGGCATCTCCCATCGAGAGGTCGCTGGAGTTCGTTCTCGAGGGAGACTACAAGGCCGCCAAGAAGCTTCTCGAGGACCGCCTGAAGTCGAATCCTGGAGACGCCGGGGCGCACATCGCGCTGGCTCAGATCTTCCTGATCGAGGATGAGAAGGCCGACAAGGCAACCGAGCATGCGGAGGAGGCAGTTCGACTGGACGACGAGTCGGCCGAGCATCATCTATGGCTGGCCCGCGCCCTGGCGAGGCAAGCCACGAAGTCCGACCGCCTCGAGGACGCTGCCCCCATTGCGAAGCGCGGCTTCAAGGAGTATGAACGAGCGCTCTCTCTGAATCCGGCTGAGGTTGATGGCCGGGGTGAGGTGTTTGGATTCTATCTGGCGCACCTGACGGGGCAGGCGGAGATCTGGACAAGGCGAAGGGGCACGCAGAGGCCTTGCTGGCACACTGGCCGATGGGCGGACATGCGATGTTGGCGATGTACTACGAAACCCGTGACGGAGAGGGAAAGGGTAGAGAGTATCTCGAGGGCATGGCGGCCAAGGATCCAACAGGCGCGGCAGGCAAAGCGCTCGGTTGGTTCCTGGTGCAAAGACAGAAGAACGACGAGGCAATTGGGGTCTACCGGAAGATCCTTGAGAGGGATCCGAGCGACATGCTGGCGACCTACGGACTCGGCCGGGCCGTGTTTGCCAGCAGGCAGAACTTGGATGAGGCCGTAAGGTGCTTCCAGCGGTTTCTCGGGAAGCCCGCCCCTCCTGGACCGGTGACATGAGCGAGCGCCCACGCCCGTTTGGGACTGGTCTATCGCTTGCAGGGCAGGAAGGATCTGGCGCTTGCAGAACTCCGTCAGGCCATTCGCCTGGCGCCGGATAAGATTCAGTATAGGATGGACCTCCGCGACATCTTGAAGCGCTAGGCGTACCGGATCACCCCGGCGGCGAGTGGAGTAGATGGATTGCAGTGAAGAGGCCTCGAGCCCGAGCAGAAACTCCGCCCCGCTGGGCGGACATGGCCGCCAGCGGTCTTCTGCCCTAGCTCCCCGCTTCGCCCTCCTCGCCCTTCTCGCGCTCTTATCCATCGCCTCCATCACAACAGAGGTCCTGAATCTCGCATCGTACGTGCGCTATCGATACCTCGAGCCCGGAATCGGGGTGAGCATCGACGTCGGAGGCGGCAGATCGGGAATGCTGACCGGACAGTGGTTCGAGCCTTCGAACATCCGCCTGAGTCGTGGGGTCCGCGTGAGGTCTGTGGATGACGCCCGATCGGCAGCCCGCGCCGGCCTTGCCTCTGGCGACCTCATCGTGAAGGTGAACGGAATCGACCTCGCCAGAAAGCCGGAAGCCTACTACAGACCGTTCTCGGTTGGCCGTGAGGGAGATCGTGTCAGGATCGAGTTCGAGCGCGCCGGAGAACTCAGGGAGACTACGATCGTCCTGGAGCGTGTGCCGCCGAAGGCGTGGGGACTCTCCTTCAATCGGGTCTGGATTGACTTTGGCCCGCTCACGACCTGGGTCGTCATGGGGCCGAGGCTCATCGTTTGCCTTGTATTACTCCTTGTCGGCGTTCTCATGGGATTGCTCGGCACGGCCAAGCGCGCCGCCTTCGATCTCGCTGTGGTGGGCATCGCGCTCTCCTATGCGCTGATGCTGTCCACTTTCCCACTCATCCGCTCGATGCCGTTGACGATCTTCGCTGTGCACATGGCGGTGGACACTCTCTGCAATGCCCTCTTCTCCTTCTTCCTTCTGAGGAGCTTCGCTTCGTTCCCGCACCCATCCGGCCTTGGCCGGTTGGTCCTGCGAGCGCAGTGGGGCCTGGCCTGCGTGTTGGTCCTGCTCTCCATCGCTGACATGATCACTACCGTGCCTTACTACCTCAGCGGACCAATCCCAGGGCTATCGAGATCTCCGATCCTCCGGACGCTTGGCGGTCTGACAGGGGATCCCCTCGCTCTATTCGCGATTGTCGCCGCACTCGCCCTTCTGCTCGCGCAGAGGATAGAGACCCGCGCTGCTCGCGGGACTCGCTTCAAGGTGATCGAGTTCGGGTTCTTCGTCGGGGCGGCGGGCGGAATCCTGATGGAGGTCTATTACCTCTGGCTTGCCGGATTGAGGATGTCTCCCACCTGGCAGAAGGTCTGCTACTTCGCGGGCGCACATCTCGGCCTGCTGCTGGTCTGCGCCTTCCCGATCAGCCTCGCATACGCAGTCCTCGCGCGCAGGGTCCCGGGCCTGCAACTGATCATTCGCAAGGGCGTGCAGCACCTGCTCCTTTCGAAGGGGACCCTCGTGGTCGAGGGCCTGCTCATCTTTGCCGTCGTCTTTGGAATTCTGCGGCAAGCGACGCGAAGCGGCGTCGGGTCCGAGGGAACCGCCAGCGGCGTGGCCGTGGTCAGCGCGCTCGCGGTCGTGGGAGCGCTGGCCAAGGTGAACCGCCGGCTCATGCCCGTCATCGACCGGCGATTCTTCAAGGAACGGTGCGATGTCGGCGCCCTGCTTCTCGACCTCGGCCGTCGTCTTCCGACCATCAGGCAGCGGGAACAGATTCTCCGGCACACCGCAGCCACCGTAATGGGGGCGCTCTACCCTTCCGAGGTTTCGCTCCTGCTTCGGGATCCTCTGGCGGGGGCGTTCCGCTGCGAAGCGCACCTGACCGCCGACCAGATCGGTCATGCGGCCCAAGGGGATCGCCTCGAGGCGCAAGCGCTCCCCCGTCCGGACCTCGAGCTGCGCGAAAGTGACGGGGTAGTCGACAGGCTGGCAGGAGGCGAGCCTTGGATCGAAGTCCATCAGGAGGAATTCTCCGGATCCTATCAGGAGGAAGCAGGATCCGGTTCGCGAGATGAGGAAGCCAGGCTGAGCGACCTCGGTACCGAACTCCTCGTCTCGATAGCCGGCACTGAAGCGTTGAGGGGCATCCTGTCCCTCGGCCCGAAACTCTCGGAAGAGCCATACACGCGGGAGGACAAGGACCTCTTGCTGACGGTCTGCCGGCAGGTCGGGACTGCGCTCGAGAACGCCGAGCTGCTAGAGGTCGCCAAGCGGGAGGCGCAGCAGGCGCGGGATCTCGAGATCGCGCATCAGGTTCAACAGACCCTGTTCCCGCGCGAGTTCCCGGTCCGGCCCGGCTGGGCGTTCGCCGCGATGTGTCGGCCTGCCAGGGCGACCGGCGGCGATTACTATGATCTCCTTGAGCTTCCAAGCGGGAAGATCGCCTTTGCTCTTGGCGATGTGGCAGGCAAGGGACTCGGCGCGTCTCTTCTGACGGCCAGCGTTCACGCGATCGTCCGCAGCGGCCTTCGAGAGGAGGCGCCTGACCTTGGTCGACTCGTCTCCGAAGTGAACGAGCACCTCTACACATCGAGCGCCCCACAGATGTTCGTGACGCTGTTCATCGGAATCCTGAATCCCGATGACGGCGAGCTGCGCTACGTGAACGGAGGACACCCGCCCCCCCTTCTGATTGGGACTCTGGACACGGCGCCGATTCGGCTTGAGGCGGGTGGAACGATCGTCGGCATCATGCCGGGGGTCCCCTTCCGTGAGGAAGCGGCTCGGATCGAGAGCGGGAACTTCCTTCTCCTCTTCAGTGATGGGGTCACCGAAGCAATGGATCGGGGAGGGGAGATGTTCGAGGAGGAGCGATTGGTCATGGCCTTGGCGTCCGTCAAGGGTCGACCCGCTGCCGAGATCAAGGATGCTCTTGTCGAGGCGGTCGATCGGTTCGCATCGGGATGCGAGCAGGCGGACGACATCTCCGTCGTGGTGATCCAGAGGACCTGCTAGCCGACCGGCCCGCTTGACCCCGGCAAGGATGGCCCATTCGGCATGGCGCGAGCCCGACGAGTCATGGTATCCTTGTTCAGGCCGCGCGAAACCGAATTGCACCCGCAGGGAGGCTGACATGAAGTCCCTCGTCCCCATCGCGCTCATCGTCTCATTGAGTCTTCTCGCGATCCCGGCTTCCGCCCGCGAGCATTGCGCGACCCGGTGGTTCGACCCCGAGCGGACGGGGATCCGCCCCGTGTCCCAGCTCGACATGGTCCCGCGGCACGTGGGAGCGCACTTGATGACCCCCCCACCGGACCCGGATGTCGGGGATCACTGGCCGTGGTACATCTGGCTGCTGAACGGCTACCCGCAGGCGCTCGTCCGCGAGTGCACCGTCCGCGGCGAAGGGACCACAGTCTACGTCGTGGTCGAGGACTCCCAATGGCAGACCCGCGTCTTCCAGGACGATGTCGACGCAGTCGTGAACGCGTGGGACAACGCGAGTCTTGGAATCCACCCCGACCAGGGAATCTACGAGATCAACACGACCTACTTCGGCGCGGCTCCCGATCAGCTCGACAACGATCCGAAGATCTACGTTCTCTTCTACGATTTCGACATCGCTGCCGACGGCTTCTTCTGGTACTTCGACATGTACCCGGACGGCACGCAGCCCTTCCACTCGAACGAGTGCGAGGTCGTCTACATCAACTGCAGCGACAACGATCCGGGAGGCTCCTACCTGATCTCCGTCATGGCCCATGAGTTCCAACACATGATCCACTGGCTCACCGACCAGGACGAGGACCTGTGGGTGGACGAGGGGATGGGCGAGCTGGCGATGTGGCTCTACGGAGATCCCGACCCCGTCGTGCAGTTCCCGAACAATCCCGACAACGATCTCACGACCTGGAACTCGACGTTCGCCGACTACGTGAAGACCTACCTCTGGACCCTCTACTTCTACGAACACTTCGGCGGGCAGCCAAGCATCTGGGCGGTCATGCACGAGCCACTCAACGGGGTCGCAGGCTACGACCGGGTTCTCGATCAGATCGGCTCGCCCATGAACTTCGTCGATGTCTACTCGGACTGGACGGTCGCCAACTTCATCGACGACACGAGCTTTGAAGGCGGCCGCTACGGCTACGCGGGGGAGACTCTCCCCACCTTCGCGTCGGTCACGAAGAGCAGCTACCCCGTTCCCACGACCTCAGGAGCCGTGCTGCGTTACGCGAGCGACTATCTCAAGTTCATCAACGGCGCGCCGCTCAGACTGAGGTTCGACGGCGCGGACGCCGGGGTCTGGCGTCCGCGTGTGATCCTACGCAATGGAACGACGACCCACGGCGTCGCCGAGATCCCGCTCGACGCCTTCGATGTCGGGACCTACAACCTCTTCGACTTCGGCGAGACGCACGATACGGCGATCCTCGTGATCGGCAAGACTTCCCCGACCGGCTCGACGAGCTACACCTACTCGACCGAGGGTATTCCGGCCGGCGTGGAGGAGCATGCCCAGGCCGGATCGTTGCGGCTCCTGCCGTTCGCGCCGAATCCCGCGGCGGGGACATCCGCGATCCGGCTCGAGGTCGCGAGCCCTCAGAGGGTGGAGGTGGATGTCGTCGATGTCGCCGGAAGGGTCCTTCGCCATCTCGCGGCCCGAGAACTCGCGGCCGGGCTCCATGAGCTCGACTGGGACGGCAAGGATGACGCGGGGCGATCCGCGCCGGCGGGCGTCTATTTCGCGCGCGCTCGGGCCGCGGACGGAGAATCGGCCGCGAAGCTCATCCGGCTCCCCTGAGCCGGGTCCCCGGCGGTTTCCCGCAGTCCCGCGCCGCGAACGCGAACATGGCGGGCGAGGGGAACCGTCGGGGGCAGCGAGACTGGATGCGCGTCAGTCCTTCGGTTCCTGCCCCTCGAACCGCTGGCGTGAGCGATCCTTCTTTCGGAACTCCCGGAACTCCCTCTCGATCTTGGAGACGCTCTCCCGCGTCTTGCGGGCGGGATCTCCCTCGCGCATCATCCGCTCGATCTTCTTCTGCCGGTCTCCGGCCTTCCTCTGGAAGTCCTCGATCTCGCGCCGCACGTCGGGACCTTCCTGCTTCTCGGGAAGCCCTTCGAGCAGCGTGTGGTCCTCGATATCGATCCTGATCTCGAACGGAGTCTCGATCGACCGGACGATTCCGCGACTCTCGAGGCCGCGGAGTATGTGGAGCACGAGCTCCCGCGAGATGCCGAGAAGCTCCGCGATCTCTTCCGTCGCGGGCGGCCGCTTCCGCTGGTGGGCGAGAATCCTGACCGCGGCGACGATCAGGTGTCCCTGTGACCGGGAGGGCGTGAACTCCATGCTGTCACCTCCAGGGGGCGATTCTACAACGGCGCGCCGCCATCTTCGGTCCCGGTCTTGATCCCCTCGGGCTCCTCGATCGTGATCTCGCCCGCCAGCAGGGCGCGCACGGCGTCCAGCTGCTCTTCTGTCCCCAGGACGATCAGCAAGTCCTCCTCCTCCAGCACAAGGGCCGGATTCGGATCGGTCAGGATCTCATCGCCGCGGCGGACCGCGAGGACTCTGCCGCCGGTGCGTCCGGGGACGTCGACCTCGGCGAGAGAGAGTCCGGTCATCGACCCCGCGGGCAGGACCGGACAGACGGCGGTCCCTCCGGCCATCGCCATGGACCGGGCTGTCCCCGCTCGAGCCGGCGCCGCCTCGGGCCGCATCGCGCGGTAGCTGTCCGCGCGGAGGGACTCGAGCCGGCCGCGGATCAATCCGACATCGGCTCCATAGCGGGCCAGCGTCCGGGCTCCGATCTCGATCGAAGTCTCGAACTCCTCGGGGACAACCTCGCTGGCGCCCAGCGCATGCAGGCCATCCACTTCCGACACGTAGCGCGTGCGGACGAGGAGATGGAGGTCCGGATATCGTTCCCGCAGAGCGCGCACAGCCCTGCGGGTGGCCTCGGCGTCCGATATGGAGATCATGAGCATTCGGGCCCGTTCGAGACCGAGGTGCTTCATGACCGTTTCGCTCGTGATGTCGCCGAAGAGAATCGGCTCGCCGTGGGCACGCGCCTCCTGAACGGTCGTGGCGTTGAGATCGAGCACGATGTAGGGAATCCCCTCCGCCTTCAGGAGGTGAGCGAGGTTGCTGCCGTTGAGGCCATAGCCGACGACGACGACGTGCTCCCGCATCTTCTCGACCAAGGGCTCCGCTCCGGCATCCGATCGGCGTCCCGCGAGGAACCCGGGAGCGATCCGGGCGACGCGCTCCACCCGCCGGGCGAATCGCGGCGCGAGTGCGATGACCACGGGAGTGAAAGCCATCGTCAGGATCGAGGCGGCAAGGAGGATCTGGAAGGTCTCCTCCGGAACCAGCCCCAGCTCGCGTCCCGCCCCGGCCAGCACGAAGGAGAACTCTCCCACGTTGGCGAGCGCGAGTCCCGACAGGGCCGCGACCCGAGCGGAGAAGCCTATGACCATCGCGATGGAAGCGCCGATGATCGCCTTCCCGGCGAAGAGGCCGAACCCCGCGAGCAGGACCGGCAGCGGATGCGCGACGCAGAAGGAGACATCGAGAAGCATCCCGATCGACATGAAGAAGATGCTGTTGAAGACATCCCGGAAGGGGAGGATGTCCGAGAGGGCCTGCAATCCGTAGTCGCTCTTCGAGAGCAGCAGTCCGCCAAGAAACGCCCCCAGCGCCGCCGAGAGGCCGAGCCAGTGGGCCGCGCCGGCGGTCCCGAGACAGAAGAGGAGAACGAAGAGCAGGAAGAGCTCCCTGTTGCGCGACCTGGCGACATAAGCGAGGAAGGGCGGGACGACGAATCGCGAGATGAACAGGACGGCGAGCAGGATCAGGAGCGCCTCGCCGAGAACCTCGCCGACCCGCGCGCCCCAGAGTTCGCGCGTCCCGCCAAGAACCGGCAGCAGGAGCATCATCGGGACGATGCAGAGGTCCTGGAAGAGGAGGATCGAGAGGACGAGCCGGCCGTACGGCGTGTCGATCTCTCCCCGATCGCTGAGCGTCTTGAGGACGATCGCCGTCGAGGAGAGGGCGACCCAGAATCCGGTGAAGATCGCCCCCGCGGGGCTGAGACCGAGGAAACGGGCGATCAGATAGGCGCCCCCGCTCGCGATCAGGACATAGGGGATGCCCGCCTCGAGGAGCACGCGCCAGATCCTCCGGAGGCGGCTGATCGAGAACTCGAGCCCGATGGAGAAGAGAAGGAGCACGACGCCGAGCTTCGCCAGCGCCTCCACATCCTTCACGCTGCCTATGAGCGATATGCCATGAGGGCCGACGAGAATCCCCACGAGGATGAAGCCGGCGATCGCGGGCAACCGGATCCGGTGGAAAAGGGCGACTACGCCCACCGAGAGGGCGAGGACGAGGAGAACGCTCTCGAGTGTCAGATCCGTGCTCATGTGAATCGAGGCGGCGGTCCGCTCCCCCGCAGGCTACGGAAGGGGCCTAGGAGGGTCAAGCCGAGTCGGCCCGGTCTCTGAGCCCAGGGACGCCGCGGGAGGGACCGAACCGACGACGCGTCTCGCGGGCCGGCCTCAGATCCAGGGCAAACGCCTTGCGCTCGATTGTCGCATGCGCTATACAGCATGAGGCTGTGGCGCGTTCGGCCGCGGGCGCCGTCCGATTGAAACGGAGACTCAAGCGTTCGCCGCCATCGCGCGCATGCGCAGAAGGAAAGGAGCCGATCATGCTGAAGGAGTTCAAGGACTTCCTCCTCAAGACAAACGCCTTTGCGCTGGCCATCGGAGTCATCATCGGCGCGGCCGTCGGCAAAGTCGTCTCGTCGATCGTCGGCGATCTGCTCATGCCGGTCGTCGGCCTCCTGATCCCGGGCGGCGAGTGGCGTCAGATCAAGATCCCTCTCAGCCGCACCCCGGACGGAGCGGTCGGAGCCGCAATCATGCTGGGGTCGTTCCTTGGAGCCGTCGTCGACTTCGTCATCATCGGCCTGGTGGTCTTCCTGATCACGAAGGCGCTCTTGAAGCCCGCGCCCGCCGCACCCGCCCCGCCCACCAAGACATGCCAGGAGTGCCTCGAGACGATCGCCGCCGAAGCGAAGAGGTGCAAGCACTGCGGGAGCGCCGCCTAGAGGCGCTCCTCCGCCTCAGGACTCGTCGTCCGGCCTGACGTGCCGGCGCTCGCGGATCTCCTCGAGCAGCCGCGCGCGGAACTCCTCGAATGGAACCGTCTCCTGCTCCTTCCGCCGGTAGCGGCGGACGGTCACGCTTCCCGTCTCCGCTTCCCGACGGCCGAGCACGAGCACGATCGGGACCTTGTGGATCGTCGCGTTGCGGACCTTCTTGTTGAAGGAGTGGGGAAGGTCATCGACCTCGACGCGCACATAGTCCTCGTGGAGCCGCTCGCGCAGCCGGTGGGCCGCGTCCAGCAGCGTGTCGTTGACGGTGAGGATCCTCACCTGCACCGGGGCCAGCCAGGTCGGGAACGCCCCGCCGTAGTGCTCGATGAGGAATGAGATCATCCGCTCGTGGGTCGATAGCGGCGCGCGGTGGATCACCGCGACCGGCGCTTCCTTCCCCGCCTCGTCGATGTACCGCAGCTCGAATCGCTCCGCCGACATGTAGTCGAGCTGGACCGTCGAGACCGTCTCCTCGCGTCCCAGGAGGTTGCGGAACTGAACATCGACCTTCGGCCCGTAGAAGGCGGCCTCCCCGAATCCTTCCTCGTAGGGAACGCCGGCCTCCGCCAGCGCCTCGCGCATCAACGCCTCGGATTGCAGCCAGAGGTCCTCGTCCGGATGGAACTTCTCCTTGTTCGCCGGATCGTGGGTCGACATCCGGACGGAGTAGTTCTCGAGCTCGAATGCCTCGTAGAGCTCCTTGTAGAGCTTCATGACGAGGATCGCCTCCGCCTTCGCCTGCTCGTAGGTGCAGTAGACATGGGCGTCGTTCATCGTCAGACACCGCACCCGCAGCATACCGGCCAGCTCGCCCGACTTCTCGTAGCGGTAGCAGGTCCCGTACTCCGCCATCCGCAGCGGCAGGTCCCTGTAAGATCGCGGCCGGCTGCGGAAGATCATGTGGTGATGCGGGCAGTTCATCGGCTTGAGGTAAAAGACTTCCTCCCGCCCCTGCTCCTCCTCGAAGCGCAGAGGGGGAAACATGCTGTCGCTGTAGTGCGCCAGGTGCCCGCTGCGCATGTAGAGCTCCTGGTGCGCGATGTGCGGGGTCGCGACGCGGACGTAGCCGTAGCGGAACTCCGCCTCCTTCGCGAGCTTCTCGACCTCGTCGCGCAGGACTGTCCCGTAGGGCAGCCAGAGCACCAGCCCCTTGCCGATCTCGTCCTCGATGTGAAACAGGTCGAGCTCTCGACCGAGCTTCCTGTGATCGCGCTCCTGCGCGAGTCTGCGCCGCTCGATGTAGTCGTCCAGCTCCTCCTTCGTCCGGAAGGCGAGGCCGTAGATCCGGGTGAGCATAGGGTTGCGCTCGTCCCCCCTCCAGTACGCCCCCGCGATCGAATCGAGCTTGAAGGCGTCGGCGGGGATCTCCGGGGTCGATCCGACGTGCGGGCCCTCGCACATGTCCAGGAACGGGCCGCTCCGATAGAAGGAGATCGTCCCGACTCCCTTGGATTCGAGGTCGCGCGCCGCCTCGAGCTTGTAGGGCTGTTCCATCGGCGCGATGCGCTCGAGCGCGGCTGCGGCCGCCATCTCCTCGCGCGCGAACGATTCGCCCGTCCTCAGGATCGCGCGCATCCGCTTCTCGAGCCCCGGGAGATCCTCCGCCGCGATCGGCTCCGGCAGATCGAAGTCGTAGTAGAATCCGTTCTCGACGGGGGGGCCGAACCCGAGCTTCGCGCCCGGCCGCATCTCGAGCACGGCCTGCGCGAGGACGTGCGAGAGCGAGTGGCGGATGCAGTAGAGTCGCCGTTCCTCCTCCCGAAGAGATTCCGCTTCCCGCGCGATCTGTTGGTCTTGCATACTCCCTCTCGAGATGTAGGTGAGGTTTCAACTGAGCGTAGGAGTCTCGATGCGCACTGTCAATCTCCCCCACGCGATTCTCCTGGCGGCTGTGATCGTGCGTCTCATCTTCTCTCTCGGCGTCACGCGCGGCATCCAGAACATCGCGCCCGAGACGGAGGTGACGGACGGATACCACCGGATCGCGGAGAATCTCCTCTCGGGCCACGGATACCGGGAAGTGCCGGAGCACCCGCCCACGCTCAAGCGTCCGCCCGCCTACGTGATCTTCCTCTATCTCGTCTTCAAGGTCGCCGGCGTGAACTACGTGGCCGTTCAGATCGCGCAGGCCCTTCTCGGCGCCCTCTCTTGCTGGATCCTCTACAGGTTGGCCCGATCGCTCCACTCCGAGGAGCTGGGCCTCGTCGCCGCGGGCATGTTCGCGGTCTATCCAAGCGCGGTCGAATACTCCGCGAGGCTCTACGCGGAGAACCTCTACTTCCCGGTCTTCTTGGGGCTAGCCTACTTCCTCTGCCGCGCGGCGCGGGAAGGTAGCTGGCGGCAGGGCCTCGCCGCCGGCGCCCTCTGGGGAGTCTCGATCCTGACGCGAGGCACGCTTCTCCTGCTGCCGATCTTCCTGGCCGTCGTCCTCCTCCTTATGCGCCGCCGCGTGCCGGTCGGCCGGGGTCTCCTGCGGTGCTCGGCCGTAGCCGCGCTCGGCGCGATCCTCGTCGTCGGCCCTTGGACGATCCGGAACTACACGGTCGCGCGCGAGATCATCCCCGTCTCGACATGGGGCTGGGCCCCCTTCTATCACGGCATCCAGGTCTCCAAGCGGATGCTGGCGTGGGACGATCTCCGCAAAGTCGACAAGGAAGCGGAGGAAAGACGCCACGAGATCGTCGTGCAGAGGCTCTACGCGGGCGATCGAGCGAAGGCGTGGGAGTCGCCGGCGGAGTACGTCCGCCACGAGAGAGTCGCGCGCGATCTCGTCCTCGAGGAGATCCGCAGCGACCCTCTGGGGTATCTTGCGCGCGGGGTCGCGGGAGTCCCCTTCGCGTGGTTCCAGACCCTCGGACCGGCGAAGCGGGTCGTGAGCCTCATCCTCCACATCCCTCTCATGGTGCTCTTCGTCCTTGGCGTGAGACGCTGGAGACGCCAGTCGGCCGAGGGGTTCGCCTTCGCGGCGCC
>Ga0194125_10006287_pt1 | contig 17608 bp, 16 predicted proteins | sample TA2KigC250mmetaG_FD_148626 | JGI IMG/M metagenome (GOLD analysis project Ga0194125, IMG submission 148626) | Freshwater microbial communities from Lake Tanganyika, Tanzania - TA2015034 Kigoma Deep Cast 250m | ecosystem: Environmental > Aquatic > Freshwater > Lake | place: Tanzania: Lake... | reverse complement strand
TCGTCAGAAAATGGGTGGTCGTAATTTGCTGATCAGTTTTGTCGGCTACAACGAAGACTCAATTGAAAAAGTCAGTTATCAGAGTGAGAATAATCAATTCAACTTAGTCATTCAACCTAAAGAGGGCATTCCCCCGATTACCTCAGACAAAATTAAATATTCTTACTTTGGCAGTCAGGTTGGTATGGTTTTAACGGTCGGGGTTAACCATTGGGCCAGTTTAGGCGAACTTTACTCTCGTAACAAAGAATCTTTTGAGGAAAACCAGAGCCTTAATATTGACGTCAATCCTCAAAATCAGCAGTTTGCCAAGATTAACTTTGTCAAAAGCGAAATGAGCTCGCTAAGTGAAATGGTGACTTTGTTACTGTCTTCTTTAAATTTGCCTTTTGATGAAGATATCGCCAGTAATCTTTTGCTGGGGATGAAAAAAGCGACTTTTAATTTTTCTTTGGAAAAAGCTGGGGTCTCGACTTTTGAAGCCGTGGCTTTGTGTTTACGGGCCGGGGGCCGCCGGCCTTTACATGAACCTCAACCTCAAAGAAGGATCGAACCCAGAAGACAAAGAGTCGGGCCTCAACCTCAGCGTCGACCTTCGCCTGATTGGTACAGGCCCAAGATTTACAAGGGCGACACCAAAGTCTAAATTAAATTTTCCACGACAAAAGTTTGTTGATAATCTTTTTTAAGAGTTTGGGCGATTTTACCCGCAGTGGCTTGATTAGGGCAGATGCCAAAAACCGTGGGCCCAGAACCGCTCATCATCGCTCCCAAAGCTCCAGCCTTGAGCATCTTTTGTTTAATCTTTAAAATGGCCGGATAAAAATTAGGCACCCAAAATTCAAAATCATTGTGAAGATTTTGGGCAATTTTTTTAACATCTTTTTGTTTAATCGCCTCAATAAGTTCATTGAGCTGTTTTTGGCCGATTTGGGAATAATCAACATGCTGGTAGGCCCAGTGGGTAGAGACCTCAACATTAGGTTTGCATAAAACCAAATAGATTGGGGGCAAAACGGGTAATTTTTGCAGTTTTTCGCCTAAATGGGTCGCCAATTTGGTCCCGCCGACAAGTTGATAGGCAACATCCATACCGATTTTCAAACCGAACCTGATTAAGTCTTTGGTGTTTAAGCCTAAATTCCAGATTTTGTTTAAGCCCAGCAAGGTTTGAGCGGCATCCGAGCTGCCGCCGCCCAAGCCCGCTGCTAAGGGGATGTTCTTTTCGATATTAACGGCGATGCCCGTTTTTATTTTCATCGTTTTTTTGACCAACATCGCCGCCTGATAAACGGTGTTAATCTGGTTTAGGGGAATATCTTGATGGTTGCAATAAACCCGGATGTCATCATTTTTAATCTCTTGAAGATAAATACGGTCAAAAAGCGAAACCTGCTGAAAGATGAAACGAACTTCATGATAACCGCTTTGAAGTTTTTTTAAGATGGAAAGACCGAGATTAATTTTGGCTGGCGCTGCTAATTTTATTTTTTTCATCCTCTTGTTAAGTCAAAGCCTTTTTGTTAAAATAAGAACCTGAGTTTGGCTCAGAATCTTGTTTTTCAAATAAGAACCTGAGTTTGGCTCAGAATCTTGTTTTTAGGAAAAATTTATTTTTTAAACAATGTCTTTAAGTGTAGAAGAAAAACAAAAAATTATCAAAAAGTTCGCCCAAACCAAAGGCGACACTGGTTCTCCGGAAGTCCAAATTGCTTTGTTGACTTACAAGATTAAAAATTTAACCGACCATTTGAAGGACCATAAAAAAGATACCCATTCCCGACGGGGTTTGCTGTCAATGGTTTCCAAAAGAAGAAGACTACTCGCTTATCTTTTGAAAAAGGATGAGTCAAGGTACAAAGGGATTGTGGCAGAGTTGAAACTCTCCAAGTAATGATTTCCAAATGAAAATTCAATCCAAATCAGTTGAAATTGGCGGTAAAAAATTAACCCTAGAGATAGGCCGTTTTGCCGAGCAGGCCACGAGTGCCGTGGTGGCCTCTTATGGGGAGACGATGGTTTTGGCAACCGTGGTTTCCTCCAAGCCACGGGAAGATTTAGACTATTTTCCCTTACAAGTCGAATACGTGGAACGGCTTTATGCCGGGGGACGGATTAAGGGTTCCCGTTGGGTGAAAAGAGAGGGTCGGCCGACTGACGAGGCAACTTTAACCGCCCGTTTGATTGACCGTTCAATCAGACCCTTGTTTCCTGAAGGTTACAAAAACGAAATTCAGGTGATTATCACTGTTTTATCAGTCGATGCGGAGAATGACGCTGATATCCCGGCCATTTGTGCTGTTTCCGCGGCTTTAAGCCTTTCTGATATTCCTTGGGAAGGTCCGGTGGGAGCGGTTAGAGTTGGTTTGGTGCCTAAAAATGGCGAGGGTGTCTTTATTGTTAATCCTTCCTATCAAGACTTGGCCTATTCTCAACTTGATTTGGTGATGGCCAGTACCCCAAAAGCGGTCATCATGCTTGAAGGCGGTGCCAAAGAAGTCCCAGAAGAAAAGATTTTATCGGCCTTGGAGTTTGGCCAAAAAGAGGCTCAAAAAATCATCAGCTTGATTGAAGATTTAACCAAGAAGTTTGGTCAAAAGAAGCAAAAAGTTGAAAACAAAGACATTGATGCCAATCTGGTTAAAAAGATTGAAAAAGAATGGTTTTCTAAATTAGAGGAATTAGTCGAAATGATGGCTCAAAAAGAAGAGGCGGGTGGTCTTTTAGAAGAAATCCATGAAGCCTTGGGAGAAAAATATCCGGAGGAGAAAAAAGAAACTTTGGTTAAGGTCGTGGAGAAGTTGCTTAAAAAGACGCTCCGTCAGAAAATCTTAGACAAGCAAAAAAGACCTGATGGTCGAGTGGCTGACCAGATAAGACCACTGGAGGTTGAAGTCGGGTTATTGCCCAGAACCCACGGTTCAGCCATGTTTCGTCGGGGCAGTACTCAGGCTTTAACGGTGACGACTTTAGGCTCACCGTCGTTGGAACAGTTAATCGAAAACATGGAGGGCGAGGAATCCAAGCGCTATATTCATCATTATTACATGCCGCCTTTTTCTTTAGGAGAGGCCGGTCGTGTTGGTTCGCCTTCAAGAAGAGAAATCGGTCACGGTGCTTTGGCCGAACGAGCCTTGGAGCCAGTCATTCCTTCAGAGGAAAAATTTCCCTACACCATTCGGGTTGTCTCAGAAATCATGTCTTCCAACGGTTCCACTTCCATGGCTTCAGTTTGTGGTTCAACTTTATCTTTAATGGACGCTGGGGTGCCGATCAAAGCACCGGTTTCCGGCATTGCCATGGGAATGGTCAGCGACGGTCAAAAGCAGGTCATTTTATCCGACATCATCGGTTTGGAGGATTTCAATGGCGACATGGACTTTAAGGTGGCCGGAACCAAGGAAGGGTTAACCGCCATCCAGATGGATGTTAAAAGAACTGATTTAGAGCTTAAAACGATCAAACAAATTTTATCTCAGGCCAAAGTCGGTCGCCTTTTCATTTTAGAAAAAATGCTTTCGGTTTTACCTGAGTCTCGGGCCCAAGTTTCCAAATTTGCCCCGAAAATTGAAGTCGTGAAGGTGCCGGTGGAAAAGATTGGTGAGATTATTGGTCCGGGAGGTAAAATCATCCGTAAGATTATTACGGAGACCGGCGCGGCGGTGGATGTTGAGGATGATGGTTCGGTGAATATTTCCTCACCAGATCAGGAGGTGGTTAACAAAGCGGTGGAATGGGTTAAAAGCTTGATCCGCGAGGTTAAAGCCGGAGAAATTTTTGAAGGGACGGTGAAGCGGATCCAACCTTTCGGGGCTTTTGTTGAAGTTTTACCCGGTAAAGAAGGTTTGGTTCATGTTTCCCGCATGTCAACCGAATTTGTCAGCGATCCTACTGACGTTGTTCAAGTTGGCCAAAAGGTGAAGGTTAAGGTCACGGAAATTGATGACCAGGGAAGAATTAATTTATCGATGAATCTTGACGGGGAAAGAAAAAGACCTTCAGATTTTCCTCGCCAGGGGTTTGATCGTCGGCCACACCGACCCAGACAAAGACCTTCCCGTTTCCCGCGCCGTTAAATGATTATTTCCTCTTTTCTTTTTTGTCAAGTTACCTTAAGATAAGAATAAGAAAATGACCGATAAGCTTGCCCCTCTGGCCAAAGAGATCGCTGATTTAGCCAAAAAAGCCACTTCCGTTGATCTTCCTGAAGAGTTGAAGGAAAAGGTTTCATCGATGATTGGGCGTTTGTCCCGGATGGTTCGTTTTGGCGAATATTCAGCCGAATACGAAAAAGTCGCCCATTATCTTGACTGGGTAGCCAGTCTGCCTTGGGATAAGCGAACGCAGGACGCCTTAAACTTGGAAAACGCCCGGGCGATTTTGGATAAAAACCATTATGGTTTGGGCCAAATTAAAGAACGGATTTTGGAATATTTGGCGGTTTTGAATCTAAAAAAAGACCAAAAAGGGGCTCGGCGGGCACCGATTTTGTGTTTTGTGGGTTTGGTCGGAACTGGCAAAACGACGATTGCCTTTTCCATTGCCGAAGCCATGGGACGGAAATTTGCCCGGATTCCTTTCGGCGGTTTGGGTGATCCTTTGGATTTAAGAGGTCAATCCCGATTAAGGCCAGACGCTGAGCCTGGTTTGGTGATGAAGGCCTTAAGAAGAGCGGAGAGTAAAAACCCGGTCATTTTATTAGACGAAATCGATCGGGTGACGGATGAGGGACGAGCGAGTTTGATGGGAGTTTTGGTGGAACTTTTGGATCCGGAACAAAACGCCGCTTTCCAGGATCACTTTATCGATTTCCCCTTTGACTTATCTGAGGTTCTTTTTATCGCCACCGGCAACAACACCAGTAATATTTCCGTGGCGGTGATGGACAGGCTAGAGCCAATTCAAATGCCCTCTTATACTGATGAGGAGAAAATCACCATTGCTCGGGATTATGTTCTGCCCAATATTTTACGGCAAACTGGCTTATCGCCAGAGGTGGTGAAAATTACCCCTGAAGTTTGGGCTCAAATCGTGCGGCCTTTGGGCTTTGATGCCGGTTTGCGAACTTTAGAACGGACGGTGGAGGGAATTTGTCGAAAAATCGCCAAGATGGTCGTTGAGGGCAAAGGCCAAAATTTTGAGGTTAATCAAGGAAATGTTAAGGAGTTTTTACCAACCTGGTAAAAAAGAAAAAAATAATAAAATGATTTTTAGAAGAAAAATTTTTCATCAAGATAAAAACAACGAGGTCTTAAAGATCATCTCTTTTGGTGGCTTTGGCAACGTCACTCAAAATCTTTTTGTTTATGAATACCAAGGTCAGCTTTTAATGATCGATTGTGGCGTGGGTTTTGTGGAAAAACTTCACCGTAAAACCGAACTGGTTGTCCCTGATTTTAATTATCTTTTACAAAACCAGGATAAGATCAAGGCGATTATTTTTACCCATGGTCATGAGGACCACATAGCCGGTTTGCCCTTTTTTCTGACGAAAGTCAAAAAACCCATTCCCATCTATGCCTCTCGTTGGAGTGCGGCCTTGATTGAGGAGAAATTGGAGGAGTATCATCTTCATGCCAAAATCAATATCGTTGATTCCCAAAGCCATTTGGATTTAGGGCCCTTTAAAATTGATTTTGTTTTTATCACTCACTCCATTCCTGATTCTTATCATTTGGTTATCCGGACGCCCGTGGGTTTGGTTTACCACGGTAGTGATTTTAAATTTGACTGGACGCCGGTCACCGGCAAACAAAGTGAAGTCGGGAAAATCGCCCAGTTTGGCCACGAAGGGGTGACGCTTTTATTGTCCGATTGTTTACGCAGTGAAAACGCCGGTTATACCTTATCAGAACAGATGATTGAGGAGTCCTTTGAACGGGAAATCAGAGACTGCCGGGGCAAGTTCTTTGTCACCACGATGTCTTCCAACGTTTCCCGCTGGCAGCAGGCTTTAAACGTCATCGCCGCCCACCGGAGAAGAGCGGTTGTTGTTGGCCGTTCGGTGGAGAAGGTGGTCAGTATTGCCGTTCGTTTGGGCTACTTGAAGCTCCCCCCAGGAGTGGTTATTCCCCTGAAAAAAGCCGGTGGTTTTCTCCCCCAGCAGTTGGCTTTTTTGATTTCTGGGTCGCAGGCTCAGTCTGGTTCGGCCTTGGAAAAGGTCGTTCGGGGCGAACACCGTCAAATTAAGATTAAACCCGGGGATAAAGTCGTTTTTTCGACTGACTATATTCCTGGGAACGAAATCGCCATTCATCACTTAATTGACCGTCTTTCCTATTTGGGTGCCGATGTCTCTTATTCAGAAATTTCCGATGACATTCATGTTAGTGGTCATGGGGCACAGGCTGATTTGGCCTTGTTGATTAGTTTAACCAGACCCAAGTGGTTGCTGCCGATTGGCGGTGCTTTTCGCCAGATGAAGCAGTATGCCCTTTTGGCCCAGAGAATGGGTTTTGAGGAAAAACAAATTCTTTTACCCGAGAAAAGCCAAACCATTGAGTTGAGGGCTGACGGTCAAGTGAGGTTTGGCCCCAAAATTACCCTTCATCCGCAGTTCGTCGTGTGATAGAATTGATCTATGCCCAGAGGTCGACGGCGAAAACCTTTTAGGTTAAAACTCAAACCATCAACCTTGTACACTTTTTCCACAGTGGGTCTTTTGATCGTCGCCGGGGTGATTATTCTTTCCTTTTCCCGTCAGGGTCCCTTTTTGGAAAAACTCTTTTTGATTTTGTCCCACTATTTTGGCTGGAGTTTAATTTTCCTTCCCTTTTTGTTGATTGTTGCCGGTTTGATGCTCTCTCGTTTGCGTTGGCGTTTTGCTCATCCCAATGTTTTGGTTGGTGGTTTATTGCTGATGGCTTCGTTGATGGCCTTGACCCGTTCTGGCTCCCTTGGCTTTGAAATTTGGCAGAATTTGGCCTTTTTAATTACCAGCGTTGGCGCCTTTTTGGCTTTGTTAGGTTTTGTTTTTATCGGCCTGGTCGTTTTATTTAATACTTCGTTGGAGGAAATGCTTTTGTTTTTGGGGAAAATCTTTGCCACCCTAAGAAAGAGTGGAGGTCGGGCTCAATTTAATGCCCGTCGCATCCCTTTTCAAATTAAAGAAGAAAGAGAAGGCAAAGAAGGTCCTCGTTTGCCCCCGGAATTGGCCAAAACCACAATTGGGATTGATAAAGAGGAAGGCAAAAGCGCCATTAAGAGTTTGTCAGCTGAGGGTCGGGTTTGGGAATACCCCTCCTTGTCTTTATTGGTCGATAACATCTCTGGCAAGGCTGATCGGGGGGATATTAAGGGCAATGCCGAAAAAATTGAAAAGACGCTGGAATCTTTTGGTATTTCCGCCCGGGTGGTTGAGGTTAATTTAGGGCCGGCGGTGACTCAATACGCCCTGGAGATTGCCTTGGGGACTAAATTGTCCAAAGTCACGGCCTTATCCAATGATTTGGCCTTGGCTTTGGCCGCCCCGACTGGCCAGATTAGAATCGAAGCCCCGATTCCTGGCCGTTCCATGGTCGGTGTTGAAGTCCCCAACCGCAGCCTGGAGTTTGTGACCTTAAAACGGATGTTGATTTCAGAGCAGATGAAGAGAAACAAGTCAAAACTGGCGGTAGCCTTAGGTTTGAACGTTTCCGGAGAACCGGTCATTGCCGATATCGGCCGGATGCCTCATGTCCTGATTGCGGGTTCCACCGGCAGCGGCAAATCGGTTTGTATTCATTCTTTTATCAACACCTTGCTTTTTCGTTCTTCACCTTCAGAGGTTAAACTGATTTTAATTGATCCCAAAAGGGTGGAGTTAACCCAATACAACGGTATTCCTCATCTTTTGGCTCCGGTGATTACCGAAGCGGACAAAGTCCTTTCTGCCTTGGAATGGTCCATCCATGAAATGGATGAGCGCTACAAAAAATTCTCTGAAGTGGGCACCAGAAACATCGAGGCTTACAATGAGCTGGCCGGTTTTACCGCCCTGCCTTACATTGTCATCATCATCGATGAGTTGGCGGATATCATCTTGTTCTCTCCGGCTGATGTCGAGGATAAAATTTGTCGCATCGCCCAGATGGCACGGGCCACCGGGATTCACCTCATCGTTTCCACCCAAAGGCCTTCGGTTGACGTCATCACTGGTTTGATTAAGGCCAACATTTCCTGCCGGATCGCCTTTAACGTCTCTTCGCAAATTGATTCGCGGGTTATTTTGGATACGCCGGGGGCTGAGAAATTATTAGGTCGGGGTGACATGCTTTTTATTCCCCCTGACCAGGCCAAACCTTCTCGTATTCAGGGGACTTTTGTTTCTGATGGTGAAATTCGAAAATTGATTGACTTTTTGAAAAAAACCGGTGTGGCTCCAGCCTATACCGAAGAGGTGATTCACACCCCAGTCAAAACTCATTTGGGTAAGGTTGAGGGAGAGGAACAGACTGATGAGCTTTTTGATGATGCGGTGCGGACCGTTTGCAATTACGACCGGGCTTCAGCCTCTTTGCTGCAAAGAAAATTAAAGGTTGGTTATGCTCGGGCCGCCAGAATTTTAGACCAGATGGAAAAGGTGGGCATTGTCGGTCCTTCTGAAGGCTCCAAAGCCAGAGAGGTTTTTAACCAAAACGCTCAAGATTATCTGACTTCGAAAATGACTCAAGGATGAGAACCGTTGGCCAAATTCTTAAGAAAACTCGTGGGGAAAAAAACATTGCTCTACCGCAGGTGGCGGCCCAAACCAAGATTCGCCAAGATGTTTTATCAGCCCTAGAAGAAGATGATTTTCAGAAAATCTCTTCCGTGGCTTCAATCAAAGGTTTACTGAAAACCTACGCTGAATTTTTAGATCTCCCTTCAGAACAGGTTTTGGCCATCTTTCGGCGGGATTTTGGCAAAAAAGAAAAAAAGAAGGTCATTCCTCAAGGCATCTTAAAACCAATTGATAAAAGGGGTTTTAATCTGACTGCGAAAAACACCCTGTTTTTGGTGGTCGCCATTTTTTTAGTTGGTTTGGGCGGTTGGCTTCTTTATCAATATCTTTCTTTAGTCAGACCACCGACTTTGAAAATTTTTGGCCCCTTATCTGGAGTCCAAGTAACTGAGGAAAAGGTTTTGGTGACGGGGCGGACTGATCCGGATGCTTTGGTAACGGTTAACGGTGAGACGGTTTCTTTATCAGCTAGGGGTGAATTTCAATATCAACTAAGGCTTTTCCCAGGTGAAAACAATTTGGTGATCGAGGCGACAAGCAAATTAGGGAAGAAAAACAAGGTGGAAAGAGTCGTCTTTTTTAAACCCCCGACTTAAAAAGATACTAAAAGTTATAGTTGACGTTAGGCCGAATTTTTTTTAAGCTTTTATCTATAAGGAATCTGCCCATGTTAAGTCCGACGCAAATCCTCATCATTGTTGTCGTCTCCGTTTTGACCGTGATTCTGGCGATTATCGGTATTCAGGTTTTTTACATCTTCCGTGAAGGCCGGCGTTCGATGGAAAAAATCAACAAAATTTTAGATGACGCTGGCACGGTGACGTCCTCCATCGCCAAACCGATTGCCTCCTTATCCAACTCGATCAGTGGAATATCAGGCGTGACCGGGCTTTTAGGTTGGTTGTTTAACCGTCGTGCAAAAGACAAGGAGGAAAAAAAAGATGAGTGAAGAAGGTCGAGGCGGGAGTTTTTTCCGGGGTTTGGTGACTGGTGCGGTTTTAGGAGCCTTGGCCTATTGGTTTTTAAACCAAACCGATCGGGGCAAAGAAATTAAAAAAGAGATCAAAGACAAATCTCAAGATGTTTTGGAGAATTTAACCGAAATGGTCGGGGAATTGGAGGAAAAGGGTCAGGCGTTTAAAAAGAAAGTCAGCCAGGTGAAAGAGGAATTTGAGCAAAAGGTAAAGGATTTCCGTCAGGATGTGGCTGAAGAAGCAAAAATGGGTCTTGATCGGGTCAAAGAAATCGAGGAAAAAGGTCATAAAGCCGCTCAGAAATTTTTCACCCGCCACGGTAAATCATTGAGCTAATTCTTGCCTCAAACCTAATTTTCCAGTATCATCATCTTAATGAAAGCTGTTTTGTTAAAGAAAAAATATTTGACTTTCTTTTTAAAGAAAAGCCACCAAGTTTTACCCAATGTTTCACTTCTTCCTGAAAATGACCCGACGGCTTTGTTTATTAACTCCGGCATGCATCCTTTAGTTCCTTATCTTTTGGCTGAGGTTCATCCTTTAGGGAAAAGATTGGTTTCCAACCAGCGCTGTTTACGGACTCAAGATATCGAAAAGATTGGCAATCTTTCCCATTTGACTTTTTTTGAGATGTTAGGCAATTGGAGCTTAGGTGATTATTGGAAAAAAGAAGCGATCGAATGGTCCTGGGAATTCTTAACCAAGGAACTTGGTTTGGAAGAAAAAAGAATTTCTGTTTCTTGTTTTACCGGTGACAAGGATGCTCCCAAAGATGAGGAATCAGCCAAAATTTGGCAAGCTTTAGGGATTCCTGCCCCAAGAATTTATTTCTTTGGTAAAGACGACAATTGGTGGTCAGTTGGCGAAACTGGTCCTTGTGGTCCAGACACCGAAATGTTTTACGATACTGGGCAAAAAGCCTGCGGGTCTGGTTGCCGGCCGGGTTGCCACTGCGGCAAATATTTTGAAATCTGGAATGACGTCTTTATGGAGTTTAACCGTTTACCCAATGGCAGATTGGAAAAGTTAAAACAGAAAAATATTGATACCGGCATGGGGGTTGAAAGGACAACGGCGATGCTTCAGAGTAAGAACGATGTTTATCAGACAGAGTTATTCAGCGGTTTAATTAATCAAATCGAAGAAATATCTGGGAAAAAATATGAGAAAGATAATCAAAAAGCGATGAGAATTATCGCTGATCATTTGCGGGCGGCGACTTTTGCCATGGCTGATGGCGTTGAGCCGTCAAACACCGAAGCCGGTTATGTGGTTCGTCGTTTAATAAGACGAGCTATTCGTTATGGCAGACAATTAAAGATCAACCAATTGTTTGCTTTTAAAATGGCCAAGGTGGTCATTGATGATTATTCGGAAGAATACCCTCATTTACGAGAAAACAAGGAACTAATCCTCAATCAGCTTCAAAATGAAGAGGAAAAATTCTTAAAGACCTTAGCCAGAGGTCTAAAAGAAATTAATAAACTAACCGCTGGTTTAATTGGTAAAACTAAAAAAATCTCTGGCCAAAAGGCTTTTTACCTTTATGAGACCTATGGTTTTCCCCTGGAATTAACCGAAGAGATGGCCAAAGAAAAGGGCTTAACGGTTGATAAAGATGATTTTTTGAAAGCGCAGTTAAAACATCAGCAAAAATCAAAAACAAGCTTGACGAAAAAATTTGCCGGCGGTCTGGTTGATCATTCCCAGGCCGTGACCAAACTTCACACGGCGACTCATCTTTTACATCAGGCGTTGCGCCAGGTTTTGGGAGAGAAAGTTCAACAGGTGGGCAGTAACATCACGCCAGAAAGGTTGAGATTTGATTTTACCCATTCGGAGAAATTAACTGCTGGCCAGATTAGAAAAGTCGAAGATTTAGTCAATGAACAAATTAAAAAAAACTTACCCGTTAAAATGGAGATGATGAGTTTAACAGAGGCGCAAACAAGAGGCGCTTTGGCCTTTTTCAAAGAGAGATATGGGTCTCAGGTCAAGGTTTATTTTCTGGGTGATTTTTCCAAAGAAGTCTGTGGTGGTCCCCATGTCAATTCCCTTGGGGAAATCGGCGGTGTTAAAATAGTAAAGGAGGAGTCGGTGGGGACAGGGCGGCGAAGACTTTATGCTCGGCTTGAATAAAAACGAACCAGAGAAAAAAGAAACCTTTTTTGCGCTTCAAATTGATCTTGATCGGGTCAAAAGTGCCATTTGGACGGTTGAAGGTGATCAAAGTCGCGTTTTGAGCCTGGGGGAGGTGGTTTCTTGGGCGAAGGAAGAGGAGTTGTTAGAGGCCGTTGATAGTTCTTTGTCTTCAGCGGTGGAAAAATTGGCGTCCGCCGAGGAAACTTTACCGCCTCAAAAGATCATCTTCGGTTTGTCTTCAGATTGGGTTTCGGAAAACAAAATTTCCCCGGAAAAAACCGAGATTTTGAAAAAAATTTCCCAAAAGTTGGAATTAAAGCCGTTGGGCTTTGTTGTCATTCCTGAAGCCATTGCCCATTGGTTGAAAAAGCAAGAGGGCGTGCCGCCGAACGCTGTTTTGGTGGGTTTAAGCCCCAAAAAGATCAGCGTCAGCTTAATGGAAGTCGGTCGGGTGTTGGAAAGCAATCTGGTGGTCAGAAGTGAAAATTTAGGCGCTGATTTAACCGAGGGGCTTTCCCGTTTTACCAAAGAAGGTCCTTTTCCGGCCAGAGTTTTACTCTATGATCATGAGGAAAAACTAGAGGAGGCCCGTCAGGAATTAATCAACTGGCCTTGGCAGGAGGAAAAAATTAACTTTCTTCACCTGCCTAAAATAGAGATTTTGGCGGCTGACTTTGACATCAAATCCATTGTCTTGGCTTCGGCGTCCCAAGTGGCTGAGGTCAAGGGCCTTGAGGAAATATCCCCAACCGCGCCGGTGGTAACGGCTCCGGTGATGACTGGAAAAGAACCAGTTGACCAACCAGCGGAAACTTTAGAAGAAGAACCTTTAGCAGAAACCAAACCAGTCCAGCCTCCAGTGAGACCAGAAGCGGTGTGGGGTTTTGTGAAAGATCAGGATATTACCGAAGTTAAAGCTGAAACCCTCCAGGAAACCGAGGCAGAGGAAGAAACCATCGCCCCTGAAGAAAAACCGCAAAAAGAACCCTTTTTAAAAAAACCAGACTTTGTTTTTCTTAAAGAAAAATTATCTTGGGGAAAGGCAGCGGGTAAGATTCATTGGCCGAGCTTGGCTTTTTTGAAGGGGTTAACCGCCAAAAGAGGACTGCCGATTTTCCTTTTAACTGGTTTGGTTCTGCTGACCTTGTTAGGCGGTTTAGGGGCTTTGTATTGGTTTTTGCCCCGAGCTCAAATTACCTTGAAGGTTAAACCGCAGGCTTTAGAAAGGGATTTTGTCGTTGAGCTTGATCCAAGTTTAACCAGCGTTGATAAAGAGAATTTGGTTTTACCAGCCAAGGAAATTGAAGCTTTAATTGAAGACAGTAAGGAAAAGGCGACCACCGGGGTCAAACTGGTCGGAGAAAAAGCCAAAGGTAAGGTGACGATTTACAACCGGACCAGTAAGGAAAGAACTTTTGCCTCCGGAACAGAAATCGCTGGGCCTAATGATTTGGTTTTTACGCTCAATGGAAGCGTGACCGTGGCTTCGGAAAGCGCTGGCTCAGACTACGTTAAGATTCCGGGTAAGGCTGAGGTTGAGGTTACGGCCGTAGAAATCGGCAGTGAAGGGAATCTGGCCTCTGGTTCTGAGTTTACCATCGGCAATTTGGCCAAGTCAGATTTTGTTGCCAAAAACGAAAGCAGTTTTGCCGAAGGCAGCTCCCGTGAGATTCAGGCGGTTGATAAGGCGGATCAGGATCAACTTTTGACTGATTTGCTAAAAGAACTGGAACAAAAGGCGATTGAACAACTCCAAGGAAAATTAAGTTTAGGGCAAAAGCTGATTGAAGCCTCTTTAGCCACTGAAGTTGAACAAAAGGTTTTTGACCAGAAAGTGGGTGAAGAAGCCAATAAAGTCAGTTTGTCCTTAAAAATCAAAGCCACCGCCTTGATCTTTAATGAGACGGAATTTAAACAATTGGCAGAGGAGGAGATTCGTGATTTGGTACCTTCTGATTTTGACTATGATCCTGGGAAAACCGAGATTAGTTTTGAACCACAAAAAACCAGTAAAAAAGACGTCTTTTCCTTCAAGGCCTTTTTTAAGGCTGATTTGACGCCCAAGTTGGATTTGGCGGCGGTTAAAAGGAATTTGCTGGGTAAAAAACCAGCCATCGGCAAGACTTATTTGAGTAATTTACCCCATGTGGTTTCTTTTGAAGCCCAGATAAGACCGCGCTTACCAGAAAGTTTGGTAACTTTTCCGCGGGTTTTAAACCGGATTAAGATTGAAGTTAAACTGGAATAGAAAACAAGATGCTTTACTGCTACGTTAAAAGAGAACCTAAATTATTAACAAAAAGTCCATGGGCTTTTTTAAAATATTTACCGCTGGCCTTGCTTTTGGCAGGGATCGGTTTTTTGGCCAGCGTGGTTTGGCCGATTCTTAACTACGAACTTAAAAGCCAGCAATTTGCCCGGCAACTTATCTCGCCGGTGGAGATTTTAGGCGAGTCAACGACGGTGGTTGATTACAGCCGGGTTTCAACTTGGTTTCCCACTGCGCCAAGTTTACCGCCACAACCGAGCAAAATTACTCACTACACTTTATCCATCCCCAAATTGAAGATTGAAAACGCCATTGTGCACATCGGTGGTGAGGATTTAATGGAGAGCTTAATTCAATATCCTGGCACGGCTCTGCCCGGGCAATACGGCAACACGGTCATCTTTGGCCATTCGGTTTTACCGCAATTTTTTAACCCGAAAAACTACAAGACGATTTTTTCCACCCTGCCCACGATTAAAGTCGGTGATGAAATTCTAGTTGATTTTGACGGTATCCAATACCGGTATGAAGTTGTCAATCTTCGTGAAGTTTCTCCGGATGATGTTTCAGTTTTAGAACAACGTTACGAGGCCGAATACTTGACCTTGATTACCTGTGTCCCTCCTGGGACTTATTTGAAAAGATTGATTGTCTCGGCCAGATTGGTGAGATTTTGAACAAAGTGAAAAACAAGGTTCTTGAGTTTGACGAAAGGTTCTTATTCTAAAAGAAATGAAAATTTTAGGGATTGACTTTGGCTTAAAGAAAATTGGTTTAGCTCTTGGGGAAGGTCAACTGGCTCAACCTTTCGACGTTTTAAAAATTAAAAAGAACCCCTTAAGAATTCTTCCTCGTTTAGTTTCTCTCTGTCAACAAAAGGAAGTGGAGAAAATTGTCATTGGTTTGCCGGAGACTGGTTTGGTGAAACAGATTAAAGAATTTGGTCAAGAACTGGAAAATTTAAGCGGCTTGCCAGTTTTTTTCCATCCTGAAACCTTGACGACTCAAGACGCGCTTGCTAAAATGAAGCAAGCAGGGATAAGGAGAAAAGCCAGACAGCAAAAGGAAGACGCCTGCGCAGCGGCTTTGATTTTACAAGACTGGCTGGATCAAATTAATGTTTAAAAATATTATTGCACCGGTCCAAGCTTGGCTTTTATCACGCGGTCAGTGTGTTGGTTGCGGTAAGCCTTTAAGTAAGGGGAAGCGAGTTAACAGAAAAGACGGGACGGAAAAAGTGACCTGTAAATGTGGCCGCATTTTTATCTATGACCCGAAAACCAAAAAATATCGAAGGGCTCTTTTTGAAGAAGTCTAATTTCCTTTTCATTCCTCTTTTGTTCATCGCCATTTTATTGGGCTGTTTTTTTTGGTGGCGATGGGCCAATCAGCCAGTTTTTGGTCAAGACGCCCCTGCGGTGAAGACAACTTTCGTTATTAAAAAAGGAGAGAGTCTTTCCTCAGTGGCCCGACGTTTACAGGAAGAAGATTTAATCCGTAGTTCATTGGCTTTTAAACTTTTGATTTTATCGGCAAATCTCTCGGGTAAAATTCAAGCCGGCAGTTTTCAGTTAAGCCCTTCGTTGAACCCCAAACAGATAACTGAAATTTTAACCCATGGGACGAGTGACATCTGGTTGACTTTTCCTGAAGGTTGGCGGCAAGAGGAATTTGCCCGGCGTTTAGGGAGTAATTTGGAAAAATTTAGCAAAGAGGAATTTTTAGAGCTAGCCGTTGATCATGAAGGCGAGTTGTTTCCAGACACTTATTTAATTCCCAAAGAGGCTTCAGCTTCAGCGGTTTTTAATCTTTTACAGCAAAATTTTCAAAAAAAGTTCAATCCAGATTTAAGCCAAGCCACGCAAAAGGCTGGCTTGACTCAAAGCCAGGTTTTAATTCTGGCTTCCTTGGTGGAAAGAGAGTCTCGTCATGAAAGTGATCGGCCGGTGGTGGCCGGGATTTTGATTAAACGCTGGCAGGCGGATTGGCCGCTGCAGGTTGACGCGGCTTTGCAATACATTAAGGGGAGCCAAAATTGTCGGTTGAATTCGCCAAATTGTGACTGGTGGCCAACCCCCACCAGGGCTGATAAAAAACTGCCATCACCTTTTAACACCTACCTTTACAAAGATCTGCCTCCAGCTCCGATTTGCAATCCGGGTTTGGCTTCAATCAAGGCTGTCGTTTATCCCCAGGAATCCCCCTTTTGGTTTTATCTTTCTGATTTAAAAGGCAACATGCATTATGCCCAGACAGTGGAGGAACATAATGCCAACATCCAAAAATATCTCCAGTAATAAAAATTTAAGAATCATCGCCTTTTTTTTGATTGGCGGCGGTTTGCTGATTCTTTATCTTCTTTATGCACCTTTGATTAAAGAAGAAATCAAATATCGGGCGCGACAGGTTTTTGTTTCTCAAAAAAGCCAGAAAGAAAAAGGAGAGATTAAACCAGTTGATCAGGATTTTGGCTTGGTCATTCCTAAAATTGCCGTTAACAGCCCGGTTTTTGCCAATATTGATCCGACTGATCCCAAGGAATATCTACCGATTTTGGTTAAAGGTGTCGCTCATTCAAAGGGGAGCGCCTTACCAGGACAACCTGGGAATGTTTTTATCTTTGCTCATTCCAGCGATACTCCTTTTAACATTGTTCGCTACAATGCCGTTTTTTATCTTTTAAGCAAACTCCAAAAAGATGATGAGATTTTCCTTTACTATCAGCAAGAAAAATATCGTTATCAGGTTTTAGGAACCAAGATTTTATCCCCAGAAAATTTAGAGAGTTATGTCAAGACTCTTAAGGGTAATACTTTAACTTTACAGACTTGTTATCCACCGGGGACAACCTTAAAAAGACTAATCGTTGTTGCTCAATTAAAAGAAATTTGATTTTTGAAGATTTGAATGTTAAAATGATTTTATCTACCATGAAAAAGTTAACCGTGAGCTTAATAGCTGTTTTTATTACCTTTTTCTTTTTTGCTCCCTTTGTTTTTGGCCAGAATGCCTCAGAGAAAGGTAAAGCCAATGCCCCGGATTTAGAGAAAATAGAATTCATCCATTATAAAAAAGATTTTGCCAAACCTGCAGGCAAAATATCCAAGGCACCCTCTTGTTATAAGTTTTTAAGCCCAAGTAAAGTTAGATGGCAGAAGTTGCCGGTAAATTATATCATTAATTCCACAAATCCCCAGGGTCTTGACGTCAATTTTATTGGCAGTGCAGTCTTTAATTCATCTGAAACTTGGGACAATGCTACTGGTCAAGAGTTAATGAATAATAGTTACACATTCGATAATTCAGTTAGCTATGGAGTTCAAGATTATAAAAATGCCATTACTTTTGGAAATTATACAAAAGAAGGGGTTATTGCGGTCACCACCATTTGGTACAACCCAGCTCTAAAAGCGATTGCCGAATTCGATGTGATGTTTGATACCGATTGGACATGGGGAGATGCGGAAGGAAACCTATCTGTAATGGATTTACAAAATATTGCTACTCATGAATTGGGTCATG
>Ga0194125_10006284_pt1 | contig 17613 bp, 15 predicted proteins | sample TA2KigC250mmetaG_FD_148626 | JGI IMG/M metagenome (GOLD analysis project Ga0194125, IMG submission 148626) | Freshwater microbial communities from Lake Tanganyika, Tanzania - TA2015034 Kigoma Deep Cast 250m | ecosystem: Environmental > Aquatic > Freshwater > Lake | place: Tanzania: Lake... | reverse complement strand
AACGCCGGCAGCGCGCTGGGATCCTCGGCCCTGGCCACCAGCGCGTTTGTGGCGACGCACTTCGGCGCGGCCGCCGCGACGCTGGGATGGATGCTGGCGGAGTGGCTCCACAACGGCAAGCCCAGCGCGCTGGGGGCCATGTCGGGGGCCGTGGCCGGACTGGTGGCCATCACTCCGGCCTCGGGTTTTGTAAAGCCCTTGCCGGCGCTGGCGATCGGGTTCGCGGCCGGACTGCTCTGCTACTACATGGTCACCTCGGTGAAGCGGCGCTTCGGCTATGACGATTCGCTGGACGCCTTCGGAGTTCACGGAGCGGGCGGCACGGTGGGCGCGCTTCTAACCGGCGTATTCGCCACACGGGCCGTCAACAGCGGTCTGAAAGACGCCGCCGGCAACCCCGCGGCGCTGGGGCTGGTGGATGGCAACGCCTGGCAGGTGCTCTACCAGTTGGTGGGTTGCGTTATCGCCTGGCTGCTGGCGCTGGGCGGCACGCTGCTGATCCTCAAGATCTGCGATGCCGTGCTGGGTGCGCGAGTCAGCGGGGAGGAGGAGACCCAGGGTCTGGACCTGAGCATGCACGGCGAGGAGGCGTACAGCCTCGAAGCTTAGGTTCGGGCGGAGGACGAGTCATGACGAAAATCGAGGCGATCATCCAGCCCTTCATGCTGGAGGAGGTCAGAGAGGCCCTTAAGAACATCGGCATCGAGGGCCTGACCGTTTCCGAGGTTCGGGGCCACGGTCGGCAGAAAGGGCACAAGGAGATCTACCGGGGGCAGGAGTATCAGGTGGACCTGCTGCCCAAAGTGAAGCTCGAGCTGGTGGTGCCGTCCAGCCGGCGGGAGGAGGTTGTGGGCGCTCTCATCGGCGGCGCGCGAACCGGGAAGATCGGGGACGGCAAGATCTTCCTGTACCACGTGCGCGCGGCCATCCGCATTCGAAACGACGAACGCGGAGAGGCGGCGCTCTAACCAACATGAGCGCGGGCAGCCCGCCGGAGCCGGAGCGCGAGGCCTTCCTGGCCACCGGGGACGCCGCCTGTGTGCTGAGCGCGCGGACGGCGCGCGTGCAGGAACTGGTCCGCGCGGCGTACGAGCAGGCCCTGGCGCCCGCGTTCCCGCGGGGCCTGGCGGCGCTGGCGGTGGGCGGATTCGGCCGCGCCGAGATGTTCCCGCATTCGGACGTGGACCTGCTCCTGTTGGTGGAGCAGGAACCGCGAGCGCAGGCCAGCCGCGACGCCGCCGCGCTGATGCGGGAGTACTTCCTCCACGCGCGCGCCGTTCACCGGGCGGCCGAGGCGGCCATGGAAGCCAGCGAAAGCGCCGAGAGCGGGCTGCTGGCCCAGTATCGCGACTGGCGCTCCCGGCTTTCCAACGCCGACTTCTCGGGGGCCGGAGACCGCGTCTACTTCAAGGCGCCGCAACAGCTCGGGCATGACCCGGAGCTGGCGTTCCGGTGGTTCGAGTTCGTGGCGCGCCACGGCATCCGGCCGGCACGGGACTCGGAAAGGCGAGTCGCGGAGCAGGCCGCGGCTTTGGCGGAGCACTGCGCGAGTTCGCGGGGCGGATGGAGGATGCTGGAGGGGATTCTGTCGCTGCCGCATGTCGCCCTGGCCCTGCGCGGCATGCACGCGTCGGGCCTGCTGAGGGCGCTGTTGCCGGACTGGGAGCGTGTCGAGTGCCTGGCCGTGCGGGACTTTTCCCACCGCTACACAGTGGATGAGCACACCCTGGTGGCCATCCAGGAGCTGGCCGCCCCGGCCGGAGCGCAGGACCCGCCGCGGCAGCGCCTGGCCGGGCTGTGGCAGGAAGTCGGTCAGCCCGCGGTCGTGCTGTTCGCCCTGTTGTGGCACGACGCCGGCAAGTTTACCGGCCTGGCGCCGCACGCCAACGAATCCGCGCGCCTGGCCGATAGCGCCCTGGAACGGCTCCAGGCGCCCAGGGAAGTCCGCCGGGTGGTCCGGTTCCTGATCGAGCGGCACCTGGACCTTCACCAGATCATGCTGCGCCGCGACCTGGACGATCCTTCGACCGCGCGGCTGCTGGCCCGCCGCGTGGAAACCGTGGAGCGGCTGAAGGAGCTGACCCTGCTGACCTACGCCGACATCAGCGCCCTGCATCCCGAGGCCATGACCCCGTGGCGGCTCGAACAGCTCTGGGGCTTGTACGTGCTGACTCACAACGAGCTGACGCGCGAGCTGGACACCGAGCGCATCGACGCCTCGGCCACGGCCTCTCCGGAGCTGGCGGAGTTTCTGGAGGGGCTCCCGGTCCGATACCTTCGCACGCAGGGCGAGGAGGAGATCCAGGAGCACTACCGGCTCTGGCAACTCGCCAATGACCGCGGCCTGGCGTGCGAGATCCGCAAGCGCAACGGAACCTACTCGCTGGTGGTGGCGGCTCGCGACCGGCCTTTCCTGCTGGCCTCGATTGCCGGAGTCCTGGCCGCCTTCGGCATGAACATCCTCAAGGCGGAGGCCTACGGCAACCGCTCGGGCATGGTGGTCGACACCTTCGCCTTCGAGGATCCCCACCGCAGCTTCAGCCTGAATCCCTCGGAAGTGGACCGCTTCCGGCTCACGCTGGAGCGGGTGGCGCAGGGAAGATCGGACCTCGGACGGCTGCTGGAGAGCAGGCCCAAACCGTCGCCTTCCGGCGGGCGGCCCCGGGTCCAACCCACTGTGGCGTTCAACTCCGAGGCCTCTCCGACGGCCACCTTGATCGAAGTGGTGGCGCAGGACCGGCCCGGTCTGCTCTACGATCTGGCGTCCACCATCTCGGCGGCGGGCTGCAACATCGAAACCGTTCTCATCGACACGGAAGCGCGCAAAGCGCTGGACGTCTTCTAGGTCACCGCCGCCGGCGGGAAACTCTCCACCGCGCAGGAGGCCGCCTTACGGCAAAGCCTGCTCCGGGCCTGCCACGGCTGAGCTGGCAGCCGTCCTTACCGGCCCAGGTTCTTCGCCACGAAGTCCCAGTTGACGATCTTCCAGAAGGTCTCGACGTACTTGGCCCGCGCGTTGCGGTAGTCGATGTAATAGGCGTGCTCCCAGACGTCGCAGGTCAAAAGCGGCGTGTCACCCTCGGTTAGCGGCGTCCCGGCGTTCGCGGTGCCCTTGATGGCCAGGCTCCCGTCCGCCTTCTTCACCAGCCAGGCCCAGGCGGAGCCGAACAGGCCCACTGCGACCTCAGTGAACTGGCGCTGAAACTCCTCGAAGGAGCCGAAGGCCTTCTGGATGGCCGCCAGCAGCGCTCCCTGCGGCTGGCCGCCTCCCTTGGGGCTGAGGCAGTTCCAGTAGAAGGTGTGGTTCCAGACCTGCGCGGCATTGTTGAAGACCTTGCCGGTGGACTTGCGAACGACGTCCTCCAGGCTGGCCTTCTCGAACTCCGTGCCGGCCGCCAGTTGGTTCAGGTTGTTGACGTAAGTCTTGTGGTGTCTGCCGTAGTGATACTCGATGGTCTCCGCCGAGATGTGCGGGCTCAGCGCGTCCGTGGCATAGGGCAATTGTGGCAATTCGAACATTGGTCTCCCTCTGGGGTGATCCCCTTCCACCAGGATAGCGGGATCCCGGCCGCAGTGGGCGACACTACCCGATCCAGGCGCTCCCCGCTATGTCTTTCAGGTCCCACCCGCGCCGGTATTCGCGCGCGAGGTACTGGTTGGCTTCGCGGCAGTTGGTGACCCGGAAGGCCAGCGGATCCCACTCGACGCGGTGGCCCACCCGCAAGGCGACATTGGCCAACTGATACGCCTCGGTAAAAGGACCGGCGTAGCCGAAATGGCAGGGCGCCTGTTTCCCCGCCTTGATGGCCGCCGCCCAGTCCTTGTGGACTTCCTCGCGGTCCCACTGCCGTTCGGGCGGCGCAGGATAGGGGTCCGTGGTCTGGCCGAGGAACGGTCCGCGGCCCGGCGGCAGGCTGCCCTTCGTTCCTATCCAGACCATGCCTCCCCGGCCGCCGGTGATTGCCTCCGGCGGGCGCTTGCCGCCGTCATACCAGTAGATCTTGAGCGGGGGATGGACCCCTCGCTGCGGCCACTCCCATCGCACGATGCTCCACTCGGGGTACATCTCCCGTTTCAGGCCGCTGGTCTCCAGCACCTCGACCGCACCCGGCGCCCCCAGGTCGAGCGCCAGGAAAATCACGTTCATGCCGTGCGGCGCGATGTCGCCCACCGCCCCGCTGCCGAACTCAATCCAGCCGCGCCAGGTGAAGGGATGGTAGACGGGAAGCTCCGGGGCCTTCTGGTAGATGAACCGCTTCCAGCTCTCGGGGCTGTACACGGGATGTTCCTTGGGCCACTTGTTCCGGTAAGGCCGGGGCGGAGCGGTTCCGAGCCACAGGTCCCAGTCCAGGCCCTGCGGCACCGCGTCTTCGCCCGGTGGGCGGTCGTATCCCTGCGGCCAGACGGGACGGTCCGTGGCCACGTGAATCTCGATGATCTCGCCCAGCGCGCCCGATTGGATCAGCTCAGCCACCCTCAGCGTGCGGGCATCGGCGCTGGTCTGCGTGCCCATCTGGGTGACCAGCTTGGTCTCGGCCGCCACGCGCGTCATCACCCGGGCTTCCTGCACGGTCTGCGTCAGCGGCTTCTGACAGTAGACGTGCAGCCCGTGCTTCATCGCCCACACGCTGATGTAGGCATGGGTGTGGTCGGGAGTGGCCACCGCGACGCCGTCCAGTTTCTCCTGCTCGATCATCTTCCGGAAGTCCGTGTATTTCGCGGCCTTCGGATATTGCGCTCCGCGTTTCTCCAGCACCGTGGCATCCACGTCGCACAGCGCGGAGACGTTCTCGCCGAGTTTGTTGAATGTGGCGGCGTCCGCCCCGCCCATGCCGGCCAGGCCGATGACGCCGAGGTTCAGCTTCTCATTGGCTGCGTATCCGCGCGCCAGTCCGGCCGGCAGGATCATGAATGCTCCGGCGGTCTTCTTCACCGCCTCACGCCGCGTGATCCGGCTGCCCCGCTGGATGGCTCTCACCAAGTTGGCCTCCGATCTCAACGCTTGGGCAACGAGATGGTGATGTTCCGGTACCTGATCCCGCCGTGGTGGTCGCCCTGGAGGTAGATCGGGCCGGGCGCGGCCTCATTGCCGTCGATGGCCCCGCCGGTGATGCCCGGGATCTCCTGGTTATCCACGGTGGTGACGCCGTTGAACACCACCGTCACCCACCGCCCGATCAGGGTGATGTCGTAGGTCTGCCACTCGGGCCGGAACGGCGGCGGAGAGGACGGGCCGACCATTCCGTAAATGCTGCCCACGCCCAGGTATGGATTCCTGGGGAATACGCTGGGAGAGCCGCCGCGCGGACCCGCGCCCGCGGCGCGGCCTGGAGGCGGCGCGGAAGGCGGCGCCGTCACCTGGGCCTCATAGCGCCCGCGGAGGTAGATTCCGCTGTTCTCCCCCGGCGGGCAGTTGTATTCGACGTGCAGCTTGAAATCGTCGAACGTCCGGACGGTCCGAAGGTTGGAGCCCTTCGCCTCGTTCACCAGCTCTCCGTTGCGGGCCACCCAGTGGCTGGCCGCGGGGCCTTCCCGGAGCCCGGGCGTATTGTTGATCGGCGCCCATCCCGTGAGGTCTCTTCCGTTGAACAGCGGTTCCGGATCGGACCAGGCTGCCGGCGCTTCGCGCTTCAGGGCAGGCGCAGGCACGCCCGTGAGCCTCCACTCGTTCCTGCCCTGCTTCTGAGTGCCCGTGAGCTTGTCGCCCTTCACCGAAAGCTTCCAGACAAGCTCGGGCCGGGCCGGCACAGCGGGGCGGTCGTCTGAGGCCGGGCGCTCCGGCGCCGCCCTGAGCACGGTGATGACCAGACGCGACCCGTCCATCTTAGCGGCGGCGACCGGGTTCACGTTTCCGGTCCGCCCTTGGACCCGGACCTCCGGTGCGCCATCCTTGTCCACCACCTCCATCCAGCTTGGAAAGCTGACATCTCCCCGGGTGATGGTGATGTTCCACCGTCCGGCAAAGGGGTTGCCGGCCTTCTGCGAGAGGGCCGGAATCAGGGCGGCCACAGCAATGGTCAGCGCGACGTAAAGTTGCCTCATGGCACTCTAGCTTAGCTCAAGGAGAGGCCGGATGGCGGCCCGCTACTTCTTGACCAGCTCGACCCGGCGGTTCTTGGCCCGCCCCTCCTCGGTCTGGTTGTCGGCGATGGGCTTGTCCTGTCCCCAGCCGGCGGCGGTCAGGCGTTTCGCGTCGATGCCCTTCGCGGCGAGGGCCGCTACCACGGCCTTGGCGCGGTTCTCCGACAGGATCTTGTTCGAGGCGGGCGTCCCCACGCTGTCGGTGTGCCCCTCGACGCTCAGCATCAGGCCGGCGTTGGTCTGGAGCATCTCCGCCACCTGGTCGATGACCGGCTGCGAGTCCGGCCGGATGGTCGCCTTGCCGGTGTCGAAGTTGATGTAGAGCGCGACGCGTCCTTCGCGGTTGATAGCCTCAAACAGAGCGCTCGCAGAGACGTCCTGCTTCATCGCCTCCTTTACCACCACGTTGAGGATGTAGAATCCTCCGTCGCCTTGGGCGGCGATCTCGGCCCAAAGCTCGTCGCCGCCCTTGACGACCTTCCCGACCACCAGGCGCCAACTGGAATTCTCCGCGCAAGAGCCCGCTTCGGCGCCCTCGTAGAGGATCGTCCCGCCCATACTCTTGATCGCGTTCGCGTAGTTGCGGACGATCTGAAGCTCGCTGGCCGATTTGGCCCCCTCCTTCAGACTGTAGTCGCGGCGGAACTTCCGTCCCTCCACCGCAACGCAGGTCTTGCCGTTCCAGAAGTTCCAGGCGTCGAACTCCTTGTCATCGGCCTCGAGGATGCTATAGTTCGGCATGCCAGCGAAGTAGGGCGTATCCTTTAGCTTTGGGCCCTCCTCCTCCTGAGCCACCAGGGGAACGGCAGGCAACACGAGCGCCAGCGCGATCGTCACCGCCCACGGATGTATCGAAGTCTTCATGGTCGTCTTCTCCTTCTTGATGCGTCGTATGGAGGTTCGCAAGCTGGACCTCAGGGCCGGTCCGGCCACCGCCTGCCTCACCTCACCACCGGGCCGAGCAGCGCCTCGAAGGCCTTGCGGTCGATCTTCTTCTTCAGCGCCGCCACCTCGGCCTTGGGGCCGGAAATCGCCAGCTCCAGGGACCTCACTGGCGCGAACGCCTTAGCCGTACTCTCAACCCTTACCGTCTCTTCCTCTTTGCAGGTGCGCGGCCCGAAAATCATGTGGAGGTTTACCACCTCGTCGCCGCTCTGCCAGGTGAGGAAGGTGGCGCTCTTCTCGATGTTGACGGCCTCCGTCTCGGTCACGTCCACGCACTTCCCGTTCTCGTTGCCCACCAGGTGAGCGTGCGGCCGGAGCCAAACGGTCACCTCGACCTTGTTCTCGAGCGCGGAACCCACCGCCTGAACCGCGGCCAAGATGTCCTTGGGCTTCGTCCCCGCCGTGGCGTGGTCCGCCTTGCTGAGGTAGCCGAAAGAGACAGTGTCATACGTGGTGAAGCAGCCGGCCGGGAAGGAGAGGCAGGTCGTGGCGCCGCCGGCCTTCACCTGCCCGATGAACGGCAAGGCGCCCCCCTCAGCCGTACCGTCGGGCACGTAGCGGGCCGGGTCCGGCGCCGGCAGAATCGCCTTGACGGCCAGGATCCGCTCCAGCATGGCCTTCACTTCGCCCGCGCTCATTACCCGGCAGCCCGGGCCTTCCTCCGCGCACGGGTTCTGTGCCAGGGCCGGACAGACCTGGAGCAGGGCGACGAGAACCGTGATCGGAACTGCAATCTTGCGCATGCCGGTGTGCCCTCCTTGCTCTGGACCCCCGAACAGCTTGAATATACACCCGATCGCCGCGGCTGACAATCCCCGAAGCACATGTTCGTTGGCGGCGCGTGGCCGTCCACTGGAGGCGGCGGAGGGCGCCGCCTCGCCGGTTGGCGGACCTACTCCAGGTGGAAGACTTCTTCCAGCCGCAGCAGGCCCTCGTCCGGACGGCGTCCGGCGAGGGCTTCGAAGAAGGGCGCCATGTCGCGCTGCCAGCGGGCGTTGGCTTCACGCGTGGCCATGCCCGCACGGGCCTTCTCGAAGTCCGGCGTTTCCAGGTAGCCCACCAGCAGGCCATCCTCCCGCAGGAACAGCGAGTAGTTGTGCCAGCCGGTCTCGCGCAGCGCCGCGAGCATCTCCGGCCAGACCGTCTGGTGGCGTTGCTTGTATTCCTCCAGACGCTCCGGCTTGACCTTCAGCAAGAAGCAGACACGTTCCATGCGAACCTCGTTGGCCTGTGGCCCGTAGCCTGTAGCTCGCAGCCTGTAGCCTGTAGGGCTGACCTCCTACAAGCTACAAGCCACAGGCCACAAGCTACAAGCCACAAGCTACAGGCGACTCAAATAAACAGCGGCGCGGCCACCAGCGTGATGGTGCTGAGCAGCTTGATCAGCACGTGCAGCGAGGGGCCGGCGGTGTCCTTGAAGGGATCGCCCACCGTGTCGCCCACCACCGTGGCCTTATGCACATCAGAGCCTTTGCCGCCCAGCTTGCCGGTCTCGACGAACTTCTTGGCGTTGTCCCAGGCCCCGCCGCCGTTGTTCATCATCAGGGCGAGCAGGATGCCGGCGATAGTGCCGACCATCAGCAGGGCGGCCACCGCCACGGCGCCCACCGGCAGGTTGCTGGCTGTGACGCCGAAGCCACGGAAGATCATGCCCACGGCCACCGGACCCACCACCGGCAGAATCCCCGGCAGCACCATGGCTTTGAGCGCGCCCTTGGTGACGATGTCCACACAGGCGCCGTAGTCCGGCTCGGAGGTGCCGGCCATGATGCCCGGGTTGTTCCGGAACTGCTCGCGGACCGCCTCGATGACGGTCTGCGCGGCGCGGCTGACGGCGCGGATGGCGAAGGCGCTGAACAGGAACACCAGAGTGGCGCCGATCAGGGCCGCCGTGAAGACGGGCACGTTGCCCAGGTCGATGACGAATTCACCGATCTGCTTGCCCGCGTGCGCCATCTCCTCCTTGACCGCGTCGATATAGGCGGTGAACAGCAGGAAGGCCGCCAGCGCGGCGCTGCCGATGGCGTAGCCCTTGGTCAGGGCCTTGGTGGTGTTGCCCACCGCGTCCAGCCGGTCGGTGCGCTTGCGGATCTCCTCGGGCTGCTGGGACATCTCAATGATGCCGCCGGCGTTGTCGGTGATCGGCCCGAAGGTGTCCATGGCCAGGATGTAGGCGCAGGTGGAGAGCATGCCCATGGTGGCGATGGCCGTGCCGTAGAAGCCGGCCGCCACCGGGTCGACGCCCGGCAGGCCCGCGTGCACACCCAGGAAGTAGGACCCCAGGATGGCGCCCGAGATCACCAGCACCGGCAGCCCGGTGCACTCCAGGGCCACCGCGAAGCCGCTGATGATCACCGTGGCCGGGCCGGTCTTGGCGCTCTCGGCGATCGACAGCACCGGCCGGTAGCGGTACTCGGTGTAGTACTGCGTAATCCAGACGAACAGGAACGCGGTCACTATGCCGATGATGCCCGCGGCGAACAGGTGCAGGTTTCCGTCCAGCAGCAGTCGCACCGCGACATAGAAGCCGATCATGGCCAGCACCGTGGTCACATAGTAGCCGCGGTTGAGCGACTTCATGGGATCCTCGTCGCCCTTGACCCGCACGATCATCACGCCCACGATGGAAGCGATCAGACCGAAGGCGCGGGCCAGCAGCGGGAACATGATGCCGCCGATGCCGAAAATGGGATACAGCGCCACGCCCAGAATCATGGCGCCGATGTTCTCGGCGGCGGTGGATTCGAACAGGTCGGCGCCGCGGCCGGCGCAGTCGCCCACGTTGTCGCCCACCAGGTCGGCAATGACCGCCGGGTTGCGGGGATCGTCCTCGGGGATGCCGGCCTCCACCTTGCCCACCAGGTCCGCGCCCACGTCGGCGGCCTTGGTGTAGATGCCGCCGCCCAACTGGGCGAACAGGGCCACGAAGCTGGCGCCGAAGCCGAAGGCCACGATCTGGAAGGGCACCACCTTGGCGTTGCCAATTCCGTCGAAGAACCAGAACAGCCCGCCCACGCCCAGCAGGGACAGCGCCACCACACTCAGGCCGGTGACGGCGCCGCCGCGCAAGGCGATTTGCAGCGCCTTGTTCAGGTCGGTGCGCGCCGCCGAAGCGGTGCGGATGTTGGCCCGTATGGACACCCACATCCCGCAGAAGCCCGCGGCCAGCGAACAGATGGCCCCCATGACGAAGGAGATGGTCATGCGGACGGCCAGCGTGGCGTCGCTCTTGCCGAAGAAGTAACCCAGGTAAATGACCACGGCCAGGGCCACGGCCAGGGTAACGATAGTCACGTATTGCCGGCGCAGGAAGGCCTCCGCCCCCTTCCGGATGGCGTTGGAAATCTTCTGCATTTCGGCGCTGCCGGTGTCCTGCGCCAGAACGTAGCGGGCAAACAGGTACGCCACCACCAGCGACAGCAGGCTGATGCCGAGCACCGCGTAGAGGTACCCGTGCCCGGCCTGATCGGCGGCGCCGGCCTGAAGCCACAGCGCAATTCCATCAGTCATGCTTGGCATCTAGTCGAATCCTCCTGGAACTCTGGGAATGGCCCTCGCGGGGAGGGCGGCTGGCCCAGTCTGGACAAGCGCTCGTATGGGCTGCCACGGAGCCTTTCGCTCGCGAATCCTAAACCATAGCGCAGGGGGGTAGAGGAATTCAACCCACTCGCGGCATGAGTTTTGACCTAGCCCCGTGCCCGCCGCCCGCCTACTGGTATGCCTTCGGCTGAGGGGCGCACACCGGCCAGGGCGCGAAGCCGATGGTGGAGTCTTGGCGCTCGTACCACAGCGGCAGCTCGGAGCCTTGCGCGGTCTTCAGCGTCACGATCACGCCGGGACCGCAGTAGCGGGTCCTTTCGATGCTCAGGCGCGCCGCATCCGCGTGCACGCTCTTGGGGCCCCAGTCTTCCATGAACTTGTCGAAGGCATAGTCGCGGCAGGGGGAGATCTCGGTGCAGCCCCATAGACGATAGGCCGCCCGATAGTCTTGCTCGCGCAGCAGCTCCGTGAACTGAGTGACCTTGCGCTTGGCCGGCAGACTGCGGAGCACGACGTACAGGGTCAGGCCGATGACTCCCAGGACCACGGCCACGAGCAGCGTGCGCCAGAAGATCCGCGCGCGCCGCGCGTCGGCGATGCCGTAGCCCTCCAGGAACCCGGCCATAGCCCTCCCTACTTGGGCGGATGCGCCTTGTCGTAAGCCGCCGTGGCCTCGGCGGTGATATCCAGCGCCGGCTTGGCAAAGATCACGTTGCCGGACAGCACCACCAGGTCCAGGCTCTTGTCCTCGGCGATCTTGCGCACCACTTCCTGCATGCGCTGGCTGGTCCGGCCCAGGATGTCGTTACGCTCGTCGTCCACGTCGGCTTGCAGGTCCTCGCTCATGCGCTGCAAATCGCGCTGCTTGCGCTGCCCCTGCATGGTCAGCTCGGCCTCCGCCTGCTGGGTCAGCTTCCCGGCCATGGTTTGCAGCTTCTGCTGGATGTCCTCCAGCTCCTTGCGCAGCTTCTCTATCTCGGTCTGCCGGGGCTTGTACTTGGCCTCCAGAGCGGCAGAGGCTTTCTTTATCTCGGCCGTATCCAGCACCGCCCTTTGCAGGTCGATCACGGCCACCTTGGATTGAGCCGAAACCGCTACCGCGGCCAGCAGCAAAGCCGCCACCGCCATCATCACACGCAGCTTAGTCGTCATTTCGCCATGGACCTCTCGCCGGAATCACACCCTCAGCTTAGCACAGGCGATCTACTTACCCAGGACCGCCAGGATCTCATCCTCCCGCACGATCAGATACTCGTCGCCTTCGATGCGGATGTCCGCGCCGGAGTACTTGCCGAACAGGATGCGGTCGCCCGCCTTCACGTCGATCCCCGCGCGCGTGCCGTCCTCCATCAGCTTGCCCTCGCCGACGGCCATCACCTCCCCTTGCTGCGGCTTCTCCTTGGCCGTATCCGGGATGATGATGCCGCCCCGCACGGTCTCCTCTTCCTCGATGCGTTTCACCAGCACGTGATCATGCAACGGTCGAACGGTCATATTGGTTTTCCTTCCTCCAGTCCTGTTCTACCCTAACTCCGCAGCGGCGGGCAAGCGCTCCCCGCCGCGATTCATGGCCGCGCCGGCGGCCACCTCGGCCAGCGCGGTCAGCGCCCGCTCGCACTCCGCGCGGCCTGCGTCCAGATGCGTCACCAGGCGCAGGCTAGTGGCGTTGACGGGGTTGATGCGCACGCCGCGCGAGGCCAGCCGCGCGCTGAACTCCTGGGCCGTGATCCCGGCGCCGCTGACGTCGAAGATCACGATGTTGGTCTGGACCGGGTGGGTGAGGCGGATGCCTTCCATCCGTTCCAGCGCGCCGGCCAGCAGGCGCGCGTTGGCGTGGTCCTCCTCCAGCCGCGCCGGCATTTCTTCCAGCGCGATCAGCCCCGCCGCCGCCAGCACACCTGCCTGCCGCATCCCGCCGCCCAGCCGCTTGCGGTACAGGCGCGCCGCCGCCATGGCTTCCGCCGTGCCCACCAGCAGCGAGCCCACCGGGGCCCCCAGGCCTTTCGACAAGCAGAACATCACGCTGTCGGCCTTGGCCGCGAGCTGCCTCACCGGCACGCCCAGGCAGGCGGCCGCGTTGAAGATGCGCGCCCCGTCCACGTGCACCTTGAGCCCCGCTTCGTGCGCTCCGTCGCAGATCTGCTCAAGCACTTCCAGCGGGTACACCGTCCCGCCGGCCATGTTGTGGGTGTTCTCGATTTCGATCAGCCCGGTGGGCGCCCAGTGCGGCCCCAGGGGACGGATCTCGGCGCGGATCCGCTCCCAGGTCAGGATGCCGTCCGGCGTGTGAATGACGCGCGGGACGCAGCCGGAGAACCACGCCATCATCGCCAGCTCGTAGTTGACCACGTGCGAGCGGGCCTCGCAGATCACCTCCTGCCCGTGCCGGGTGTGGATCTTCACGGCGACGGTGTTCCCCATGGTGCCGCTGGGCAGGAACAATCCGGCCTCCTTGGCGAAGATCTCCGCGGCGCGCTGCTCCAGTTGGTTGACGGTGGGGTCCTCGCCGTAGACGTCGTCGCCCACTTCCGCCTGGGCCATGGCCCGGCGCATGGCCGCGGTGGGCTTGGTCACGGTGTCGCTGCGCAGGTCCAGCGGCGGGCGCTCGTCGCCCCGCCGTGCCGCGGCGCTCAGGCCTCGCGGCGAGTATCGTCCTCTCATAAGCTCAGGAACTCCCGCAACACTTCATTGGACAACAGAACGCCCCGCGCCGTCAGCCGCAGGGTTCCGCCCTCGGTTTCCAGCAGCCCCTCCGCCAGGAAGCGCCGCACCACCGGCTCCACCCGGCGCCATTCCTCGGGAGTGGGCCGTATGCCCTCGCGCAGCCGCAGGCCCACGAAGAACCGCTCTTCCTCGGGCCGAGCCGGGGTCTCCTCCACGCACGGTGAGGCGCCGCTGAGCACCCGGTCCGCGTACTCGGCGGGCGACTCGGTGTTGCGCCGGCGCACGCGGCCGTCGAAGGAGTGGGCGTCCGCGCCGAAGCCCGCGTACGGATGTAGCCGCCAGTACTTCAAGTTGTGGCGCGACTCCCAGCCCAGGCGCGCGAAGTTGGCGATCTCGTATCGGCGGACGCCGGCCCGCTCCAGGCGCTCGACCGCGGCTTCGTACAGGTCCGCGGTCTGGTCTTCCGAAGGCGCCGCGGCTGCTCCATAGCGCTTTCCGCCGCGGAGGATCTCCGCGCCCAGCCGGCTGTCGGCGTCGATCTCGAACATGTACACCGAGACGTGCTGCGCCTCCAGCCGCTCGACCCACTCGAGCGACAGCCGCCAGCTCCCGGCGGTCTGATGCGGCAGCCCCGCGATCAGGTCGATGTTGAAGTTGCCGAGGCCGGCGGCACGCAGCAGGGCTACATCGTCGGCCACCGTCTCCGCGGTGTGGCGCCGCCCCGCGCCCCGGATTTCGCGCATCACGAAAGATTGGACGCCGAGGCTCACCCGGTTGATCCCGAGCCGCCGCCAGGCGCGGGCCTTTTCGGGGGTGATGCTGCCCGGCGGGGCCTCGAGGGTGGCCTCGGCCCAAGGGCGGCCCGGCACAGCGCCGAGCAGCCATTCCAGGCGGGCCGGATCAAGACGGCTTGGCGAGCCGCCCCCCAGGTAGAGCGTATCCGGCGTCCAGGACCACTCGAAGCCGGCCAGCTCCGCGTGCAGGGCTTCGAGGTAGCGCTCCTCCAGCGCGCGCGGGAACACACCCGAGGCGAAGTTGCAGAAAGTGCACTTCTGCGCGCAAAAGGGGTACGCGAGGTAAACTCCCACAGCCTGTTTCATTCTACGCGACTAGTCCCGTGACCGCCTCGTGTAGTCCGCGCCCCGTTCTGCGTATGCCCGAGTTGGCTGACTGCCTAAGCGCTCGGGAAGGCGCCGAATCAGGCGGGCACGGGACTACCTCCCGCCGCCGCGCATCTGCTAACCTTGGACTGCCGGATGGAAGCCCTCTCGATCTCCCCCACCGTGTTTCCCGGAACCAGCCGATTGTACGCCGACTATCTCGATCACTTCGAGCGCGTGCGTTCCTTCTACGGGCATGACCCGCGAGATGCCGCCTCCTTCCGGACGGCGGCGGAGGCCATAGACTGCCCCGGCGACCGCCGCGCCGCGCTGGTGGAAGCGCTGCGCGAGCAGAACGGCGACAGTCCGGCGCTGGCATCTCTGGCCCAGCCAGGGGCCGTGGTGGTGGCCACCGGCCAGCAGGTGGGGTTGTTTTCCGGGCCAGCCTACAGCATCTACAAGGCCCTCACCGCGGTGCGGCTGGCGCGCGAGCTAAGCAGCTCCGGGCTGGAGGCCGTGCCGGTCTTCTGGCTGGCCAGTGAGGACCACGACTTCGCCGAGGTCAACCACTGCTGGGTCTTCGACGCCGCCGGCCAGCCGGTGCGCATCGAGGCGTCCGCACCGGAGGCCCTGCGCAGGCCGGTGGGCGGCATCCCTGTGGCGACGCACGCGGTGGAGCAGTTGCGGCACGCGCTCAGCGGACACCCCTGGGGCGGGGAAGTGGCCGCGCTGGTCGCCGAGGCATATGCGGACAGCGCTACCTTCGCCTCGGGCTTCCGCCGGCTTCTGGCCCGGCTGCTCGAAGCCTACGGGTTGCTGATCCTGGATCCGCTCCAGCCCGCGATGCGGCGGCTGATGGCTCCGATGCTCGAGCGGGCCCTGCGGATGGCGCTGGAACTCAACCGGCGACTGCGCGAGCGGGACGTCGAGCTGGCGGCGGCGGGCTACCACTCCCAGGTGCGCGTCGAGGAGAACACGTCGCTGCTGTTCCTGCTGGAGAAGGGGGAACGGCTGGCGGTGAGGCTGGGGGAGGAGCGGTTCCCGCCGGAGAGACTGGCGGCTCACGCGGAGGACCTTTCGCCCAACGCGCTGCTGCGGCCCGTGGTCCAGGACTATGTGCTGCCCACCGTGGCGGGCGTGTTCGGCCCCGGTGAGGTGGCCTACCTGGCGCAGGCGCAAGTGTTATATCGGGAGCTGCTGGGGCGCACGCCGGTGGCCGTGCCGCGCTGGGGCGCTACGCTCGTGGACAGCCGCTCCGCCCGGCTGATGGACCGCTACGGGCTGACGCTGCCGGACTTCTTCCGTGGCGAGGAGGCTGTGCGTGAGCGGATCGCCGCGCGGCTCGTGCCCGCACAGGTCCTCCATCAGTTGGACGACGCCGGGTCCCAGACCGGGCGGCTGCTCGAGGACCTCGGCACGACGCTCACCGGCTTTGACCCCACCCTGGCCGCGGCGCTGGAGAAGAGCCGCCGCAAGATCCTGTGCCAGTTGTCGAAGGTCTCCGCCAAGACCGCCCGCGAGGCGCTGCGCCGCGACCAGCGCGCGGGGGCGGACGCGGCATACCTCACGCATCTGCTCTGGCCGCACCGGCATCCGCAGGAGCGCTTCTACTCGATCCTGCCCTTTCTGGCGCGTCACGGCCCCGACCTCATCGCCCGCCTCTACGCCGAGGTGCGCCTGGATTCCCCGGCTCACCGCCTGGTCTTGGTGTAGACGCCCGCCGCCCGTGCTGGCACGGGACACCCACCGCCACCGCCCCCACAGCCCGCTGGCTGGCCCACCCGCACCGTCTCGCCGGAGTGCCAGAATGGGAATGCTGGACCTATGCTTCCACACAGGTGCTGATCATGCTGCCGAATCGCAGGTTACTTCTGGGCGGAGCGCTGGCAGTGGCGGGCGCCGCCGTGCTGTTTCAAGGCCACCGGGACGATACCGCCTTCGCGGCGCCGGATCCGCAGGCGCGATCCGCCTTCAAGATCACCTTCGGCCTGAGGAATCGCTTCCCTAATGTCGCCTGGCCCGGCGGCTTCCGGAACCCGGCGCAGATCCGGTCGCTCTCCGGGTGGCGCCTGGACACCTCGGACGCCATCCGCCCGCCTGCTCAATGGGACATCACGCTGCGAAGCGCCGGCCGCGACATCCTGCCCAAAGGGGTGATCGTGGACCTGCTCAGCCCCGAGGAGCAGCCCGTCGCCTTTTTCACCCGGCAGGGCGACTTCACGTTTACGCCCGCGGAGATTCCCGCCGGCGTTGTCTACTACGTTCCCGGCGCCAACCAGGACATGTCCATTGAGCGTGTGCCCGTGGCGCAGAAGGCCACCTCCGAAGCCTACGAAGACGACGACCCGGCCCTGCTGCGCGCGCGCGACGGCACCCTCTGGCTCGCCTGGGTCGGCTACCGCACCCGTGCGCGCGACGGCTTCTTCTACCAGGGCGCCGACGAGGTCTTCGTCTCCCGGAGTCACGATGGGCGCTCCTGGCCCATGCCCGTGAACCTTACGCCGCCAGGAGACCACTTCCGGGTGGCGCTGGGGCAAGACCGCCAGGGCCGGATCTGGTGCATCTACGGAGCCCAGAAGAACATGGAGAGCGGGAACTTCGACCTGTACGCCCGGGTGTACGACGGCGAGCGGTGGTCTCGGGAACAACCGCTAACCAGCCACCCGCTGCCCGACATCTTCCACCGGCTGGCCTCGGATGCTCAGGGCAACCTGTACCTGGTGTGGATGGGCTACCGCGCTCCGGCGGCTGGCGGCGCTCCGCGGAGCGACATCCTGATGCGGGTCCTCACGGCTCAAGGCTGGACGGAGGAACTGCGCGTTACCGACACGGCGGAGGACGACTGGGAGCCGGCCGTCAGCGTGGCATCGAACGGACAGGCGTGGATCGCCTGGGACGCCTACCGAAGCGCCACGGGCTATGATCTGATGTTGCGCGATTACCGCAACGGGCAGCTTGGCCCGGCCCAGGCGGTATCTGAGACCGCGCTCGCCGAGATGCGCGCCGACGTCGCCGTGGACGGCTCCGGCCGGGTTTGGGTGGCGTGGGAAGAAGGCCCCGCCAATTGGGGAAAGGACACCGGTTACAGCAATCCCAAGATCGGCGCTCGCGTCCGCAAGGGAGGCACGCTGCTCTACGGTCCCAACGACACGCCCACGGCGTTCTACCGCCGCCCGCGCCTCGCGGTACTGGAGGGCGGGCAGTGGCGCCAGCCCCAGGCCTCGTTCGACAAGGCCTACCCGCCTTTCCTGCCGGCCTACCTTTTCCAGAACCCGCGCCTCGG